>ERZ779866.3991-NODE-3991-length-11378-cov-2.786982_pt1 | contig 11378 bp, 11 predicted proteins | sample MGYA00511248_ERZ779866 | MGnify/ENA primary metagenome ERZ779866 (study PRJEB29588, sample SAMEA2155758) | human gut metagenome | biome: human gut; feature: human-associated habitat; material: faeces | place: Denmark | collected 2008/2010 ... | reverse complement strand
GCCGCTTCCCGCGCCTGCCTTGCCTGCTCCAGTACAGTGATCATCGTTGTCCAGCCCCTTTCCTTTATGGTAAATTGTATCCTTTTTTGCCTATTTGCGCAATAACAGTTCTACATCGATAAGTTTAGTCTGCATTTTGTTCCATTTCTCGTTTGGCCATCATGGCAAAGGTGGATACGGGCAGGCCCAAGTGTTCCGCAGCCTTTTTCTGTGTAATCTCTCCTCGCCGCCATTGGCGGTATACCGCATCAAACCAAGGCGGCTTTTCTCTTCGGGGGCGTCCAAATTTTACACCCCTTCGCCTGGCAGCTTCTATCCCTTCCGCCTGTCTGGCGCGGATCATAGCTCGCTCGTTTTCCGCTACAAACGAAAGCAGCTGCAATACCAAATCGCTGATAAATGTTCCCAATAGGTCCTTGGCAATGGTGGTATCCAAAAGCGGCATATCCAGCACCACGATGGCCACGTTCCTCTTTCTCGTGAGATAGGACCACTGTTCCAAAATCTCCGCATAGTTGCGGCCTAGCCGGTCGATGCTTTTAACCACTAGTATATCGCCAGGCTGTAGGCGCTGCATCAGCTTCTGGTAACGGGGACGGTGGAAATCTTTTCCGGACTGTTTCTCTATGACCATGTTTTCCGCCGAGATCCCGAACTGCTCCATAGCAGCCAGTTGCCGCGCTTCGTTTTGCTCCTTGGTGGAGACCCGTATATACCCATACATCGTTCCATCCATCAGCGTTCCTCCATTAAGCGTATATACGGTATATTTTACTACTTTTTTCCGAGAATATTGGTAACATTTCAGCAGTTCTATTATGTACCAACTTTACTATATTTCCTTATATATAGTATGAGTATAATTATATATCTTAGATATTGATCTATAATTTTCAAAAGTCCGTTGCTACTTCTCGACAAAGTTAGTCTGATCAAGACTTCACAGACTAGACATCCAATTTGTCGTAGTGTTAAAATCACAAAAAACACAGGTGACCTCCAATTCAGGTCACCTGTGTTTTTCATAAGATTTGTGTCTGGCAAAACAGGCAGCTACTTCACAACGCAAGAAATATTCTGGATGGTTTCTACAGCATCATATCCAGCTTCAAAGGCTTTTGCATTGGCATCGTTAAATTTGGATTTGCCTTTCTTCTCAAACATGTGGTTCATGGCTTGGATAGCTGCATCTTTAGAAAAGTCTCCCATTAGCTTGATGATTGCACCCGTCATTACCACGTTTGCCCCTTTGGGATTTTTGAGCTTAGTTGCAATCTCTGTGCAATTAACGTGCACATAGGTCACATCGTTACGAGCATCTTCTGGAATGGTTACCGTATCCCCCACCAAGACTACCCCTCCAGGAGCTACAATAGGGAGGAACATGCACAGGGAGGGCTCGTTCATGGCCAGAAGAAGGTCGGGCTGCTCCTGAGAAGGGTTGTAAATATAATTCTCCGCACAGTATTTTACCGTACAGTTTGCAGTGCCGCCCCGCATAGCGGAACCATAAGAGGGGACCCAAGTAACGTTAAGCCCCTCCGTAGCAGCAATATCGGAAATGATAAGTCCGCAGGTCAGCACACCTTGGCCGCCGGACCCAGCAAACACAATTTCTCTCATTTCTGCTCCTCCCCTCTCTTCTTAAATTCTCCAATGGGATAATAGGGAATCAAATCTTTCTCAATGTGCTCCATAGCCTTCACCGGAGAAAGGCCCCAGTTAATGGGACAGGGGGAGAGCACCTCTACAATCGAGTATCCCTCATGGCCCAGTTGAGCTTGAAGCGCATTTTTTATGTATCCCTTCAACTTGTTGACATTCGCTGGCGTTGTGACAGTTCCGCGTGCGGCGTAAGCCGCGCCAGGGAACTCCCGCGCCACAATTTCAGGGAAACGAATAGGATAACCAGTAATCGCACAGTTTCGTCCATAAATTGAGGTGGACGTCTTCTGGCCCTCCATAGTGGTCAGGGACATCTGCCCCCCCGTCATGCCGAAATTCGTGTTGTTAATGACGATCACCGTAATATTTTCATTGCGGTAAGCGGCATTAAAGGTCTCCGCCATACCGATATTATAGGCATCTCCGTCACCCTGGTAGGAGACTACAAGTGTATCTGGGCTCACTCGCTTCATACCAGTAGCTACTGCGCCAGCACGGCCGTGGCAGCAGTGAAGACGGTCACATTCCAGTCCGGCGCCCAAGTTAGAGGAGCAGCCAACACCGATGGGAAAGATAATATTATCCATCTGTCCCAGCTCCTCCAGGGCCTCCATGATGAGCCGACTGACAATACCGTGTCCGCAGCCAGGACAGAAATCCATAGGCTTATCCACCAGCGCGGGTACCTTTCTTTCACGGGTAGCGGCCATATCAATATACCTCCTTTACTTCGCCGTCTTTGATACGGAAGTAATCTGACTTGATGCTGCGGATCGGCGGCGTATTGTACACATAGGTGAGGGCGTAGGCAGGGATGTTCCGGTCCTTGTGGGTCTTTTTGATAAAGAGGGCGGCGTCATCTATCAACTGCCCGGTGGCGTTTTCCTCCACGGTTATTACGCCTTTGACCGCTGGGTTGATTTGAGCGAAGGCTTTTTCTGGGAAAGGCCAAGCCGTGATGGGCCGGATAAGCCCTACCTTTTCTCCCTCCGCCCGCAGCTCCCGAATGGCTCCCAGCGTTGCACGCCCAGGTACCCCATAGGCCACGAAAACATAATCAGCATCCTCTATACCCTCTGCAAACCAACGCTGCTCATTTTCCTTGATGGCAGCATATTTCTCCCGCAGCTCTACGGCCTCTTTACGGGAGTCTCGCTCAAAAATGCCGATTTTCTTATAGTCATATCTGCCTGTAAGCGCCCAGGGTGTCCGCTTGGTCTCCACAAAATCAGGAAGTGTAACTGGTTCCATCATCTGACCCAGGGTGCCCTCCCCCATCATAATGACCACAATGCGGTACTTTTCAGAAAGCTCATAGGCGGGAAGCATGAGGTCTACAAACTCCTGAACAGAGGACGGACAAAGTACGATGCAGCGGTAATCTCCCTGACCGCCGCCCCTCGTCTCCCGGTTATAATCACACTGGGCGGTGAAAAGCGTACCAAGACCATTGCCGTAGCGGACCTGAGTGATAACTACCGCGGGAAGGCCCTCGTCACATAGGGTAGATATCCCCTCCTGCTTGAGAGAGATACCCGGTCCAGAGGAAGCTGTCAGGGCACGCACACCACAGGCCGAAGCCCCAATGACCATATTGATACCAGCAAGCTCACTCTCGGCTTGAATAAATGCCCCTCCCACTTCATCCATTCGCCAAGACAAGTATTCCATAATTTCACTGGAGGGCGTAATTGGGTAGCCTGCATAGAACCGCGCACCAGCCCGGACCGCAGCCTCTGCAATGGCTTCGTTGCCTTTCATCATTTCAGCCATGTTTTATGTACTCCTTTCTGCCTCTTTCAGCCAAGAACGTGAAATACGCCGTCGGGACACATGGTGTAACAAATGCCGCAGGCGATGCACAAATCATCATCAATCTGCACAGGATAGTAGCCCGCAGCATTCAGCTCAGCAGATTTGCTGATAGCCTGTTTAGGGCAATTATGAACGCATAGACCGCACTCCTTGCACCGCTCTCGATTGATTTCCACCTTCATAATGTTTCCCTCCAATCTATACAACGTTCTATTGTTCAGAACATTGTTCTAATATTAAAAGCATACACCCCAACTTCACCAGATGTCAATACTACCGACAAAATTTTTAGATCATATAAATTTGTTTCGCACACTGGAACAGCTTGACACCCCCCGAAAAGTATTGTTTAATAACAAATGTACCATATTTGTCTAAGGAGGTTTTTTTATGTCGGACATAATCCAGTCTGTAGACCGCGCCCTAGCAATCCTGATTTACCTGCATCACGAGGGAAGAGAGACCGGCATTACCAAAATTTCCGCTGATTTAAATATTTACAAAAGCACCGTGTACCGTACTCTTGTCACCCTAGAAAATCGAGGATTTGTCCGCAAAAATCCAGAAACGGAGAAATATTGGTTAGGGACACGCCTTTTTACTATGGGAAAAAGCGTCGAAAATAAAATGGGCCTTCAGGAGATCATCCATCCTTATGCCCGTAAGCTCCACAACGCCTATCGTGAAGTCGTCAACGTCTCCATTCTGGAGCGAAATCCAGATGAAGGATACCAGAGCGTCATCATTCTAAAAGAAGAGAGCGACCGTCAAGTGCTTACTGTAAATCCCCCTGTCGGCTCCAGCAGTGATTGTTACTGCTCCTCTGTTGGAAAATGCTTACTGGCGTTTAGCCCAGATATCGATTTGTCTGTTTATGATTCCATTCCAATGCATTCCTATACAGAGCATACAATTACTACAGTTCCTGCCCTGCGAGCGGAGCTCAACACAGTCCGCGAGCGTGGCTATGCTATGGACCATGAGGAACTGGAACAGGGCTTGACCTGTATTGGTGCCCCGATCTTGGACCACTCTGGCTATGCCATTGCTGCAATCAGTATATCAGGTCCAAGCAGTCGAATGCTCAATGGGGATATTGAAGAACGGATCGAGGCTGTCCGTAGAGCTGCCAAAGAAGTTTCCATGAACTTTTGACACCCGGCTTCCGTTCCGCCACATGGAATCGTGGTTTTTTACACGTCAAACTCTGTTGTTATTTTATACAAAAAATAGAGTTGACTTTTCTGAAAGATTAGTAGTATACTTTTTACCATGGATAAGAATTGGAACGTTGTTCTTTTTTTGATAAATTTATAGAACAATGTTCTATTCTTTGGAACGACGGCGACGCAGTCGTCACAAGAAGCGAGGAGATAGGTTTGAAAATACTGGTTATCAATCCCGGAGGTACTTCCACAAAAATCGCAGTTTTTGAAAATGAGGCGCAACTTTTCAAAGCAAACATACCTCACACAGCAGAGGATCTCCAATCCTTTCCCCATGTGTTTGACCAATTTGGTTTTCGAAAGCAACTCATTTTAGACGAATTGGAAAAGGCCGGATTTTCTCTAGACGAATTGGCCGCCGTGTCCGGGCGTGGAGGTCTGATGAATCCCATTCCAGGAGGTACTTACACTGTCAATGACCAAATGGTAGAAGATATGCGCAATGCGGTCCACGGTGAGCATCCCTCTAACCTAGGTTCTGTCCTCGCCAGGGAAATTGGAGATGCGTTGGGTATCCCCTCTTTCGTGGTGGACCCAGTCTCCGTGGATGAACTGATGCCCAAGGCCCGTATCTCCGGTATCGTTGATCTGGAGCGTCCGAGCTGGTTTCATGCACTTAACCATAAAGCGGTGGCCCGTTGGACAGCAGATCGCATGGGCAAGCGTTATGAGGACTGCAACTTGATCATCGCTCATCTTGGCTCTGGAAACTCGATCGTGGTACACAAAAATGGACGGATGATCGACGGAAGTGGTGGACGTACCAATGGCCCCTTCTCCCCGGAGCGAAGCGGCGGACTGCCCACCTATCCATTGGTGGAGCTCTGTTACTCCGGAAACTACACGCATGAGGAAATGGTCACGAAGCTCAGCTCTACGGGGGGCATGTACGACTATTTAGGCACAAAAGATGCTCAGGAAGCAGAACGGCGTATGGAAGCCGGCGACGAAAAGGCGCGGCTAATTTATGAAGCTTATGTCTATGCCATCGCCAAAGAAATCTGTTCTTATGCGGCCGCCCTGGACGGAAAGGTGGACCGTATCGTTCTCACCGGCGGCATCGCCCATTCGGACTACGTAGTCCGTGAAGTGTCCAGAATGACCGCCTTCCTAGCTCCAATGGAAGTAGTAGCTGGTGAATTTGAAATGGAGGCCCTGGCCCTGGGAGCACTTCGGGTTCTGCGGGGAGAAGAACAGCCCCTTACCTATCACTAATGGGTATATTGCTCATGGGTAGAATGACTAAGGAACAGTTCTATGGAAAACTTCCCGAGAAAGTGGGCGGTCTAATTGCCTGAATCTGATAGTAATAAACGAAGTCCCAGCACGGCCATGTCTTTCCTGGTTTTTGGCGTCGCAATCGCTGTAATCCTTTTGGGCGTGGTCCTGATGGGCTATGATATTCACATTGTCCTTCTCGTCGATCTAGCGTTTGTCTGCCTGGTATCTTCCTCCCTGGGCTACTGTTTCGATGACTTAGTGGAGTGCATGAAGAAAACGTTAGGACAGTCCATGTCTGCCATGGTCATTTTCATTTTCATCGGTGTCATTATCGCAGCATGGATCTTTTCCGGCACAGTTCCTGCGCTCATTTATTATGGTCTCCAGTACCTTACACCCAAATTCTTCCTCCCCTTGGGCCTGTTGCTGTGCAGTGTGGTTTCCCTCTCCATCGGCACTTCATGGGGTACACTTGGAACGATGGGCCTTGCTATGATGGGAATTGGGACCGGAATGGGTATCCCTGCTCCCCTCACCGCCGGAATGGTCATTTCCGGAGCGTTTTTCGGAGATAAGATGTCTCCCATGTCCGACACCACCAACCTAGCTCCGGCGGCAGCAGGTACCACCCTTTATAAGCATATCAGCGCCATGTGGAGAACCACCATTCCCGCCTATCTCATCACCTTAGCACTTTTCACTGTGATCGGACTAAATTATCAAGCCGGTGATGTGGACCACGCGGCAATTGCTCTTTTTTCTGACACGCTTTCAGAGCACTTTGTCATCCATCCAATAGTCTTGATTCCAGTGGTCGTACTGCTAGGTCTCAACCTGCTCCGTTTTCCAGCAATTCCAGGTATGGCGCTAGGCAGTCTACTAGCCGCCATTCTGGCCTGCACTGTTCAAGGCACGCCGATTGGGGAGGTCATCCTGGGACTCAATTACGGCTATGTAAATGCTACCGGCGTAGAATTGGTAGACACTCTGCTGCTGCGCGGCGGTATACAAGGAATGATGTACACATTCTCCTTGGCCTGCATTGCCATCTCTTTTGGTGGTGTCATGGAGCAGGTGGGGTACCTCCATAAAATCATCGCTGTGGTGGTTTCCCGTGTGAAGTCTGACCGGCTCATGGTTCCCCTGGTAATCGGCAGTACTACCCTGGGTGTGGCTGCCATGGGCGAAGTCTATCTCTCTATTGTAGTCAATGGAAACCTTTACCGCCAAGCTTTTAAGGATCGTGGCCTTCGTCCAGAAATGCTTTCCCGTCTGCTGGAAGAGGGCGGGACGCTTACCCAGGTCTTTATCCCATGGTCCACCAGCGGTGTGTTCATTGCTGCCACTTTGGGGGTAAGTACAGCGGAGTACTGGAAATTTGCGTTCCTCAATTATATCAATCCCCTGGTGTCTATCGCTCTGGCCCTGTTCGGCATATTTATCCTGCATGTCAAGGAGTCTACGCCAGAATCGCCCCAGTTTGCCCATGGAGGCCAGAAAAGTAAGGAGTGAATGAAAGATGCTGAAAAATTTTGACGAGGTACAAAATCAAGTTCGTTCCATCCAGGAACCCTTTACCATCAGCGTAGCCGCGGCCAATGACAGCGAACTGCTCCATGCAGTTAAGCTGGCTGCAGATATGGGTTTTGTCCGTCCAGTACTTACTGGCGACACAAAGGCCATCTCCGCGCTGTGCCATGAGATCAGCCTGAAGCCACTAGATATTCTTCCTGCTCAGAATGATGAGGAGGCCGTTGCCGTTGCCGTCCGTTCTGTCCGGGAAGGCGGCGCTCAAGTACTTATGAAAGGACTGGTCAATACTAGCGTCTATATGCGTAGTATCCTGAATAAAGAGCACGGCCTGCGCACCGGCCGGTTGCTGTCCATGATGGCAGCTTATGAGCCCCCAAACTATCACAAGCTTCTTTTCTGCTCTGACAGCGGTATTAACGTCTCCCCCAATCTGGAGCAGAAAAAGGATATTTTGAAAAATATTTTGATCGCGACGAAGGCCATTGGCATCGACACACCTAAGGTGGCGGCCCTCACCGCCAACGAGATGGTAGATCCTAAGATATCCTCCACTGTAGATGCAGCCGGTCTTGCAGAAGCGGTACAAAAAGGAGAAATGGGGCCTGAGCTCCCATGCATCCTGGAAGGTCCCATTGCCTTTGACGTGGCTTTTGATCCCCACGCCGCAGCGCACAAAAAGCTGGAAAGCCAAATTACAGGCGATGTGGACATTGTGATCTTCCCCAACATGGAGGCCGGGAATATTCTAGGAAAGTCCTGGATTCATCTGTGCCACTGCCGCTGGGCCGGCATCGTGTTGGGCGCTACCAATCCAGTGATTCTGGGTTCCCGGGCAGATACCGCTGAAATCAAGCTCAATTCCATCGCCCTGGCCTGTTTGGCGGCAATCCGCTAACAGAAATTGTGTGTAGGGAGGAACTTAAACATGAGTGAGACTGTAGAAAAGCGCAAAGCGCCTTTATCAATTCGGCAGATCGCGATTATCTTTTTCCTGGGTCTCGGTTACACCGTCGTTTACGCCACTCCGTTTATTCAATATGTCTTTTATGATTCCCTGGTGGGGACATTAGGATGTACCCAGCAACAGCTTGGATACCTCATTACCATCTTTGGCGTGGGCAATTTACTGGCTCCATTCGGCGGAATGCTCAGTGACAAATTTAACACAAAAAAGATATACATAATCGCCATGTCTGTCATCTGTGTTCTGAACGTTCTGTTCGTGCTCAATATGACCTACAGCTTTGCCCTGGTCATCTGGGCCGGCTTCGCATTCTTTGCTCTGTTCCTCTACTTCCCTGCCCACACAAAGCTCACCCGTCTGGTGGGTAGCGAAAACCAGCAGGGTACCATCTTCGGGCTGACGGAATCCTTCTGTGGCATCACCAATGTGATTGTCAATTTCATCGCTCTGTTCCTATTCGCTAAGTTTGCCAATGATACATTCGGGACCAACGGCCTCAAGGCCGCCATCATCGGCTATGCGGTTTTAGGCGTCGTAGCAGTTATTATCCTGGCCATCCTAGTCCCCGACCCTGGAAAGCCGACCCAGGAAAATGGAGGGGAGTCCAACATCAATTCCAAGATGACTCTCCGGGATTGGGGGCATATCGTTGTCAATCCCCGCACCTGGATGTCGGGTATCGCCGTATTCACCACCTATACCATGTACTGTACCCTGTCTTACTACACCCCCTATTTCAGCAACGTGCTAGGGGTCTCTCTGGCCGGAACCGGCGCCATCGCTATCATCCGGCAATATGGCACCCGTTTCATCGGCGCTCCTGTCGGCGGATGGCTTGGCGATAAGATTCACTCTGTATCCAAAGTGGTCGGCGTCTCTCTGGCCGCGGCAGTTGTCATCGTACTCGTTTTCATGTTTGTCCCAGTTGGCACCAGCGCTGCTGTTCTCACCGTCCTAACCCTTTGTGCTGGTGTCCTAACCTACATGGCCCGCGGCTGCATGTTCGCCGTTCCATCCGAACTGAAGATTCCGCGCAAATACGCTGGAACCACTTCAGGTGTAGTCTGTGCCATTGGATATTGCCCCGATCTTTTTATCTTCGTTCTTTTCGGTTACTGGTTGGATAAGCACGGGAACGCCGGCTATCAGAATATCTTCATCTATGCTGCTATCATTATGGCAATTGGCGTAGTAAACGCCATCATTACCCAGATTTATAAGAAAAAGCTTCTGGCCAAGGAATCTTCCCAGGATGTGACTTGACTACAAAATCATAGAAAGGGGTACATACAACATGAAACAGGAATTTATTGACGCTCTAATCGGAATCTGCGGCAAAGACTATGTCTACTTCACCAAAGAGGACATTTCTGGCTATCTCTATGATGAGACAGAGGAGTTTGTCCGCCCCATAGCCTGTGAGGACTGCCTGGTGGTTCGTCCCGGTACATATGAGGAAGTTTCTTCTATTCTTAAATGGGCCAATGAAACCAAGACCCCCATCATTCCTCGGGGCGGCGGTACTGGAGCTTGCGGGGCGGCAATCCCAACCATCCCTTCTGTCATTATGTCCATGGAGCGATTCAAGGATATTGTAGAGGTAGATGAAACCAATATGATGATTACCTGCCAGACAGGTGTGACCCTAGCAAAGCTCAATGAATATCTCAATGAGCATGTCCACGCCCTCTATTTCCCCTGCCACCCTGGTGATGAAGGCGCTCAAGTAGGCGGCATGTGCATTGAGAATGCAGGCGGTGTTCGGGCCGTTAAGCACGGCATCATGCGCAGCTACGTGAAAGGTCTAAAGGTATGCCTTCCCAATGGTGAAATTGTTCAGTTCGGTGGCAAACTGGTTAAAAACAATATGGGCTATGATCTGATGCATCTCCTCGTAGGCTCTGAAGGCACCCTAGCCGTCATATTAGAGGCTACTCTAAAGCTCTACCCGCGTCTGGACTATACGGGCGCTTTGGTCTGTTCCTTCAAAAATACAGAAGACGCCGTTCGGTCTGTAGGTGAGGTACAAAAGGCTGGAATCATTCCCCTGGCCGTTGAATATATGGACAGGGATATCGCCACAGAAACCGCACGGCGAATCAGTAAGACCTGGCCGATGAATGACGAGGGCTGTGTGGACCTCATCTATATGGTGGAGGAGGCCACAGAGGATGCACTCTATGAAACGGCCGGCACCATTGCGGAAATTTGCGAGAATAATGGCGCGGTGGGCTCTGTCATTGCGGAGAATGAGAAAGAGCAGCGCAATATTTTAGAGATCCGGTCCGACATTTACGAGGTCTTCAAACCAGAATTTGTGGACTCCTTGGACACCGCAGTGCCTGTCGCACATATTGGAGACCTATTGAGGGATATCGACGCCATTGCAGAAAAATATGGGACTAGAAGCCCGCGTTTCGGCCATGTTGCCGACGGAAACTTTCACAACTTCATTCTTATGGTCGATGGAAAAGTCCCTGCCTGGGCCGATGACATGCGTCGGGATGTGTATAAGGCCGCACTGAAATATGGTGGCACCGTTACTGCGGAGCATGGTACCGGTAAGACTCGTAAGCCCTATATGGAGCTTCAATATACACCTCATGTCCTGGAAATCATGCGAAATGTAAAGCGAGCGTTTGACCCAAATAATATTTTGAATCCTGGCGTTATTGTTGACCTTTCGTAAAATGAGCGGCTCCGTAAGCAAAGTAACGCAGAGTAGTAACGAAATAAAGATTATTTTGCTGATGACAACATATTCTATTAGAAAACCGCCTGCACTCCGCAGGCGGTTTTCCTTGGAACCATTCACCCAGCTACCCCGGCAACAACATACAGACCACTACTCTCCGGGAGAGCCTGTCCACTTGAGGTGTTTCTCTAGCTACCAACTCTCCAGCGAGCAGAGGCTACCCGTAGGAATCCTTTTCTATCATTTGTCCATTTTGACC
>ERZ779866.3990-NODE-3990-length-11378-cov-19.372958_pt1 | contig 11378 bp, 7 predicted proteins | sample MGYA00511248_ERZ779866 | MGnify/ENA primary metagenome ERZ779866 (study PRJEB29588, sample SAMEA2155758) | human gut metagenome | biome: human gut; feature: human-associated habitat; material: faeces | place: Denmark | collected 2008/2010 ... | reverse complement strand
AGCGGGCAGCTCGTTGCGGCCGCGGCGGTAGACGATGAACACCTCGTCGGCGCCCATACGCTTGGCGCAGCGGGCGGCGTCCATGGCCACGTTGCCTGCGCCGACGACGGCGATGCGCTTGGCGTCGGACTTGATGGGCGTGTCGTAGTCGTCGCGGTAGGCCTTCATGAGGTTGATGCGGGTGAGGTACTCGTTGGCGGAGTAGACGCCGAGGAGATTCTCGCCCGGGACGTTCAGGAACTGCGGCAGGCCGGCACCGGAGCCGATGAACACGGCCTCGAAGCCGTCGGTGAAGAGCTGGTCGAGCGGCATGGTGCGGCCGATGATGCAGTCGGTGACGAACTTGACGCCATAGGCCTCGAGGTTCTTGACCTCGCGGTCGACGATGCTCTTGGGCAGACGGAACTCGGGGATGCCGTAGGCCAGGACGCCGCCGCACTTGTGCAGCGCCTCGAAGACGGTGACCTCGTAGCCCTTCTTGGCGAGGTCGCCCGCGCAGCTCAGGCCGCTGGGGCCGGAGCCGATTATCGCGACCTTGTGGCCGTTGCTCTCGACCTTGTGCGGGACTTCCGCGCCGTGAGTGTCGCCGTGCTCGAGGTGGAAGTCGGCGACGTAGCGCTCCAGGCGGCCGATGGCGACGGGCTCGCCCTTCACGCCGCGGACGCACTTGCTCTCGCACTGCTTCTCCTGCGGACAGACGCGGCCGCAGACGGCGGCAAGGCTGTTCGTAGTGGCGATGACGTTGTAGGCCTCTTCATATTCGCCAACCTTGACGTGGGCGATAAACTCGGGGATGCGGACGTTGACCGGGCAGCCCTGCACGCACTGGGGATTCTTGCAGGTGAGGCAGCGCTGAGCCTCCTCGCGGGCGATCTGAGCGGTGTAGCCCAGGGCGACCTCGTTGAAGTTCTTGGCGCGGATCTTGGGGTCCTGCTCGGGCATGGGGTGCTTGGTCATGCGCTTGACGGGGTTCTCCTCGACGCCGTCGATGACGCCGGGCTTGTACTCGCCGCGGCGGACGCCGCCGGTGATGCGGCAGACGTGCTCGTTCTCTTCGGCTTCCTGCTCAGTGTAGAAGATGTTGCGCTCGAGAAGGTTGTCCCAGTCGACGAGGTGGGCGTCGAACTCGGGGCCGTCCACGCAGGCGAACTTGCGCTCGCCGCCGACGGTGAGGCGGCAGCCGCCGCACATGCCCGTGCCGTCTATCATGATGGGGTTCAGGCTGGCGTTGGTCTTGATGCCGTAGGGCCGCGTCGTCTCCGCGACGTATTTCATCATGACGATGGGGCCGCAGGTGAGGACGTAGTCGTACTGCACGCCCGCCTCAAGCAGGGCCTTCAGCTTCGTCGTGACGAAGCCGGCCTCGCCGTAGCTGCCGTCGTCCGTGGTTATGTAGAGGTTGTCCGAGGCGGCGCGGAACTCGTCTTCCATGATGACGATGTCCTTGGAGCGGAAGCCGCAGATCATGTCCACCGCGATGCCCAGGCGCTTGAGCTCCTTGGCGACGGGGTAGTTGATGGCGCAGCCGGTGCCGCCGCCGACGACGCAGACGCGCTTGGCCGCGGGGTCTATCTCCGCGGGGCGGCCCAGGGGGCCGACGATGTCCGCGATATAGTCGCCCGGCTCCATGAGCGAGAACATCTGCGTGCTCTTGCCCGCGGGCTGGAAATTGAAGGAGACCGTACCGACCTCGGGGTCGTAATCCGCGATGGTGAGCGGGAAGCGCTCGCCGTATTCGTCGAGCCTGAAGATGGCGAACTGCCCGGGCTGGGCGCTGCGCGCCACTAGCGGGGCCTCGATGCTGACCCTGAAGATGGTCTTCGAGGCGTTGAGGGGGTATTTCTCAGCTATTTTGAACATGCTTTCCAATTCCGCCTTTCAATGGACAAACTACCCTCAAAGGGCTCCAATTCATCTTACTATACCACTTTTTCGCGCTCTAAGTCAATGAAGCGCCTGTAAACAAGGCTACAAAAAAAGCCCCCCGTTTTTGGCGGGGGGCAAAAAGACTATCGCTCTTCGCGGAAGTAGGCCAGGCCGAGGCTGGCGGGCGGGTCGTTCTCGCGCTTCTTGCGCAGGGACGAAATTATGAGCACGGCTATGGTCACGAGGTAGGGCAGCATCTTGTAGAGCTCCTTCGTCGCGAGGTTCATGCCGGAGGGGATGTAAAGGTAGAGGATGTACAGCCCGCCGAAGAGGATGGAGGCCAGCACGCTCAGCGCCGGGCGCCAGATGGTGAAGATGACGAGGGCGATGGCCAGCCAGCCGCGGTCGCCAAAGGCGTCGTTCGACCAGACGCCGCTGGCGTAGTCCATGACGTAGTAGAGGCCGCCGAGGCCGGCTATCATGCTGCCGATGCAGGTGGCGCGGTACTTGTAGCGGTTGACGTTGATGCCGGCGGCGTCCGCCGTGGCGGGGTTCTCGCCCACGGCGCGCAGGTTGAGGCCGGGCCGGGTCCGCTTCAGGAACCAGGAGGCGCACAGCGCGGCGACGACGGCCAGATATGCCAGCATCCCATAGGAGAGGAAGAGCTTGCCGAACCAGCCCAGCTCCGACGCGAAGGGCAGTGAGCGGCTGAAGTACGCGCTGGTGGCCGAGAGCGCGATGGACGGCACCTCGCTGCCGGTGAGCTTAATGAGCGAGCCGCCGAAGAAGTTGCCGAAGCCGACGCCGAAGGTGGTCATGGCCAGGCCCGTGACGTTCTGGTTGGCCCGGAGCGTGACGGTCAGGAAGCAGTAGAGAAGCCCCATGAGCAGACTGCCGAGGAGGCAGCAGGCGAGGGGTATGCCTATGGCCAGGAAGGCGTTCATTTGCGCGGCGGCGACGTTCTGCTCGTACATGAAGGAGCCGATGACGCCGGAGATCGCGCCGACGTACATGATGCCGGGCAGGCCGAGGTTCAGGTTGCCGGATTTCTCGGTCAGCGTCTCGCCCGTGCTGCCGTAGAGCAGGGGTATGCCCTGGGCCACGGCCCGGGGGAAGAAGGATACAAAGTCAAACACCGGCCTTGGCCTCCTTTCCCTCCGCCCGCGCGGGCTTTCTGAAGTTCAGCTTGTAGCTGATGAAGAACTCGGAGCCTATGATGAAGAAGAGTATGATGCCGGTCAGTATGTCGCCGAAGGAGCTGTTCAGGCCGAAATCCGTGGAGATCTCGCTGGCGCCCTCGCTGAGGAAGACCAGCAGCAGGCTCGTGAACACCATGAAGACGGGGCTGAACTTCGCAAGCCAGGAGACCATGACCGCCGTGAAGCCCCGGCCTCCGGCCAGGGTGGTGGTGATGGTGTGGTCCGTCCCCGCCACGAGCAGCAGACCCGCGACGCCGCAGATGGCGCCCGAGAGCAGCAGCGTGCGCATGATGACGCGCTCGACCTTTATGCCGACGTAGCGGGCCGTCCGCTCGCTCTCGCCGACGACGCTTATCTCGTAGCCGTGCTTGCTGTACCTGAGGTAGACGTACATGAGCACGGTGAGCACGGCGACAATGAGGATGTTCAGCAGGTACTTGTTGGAGCCTATCTGGGGCAGCCAGCCGGCCATGGTGCTCTGGTTTATGATGCCGACCTTGCCCGCGCCCTTGGGCACCTCCCAGATGATGATGAAGTAGGCCACGAGCTGGGTGGCAACGTAGTTCATCATCAGGGTGAAGAGCGTCTCGTTAGTGTTCCACCTGGCCTTGAAGAAGGCGGGGATGAAGGCCCAGATGGCGCCCGCGGCGATGCCCGCGACGGCCATGATGACTATAAGCAGCCAATTCGGCACGCTGTCGCCTATGAGGATCATGCAGGCGGCGACGGCCAGCGCCCCGGCCAGGACCTGGCCCTCCGCGCCGATGTTCCAGAAGCGCATCTTGAAGGCGGGCGTGACGGCCAGGGAGATGCACAGCAGTATGGCGAGGTTCTGCAGCAGCACCCAGGTGCGGCGCGCCGTGCCGAAGGCGCCCTCGAACATGGCGGCGTAGACCGCGATGGGGTCCTCGCCCGTGAAAACCGTCGTCACGACGGAGCAGACTACGAGCGCCAGGACTATGGCCGCCGCCCGGATGCCCCAGGCCCCGTACCAGGGCAGGGCCGCGCGCTTGGAGATGTGCACCAGGGGCGCGTGGTTCTTGTTATTCATCCTCCTGCGCACCTCCCAGCTTTGTCATCATGAGCCCGACCTTCCGCTTCGTGGCGCCGCGCCCGTCTATGAGGCCGCTGACCCTGCCGCCGCAGAGCACGAGTATCCTGTCGCACAGCTCCAGCAGCACGTCCAGATCCTCGCCCACGTAGACGACGGCGACGCCGCGCTCCTTCTGCTTGTTTATGAGGTCGTAAATGGTGTAGGACGAGTTTATGTCCAGGCCGCGCACGGCGTAGGCCGTGAGCAGCACGGTGGGCGCGGAGGCTATCTCGCGGCCGACCAGCACCTTCTGGACGTTGCCGCCCGAGAGGCGGCGCACAGGCGTCGAGACGCTGGGCGTGTTGACCTCCAGCTCCGCCACGACGCGCTCGGCCAGGTCGTGCGGGGCCTTGCGGTTGGTGAAGAGGCCGCGGCCGCGGCGGAAGGAGCGGAGCATCATGTTGTCCGTGAGGTCCATGTTCCCCACGAGGCCCATGCCCAGCCTGTCCTCCGGTACGAAGGAGAGCGCCACGCCCATGTCGCTGATATCCGCGGGGTCCTTGCCTATGAGCTCCTCCTCGCGGCCTGTCTCGGGCTCTATGTAGCGGATGGAGCCGCCCTCGGCGCGGTGCAGGCCCGCGATGGCCTCCAGCAGCTCCTTCTGCCCGCAGCCGGAGATGCCCGCAACGCCCAGGATCTCGCCGGAGTTGGCCGTGAAGGACACGCCGTCGAGCTTGAGCACGCCGTCCTCGTCCCGGACCGTGAGGTTCTCGACCACGAGCCGGGGCTGGGGGTCCTTCGGCTCGGGCCGCTCTATGTTGAGGCTGACGGGGCGGCCGACCATCATGTTCGTCATGTCGGCGGCCGTCGTGTCCTTCGTGAGCATGTCGCCCACGAACTGGCCGCGCCGCAGGACGGCGACCCTGTCGGAGAGCTCCTCGACCTCGTGGAGCTTGTGCGTGATGATGACGACGCTCTTGCCGTCGTCCCGCATGTTGCGCAGGACGGCGAAGAGCTTGTCCGTCTCCTGCGGCGTGAGGACGGCGGTGGGCTCGTCCAGGATGAGGATGTCCGCGCCGCGGTAGAGGACCTTCACTATCTCGACGGTCTGCTTCTCGGAGACGGACATGTCGTATATCTTCTTCTTCGCGTCCACCTCGAAGCCGTAGGCCTCGCAGATGGCCTTTATCTTCTCAGTGGCGCGGTTCAAATCAAGCCGCCCCTTGCCGGGCAGGCCCAGGACGATGTTCTCCGCCGCGGTGAGCACGTCCACCAGCTTGAAGTGCTGGTGTATCATGCCTATGCCGAGGCCGAAGGCGTCCTTGGGCGAGCGGATGGAGACTTCCTTCCCGTCCACGAAGATCTGGCCCTCGTCGGGGTAGTAGATGCCGGAGAGCATGTTCATGAGCGTGGTCTTGCCGCTGCCGTTTTCGCCCAGCAGCGCCAGGATCTCGCCCCGGTAGATGTCGAGCCAGACCTTGTCGTTGGCCGCCACCGTGCCGAAGCGCTTCGTGATGTTCCGCATCTGTACCGCTGCGGTCTTGCCTTCCACGGGCTTCACTCCTTAAATAACATAAAATGGCCCAAAGGACAGCGCGGCAGGGTTTATCCGCTGCGCTGTCCTTTGGGGGCAGACTGCGGCGCGGATGCCGCAGTCTGCCTTGGCTTAACTTAGAACGCGCTGTCGAGCAGGGTGATGCCGTCGATCTGGATGTCGAAGTACGGGGCGGAGCGGGCGGTGCTCTCGGCGAAGTAGCCGTCCACTATAGCCTCGGTGTCGGGGGTGTAGTCGGGGTCGGTGTCCACGTCGGCCATGTAGCTCGTGATGCTCTCGCCGCCGACGGTGAAGGTGGAGACGTCGAAGACGTGCAGGGTGCCGGCCTCGAGCTCGGCCTTGGCGGCCTCAATGGCCTCGACGGTGCCGGCAGCGGCGGCGGCCTCGTTCACGTCGCTCAGGACGACGGAGCCGGTGGCCAGGGTGCCGGTCCAGTCGGCGGCTATCTGATCGCCGTTAACGACGCAGTTTATCATGTACTCGAAGTAAGGAGCCCAGTCGATGCGGGAGGACACGATGAAGGTGTTGGGGCAGGCGTCGATGGTGCTGCCGTTGTAGGAGACGTTGGGCACGCCGGCGACCTCGCAGGCCGTGGGGGCGCCCATGGAGTCGGCGTGCTGGCTGATGAGGACGCAGCCGCCGGCGATGAGGTTGTTGGCGCCCTCCTTCTCGGCGGTCTCATCGTACCAGGAGCCGGTGAAGGTGACGTCCATGGTGACGCTGGGGCAGACGCTCTTGGCGCCCAGGTAGAAGCTGGTGTAGCCGGAAATGACCTCGGCGTAGGTGTAAGCGCCGACATAGCCCATCTTGGCCTGGTCCTCGGTGATCTCGCCGGCCTCGATCATCTCATTGAGCTTCATGCCCGCGGCGATGCCGGCGAGGTAGCGGCCCTCATAGATGGAGGCAAAGGCGTTGTGGAAGTTGTCGAGGCCCTCGGTGTGCGCCCTGGTGCCGGTGGCGTGGCAGAACTGGACGTCGGGGAACTCGCGGGCGGCCTGGATCATGAAGTCCTCGTGGCCGAAGCTGTCGGCGAAGACGATGTTGCAGCCGTCGTCGGCGAGCTCAGCGGCGGCGTCGTAGCACTCCTGGCCCTCGGGGACGTTGGTGCGCAGGACGTACTGGTCCTCGGAGAGGCCCAGAGCCTCGCAGGCGGCCTTGGCGGCGTTTATGAAGTTGAGGTCGTAGGTGGAGTTCTCATCATGCAGGAAGATGAAGCCGACCTTGATCTCGTCGAGGGGGATGCCGGCGACCTCGGGGGCGTCGGAGGCCGGGGCGTCGTCGGCGGGTGCCTCGCTCGCGGGGGCGTTGCTGGCCGGGGTCCCGGCCTCGCCGCAGGCGGCGAGAGCAAAGACCATCACAAGTGAAAGCAGAAGCGCAAGAAACTTCTTCATTTTTTCTCCTCCAAAAATAGTGTTTATCTTAAAGGCCGGAGCCTCAAGAACAAAAAGGAAAGCGGGGGGCCTCAGGCCTCCCGCGAACAGCGCGGCAGGAGGCGCGCTGCGCCCCCGCCTTGCCGATAGTCCGGCCATTTACGGCGGCCGGGTAGAGACCTCGGAACCATATCATCCAATTTATATCGGGTTGCAGTATGCAGTTTTTCAGCCCGCCCTCAGCAGAACTCGATCTGCCCGTCGTCCGTCATGGACTTTATGCGGGCGAGGGACTCGACCCGGACGCCCTCGGAGCGGATGAGCTCGCCCCCGGGCTGGAAGGCCTTCTCTATCGCGATGCCCGCGCCGACCACGGTGGCGCCTGCCTGGCGCACCAGGGAGATGAGCCCGTGCAGGGCAGCGCCGTTTGCCAGGAAGTCGTCAACTATGAGCACCCTGTCCCCGGGGCCGATGTAGTCCTTCGAGACCAGGATGGTGTTGGTGTTGCCGTGGGTGAAGGAGTGGACCGTGGCGGTCCAGAAATCGCCGAAGAGGTTCCGCGTGCGGTTCTTCTTGGCAAACAAAACAGGGCATCCGAAAACCTGGCCCGTTATACAGGCCAGTCCGATGCCCGACGCTTCTATCGTCAGTATTTTGTTGACGCCCTCGCCCTCGTAAAGGCGGTACAGCTCCCTGGCCATTTCGGTAAAGAGCACGGGGTCCATGAGGTGGTTCAGAAACCCGTCTACCTTCAATATGCCGCCGGGCAGGACTACCCCGTCCTCCGCTATGCGGCGCTCAAGAAGCTGCAAGGCGCTCACTCCCATCCCAAAAGTAACGGCCTCCGCCGGTACAAAAATCATTTCTATGATACAACATCTTTTCTCCGCGCGCAACTGGCTTTTTGAACAATTTAGACCTTTTTCGACGGGTTTTTTACGTGTTTATCCATATAGCGCACACGCCGGGGATTTACAAAACGGTAGGAAAGGTATAAAATGAGAGAACTTTCAAGTCAGAACGGAGGACAGCAAATGAGCAAGCTCCACAAGAAAATGGTCGCCCTCGGGAACCTCTCCCACCACAGCTACGACAGCATCGTGGCCGCCTGCGGCGAGCCGAAGGAGAAAAAGCCCTGCACCTTCTCCGACATTGGCGAAGGCTTCCGCGCCACCTGGTCGGACGGGGTCTTCGTCCTGACCCTGAACTTCGGCAAGGAAGGCGCCTACTGCGGCATCTACCACCACCGCAACTGGGAGCCCTACATCGTCACCGCCATAGTCTCGGTCGTCATCATCGCCGGCGCGCTCATAGGCGGCTACTTCATGCGCCAGGCGAAGGCGGCGGAGGCCGCGCCGAATGAGATCGTCGAAACCGCCCTCGAATACGGGGACGAATATCAGGAGGTATATCTGTAACATGCTTAAATTCCCGGAAATGCCCTATGAGCGCCCCGACATCGAGGCGGCAAAGCAGTTTCTGGCCCAGGCCGCCGCGCGCCTGGAGGCCGCAGAGAGCTTCGAGGCCGCGGACGCGGTCTTCGTCGAGGTGAACGAGCGCAGCACGCAGCTCGACACCATGTTCACCATCTCCCACATCCGCCACGACATCAACACCGAGGACAAGTTCTACGACGCCGAGGTCGAGTTCGCGGACGCCGCCCTGCCCGAGCTGCAGGAGTACGCCGACCGCTGGAACCGCGCCCTCGTCTTCAGCCGCTGGCGGCCCGGGCTGGAGGAGAAATACAGCCGCGTCGCCTTCCTCAACAAGGAGCTGGCCCTGCGCGCCTTCTCGCCCGAGATAGTCCCCGAGCTCCAGCGCGAGAACGCCCTGTGCACGGAGTATTCAAAGCTCCTGGCCTCGGCGCAGATAGAGTTCGAGGGCGGGGTCTACACGCTCTCCCAGCTCACGCCCTTCAAGCAGGACCCGGACGACAAGCGCCGCCTCGCCGCCTGGAAGGCCGAGGGCGCCTGGTACATGTCCCACGCCGAAAAGCTCGACTCCATCTACGACGAGCTGGTGCGCCTGCGCGACACGATGGGCAAAAAGCTCGGCCACGAGGGCTACGTCCCCCTGGGCTACGACCGTATGCAGCGCAACTGCTACACGAAGGAGGACGTCGAGAGCTTCCGAAAGGCCGTCGTGAAGCACATCGTCCCCCTGGCCGACGCCGTCTACCGCCGCCAGGCCGAGCGCCTGGGCAAGGCCTACCCCATGAACTACGCGGACAACGCCCTGGAGTTCCGCAGCGGCAACCCGAAGCCCCAGGGCACGCCGGACGACATCCTCGCCGCCGGGCGCAGGTTTTACCACGAGCTCAGTCCCGAGACGGCGGAGTTCATCGACTTCATGTACGACAACGAGCTGCTGGACGTCCTCTCCCGCAAGGGCAAGGCCGGCGGCGGCTACTGCACCACCCTCGGCAGCTACCACTGCCCCTTCATCTTCGCCAACTTCAACGGCACCTCGCACGACGTCGAGGTCATCACGCACGAGGCCGGCCACGCCTTCGCCAACTTCACCGGCCGCTTCATTGTCCCGGACGAGTGCCAGTGGCCCTCTCTTGAGGCCTGCGAGGTCCACTCCATGTCCATGGAGTTCTTTGCCTGGCCCTGGGCGGAGTATTTCTTCGGCCCGGACACGCGCAAGTTCCGCTACACGCACCTGTCCGGCGCGCTGACCTTCATCCCCTACGGCACGATGGTGGACCACTTCCAGCACCTCGTCTACGAGAAGCCGGAGATGAGCCCCGCAGAGCGCAACGAGGCCTGGCGGGAGCTCACCGCCGTCTACATGCCCTGGATGCGCCTCGACGACATCCCCTTCTACGGCGAGGGCCGCGCCTGGCAGCGGCAGCACCACATCTACGAGAGCCCCTTCTACTATATAGATTACTGCCTGGCGCAGACCGTCTCCCTCCAGTTCTGGGCGGAGATCCAGAAGGACTCGAAGGCCGCCTGGGAGAAGTACATGGCCTATACCCGCCCCGCGGGCACGAAGACCTTCAAGGAGCTCGTCGCCGGCGCGGGCCTCGACTCGCCCTTCGGCGAGGAGGCCATGCGCACGATCGCCGGGGCCGCCGGCAAGTGGCTTGAGAGCTACGACCTCACGGGCATCGAATAAAATACGCCTGACAGAACGCCCCCGGTCATCCGACCGGGGGCGTTTTTTGTCTAAAAAGCCTCGCAGAGTTTCGCGGCCGCAGCCGCGAAATGAATTGCGATCATTTTCGGCGGCGGCGTGTACGTCGCCGAAAATACTTCTCGCGGAGCGGAGTGTCGCAGCGAAGCGAGGCGCGGAGCGGAGCGCAAGCCCCTTTGTCGAAGAGGGCTTTGCCTTCTTCGACAAGCAATGATCAGAAGATGGGCACAACGGCGCCGTCGTAGGTCTCCTCGATGAACTGGCGGCAGGTCTCGCTGGTGAGGGCGGTGACGAGGGCCTGAGTCTTGGCGCTGTCCTCCTCGCCAGCGCGGACGGCGAGGATGTTGGCGTAGGTCTGGGCGGCGTCGGAGTCGGCGCTCTCGCTGGCGAGGGCGTCCTCGCCGGTCAGGCCGGCCTGGAGGGCGTAGTTGCCGTTGATGACGGCGAAGGCCACGTCGGGCAGGCTGTGCGGGATGTTTTTGGCCTCCATCTCGATTATCTCAAGGTTCTGCGGGTTCTCGGCGATGTCGAGGACGGTCGCGGTCTCGGTGGAGGCGTCGATGCCCTCCTTGAGGGTGATGAGGCCCTCGGCTTCGAGCAGGAGCAGGGCGCGGGCCTCGTTGGTGCCGTCGTTCGGCACGGCGATGATGTCGCCCTCGGCCAGCTCGTCGAGGCTGGCCTTGTTGCCGCCGTAGATGCTCATGGGCTCGTAGTGGATGGCGGCGGCGGAGACGAGCTCGGTGCCGTTCTCGGCGTTGAAGTTCAGCAGGTAGGGCTCGTGCTGGAAGTAGTTCGCGTCGAGCTCGCTGTCGGCGAGGGCGAGGTTCGGCATGATGTAGTCGTCGAAGATCTTGACCTCAAGCTCATAGCCCAGGGCCTCAAGCTCACCCTTGACGGCCTCAAGGATCTCGGCGTGGGGCGTGCTGGACGCGCCGACGACGAGCTTTTCGAGCTCGGCGGGAGCCTCGCTGGCGGGGGCGTCGGAGGCGGGGGCGGCGGAGGGCACCGCGTCGGTGTAGGCCGCGCCGGTGGTGACTACCACCTGGCCGTCGACCCAGTCCACGTTGAACTGGTGCTCAGAGCCGGTGAAGATGTAAGCCAGATCCCGGATCCGGAAGTAGGGGCTGCCGTCGGTGCCCACAAAGGAGGCGGCGGTACCGGTCTTGTCCAGATCGCTGACCTTTACATTGTCCACCATGCCAAGCACCTCGGAG
>ERZ779866.3985-NODE-3985-length-11391-cov-3.607798_pt1 | contig 11391 bp, 12 predicted proteins | sample MGYA00511248_ERZ779866 | MGnify/ENA primary metagenome ERZ779866 (study PRJEB29588, sample SAMEA2155758) | human gut metagenome | biome: human gut; feature: human-associated habitat; material: faeces | place: Denmark | collected 2008/2010 ... | reverse complement strand
GTTTTCAGCTCTAAACATCATAAAAGATGTATTTATTTTGTTTTCAACTAATTGTTCTACTTCTTCTTGGCTTGCATGTTCTGCTAAAACTAATTCACTTACTAAAATTTGTTTTGCATTATTTAGCATTTTCTTTTCTCCTGTTGAAAGACCTTTTTCCTTTTGCTTAAAACTTAAATTTCTAACGACATCTGCTATTTCATAGATGTCACCACTTTTCATTTTTTCCATGTTGTCTCTATAACGTTTATTCCAATTTTTATCCATTATTGTTTCATCTTGTGATAAAACACCAAATACTTTATCTGCTGATTCTTTGTTTATAATGCTTCTTACTCCTACTTCTTCTGCCTTTGCGGTTGGCACCATTACTTTTACCTCACCCGGCATTTTTAGTATATAATAAGATTGTTTTTGACCTAAAATGTCCTTTTCCTCAATTGCATCGATTGTTCCCGCTCCATGCATTGGATAAACTATTTTGTCTCCTACATTAAACATGTAAGTCAACTCCTTTCAGCATTTTTATTTATTTGGCAGAAAAAATATAATAAAGTTATGTAAATAGTATTAAATAACTTTATTGGATTTTTTAACCATATTTATTATACAATAAAAACAGGTAAAAGTCAAAGGCTTTACCTGTCTTAATTTATGTATATTGTTTGTGTTTTGCTTGATACTGTAAGGTTATCTAAGCATAAACTTTTTTTAAAATTATTTTTTATTGTAATTACTGATGTTATTTTTACTTAGTAGTCGAACCAAATCCTCCAGTTCTTTCTCCTTCTGCATTATCATTGTCAGAAACTAAATATTTTTGAAAAACAGCTTGTCCTACTGCTTCTCCTTTTTTTATTGTTATATCTTCATCTTTTATATTATAAAAAGCAAACATTATATGTCCATCATTATCTACATTTCCGTAATAATCTTTATCTATAACTCCGACACTATTAGCAAGAATTAAACCTTTCTTTTTTGGGTTTGAACTTCTATTATATAACATAAGAACTTCATCATCTTGCATATATGCTTTAATTCCCGTTTTTATAAGTGTTGGGTTTATTCCTTTTTTAAAACTTGGAATTACTGTATCTTCTGCCGCTTCCACATCATATCCTGCTGAATATTTTGTTTTTCTTTCAGGAAGATGTATTCCTTTATCTTCAAATCCTTTTGCAATTTCAAATCCTCTTATTTTTTCCATATTTTCTACTTCCTTTCGTTTTTTCTTTGTTGATTTTTTCATACTTAAATAAAATTGTCAATAGTAACATTTGTTTTTTGTAAAAAATATAATATATTATAAGGATTTAGGTGATTTTATGAAATATAATATCGATACATTAGATAAACTACCTTTAAATACAAATGGTAAAATTAGTACTTTAGAATGCACAGGTTCTATAAAACGAAGATTGCTAGATTTGGGACTTGTAAAAGGTACATCCATAACACCTGTTTTAATCAGTCCTTCTAAAGGTGTTCGAGCTTATTGGGTTAGAAATTCTTTAATTGCTATTCGTGATGAAGATTCCTCTTCAATACTAATTAACTTTTAATAATTGCTTTTTTTCACTAATTGTAGTATACTAAAGGTGTATTATTAATACTCTATAAGATTGGAGTTTTTATGATTGTTAAAAAACAAGCTATCGAAACAAGAGAAGTGGAAGCTTCCAATTACTCTTCCGCTCTCGTACAGATGGACGCCTTGATAAGAAGGCTTGAGAATGAAAACACAGGTTTTTATATTCTCTGTACTTCCATCAAGCCTCAGCCCAAGGAGTCTACCTACAAGCTCATTGTCAGGTATGGCTGTGAAGTTTCTGAGGGCTAACCGACTCTAATCTTAGCTCCGCAATGTTTAATTAAGCATTGCGGAGCTTTTATTTACTTTATAACATTTTCAAATTATATCTTTTCACATTCACTTTCTTTTCTTCATAATATATATAAATTGGAGGTGTTTATGTGAATTATAATACAAAAAACAATGATGGTTTTACCATTGCTTTAGCTGGAAATCCTAATGTCGGAAAATCCACTATTTTTAATGCCTTAACAGGTATGCACCAACACACTGGAAATTGGACTGGTAAAACAGTTTCAAATGCTAGCGGGCACTGTAAATATAAAAACCACGACTTTCTATTGGTTGACCTTCCTGGTACATATTCTATACTTTCTAATTCAGAAGAAGAAGAAATTGCTCGAGACTATATTTGTTCTGAAAATGCCGATGCAACAGTTGTCGTTGTAGATGCGACATGTTTGGAGCGAAATTTGAATTTAGTTCTTCAAATTATGGAAATTATGCCGAATGTTATACTTTGTGTTAACTTATTAGACGAAGCTAAGAAAAAGAAAATAAAAGTAGATCTAAAATCACTGTCTAAAGAACTTGGTGTTCCAGTTGTTGGTACTATTGCTCGAAAAAAGCACACCCTAAATAATTTAATGGATACTATTTTAAAAGTATGTAACAAAGAAATCGTACCAACCCCTAATTTAGTAAAATATCCTGATGATGGCAAAAAAAATGAAGATATAATTGTCTCATCTATTATGGCTCACGCTGAAAATATTTGTAATAAAGTTTGTACTTACGAGGATAATGCATATTCTAAACATGATAGAAAAATAGATAAAATCCTTACATCTAAGCGATTTGGTTTTCCTATTATGCTTCTATTTTTAGGACTAATATTTTGGATTACAATTATTGGAGCTAATTATCCTTCACAGATGCTTTTTGCAATGTTTGGTTGGATACAAGAAAAACTTGTTATTGGCGCCAATTTGATCCACTGTCCTTTATGGCTCTCAGATATGCTAATAAATGGTGTATACCAAACTTTAACATGGATTGTCTCTGTTATGCTACCCCCTATGGCCATTTTCTTTCCTTTGTTTACTTTTATGGAAGATTTAGGCTATTTACCCCGAATAGCTTTTAATATGGATGGTTTTTTCAAAAAATGTTGCTGTAACGGAAAGCAAATGATAACTATGTGTATGGGGTTTGGATGCAATGCCGCTGGTGTTACTGGTTGTAGAATTATAAATTCTCCTCGCGAAAAATTGATTGCTATATTAACCAATAATTTTGTACCTTGTAATGGGCGATTTCCTTTTTTAATTTCAGTTGCTACGATTTTTATTGCAGGTACAATGAATGGTTTTGGAGCTTCTATTGTCTCTACTATTGCTGTGATGTTAGTCATTTTGTTAGGAATTTTTTGTACCTTAGTTATATCTAAAATATTATCAAAAACAGTTCTAAAAGGTATGCCTTCTTCTTTTACTTTAGAGCTTCCACCTTATAGAAAGCCTCAATTAGGCAAGATTTTTATTCGTTCAATTTTTGATAGAACACTTTTTGTTCTAGCTAGAGCCATATGTGTTGCCGCTCCTGCTGGTTTAGTTATTTGGCTATTAGCTACAATCGGCATAAATGGTCAAAGTTTATTAACCATAATAGCTAACTTTCTGACACCTTTAGCCAATCTTATGGGACTAGATGGATATATTTTAACAGCCTTTATTTTGGGTATTCCGGCTAATGAAATAGTTTTACCAATAATCCTTATGTGCTACCTTGGTGGAAATTCTTTGGTTAATTTAGAAGATACATTTTCAATTGGTCAAATTCTATTACAAAATGGTTGGACACTACTTACAGCTATTAATGTTATGATTTTTACCTGCTTGCATTTTCCTTGTGCTACAACTCTTCTTACCATCAAAAAAGAGACTAACAGTTGGAAGTGGACCGCTTTAGCTTTTGCGTTACCTACTATTTGTGGAATTTTACTATGTATGTTAACTAATTTTATTTATAATATTTTTGTGTAATTTAATAAAAAAGAACAGACCAAAATTTAATGTCTTATTAAAAGATGATAAAACATATCCATATATAAAGATAGATATAAAATCAGATTATCCAAATGTAACAATAACAAGAAAAATAATAAATGATGGTTCAAAATATTTTGGACCATATGCAAATCCTGGAGCTGCAAAAGAAATGCTTGATTTTATAAAACAGAAATATAAAATTAGACAATGTAAAAACTTTAGATCTGAAACAAGGGCTTGTTTAAATTATCATATAAATAGATGTTTAGGCCCATGTATGGGATATGTTTCAAAAGAAGATTACAGAAAACAAATTGATGAAATAATAGACATTCTTGATGGAAAAGTTGATAAAGTATTAAAAGAACTTGAAAAACAAATGATTAAAGAGTCAAGTAAAATGAACTTTGAACAGGCAGCATATATAAGAGACAGAATGCTTGCAATTCAAAGGGTTAATGAAAAACAAAAAGTATCAAACATAACAGAAAATAATATAGATGTAATAGGAATTGCAAAATCTGAAATTGAGGTATGTGTTGAAATATTTTTTGTTAGAGGAAGCAAAATGGTAGGAAGAGAACATTATTTTTTCCAAGACATAAGAGAAATGGAAGACAAAGAAATAATTTCAGGTTTTATAAAACAATATTATATAGATAGTCAAAATTTACCTAATAAAATAATGATAAGAGAAGAATTAGAGGATCAACAAGCAATAGAACAATGGTTAAGCAAAGAAGCTGGAAGAAAAGTAGAAATAAAAGCACCAAGAAAAGGTGAAAAATTAAGATTTGTGGAAATGGCTGATAATAATGCCAAAATTACTCTTGAAAATAAAGAAAGAGATAGAAGCGAAATTTTAGTTGAATTAAAAGAAGTATTGGGATTAGACAAATTACCAAGAAAAATTGAAACATTTGATATCTCAAACATTTCGGGAGAATATATGGTAGCTGGAATGTGTGTGATGGTTGATGGAACAATAAAAAGAAACATGTCAAGAAGATTTAAAATAAAAACAGTTTTAACACAAGATGATCCAAAATGTATGCAAGAAGTAGTAACACGTAGGTTGAAACACTCAATTGACAATAGTAATTCATCAGGTTTTGGTAAGCTACCAGATGCGATATTTGCAGATGGAGGAATTACACAAATAAGAGCAATAAAACAAGCAGTAAAATCATTAGAATTAGATATTCCTATATTTGGTATGGTTAAAAATGATAAACACCAAACAAGAGCATTAATAAATGAGCAAAGACAAGAATTTGAAATATCAGAAAATTTAATGAACTTAATTACAAAATTTCAAGATGAAGTACATGATACAGCAATTTCTTATCATAGAAAATTAAGAGATGAATCGATAACAAAATCAGAATTAGATGATATAAAAGGAATTGGGGAAACAAAGAAAAAAGCATTATTAAAATATTTTGGCAGTGTTGAAAAAATTAGAAATTCTTCAATAGAAGAAATTGTAAAAGTAAATGGAATTAATGAAGAATTAGCTCAAAATATATTACAACAATTAAATTAAAATTTTGTAACATATTGCGATGAAAACAGAAAGCAAATTATGAATATTTTTAAAAATTTTACATATACATATTAAGGACAAGTATTTTGGGAGGTTTGTATATGAAATTTTTTAAAAAACATAAGATGCTTTCTTTTTTTATGGCTACATTTATTGCACTATCAATTGCTAATTTTGTTATGATTTATGAATTGGTAAAAGTTGGAGTAAAATTAGCAACAATATAAAAATTTGATTGACATCAAAATAGAAAAGTGATAAATTAAATACGTAAGTTGGAAGTTCCACAAAGTCTTTGAAGGGGGTAACTTATATGACTTTACAAGAACTGCAAAAAAAGGTTTTCGAAACAAAGAAACGGTGTGGTTTTAATACCACAGACATGAATGAAGAATTTTGTCATCTTATTGCAGAAGTTGGAGAAGCATATGATGCTTGGTTCAGAGGAAAAGACACATTTGCAGAAGAACTTGCAGATGTAGCAATTTTCCTGTTGGGAATTGCTGAGATGAAAGGTATTGATCTTCAAAAAGAAATTGAGAAAAAAGAAAAAATCAATGAAAGCAGAGAATGTGTTACCAATGAATTAGGCCACCGTGTACACAAAACATAAATATAAGAGCATTATTTTTTGATAATAATTTATCGAAAAATAGTGCTCACTTTATTTTTATTAAGACATAAAATATTTTAGGAGGATAAAATTGAAAATGAGAGGGTTATGTTTTTGTGGAGGAGGAATAAAAGCTGCATCACACATAGGTGCACTTAAAGCATTGGAAGAAAAAAATATAAAATTTGATTGTGTATCTGGTGCATCATCTGGAAGTATTATAGCAACATTATATGCACTTGGATATAATAGTGATGAAATGTGGAAAATGTTTCAAAAATATTATAAAAAAATAAAATATGCAGAATGGAAGCAAATATTCAAATTAATTTTGGGATTATTATTTAAAGGTGAATTAGTAATTGATGGTTTAAATAGTGGAAAAAGTATTGAAAAAATAATGAGCGAAATATGTAGAAAAAGTCATGTAGAAAATATAAATCAAATAAAAATGCCATTATTTATTTCTATGGTAGATTTACAAACAGGAACTGTATATATTGCATCATCTAATGAAAATAGAACACAATTATTAGATGATACTCAATATATAACAGATATCCCTATAAGTACAGCTGTAAGAGGAAGTTGTAGTTTTCCAGTAGTATTTTCACCTTGTAAGTTTGAAAACATACAATTAATAGATGGAGGAACACGTGAAAATTTGCCTTGGAAGTGTTTGAAAGATATTGGAGCAAATGAAGTTATAGGAATATGTTTTGAAACAATTCATAAAAAAGAATGTTGTAAAAATATTATAGAAGTTGCAACTAGAGCAATGGAATTACAAGGAAGAGAATTATCGTCATATGAAAAAGATGGAATTGATAAATTGATAACAATTAATTTAGAAAAAACATCTTTGTTAGATTCTGAGAACATTTATGAATTGTATAAACAAGGATATATTCAAGCTAAAAAATACCTTGAAAAATAAGGAAAAATATAGTATAATTGCAAAAGAAAAAAATAGAAAGAGAAGGTAATATATGAATATAGCAAATAATTGGAATGATTATAAAATATTAGACATGGCAGATGGACAAAAATTAGAAAAATGGGGAGATGTAATATTATCAAGACCAGACCCACAAATAATATGGAAAGATAAATCATACCCAGAAAAATGGAAAAATATAAATGCAACATATCATAGAAGTAAAACAGGTGGAGGAACTTGGGAATACAATAAAAAAATGCCACAACAATGGCAAATAAAATATAAAGATTTAACATTTAATATAAAACCAATGGGATTTAAGCACACAGGATTATTTCCAGAGCAAGCAGTCAATTGGGATTGGATGATGGATAAAATAAAAAATGCCAAAAGAGAAATAAAAGTGTTAAATTTATTTGCATATACAGGAGGAGCGACAGTAGCTTGTAGCGCAGCTGGTGCATCAGTTTGTCATGTTGATAGTTCAAAAGGAATGGTGACATGGGCAAAAGAAAATATAGCATCATCAGGTTTAGCAGAAAGACCAGTAAGATATATAATAGATGATGTTGTAAAATTTGTTAATCGTGAAATACGTAGAGGCAATAAATATGATGCAATAATAATGGATCCACCATCATATGGAAGAGGGGCAAATGGAGAAGTTTGGCAATTTGAAAATAATATTTATGATTTAGTAGAATTATGTACAAATGTATTATCAGATAATCCATTATTTTTCTTGATAAATTCATATACTACGGGAATTTCAAGTAAAGTTCTAGAAAATATATTAAATTTAACTGTTAATAAAGAACATAATGGAAAAGTTTCTTCAGGAGAAATTGGATTGCCAATGGAAAATTCAAAATTGGTGTTACCTTGTGGAATATATGGTCGTTGGGAGAAGATTGAAAAATAATTACAATTTTGACTGTGTTAAATTTCATTTAAAACGCGGTTACATACACTATGTATGCGCCCTTGCCTTTTAAATAAAATTTGCCTTGTCAAAATTTAATTCTTTTTCAATCAGAAAATAGCTTTAGGAAAGAGATGAAAATGAATATGAATAAATTAAATGTAATATATGAAGATAATCACATAATAGTTGTAGAAAAACAACCAAATATTCCATCACAAGCAGACAAAACTGAAGATATAGATATGCTTACAATTATAAAAGAATATATAAAAGAAAAATATAATAAACCAGGAAATGTTTACTTAGGATTAGTTCATAGATTAGATAGACCTGTTGGTGGAGTCATGGTATTTGCGAAAACATCAAAAGCAGCATCAAGATTAAGTGATCAAGTAAGAGAAAAAATATTTAAAAAGAAATATTTAGCTGTTGTAGATGGAAGATTTGAACAAAGCAAAGGTATCTTAGAAGATTATTTATATAAAGATGAAAGAAATAATATAAGTAAAGTTGTAAATAAAGATAAGAAAAATGCTAAATTAGCAAAACTAGACTATGAAGTTTTAGCATATAATGAAGTGAAAAATTTATCATTAGTAAGAGTAAATTTGCATACAGGCAGACATCACCAAATAAGAGTACAATTATCACATGCAGGACATAGCATATTTGGAGATCAAAAATATGGAACAAGAGGGCAAGGAAAGCAAATAGCATTATGGGCTTATGAACTTACAATAGAACATCCAATAACAAAAGAAGAAATGACATTTAAATGTTTACCAGAAAGTAATGGAACTTGGTGTATTTTAAGAGATGTTAGTATATAAGAGATAGAATGATAAAATAGAATCAAAGTATTGATTTTTCACACTTTTTAAAGTATAATAGAATCCGTAAAAAGCGGAATTAGATAGGAGAAAAATAAAATGAAAGCAATAGAAATAAGAAATAAATATTTAAATTTTTTTAAAAATCATGGACATGTTGTAATACCATCAGCACCATTAATACCAGAAAATGATCCATCAGTATTATTTACAACAGCTGGAATGCAACCATTAGTACCATATTTATTAGGAGAACCACATCCAGCAGGAACAAGACTTACAGATTATCAAAAATGTGTAAGAACAAATGATATTGATGAAGTTGGAGATAATAGACATTTAACATATTTTGAAATGCTAGGAAATTGGTCATTAGGAGATTATTTTAAAGAAGAATCAATCCAAATGAGTTATGACTTCTTAACAAAAGAATTAGGAATACCAGTTGAAAAATTATCAGTAACATGTTTTGCTGGAGATGAAGATTGTGCAAGAGATGAAGTAACAGCATCATGTTGGAAAAAAGCAGGAATTCCAGAAGAAAGAATATATTATTTTGGAAAAGATGATAACTGGTGGATAGCAGGTGAAACAGGACCATGTGGACCAGATACAGAAATGTTTTATGATACAGGAAAGCCAAAATGTTCACCAGAATGTAATCCATCATGTGGCTGTGGAAAATATGTTGAAATTTGGAATAATGTATTTATGGAATTCTATAAAGATGAAAATGGTAAGTATTCAAAACTAAAACAACACAATGTTGATACTGGTTTAGGACTAGAAAGAATGACAATGTTATTAGAAGGAAAAGAAACACCATTTGAAACAGAATTATTTGCACCAATTATGGATAAACTAGTAGAGTTACAAAAAGTAGATAATATAGCAAGTAGAAGAATTGTAGCAGAACATTTACGTTCAAGTATGATGATAATATGTGATGGTGGAAGACCAAGCAATGTTGACAGAGGATATATATTAAGAAGATTAATTCGTAGAATGGTAAGACATATGAATAAACTTCAAATATCATTAGATGAATTATCAACACTAATAGATATAAATGTTGAAAACTTAAAAGAAATGTATCCAGCACTTGAAACAAATAAAGAAACAATAAAAAATGTAATCTTAGAAGAAAAAGACAAATTTGTAAAAACACTTGAAAAAGGTGAAAAAGAATTTGCAAAAGAAGTTGGACAAGTTAAAGAACAAGGTGAAAACATAGTACCAGGTAAAGTTGTATTTAGATTATATGATACTTATGGATTCCCACCAGAAGTTACAGAAGAACTAGCTACAGAAAATGGAATGAAAATAGATAAAGAAGGATTTGATAAACTATTTAAAGAACACCAAGAAAAATCAAGAGCTGGTTCAGAACAAAAATTCAAAGGTGGATTAGCATCAACAGGAGAAATGGAAACAAAATATCATACTGCAACACATTTATTAAATGCAGCATTAAAACAAGTATTAGGCTCACATGTACATCAAAGAGGAAGTAATATAACAGCTGAAAGAATGAGATTTGACTTTTCACATCCAGCAAAAATGACAGATGAAGAAAAACAAAAAACAGAAGACTTAGTAAATGAATGGATAACAGAAGCAATTCCAGTAGAACATTTAGAAATGAAAAAAGATGATGCAATAAAAATGGGAGCAGAAGCAATGTTTATTGAGAAATATGGTGATATAGTTTCTGTTTATAAAATAGGTGATGTTTCAATTGAATTATGTGGAGGACCTCATGTTTCTAATACATCTGAATTAGGACACTTCAAAATAAAGAAAGAAGAATCAAGTTCTTCAGGAATTAGAAGAATTAAGGCTATATTAGATTAAATAAATATATTTTGAAAATATAACTATTTCATAGCAAAAATATAGCTAGGGTCATACCTACAGGTCTTTGCTTTATTCAATAGTTATATTTTTCAAAATAATAAAATTTAATTAGAAGGAGATTAAATATGGAAGAAAATTGTTTATTTTGCAGAATTATAAAAGGAGAAATACCATCAAGTAAAGTATATGAAGATGAAGAGGTATTAGCATTTAAAGACATAAATCCGGCAGCACCAATACATGTATTGGTAATTCCAAAAAAACATATAACATCACTTGCAACAATGGAAGATGGAGATGAAAAAATAATTTCAAAAATATACAAAGTTATCAATGAAATTGCCGAAAAGCAAGGCTTCAAAGAAAAAGGATATAGAGTAATTGTAAATTGTGGTGAAGATGGAGGTCAAGAAGTAGGACACTTACACTTTCACCTATTAGCTGGTAAAAAACTTGGAGAAAAAATAGTATAAATTTACAAAAATAGCTATCTTTTTTTTAGAAAATATGATATAATATAGTATAGAATTAAATAAAAAAGAGGGTGTAAAACTTGATCGATCTTGATGATTTTTGGTATATAGTCAGATCGCAACATTATACCAAAAGATAAATGGAAATAATATATGGCAATTTGGAATACGTTCCGCCAAAGCAAATAGATAAACTTTGGGATAAGGCTGTAGACAAATGGGGCGATTGGCAAGCTGCACAGCATATAGCTAAGAAATATGATGATGACGGATATCTTCGCAAGAAGGAATAGCATAAACAAAAATAAGCTGCTACAGAAAAAATCTGTGGCAGCTTATT
>ERZ779866.3984-NODE-3984-length-11393-cov-3.400688_pt1 | contig 11393 bp, 11 predicted proteins | sample MGYA00511248_ERZ779866 | MGnify/ENA primary metagenome ERZ779866 (study PRJEB29588, sample SAMEA2155758) | human gut metagenome | biome: human gut; feature: human-associated habitat; material: faeces | place: Denmark | collected 2008/2010 ... | reverse complement strand
GGGGAAACCGCAGAGGGAAATTCCGTACAGTGGTCAATAAAATGATCGTTTTTGTGTGTACAGGTATCTGGCATGGTGCCTCCTTTAATTTTCTGTTCTGGGGAATTTATCATGGCTTTTTCCTGATGCTGGAAGCCGGTCTTGTGGACAAGTACTCGCATCCGTTGGATTGGGCGCGTTCCGTGGGCGATACGATTGCCTTTGATAAGGTAGTGGAAGCGGCTCAGAAGTACTGCGATGAGCACCCGGATACCCTTTTGATTGTAACGGGCGATCATACGCACTCCATCTCCGTTGCCGGTACCGTGGATGACAATAAGCCCGGTAATGACTGGCGCGAAAAGGTCGGTGTGTATGCCAATGCCGGTTACCCCAACTACGAAGATAAAGACAAGGACGGCTTCCCGGATGATTTCAATCCGAGCAAGCGCTTGGCAGTCTTCTTCGGTGCCCATCCGGACTACTACGAAACGTATCGGTCTTTCCCCGACGCCCCGTTTAATCCGGCCGTACAAAACGAAAAAGGTCAGTACGTGGCCAATGCTCAGTACAAAGATATCCCCAGTGCTCACTTCGTTGAAGGTAATTTACCCCGTAACGAAAGCCAGGGCGTGTATACGGTCGATGACCTGGTTGTGACCGCTCGCGGTCCTAACGCCGATCAGATCAGAGGCTTTATGAATTCGACGGAAATTTTCCGAGTGATGGCTGAAGCTTTGGCCCTGGGTCGCTAATCGATAACGGGTTGAGCGAATCGGAAGGCGTCGGTACGGGGTGCACTCCATGCCGGCGCTTTTTGCATAGGAGTGTGTATGAAGCGACGAGTATTTTTAACCGCCTCACTTTTGATGTTGGCTCCGTGGGTGAAGGCAAAAGCGGCTGCCTCTATCGGTTTTGACGAAATGTATGAAGGCAATCCGATTTTAGGACTTCAATTCAGTGAGAAATTAAAGTCTCTTGCTCAAAAAACGGTTTCTGTACAGGGATTTATGGCTCCGCCTTTAAAGCCCGAAGCGAATTTTTTAGTGATGACCCGTGAGCCTGTGAGTCTTTGTCCTTTCTGTAACAGTGATCAGGACTGGCCCGATAATATCATCGTGGTGTATCTGAGTGCTAAACAGGAGTTTGTGCAGCCCAATCGCCCTATAGTGGTTACGGGAACGTTGCAACTTGGTAGCCACACCGATGAACAGACCGGTTTTGTCAGTTTGGTTCGTTTGGTAGAGGCGACTTTTGAGGTTTTGAAATGAATTCGCAGTCTTTTGATTTGACTGTCGAGGATCTGCAATACCGGGTAAAGGACGGAGCCAGTTTTCGCACGATTCTGGATATTAATCACTTGGATATTGTCTGCGGAGAAAAAGTCGGTTTGCGGGGAACGTCCGGATGCGGAAAATCTACATTCTTAAAGTTGATCAGCGGGATACTGCTTCCACAAAAAGGTGATGTGTATTGGGGGGCAGAAGCCATTAACCGCCTGTCCGAATCGCAAAGAGATGATTGGAGAGGTCGTCACTGCGGATTTTTATTTCAGGATTTTCGACTCTTCGGGGGCTTGAGTGCGCTCGATAACGTTATTTTGCCGTTGACTTTTCGTGGCACCATCACGCAGGCTGATCGCAGTCGAGCAAAAACCTTACTCGATGCTTGTGCAGTACCCGCCCAGACACAGGCTTCGCTTTTGTCTCGAGGTGAAATGCAGCGAACGGCTTTAGTCAGGGTCTTGATGAGTTCACCTCAAGTCATTTTGGCAGATGAGCCGACGGCGAGCCTCGATCACGATAACGCAATTCATGTCATGGATGCGCTTTTTGAGGCGGCAGAAAATTTGAAAGCGACATTGATTGTGGTCACGCATGACAGCTCCATGCTCAACCGTTTCAGACGAGTCCTGACACTTGAGGACGGAACCGTTCGGGGGGCTTGACAATGAATGTATCGCTTTTTTTGAAAAATGAATGCCGGCAGTCTTGGAAAATTTTGTGTTCGCTTGCCTGCGTTTTGGCTTTGGCTCTTTCTATTGCTACGGCTATCGGTCAAACGGAAAGAATGATCAAATCCTCCAGTGCCAAAGCAGCCGAGCAGTTTGATATTTTGATCGGCGCAAAAGGCAGCCGCACGTCACTGCTACTTTCAACCGTTTACCTAAGAGACGAGATGATCTCGCTCACACCGGCGAGCACTTTAAATATTCTGGATCAATACAAAGGAGTGAAGTGGAGTGCCCCTTTGGCTTTCGGTGATCGAGTAGGCGATAACCCACTTGTGGGTACGACAAAAGCGTTTGTGACTTTAGGTGAGACTCGAGAGCTCTCTCAGGGGCGGGTCTTTCAGAAGCGCCATGAGGCTGTTGTCGGGATTCGATCGGGCCTTGCCATCGGCCAGATTGTTTTCCCTCACCACGGACGAATTGCAGGTATCGGCCATCGGCATGAGAACGGGTTTAAGGTGGTGGGGGTTTTGCCCGAAACCGGAACGCCTTGGGATCGGGCAGTATTGGTTCCGATAGAGTCTATTTGGGCGATGCATGACAAAAAGATCGCACAAGAGCCGCCGCAGCTCGAGCAGTGGCTTTTGCAAAAGAACGTTGACGCATTGCCCGGATTTTCTGCCATTGTCGTTAAACCCGTGTCTATTTCCGATGCTTATAAGATTCGTCAGGGGCTGTCTTCGGCAACGAGCTTGGATAGTCGCGGGCAGTCGGTTAATTTGATGGCTGTTTTTACGGGAGAAGTGTTGGTTGAACTGTATGCGACGTTGGATTCTGCCATGGTGGCTTTTGAATGGTTTGCCGCCAGTTCAGTCATGATTTCACTTTTTGCCGTGCTGATTACCGGTTTTATTTTGGGGGAATTGAGACGGACGCAATTTTTGCAATTACGAACGATGGGAGCTCCCAGAGTTTACGTGATGCAAGTGGTCTGGCTTTTGATTATGTCGGTGGTTGTCACTGGAGTCGTTTTGGGGCTTTTGGGCGGATACGGTTTGTCTCAACTGGCCGCTCAGGTGATCGGTGACAATACCGGTATTGCGATGACACCTGTGATTGGGCAAAGTGAATGGAAAGTGGTAGCCGCTACATTGGTATTGGGGGCATTATTTGCCCTGATGCCTGCTGTGAAAGTCGGTCGCCTACCGCTTCAATGATGTTGTCACGTCTTCTTCATTGAGTTGATACGGGCTGGTCATGTACGGATAGCACAATAGGGTTGCCAATGAGGCAACCCTAATTTAAAAAGTCTAGAGGCTAGTATGAGTGATTTATCTCGGAGAAATTTTCTTCATGGCAGTGCCCTGATCGGTGTTTCCGTGGCTGCAGCGGCAATGACACCGATGGCTGCTAAGGCTGCCGCCCCTAAAACGGCCCGCAGTCTTAAAGAAGTTTTAGCCATGTCCGATGTCGACATCGCTAAAAACAGCGAAGTGGTGCAATCAGCGTATGACACGATTGTGAACGTTGCAAAGAAAATTCATAATTCCTCTTTGCGTTCAACCGTTTTAAGCATTCTTGAAAAGCCGAATCCGACAATTGCCGAAGGCAATGAGTCACAGATTTTGTCGAGTTTGAAAAAGGAAAATCTGATTGCACAAAATGCTCAAAAGGTTTTTCCGGCGATTTCCGACTCCAAACACTCTCCTCAACCTTTCTGGAGCGCTCCGGGCTCCGGTTACGGCTCACACCATGCCTATCCGGGAGGTCTTGCCACTCATACGGCTCTAAATGTTGTATCAGCGCAAGCCTTATATGAAAACTATCGTCGCATCAACAACCTGGAGCTGGATTGGGACGATGCTGTGGGTGGCGAAATTCTGCACGATTTGCACAAACCATGGGTCTTTCAATGGGAAAAGAACCACTCCTGTCGTGTGGAGCAACCGTTGGCAGGAGCCGGTGAGCATCACGTGCTGAGTGTAGCTGAGTCTATTAAGCGCGGTATTAACCCGAGTTTTGTTGTAGCACAAGCCTGTGCTCATGAGCATCCTTCTTCAAAGCAGGGAGAAGCACTTGTTGTGGGATGGCTAAAAGCAGCCAGCATTATCGCCGGAGTTGATCCGGTTAAGTACGGACTGTTGGCGGCGGACTTAAAAACAATACCGCTTCCGCGCCGTATGGAAGGTTATGTTGTGCACTTGGCCGATCATGACTGGGTGATCTCTTCATCGGCTTGCCAGTGGTCGGTTCAAGCCCTAAAAGACTTGGCCAAAGAACAATACGGCATTGCCGAAGAGAGTGCATTTAATAGTTTCAGAAATTACGTTTTGGCTAATCTCACCGCAATGCGCTTGTACGGCATCTTGAGCTCTCAAGGCCGGAAAGCATTTGCGGCCGATGTTGCACGGGTGGTTAAGCTCTAGTAGACAAAAAAGTGGATTCGGTTACTCGACGTGATCGAATCCTCTTTGAACTTTTTTTGTTTGTTTAAAAAGATATCTTTCCGACGAATCAAGGCTAGAGCGGGCAACGTGTTTGAGGGATGAAGGATTTTGAAGAGGTTGGTATCTCCAACGAGATTTGAACTCGCAATGCCAAAACGACTCGGTTAAAAGACGATGTCATAGAAGAAGCTGAAAACTACGGGGATTATGGTTTCCGTTTTACACAGGAACAAGCACAAAAAGTCTGCGGGGATACTCGTTTCAGACTGGTGCAATGGCATGACTTGGAAAATGACCGCTGGTTTGAGTTTTTGAGTAACGATTTTGATTTGACGGCTCAACAGATAGCCGATTTGTACCGTAAACGCTGGCAGATTGAGCTGTTTTTCAAGAAGCTCAAACAAAACTTAAAGATCAAAAGTTTTATCGGAACCTCTGAAAATGCCGTGATGACTAAGATCTGGACAGCAGCCGTGGCTACGCTGTTAATTGAGATATTACGGCGCATTGCACGGTATCGCTGGAATTTTTCCAGGTTACTGAAATTTGTGAGATTAAATCTTTTGACGTACAAAAAATTGGATGTGTGGATTAATCGGCCGGATTTTCGAATTCAGAAGCAATCTCCACCCAAAACACAGAGGCAAATGGAGCTTAATTTCGATTGAAAATGATCATGAGGGCCCACTTTTAAAGGGCTCTTTGGGAAAGCTCATGTTTATTGAGAAGAGGCTTTCCCAACTAGCCTATGCACATTTTTAATTCGGACAGCAGTGAAAATAACTACAACATTATTGCCTAATTCTGTCAGAGAGTATCGCCTCATTGTTTGAAGTAGGACGAACTGTTAGTAAAAATAAAATTGATAAATCAACCGATTGATTCCATTAATAAAATGAGGCAGATCACTTACTTTTTGAAGTAAGTGACTGCCTCCGTGACAAAGTCAAGAAAACCGAATAAACAAGTGCCTAATTTTTACCCTGCCAATTAAACAAGTTCAGTAATAACGCGACAAGGTAGTCACGTTATTCCTTGAAGCCGGATCGGAAATGTGTGCAAAATGAGAGGATTCTCCACCACAGAGTCGAGGTTACACATATTTTCCATGGCGAAAACACCACGGCTGGCGCAGTATTGATCCATTGGATTATGTTCTTTCCCCAACCTCATTCCTGAGAAGTCAAGACCAATTAAGTGATTTTTTTGGCAAGCAGTTTCTCAATTAATTCCTCAGACAGTGCAGGGTGTTCAGCAAAATACGTTTTGCTCCCGTAAGCGACTTGTTCAATGTACCCACTAAAAAACCTATGAACATGCCCGGTCGCACCTTGGAAAGGTCTATGTCATTGCTTGTGATTTCTTGGGCTAACGGAATGGAGAAAACATCAAAAATCCAACCATTTCTGCGGCAGTAATCAATGGGAAAGACACCATTTTCCACATCAAAGTGCGTGCCGATGTGACCATTGAAACTATGGTAGTAGGTGAGTGGTGCGGTGTTAAGAAGCGTCTTAAATAAGCGAAAACATTCCCGTTCGCTGACGAAAGCTGCTTTAGCAACATCGGTAACCGAAATTTCCTCATCAAAATGTTCATAGATGAAAGTGACCATTAGTTTTACCTTTTCATCATTTTTCTGCTGGTTTGCTTTTGTCTTTCCTGTGGGTATTGAGGACGGTATAAAAAACTTCAATTTGAAATGCCTAATCAAAAATCTGCGCACAGCGTGGACAGCAGGGGCCGTAGTTGATTAAAAGATTAAAATCGTATGTTTGACATTTTGAAATTTAATAAGTATAATTCAAGATAAGAAAATTGGTTTGACACAAAATGGAAACAAACAGAGTAGATGACCAGATTCAAAAACCAGAAAATGAATCAAGTAAAGAGATGACAACGTCGTGTTCTTCGACTTGGGGCGGACGTCGAGCCGGTGCGGGTAGGAAGCGCTTGATAGGGGAATCGCAAACGAAGGGTGTAATGATCCGACTGACAGAGAGAGAAGCCCTGAAACTCAAAGCATTGGGTGGGTCAAAGTGGATTCGGCAACAGTTATCGCATGTCCACGAATCTGCTGATTGAATTATTATCAATATAAGTTGATATTTTTGACGTTTTAACCAGATCCGTCCTTTGGCACAATTTGATAATCAATTTCATGGGTCTATCATGATGTCGGAAAACACCGAGCCGGAACTTTCCGTGAAAAGTGTCGCAATCTTATCGCTTGGGATGATCATTGCCTCTTTAGGAATTTCTTTAATTAGCTCCTCGGGATTGGGCACGACGCCAATCAGTTCTCTTCCATTTGTTGCGTCTGAAGTGACAGGGCTAACTTTTGGCACCACCACTTTTTTCTTCAACTTTGCCTTAATTGTTTTGCAATTGTTATTGCTGAGAAAGCATTTCAGTCGGCTAAATTGGTTGCAATTGCCTTTAGCCTTTATTTTCAGCGTCTTCCTTGACCTATGGATGTTCATGTTAGGCTCATTGCCAAAGAACGATTATTTTCTAAATTTTTGTTTTTCAATGTTAGGAAACGCCATTTTAGGGTTAGGAATTGTTTTGGAAATCCGTTCTCGCTGCATTCCTTTGTCTGGAGAAGCCTTTGTTTTGGCACTGTCTATCGTGTTAAGAAAACCCTTTTCCAGCATGAAAATAGCAAACGATGTCACGCTCGTCGTATTGTCTTGCGTGTTGAGCTATCTAGCTTTAGGTTATCTGTTCGGGGTGCGAGAAGGAACAATTCTTTCAGCTTTGACGGTTGGGTTGTTTGTAAGATTTTTCGCTTTTCTTTGTTCTCAATTCAGTTCAAGAAAATAGAGTGTAAGCGATAGGGAAATCCCTTTTTTGTCCTTTGATAATTGAAAAACAATTTAATTCAACATAACTATTATTATGTTGCGTTGTTTATATGGTAAAAATGGGCTTCAAAACACTTCTGAAGCCCTTCTAAACAATTTGAAATTTCAACGAGTTGATTCTTTGGCTACCGACGAACCTGAGTTTTGAACCGAAACATTTTCTGACTTTTGTTCGGTTTGCTTTTCTTTAATTTGACCGAGCCAAATCAACAGAAGCTTCTTGCATTGCGCCAGCGTTAAATTCTCCGCGATGAACGTGTTCCCATCGCGTTTAAAAACCATTCGATGTTTGCGACTCTGTAAAAAGACTCGACCGACCGTTCGATTGCGGTACTTCACGATGATTTCCCGAGAGACGCTCAAGGCAAACGAAAAACGGTTTTCGATACCGGCTTCTGCGGCTTTAGTTAGTAACTCCTTAATAAAGGAAATTTCCGATCGATTAGCAAGGACCGCTTTTTTATCCTTGTCAATGAAAGAAAATGGCTCCGGCAAAGGTTTTACAGTCAATGGCTCCTTGGCTTTAATCAAGCGCCAAGCATATTGTTTTTGTAATGCGACGAGTTCAGGAGCTAGGCTGACTTCTTCAAGCTCTTTTGCGGATGAATGACTTTCCTGCGCTTTATCAGTAGTTTCGATTGTTACCGGTTCTTCAGTCAAGTCAATGGAAAGCTCAATATGTTTATCGTTTTCAAGATTGTCTTGAGCGGGTTCTTTTTCTTGTGACCGAGCCGCCTGACGGCTTGCCCAATCTTCGTTGACCGGTTCCCCGCTGGCTCCTTTAGGCCCCAATGATTTAAAAAAGGCTGCGATAGCATTCAAAATATTTTTTTTCATGAACAACCCCTCACAGGCAAAGCGCCACGCTCAGAAAGACACGCTCGCTACCCATAAAAATCGACTCTCTCTCTTTATTATGAAGGTAAGTAAAGACTTTGTGTTTTTTTTTGATTAATTAATAGTGATTTACTTAGTTTGCTGGCTGAGGCGACTGCGGATATTGTCTCTTTGTGGACAAGCTTGCTAAGATTACTCCCCGTATCCACTTTGAAAGGTTTTTGAATGTCCGCTCTAACTACACTTTTTTATGCCTTTCCGGTTTTCAGTATGCAAAACCGACGAATCGCAACTTTGGAGTTGGGCGCTTGTTCAATGGCCTTTTACGAACCGAATCTTGGTTTTTCATCTCCCCTGATTGATTTCGATGAGGCATTTGATGCCCTCAGCACCTTATTTACCGAGCCGATCCGAGCCAAGGCGGTTATCGAAGATTTTACTGATGATGGAAATCCGGATGTCATGCTGATTGGATGGCTTCCCGGAGGCCAATCCCGTTCACTCGTGCCGGTGGGTGTGTTTACCCGTTGGTTGACCGAAGAGATTGCTTGCGGCCTCATTCCCCTTTCACCGGATGTTCCTCAATTTATTGAAAAGTGCGCCTCGTCGATCATTACAGAGCCGCTTTATACGGTAAATGGTCAAACGCTAACATTAGTTGATTTGCCGAAAACGCTTCCCTCAGGAGGGCTCACAGAGAGCGTGACTTGGCGCTGTGACGGCGCTCAGGTTGAGAATCTAGTCCTTTCTGAGGATGAACTGTCTTCTTATCAAGCATGGTGCAATACGGTGTTGCCCGCTTGTGAAAGAATCAGAGATCAAGTGGGTCAGTTCCCTGTTAAATTCAGTGCCAGTGGGACTGATCAATTACATCGCTATCTATTCATGCATTGGCAAGCCAGCGCCTATCCGGAATCAAAGGCGGTTTTATCGTGGGCAAGAGCTTTTGGTACACAGGACCCCGACCGATTTAAAGAAGCTTTGCTTGATCCGGACAACTATCGAAATGATGTTTTGTTTGAAACGGATAAAAAAGCGCTCGCGCAAGCAAACGTTCGTCTGCAACCAATCACATTTTCAATGTGATAAAGTTGATTAACCTATTGAATTAAAATAAAAAATTAGTTAAGAAAAAAGGCAAGCAACTGATAAATTGCTTGCCCGATGTGGTTTGATGATTTAGTTAACGGATTTCATTGCGTCCCCGGATAAAGTTGACAAACACGCCCCAACCGATCGGCAGTGAAACCTCATCTTGAATGCAGAAGTCGGCTCGATGGTGTCCCGGGTGATTACAGCCATAGTAGAAGAACGCAGCCTTTCCACCATGCTCTTGCACCCGACGAATTAACATGGTGCAGTCTTCACTTCCGACTTTGGCGTTCATATCAACCACTGACTCTACACCTTGAACAGAACTGGCTGCTGTTTTCACGGCTTCAACGGCTTGTTCATCACCCTTGTAAGTCACAGCTTCTCCCATGCGGGTAAGTCGGTACTGCACGCCATAAGCAGCCGCTAAGCCTTTGACAGTCATTTCTACATTAGCGGCCATATAGTCGTTAATTTCAGTGGTTTCTCCGCGAACCTCAAGTTGCATGTAGGCATGAGGGGCCACAATATTGCGACCAACGCCGGAAATTAATTTGCCAATTTGAACACGGGTAATTCCTTGGCTGTGACCAGGCAGAGAGCCCAAGGACATGCACGTGGCGGCAGCGCACATTAAGGCGCTTCGACCTTTTTCGGGCGAACCGGCCGCTGCTTGCACCCCGTCAAATTCCAGGTCAAACTTTGTTGTGGCAAGATAACCGTGGTGGGAAACTCCCACTTGCCCTAAATAGGCCGAGCAACCGATGTGAGCGCCGACAAACCAATCGACGTCGTCAACGATTCCCTTGGCAGCCATCGCCGCCGCTCCCCTGACCCCTTCTTCGGCAGGTTGAAAAAGCACTTTCACGGTACCGCATAATACGTCTTTGTGATCAACAAGCCAAGCGGCTACCGCCAAACCAACAGCCGTATGACCGTCGTGACCACAGGCATGTGAAAAACCGGCATAGTGCGAGCGATAGTGACCCTGATTGGCTTCATGTTGAGGATCCTCGGTTTCTTCAATCGGCAATGCATCAATATCAACACGAATGGCAGTAACCGGTCCCGGGCGTGCGGTTTCCAGCACCGCCATGGCTCCCGTATAACCGCCCAGCCGATCCAAGAACGCCGCTGGCACGCCGTGATCCAGCGCACGGGTTTGCGCTGCCTTAACTGTATCAAGACTTCGACCCATGACCGCCTGAGGCTCGATCACCTCAATACCGCAATAAGCTTTTAAACCGAGCTCTTCGAGTCGTTTGACAATATAGTAGGTTGTTTCAAACTCACACCAGCCCTCTTCAGGGTGTTGATGAAGCCAGCGGCGATCAGCCACCATTTGTTCTTTATATTGACATTCACTCATTTTTTCACCTTGCTAAAGCTCAAAGATGAAGCCTAATAAAATCACGTTGACAATCATTGGGATGGCCATTCGCTTGGAGACTTCCAGCGGACTGGCCTTAATCATGCCGGCGATCACAAGCGTTGCTCCGGCAATAGGCGAACACATACGCCCTAATGCGCCGGATAGGGAGGCCACAACCCCGAGGTTCGGGACCTTCATTCCGAATTCTGCGGCGTAAGGTGTAACTGCCTGATTGAAGGCGTGTCCTGCGGCATCGCCGGATCCTGTTAAAACACCCATGAGGAATGGACCGAAATTAGCAGCAAGTGCGGCAATTTCTTTCGATTCCTTTAGTTGAGCGATCAAGGCGTCGATAACTCCAGCCGCTTGTAAACCGCCCGCGAAGCAACCCGCGGCGATGATGATACCTAGAATGTTGGCATACCCTTTGCCCATGCCGCCGAAAAACTCTCGAGTCAGTTTTTCGGGATTGGCCCGCGTAACAAGCAACGTGTAGATTGTGCCGTAAATCATGGCTTCGGCCACGCTCATTTTAAGCGCGGGCAGACAGGTGGCGCCAAGCATCAAAATGACGATCGGAAGAATCGGGGCAATGGCGTAGAGAACATTCACCTTGTCAGGAAGTTCTCCTCGAGCGTCGCTGGCAACTTCGAACACTTCATCGTCCTGACCTTCGACACGTTTTTTGTAATCGCGGAAGACGAAAATCATGGCTGTGACCATGATGATATTCAAGGCACACAGGGTCAAGATCTTCGGTGCGAACTGCACGATGAGGTCCATGACTTCCATATTGGAGATCTTGGCAACCCAGACGTTGTGGCTCGAACCCGGGCTGAGGGAGGACG
>ERZ779866.3981-NODE-3981-length-11399-cov-2.762518_pt1 | contig 11399 bp, 9 predicted proteins | sample MGYA00511248_ERZ779866 | MGnify/ENA primary metagenome ERZ779866 (study PRJEB29588, sample SAMEA2155758) | human gut metagenome | biome: human gut; feature: human-associated habitat; material: faeces | place: Denmark | collected 2008/2010 ... | reverse complement strand
GTTTCCCGGGAAACGATCCGCTCGCCCGCGGACGGCGTCCGGTTCCGGCTCCACTTCTGATAGAAATTCCAGGCCACGGCGCCCGCACCGACGAGTGCGGCATCCTTCAGCACGCTTTTGGAAACAAAGCTTCCCAGCAGCGCTCCCAGCGCACCGGCACCGAGCAGTCCGCCGAGGCCTCCTGGCGCCTGGGCAGAGAGGTCGGAAGCCGCATTCCGGGCTTTTCCGGCAAAGGAACCGAGGGTGGACTTGAGTTCGGGGGAATTCAGAATATCGAACAGCGACATGGGCAACTCCTTATGACGTCGGAAGGCTTATGATACTTGCATACGGCATTCGTCGCCGAAGTCAACAAAGGAAGTCTTGCTTAATATTGCGTTGTCTTGCCGATGTCAGATATACGGGCTGAGCAGCCAGCACAAAGAGTCGAACAGCTGCGACGGCAGACCGGCTTTTTCGTAGTCCTCATAGCGCATTCTGCGCGAGCGGGAGATGATGTCGGCGGCGTAGTCGGCAAGCTCCTTCTGAAAGAGAGGATCGGCCGCCTCCACGTTGAGTTCAAAATTCAGAAAAAGACTTCGCGGATCAAGATTCGCCGAGCCGAAGAGCGCATACCAGTCGTCCACGAGAAGAAGCTTGGTGTGGGCAAAGGGCGCAGGCTGATACCAGATGCGCACCCCCATTCGGGCAAGCTGCCCCTGATAGCGACGCGAGGCATGGTGAACATAGAAAAGATTGTTCTTTGCCGGAAGAACGAGATCCACCTGCACTCCCCGCTGAACGGCGGAGATCAGCGCTCCGGACAGCTCGCGCGGAGGAATGAAATACGGCGTAAAAATGATGACCCGCTGTCTGGCCGCGGAAATCACGCCGCAGACAAGCTCATGAATGTCTTCCCTGTTGCGTCCGAGCCCGTCGAAGACCAGCCTGCAGCGGGAATTTCCCTTTTCCTCCGGCTCCATGGGAGAGGGAGGCGTGGGCATTTTGCTGACGAAGGCCCAGTCCATGAGAAAGGCCTCCTGGAGCCGCGCGGCCACAGGCCCAGTGCAGCGGAAATGGATGTCCTGCACCCGCCCGCGTCCGGGCAGCGTCACCAGATGATGATCGCCGATGTTCATGCCTCCGGTAAAGGCCACGGTGCCGTCGCAGGCCAGCACCTTTCGATGCGTGCGCAGGTTCACGGCAAACATGGGCGGCCACAGACGCGGCGGCAGAAACATCTGCACCTTCACGCCCTTTTTCCGCAGTTTCCGCCACGGCTTGCGCAGAGAATAGATCATGCCTCCGAGTCCGTCCACGATGAGCCGGACGTCGACTCCTCTTCCGGCGGCTTTTTCAAGGGCGTCGGCAAAGGCGAGCCCCGTGTCGTCCCCGCGGAAAATATAGGTGGAAAGACACACCATTTTTTTGGCCTGACCTATGGATTCCAGCATGGCCGGATAGGCTTCCTCTCCGTTTTTCAGAAGCTCCAGCCTGTTGCCGCGCATCATGCGTCTGCCGGTAAGGGCCCGGCCCACGTTCAGGGCCTCCCACTCCGCAGGCAGCGTGCCGTCGTCTTCTTCCGCGTTCAGACGGCGGTCCAGAATTCTGTCGGAGGAATTCTGTCTTCTGGCCGCTTTGTTGAGAAGCCTTCCGGCAAGGCTGTCGGCACGGCTGATGCCGAAAAGCGAATACGCGAGACTCCCCAGAAACGGCAGCAGCATGATGCTCGCCACCCACGCCAGCGCAGACTGTGAATCCTTTTTATGCAGCAGCGCATGCACCGCACAACCCACGGCCCAAAGGAAGCCCAGAACGGCGAACAACGCACCTAAGACGACAAGAGTCAACGATTCCATGAAATTTTACCCTGTCCGAACAAGACGGCAGAAGACGGATTTCCGGCCGCTTCGACCGGAATGCGGAGCGTCTTTTCCGATGCCCTGAAGACCGGAACGGACGCCGGAGGAAAATATGATCCCGACAAAAAGCCGCCGGAACGAAACTCTTCCCCTTTCACGCATTTTCCTCTATGCTGCACGGAAATTCTTTAGCACACACGTTCAGGAAAAGCCATGATACACATAGAGGATACCCGTTGCGTCCGTTGCGGGCTGTGCGCCCGCGTCTGCCCCCTTCACTGCTTCCGGCTCACCGCGGAAGGCGTGCGCATTCACCACGAGGAATACTGCATGCACTGCGGGCACTGCACGGCCGTCTGTCCGAATGCCGCCGTTACGCTGGACGGCGTGAATCCCGACACGCTTCCGCCCGTCTCCGCCCTGCCGGACGAAGAACAGCTCGTCGCCCTCATCCGGGGACGTCGTTCCATGCGCACCTTCAAGGATCAGCCCGTGCCGGAAGAAACGCTCATGCATGCGCTCGACACCGCACGCTATGCGCCCACGGGCAAGAATCTGGAAAACGTGAGCTGGCTGGTGCTCGACGGAAAGGACGTTCTGCGCCGCGTGGCCGACAGCGTGGTGAACGCCTTCCGCGGAGACGACCGTCTGGCGGGCGTGGTGCTTTCCCACGACCGCGGCGGAGATCCCATTTTCCGCGGCGCGCCCTGCGCCGTTTTCGCCTGCGCATCCGGCGCCTACGATCTCGACATCGTCAACTGTTCCATCGCCGTTTCCACGCTGGATCTTCTTCTGCCCGTCATGGGGCTCGGCGGCTGCTGGGCGGGATATGTCATGCGTGCGGCGGCCATGAGCGACGATGTACGCAAGGCCATGGGCGTGGAAGACGGACTCCTTCCCATGGCAGGACTCATGATAGGCCTTCCCGACATCCGTTACCGCCGCATTCCCGCCCGCCGCGAACTGCGCGTCCGCTGGGTGAAGGGAGAAAAGGCATGAGGGAAAAGCTTCGCTATCTTCTCTGCGGACTGGCCATGGGCGCCGCCGACGTGGTGCCCGGAGTGTCGGGCGGCACCATCGCCTTCATCACGGGCATTTACGACAACCTGCTGAACGGCATCAAATCCTTCAACGCCGCCTTTTTCCGGCGCCTTCTCACCGGACGGTTCCGGGAGGCATGCGCGGGAGTTCCCTGGGGATTTCTGCTGCCGCTGCTGCTCGGCATAGGCACCTCCATCTTCAGTCTTGCCCGCCTTACCCTCTATCTGCTGCACGCCTGGCCGCAGGCCCTGTGGGCCTTCTTTTTCGGCCTCATCATCTCTTCCATCGTGCTCATGATGAAAGGCCAGCGCATGCCCGCCGCAAACATCGCCCTTCTCGTTGCAGGCGCCGTTGCGGCATGGTTCGTCACCGGAGCCGAGGCCATGACGGCCTCACACGCCCTCCCGAACATCTTCGTGGCAGGATTCATCGCCCTGTGCGCCATGATTCTTCCCGGCATCTCCGGCTCCTTCATGCTGGTGGTCATGGGGCAGTACGCCTTCATACTTTCCGCCGTCGTGCATCTCAACCTGCCGGTACTTCTCACCTTCATTGCAGGCGGACTCTGCGGACTCATGTCCTTCAGCCGGGTACTTTCCGCCTGCTTCCGCCGCTATCCCTCACAGACCAATGCGGTGCTCATCGGCTTCATGGCCGGGTCTCTGCGCACGGTCTGGCCATGGCACAACGGCACCATGCCGGCTCTGCCGCCGGCCGCAGACGGCATGTTTCTGCTGGCCGTGCTTACCTGTGTCTGCGGCATAGCCCTGCCTCTGCTGGTTCAGTACATCGCCGCACGCAAAAGCATCTGACGTCAGCCCGTTTTCTGTATCTTACCGGAAAACGGGCTTTTTTTATCACAAAAAAAAACACTTTTACAGAAAAAATGTCTCTTTCTGCGCCTTGAATCTTGACAAAAGTCCTGTCCGCGGTGAATATTGTCACCTTTCCCGCTGATGGGAAACAACCGTCGGTTCTTTTTTAAAGAAAACGACTCTTATCATATGAGGTGGTTGCTATGAACATCCGCCGTTCGGACTTGCTCAAAAGCGATCTTCTGTCAGACATCAAGGCCATCATCGGGGCTCTGCGTCTTCTTGCCGTTCTCGGACTGAGCATCATTGTTCTGTTTCTCATCTTCTGGTGGGATGCCGGGCTCGAGCACCCCTTCGTCGAAGTCGGCCCCACGGAATTCTCCCAGACCATACTGCTTCTTCTGAGCACGTCGCTCTTCTTCATCGAGGCCTTCCACCGGCCGGAGATACGCCGGGCGCTCATTCTCGTGGGCGGACTCACGGGGTGCATGCTCATACGGGAGCAGGATTACTTTCTCGACATGCTGGCCCACGGCTGCTGGAAATGGCCCGCACTCGCGCTTGCCTTCGGCTGTCTGGCCTGCGCTGCCGTCAATGTGCGCGACACCATTGCCGCACTGGCCCGCTTTGTGCACTGGAAGCACTTTCCCCTTCTTCTTGCCGGACTCGTCATCGTTCTGGCCTATTCCCGCCTTTTCGGCACCGGATTTCTGTGGAAAACGCTTCTGCCGGACGGAGATTGGCGCGCAGCAAAAAACGCCATGGAAGAATCCAGCGAGCTGCTCGGCTACGCGCTCATCGTCACTTCCGCTCTGCTGCTGCGCTTCGGCAGAAAATAATTCACCAGCACATCCTGCCTTCCCATAAAAAAGACCTCGCTGCACAAAAGCTCCGCAGCCTGAAAGCACGCGACGTTTCCCGGCGGATACGTTTCACCGGACACGAAAAAAGGCACGCCGAAGCGTGCCTTTTCATACCTGTAAACAGGAAAAATCTTCCAACCAGAAGAATATGCCCTGCCGGAACAAATGATTCAGCGTCGCTCCCGCACCGGCAGGTCGTGAAGCCGTCCTACTTCTTGACGGCCACCAGAACGTTGGGAGACTTGAACATGGCCACCACGGTGCAGCCGCGTTCCAGGCGCAGACGGTTCACACCTTCCAGCGTAACCGTAGCATTGATTTCCATGCCGCTGGGAGTCTGGATGAGCACTTCGCCGTTGACGAAGCCGCGCACCAGCTTGACCACCTTGCCGGTGAACTGGTTGCGGCAGGAAAATTCATATTCATTGTCGTCGGCCACGAGCATGATTTCCGTCGCCTTGATGAGAGCCACGGCTTCCTTGCCCTCGGCAAGAGCAAGATTCTGGAAGCTGGCATGAGAAATCTGACCGTAGATCTTTTCGCCGGTTTCCAGAGTCACTTCGACTTCATCGCTGAGGCTTCCGGGGATAACAGCAGTGATTTTACCGGGATAGGCATTGCGAGAGCTGGTTTTCATCATAATCTCCTGATCAAATAAACGCTTATCAGCGTATCTCCTCACGGCCTTATGATACACAGCCTGACCGCCGCTGCGGTCCCGGCAACTGCCATCCATATTCCGTCCATGGGAGGACACTGAAAAAAAATCTGACCCATCATAGCCAATAAAGCACCAACGCGCAAGAGCGGCAAGGGCCTTTTTCGATATCCGTCTCTCCTATCGCCCGCTTTCTCCGTGAAGCAGGGCAAGGAATCCTTCCTCATCCAGAACGGTGATACCCAGAGACCTAGCCTTGTCAAGCTTGGAACCGGGGTTTTCTCCCACGATCAGGTAGTCCAGCGTCTTCGACACTCCAGAGGCCACGTTGGCCCCGGCAGCTTCCGCCATTCTGCGGTATTCATCGCGCGGGCGGGAAAGCGTTCCCGTAAAGAGCACCTTGCGCCCGGCAAGAGCTCCGCCGTCATTCTCCCTTTTTCCGCCCTTCGGCCACAGTCCCATGGCTCGGAACCGCTCCAGAAGTTCACGGTTCGATTCGGTTTCAAAAAAGGCACGTATGCTTCCCGCCACTTCGGGACCTATGTCCGGCAGAGTCATCAGCTCTTCGGCTCCGGCCTTTTCCAGCTCATCCATGTCCCTGAAATGTTCGGCCAGCGTTCTTGCGGTCTGCTCGCCCACCTGACGGATGCCCAGCGCGGCAATGAAGCGCGTAAGCGTCGCCCCGTGTCTGGCCTGCTCCAGAGCGGCAACGAAATTCCCCGCAGAAACCTCTCCCATGCGCTCGTAGCTCATGAGCTCCTGCTTCGTGACGGTGAACAGATCCGCCGGACTCTTCACCCTGCCGGATTCAATGAGCGCCTCCACCCATTTCGCTCCCACGCCGTCCACATCCAGACCAGCCTTGGAAACAAAATGCACGATGCTGCGCATGATGACCGCCGGGCAGGCCATGTTCAGACAGCGCCACGCCGCCTCGCCCTCCAGCCTTCTCGCCGGAGAACCGCATACGGGACACACATGGGGAAATTCAAAGGGAACCAGTCCTTCCGGTCTTTTTTCCAGAACGGGTCCCACCACGTCGGGAATGACGTCTCCGGCACGCTGAATGATGACGATGTCGTTTTCCCGCAGATCGAGACGGCGGATTTCATCCTCGTTGTGCAGCGTGGCCCGGCTCACCATGACGCCGCCGAGGCTCACGGGTTCGAGTTCCGCCACGGGCGTCAGCACGCCCGTGCGCCCCACCTGAACGGCTATCTTCTTCAGCCTCGTTTCCGCCTTGCGCGAGGTGAACTTCCATGCCACGGCAAAGCGGGGAGCACGGGCCGTATAGCCCAGCGCCGCCTGCGCCTCACGATTGTCCAGCTTGTAGACCACGCCGTCTATCTCGAAAGGAAGATCATCACGCTCCTTCTCCAGATGTTCATAGTAGGCCCTCGCCTCCTCCACGCTGTGGCAGATCCTTCCTTCCGGGGGAGTATCGAATCCCCACGACTTCAGCGACGCCATAAGCGACGAATGCGTGGTCCACGGCGCCATGCCCGGAGCGTCCACCTCGCCGAGACTGTAGGCCAGAAAACGCAGTCTGCGGCCGGCCGTCACGTTGGTGTCGAGCTGGCGCAGAGAGCCTGCCGCAGCATTGCGCGGATTGGCAAACCGCTTCAGACCGAGCTCGGTCTGACGCCGGTTCAACTCCTCGAATTCACGGCGGAACATGAGCACTTCACCGCGTATCTCGATGCGGCGGGGGAAAGGTCCGTTGCCCTGCAGCCTGAGCGGCAGATTGCGCACCGTACGCATGGCCTCCGTCACCACTTCTCCCACCTCGCCGTCGCCGCGGGTAAGCGCCTGCACCATCACGCCGTTCTCGTAGGCCAGTTCGCAGGCAAGGCCGTCCAGCTTCGGATCCGCCCACCACGCCGACATGACGTCAGGCCCGGCTTCGGGCAGCGCTCGCGAGGCCTTCTGCACGAACCCTTCCCATTCCTCCACGGAGAACACGTTGTCCAGACCGTACATTCTTTCCCGGTGCGGACGGGTTTCCAGATACGGAAGCACGGCTCCGCCCACGCGGCGGGTGGGAGAATCCAGCGTGCGCAGATCGGGAAAACGCTCTTCCAGCTCCACCAGCTCACGATACAGCGCATCGTAGGCCTCGTCGGTAATTTCAGGCGCGTCCAGCTGATGATACAGACGGTTGTGATGCTCGATCTCCCGGCGAAGCCTTGCCGCGCGCGCCTCGGCGCGGGCATGTTCATCCTTCGCGGGCGCGTCGAATAATGAAAGCTGATCCATGTGTTCCTCGTCTCTGCAAAAAAGAGTGGTCCGACCGCTGAGCCGGTCTTTCGCGGCATAGTGCCACGACCCTGTTTCGAGAGCAAGAGCTCCCCCTTGCGCATGTCCCCCGCCTCACCTTATAGTCGCCGCACCCACGTTCAAGGAGTCCTCATGTACGCTCTGCGCATAAAAAGTACCGATCCCGCCTTCAATCTGGCTCTGGAAGAAACCCTCTTCGATACGCTTTCCCCGGACAATCCCGGAATTTTTCTCATCTGGCGCAACGAGCCTTCGGTCATCATCGGCTGCCATCAGAACACGGCCGAAGAAGTGAACGACGCCTACTGCCGGGAGCACGGTATCCATGTGGTACGCCGGCCCACAGGCGGAGGCGCCGTGTATCACGATCTCGGCAACGTGAACTTCTCCTTTCTGGTCTGGGTGGAGAAGAACCGCCTTGCCGGATTCGAGGAGTTCATGAGACCCATGGTGGCCGCCCTGCGCGACCTCGGCGTGAACGCCGAATACACCAGCCGCAACGACATCACCGTGGACGGACGCAAGGTGGCCGGAACGGCTCAGCGGCGTGCGGGACAGAGAATGCTGCATCACGGCTGCATGCTCGTGGATGTGGACACCTCGGGGCTTGCAGACGCCCTGGCCGCCGATCCCGAAAAGTTCCGCTCCAAGGGCGTGGCCTCCCATAGAGCGAGGGTAGCCAATATCCGCGAATTTCTGCCCGCCGGCCTCACTTCGGCGCAGTGCATGGACATGGTGATCGACGCCATGACAAAACGCTGCGCGCAGGAGGAACGCAGCCCCGATCCGGCTCTGATGGCGCAGGCCGAGGAGCTTGCCCGCTCCCGCTACCGCAGCTGGGAATGGAACTGGGGGCAGTCGCCCCGCTTTACGGAAAAACGCCGTCACCGCTTTTCCTGGGGACGTCTGGAATGTCTGCTCGAAGTGAGAAACGGCGTGATTTCCGGCTGCCGTCTGTTCGGCGACTTCTTTTCGCTGCGCGACATCCGGGAACTGGAATCGCTGCTTACGGGCAAACGCGCCGATGCCATCTCTCTTCGTCGGGCTCTGGACGGCGTTCCCGTGGAGAGCTGGTTTTCCGGGGCGGAACGGGAAGAGCTGCTGGCCTTTCTCTGCGGCGATCCGATGTAGAGCCGTCCGGGCACGAACAGAAAGCTCCCGGAGATTTCGTCCCCGCCCGCCGTGCCCGGAAGCTCCGGGCCTCTTGCGGAAAAACGACGGAATGATGCTCCCCGGACGATTCTTCGCCGCCCCGCAAGATAACAACGACAGATGCTGAAAACACGCCGCTCCGACTCCCGGAAACGGCGTGTTTTTTCATCAACTAGAGAACAACCTCTTTATAAACGGAACCGTCTTCCAGGCTCTTCCATCGGAACACGCCGTTTTCCCAGATCATGCAGCCGTGGGCGCTGCCCTCCTTGGGAATGGATACCGAACCGGGATTCATGGCCACAAAGCCTTCATGCCGGTTGCACACCGGCACGTGGGTGTGACCGTACAGAAGCACGCTGCCCGCAGGGAAAGGCGGCGGCGTCTTTTCGTTGTAGCGGTGACCGTGTGTGGCGTACACTTCCGCATTTCCCAGAGTGATCAGCGCATAGTCCGCCATGATGGGAAACTCCAGCACCATCTGATCCACTTCTCCGTCGCAGTTGCCTCGCACGCACAGCAGTCTGTCGCGCACGGCGTTGAGCATGGCCATGACCTTCTTGGGCGCATACTCTTCAGGCAGATCGTTGCGCGGACCGTGATACAGAATATCGCCGAGAAGAAGCAGCCTGTCGGCCTTCTCCTGTTCAAAGCATTCCAGCAGACGGCCGCACCAGAGGGCCGAACCGTGAATGTCGGAAGCAATCATCAGTTTTTTCATAGGTTCTCCTTTGCGCCGAACATGCCAGAGTCGGAGGAAAAAATCGAGTCCCGCCCGGGAGGTCCCCTCCGCGGAATCTCTGCGGGCAGAGTTTTCCTTTCTCTGCGCTGCCGTCCGGTCCCGCCGGCGCTCCGTCCTTTCTTCTGTTCCGTTTCTTCTGTTCCGACTTCCGCATTTCATGCATGCCCGCCGCGTCCTCCCGGTATCTTTCGTTTTTCTCCAGAGCTGCGTACTTTCCCCTTCCGGCCCGTCGTTTTTTTATTTCGTCAAAAAAATTTTTTCACATGCCGGACCAGACATTCAATTTTTATAAGTATTATTATTTCAATATATTTTACATGGTTAAACGATATTTTCCGCAATTTTCATCTTGCCGCCCCACAGCCGCCGACGGAAGCGCCATCCGAAGCACAGCCGTATAAAAAATAAAAAATGCCATCCGAAAGAAAGCGATGCCGTATGAAATCCGTCGATTTTCTTTCCGATGCTCTATGACTTGTTCCAATAACCAAAAGGGGATACCGAAAAGTCGGCTCTACGACCGATATTGTTCTCAAAAGAACGAACAGGGTGAAAAATCATCAAAAAACTGACGATAAGTAAGCAATAAACTGTGAAAATTATGTTTTTACCCCTTCTCAACCCCTGAAACATGTTATATGAAAAAAGCTAAATCAGGGGGAGAAGACATTGCGTAACGTAACATATATCCTGACTGGTGCGCTGCTGATTCTTGCTGTGGGAGGGTATCTTCTGCCGGAAAAATCCGAGCCTCTTCCCAACAGAATTCTGATGAACAACACGGCCGGACGCGTGGTCTTCGACCATGGTGCTCACGCCGGAAAACTCGGCATCGAGTGCCAGACGTGCCATCACGATGCCCTGACGGCCGGACAGGCCGGGCAGAACTGCAAAACCTGCCACGGCCGGGAATTCGACGCCTCTTTCAAGGGTCACTCCTATACTCTTGATCCCTCCACCTGCGCGACATGCCACCACATGACGCTGTCGCACAAAAAATGGGGCCATTCCAGGCACGCCAAAGAGCTGAACATCGAATGCACGGCCTGCCATCACGGGCCGCAGATAGAAACCTCGCCCCAGAACTGTGCGAACTGCCATGACCGCAAGACGGACATGGGCCCCATTCTCTCCCTGAAAAACGCCGTCCACACGCGCTGCGCAAGCTGCCATGAAGAAGCCTTCAAGGAAGGCAGCATGGCCTCCTGCTCCTCCTGCCACACCGCCACGGCTTCGCGCGATGTGCAGAAGCAGGGCCGGCTCCCCAAGAGTGCGCTTGTTCCCTGTTCCACGTGCCACGACACCGAACCTTCCAGACTCATTCCCGGTGTCATGTCGGCCTACCACGGCCTGTGCATCTCCTGCCACGAAAAGCAGGGCGGCCCCGTGGACAACTGTGCGCAATGCCATACGAAATAGAGACGGAAAAAAGCCATGAAACAATATTTTCAGATGATACGCGACCCCCGCTTCCGCCTTGTGTACAACGAACACAGACCGTTCGGTACGGGACCCGAGCCCAAAAGAATCCGACTCAACCGCGAAGGATTCACCATTGTTGCCGGGGTCAAGAAGAAGACCATGGTCTATCCCGGCATGCTTCTGGCCGAATACCCCACGCTGGAAAAAGGCGATCTGCATGCGCCCATTTACGGCACGATCACGGAAATCAATGCCCGCAGCATCTTCGTGGACGCCGTGGATCCTTCGGAAGTCGAACCCGGAACCTTCCCCGAACTGCCGGAACCCGTCGATCTGCTCCGTGAGGGCAAGGAAGGCGAAGAACTGGTTCTTGCCATCAAAAAGATGGGCGTCAACACCCGCTCTCTGGGGCGCCGGACGAAAACGCTCATCGTCAACGGACTCAATCCCGAACCGGGCGTCCGCTGGGCGGAACCCATGCTCACCGAGCACGCCGACGAAATACGCACCGGTCTTGAACTTCAGCGACGCCTTCACCGGGCCGACGAAATAGTGCTGGCCGTTCCCACCGGATGCACGGCACGCTTT
>ERZ779866.3979-NODE-3979-length-11406-cov-3.860012_pt1 | contig 11406 bp, 10 predicted proteins | sample MGYA00511248_ERZ779866 | MGnify/ENA primary metagenome ERZ779866 (study PRJEB29588, sample SAMEA2155758) | human gut metagenome | biome: human gut; feature: human-associated habitat; material: faeces | place: Denmark | collected 2008/2010 ... | reverse complement strand
ATCTTCCATCGTATTTACCAGCTTAGAAAGCTGCCATTTTATTGTTTCCGCCGGCAAATAAATCAAGGGCTTCGATGCCCTTGAAATCGATCAGGTTTTCGAGTACGTTGAAAATGTTCTCCCGCGCGAAATCGGTCGTCGGTCGAGCTTTTATATTCGTAGGGACGTCGAAACGTCTGCGTCCGTATTTACCGCTAATAATTCGCATATTGATTCTGTTTTTCCATTTTTCTTGCAGTCTCGGCAAAGATAATATAAGGTGGGAGAAAGACAAAGCGAGCGGGTTTACTTTTCTTGTCGGTACACTTTGTATGTTCGTATCAGGAGGTAAAGGCGATGGGATAAGAATATTGGTTAGCAATTATCGTGTCGAATGCGGTTAATTGTGTCGGATAAAGTATAGCTTCCCAAAGTTTCTTTCTGTAATATAATAGAATTTGTATTGAAACTGAAAAATGAAACGGACGATTTTTTTCTCCATGAGCTTTTCTCTATATTTGCGGCATTCGCCGCCAATATAGGATGCGGCTCGGCATAGTCAAATCGGAAATAAGATTTCCGTTTGTCTTTGCGCTCACCTTTCGCTATATTTGCGTTTGTTATAGAATAAAAGAAAATTGTAGTTTTTACAAGCAAAAAGGGGAATGATTTTAGATACATTGTTTATTGAGAGTCTCTCGAATTTCGTACATGGTCTGTCAACGGCTTTTTTCCTATATTTCGGAATCAATTTGGTTTTCTTTCGTGCTACGAATCGGCCTCTTTTTATTTTGGGGTGTCTTTTTTGCCTGTGGGGTGTCCAAGACTTGAAAGACTTGTTATTGTATATAGATACTATCGGCGATTCTCCATATTATTCTACTATTCTTTTATCGATAGATATGTGGGCTGTTCCTCTTTGTGCGCTTTTCTTGTTGGAGATATTGTCCCCCGGATTCGCCACTCTCCGTCGAGCCCTTTTGTTTGAATTACCATTGGTTTTATTTACCGTCGTTTATATAATGACCGGTTTATTCGAGGTTTATATGTCGAGTGTCGTTTATACGGCGGTAGTTTGTGCATTGGTAGTCTTGTTTATAATCGTGAGGGTGAGGAGGTATAACCGGTATATGCGTGATAACTATTCTTATACCGAGCGTATTAATGTACAGTGGCTGATGAACAGTATGGCTATTTTAGCCGTGTGTCTGTTGTCTTGGTTGTATGTTTGTACGAATGTCAGCCATTTGGGCGATATGTTTTATTATATTTCGTCTACTGTATTGTGGGCGGTTGTTTTGTATTATAGTTTGCGTCAGGAATGGATTCCTCAGGCGCAAGATATGGAGTCGGAGGAAACGGGAGTATCTCGTAATTTCGTTTCGCAGATGGGAGGCAAACTCGAAGAGTATATCCGAGAGAAGGAACTCTATCTGAACCCCAAATTGTCGTTGTCGGACTTGGCGGTCGAGATGGGCACAAACCGAAGTTATTTATCCAATTGTCTGAATAACGAATTGGGTATCACTTTCTACGATTATATCAACTCGTTCCGGTTGGAAAAGGCGAAAGAGATTCTCGATGACTCCGGTTTCGAGGGCTGTATCGAAGATGTGGCGATTCGCAGTGGGTTTAATTCTGTTTCTACATTTCGTCGTTCGTTTCAAAAAAAATATGGTTGTACTCCTTCGCAATATCGGAAAAATGCCTTAGGACATAGATAGTTGCCTTGAAGATTCCGTTAAGGGAGAGTAAATTGTTCAGGCTCAATCAAGACAATCAAAAAACTATGGGATCTTTTTTAACCCCTCTCCTCAGAAACTATTGTACCTTCGGTGTCTCCCCTATATTGCTCCGCAACTCCCGTAATACTACGGGACACGGCAGGGGAGAAGGGAAAATGTCCTTATGACGAATAGGTAAAGTTCTATAATCAAAAAAACATGCCATCTTTTCAACCCCTTTCCTCAGAAATAGTCGTTTCTTCGGTGTTTCCCCCTATATTACTAACGCCACACCCCGCAATGCTACGGGGCACGGCAGGAGAGAATCGATATAAACAGACTGATGAGATGTCGTTTTGAACCCCTCCGTCACTACGTGCCACCTCCCCTATATTTTGCGTTACAAAACACAGGGGAGGAGTTTTACAATAGCTCCGATAGTGAAAACTGAAACACCCTGTAATGTTCCGAATCACAGCAAGAAAGGAGTTTTAACGCCTTTCTGTCGCATTATTTTTTTTCGAACGAGATATTTTTACCCTCCTCTGTGTGGCGTAGCAATAGGAGGAGTGCCCGCAGGGCGAGGGGGTTAACTCTTACAGTCAAAAATCTTATGAAATCTTTCTACTGTTTCTTCGGTGCTTTCTCTATACTAGGCCAACTTTTGTTTATTGGTCGGTTTCGAAACTATTTATTTGAAATAAAAAAGGCTGTCTCCCGACAGCCAATTTGTAAACCTTAAATCTAATACTATGAAAAAACATAGTACAAATGTATAACTGTAATTCTTATTTTCCAAATCAAGGCCTTAAAAAGGTTGTTGGTTTAACATAATTTGAGTGAAATCAATTGATTTTGTTAACTAGTTTGTTTTGCTCTTATTTTCTTGGGAACGAGAAAAGTATTTATGAAAGAAGAGCAGCTGATAATCTATGGAATTGTTCCAATAGGCATGGTTGTGTCCTCCGGGACGTTCGATATAATCGTGTTGTATGTTACGGGTGAGTAATGCCTGATGTGTTCTTCGGTTGACTTCGAGAAAGAAATCGTCTACTCCGCAGTCGATGATAATGGCGAGATCTCCGTCGTTTAGAGAGGGGATCAGGTTAATAACGGTGTGTTCGTCCCAGCGTTTTTTATTGGCTACGAATTCTCCCAACTGGTCTTTCATTTTCCAGTTCGTAGGGAAAGGGCGGATATCGAGACCTCCGCTGGTGCTGCCTACGGCTCCGAAAACATCGCGGTGACGGATTGCATTCCACATGGCTCCGTGTCCTCCCATACTGAGCCCGGAAATGGCTCTTGCCTTGCGATCGGGTATGGTACGGAAGTGGGAGTCGACGTATCGAATCACTTCGTCTGATATATAGTCTTCGAATTGCATGTCTTTATTGCGGGGGCTGTTCCAGTACCAACTGTTAATTTTCCCATCGGGGCAAACGATGATGAAGTTGTAGAGGGAGGCGATTTGCGGCAACTCGGGTTTTATTTTCAGCCAAGCCGAATAATTGTCTCCGCATCCGTGTAGGAGGTACACTACCGGGTAACGGGTGTCGCTATGGGTGTAGCTTTCGGGGAGGATAATTACGTTTTTGAGGTCGTGCCCCATTTTGCTATGTATAGTTATCGTGTCGACTTGTTGAGCCGAAAGAGTAGCGACACATAGGAATAAAGTGAGCAGTAAAGAAATGTCTTTTTTCATGGGTGTAATTTTTAAAATTTATCGTTTTACATATTCGGTAACAAAATCTATATTGTCGAGTAACAAGCGACCGGGGGCGTTATAGAATTGTAATCCGGTAATTTCTCCGGCTTTAACTTGGGAAATAAAAAAGTCTTTACCGATTTCGTCGCTTAACAGTGCCTGCCAAGCAGTATCGGAAGCATCGAGGGTTTGTCCGTCTTCTCCTTCGGTCGTTGCCAATATATCGGTGAGGATAATTCGTTGTTCCTCTTCGGGTAACTCTTCTTCTGGCTCGAAGAGATTGTATTCGTCATCGTCGCCGGTGATTTGTCCGATGAGGTCTTCGTTATCTTCGTAACTGCTGATCTGTCCGGAAAGCCACCATTCGCCGTTCCATTGTATGAATCCGGTACGTAAAATGAGAGACGGGTCTTTCATATTGCGGGGAAACCCTATCAGCGAGCGGTTGGTCGCTTCGATAATCCGGTCGGTCGCTATGTGGCGGAATCGGGTGATTGTCTCATCGGCGTTTTCGTAACGGAAATAGCCGGTGTATTTGTGTCCCATACTCGACAGAGAGGCATACAAAGGGGAATCCTTTCCCAATACTTCGGCGAGCCAGCGGGGTGGTGTGAGCTGCATAAATTCGGTTACATGGTTGAAGCCGAAGTCGTTACAAAGCAGGTTTACCATATCGGGTATTTGCTCGTCCATACCGGCTTCTTTGGCTTCTTCGGCAAGGGTCTCGGCTTGGTCTTCCAATAGGAAACCGTTGTTGAAGAATAGGTAGGACTGGGTACAAAGCCAAAGGAAACGGGCGTGCAATGCGTAAAGGTTATGAGACTCTTTTTCGTCGATTCGGAAGTATTGGAGTAGCTTTTCGTTTTCGGGAGCCGATTCGTATTCGGTCTCGAATATTTCCATCACGTCGGAGGCTATCGCAGCGAATGTATCGAGTGTGGGTGAATAGGGTATGTCGAGGTTGTTGAGTTGCATGTGGTAATGCCACACGAGGAATTGTACCTCTTCGATGTTGATTTCGCCGGGCGTATAGTCTTCGTCGAGTGTATAAAACGGGAGCGGTTTCCCGAAACGTTTACCGTGAATACGAGTGAAGGCTTGAAAAATACCGGTTTGTGAAATAATATCCTCGAAATAGGCCGTGAGGATGCAGGCAAGCTCTTTTTGTTCGGTCTCGTCTATTTTGCGATAATCGCTTTCTTCGAGAGAGGTTTCGACGGCTCGAATGGCAGCCAGAACTTTATTGGCCAATGTGATGTAGTAAAGGTCGGTGGGTGCTGAGCCGGAGTAAGGATGCAATGTTTTCCAATCGCCGTTATATATGCGCTGTTTGTCGGTATTCATGCGAAACTTGTGTTATGTGTTTACAAAAGTAGTTATAAATTGGGAAAAGAGTGGCGTATTGCAGCGTTTTATTATTTCTGTTACACGGTTTCCCATTATAAAACGAGTTATAAGGGATATTTGCAGATGAAAAAGCCGGGCCTCATCGTACAATCGAAAGGAAAGTATTGATTATCGAGGATAAAATAATTAACTTTGTGACCTAAAAGACATAGGGCCATAGAGATGGCCTACAATATTAATAGCGTTTGCTATTTGTTCCATACAGAATGAAACGTCGGAAACTTCATTTGATATGAACGGGAACAAGTTGTAAGCGTCCTGCTTTGCATGGGCGTGACTTGCCGTTCATAACACCAATTCCGACGGGTGCATTCTGGGCAGTTTCGTCCATGCTTTGTATCCGTTGAATTTGTTGTATTATGAACATTGGCATTCGCATAGATTTTGAATGCCAATGGATTTTATCATTAAGCATGCCTCCCCATTGTACACAATTTTCAAATGGGTATCGGGGCGTTTTTTCGTGCGGGGAAAACGAGGAAAGTATTACCGCACGAAAACCTATATTTCGATAACGTTAATTTGGAGCATTGGATTGTTGTCGCCGGTTGCGAATGTTTATGCCCGTGGGTTTACCGAGTCGAGGTCGAGGCCCACTTTTGTTTCGCCCTATTATTTTGGTCCCAATGCTTTCCCGATTCCTGATGTACTGACAAAAACCAGTGATAAACTTAAAATTGAATTGGCAGGAGATTACTATTGTGGCAAGAATTATACAACGGATATTTTTCTGAAAACCCATATCCCCTTATGGACGCATCGAGCCAATCTTTCGCTTTGGTGGCCTGTGATTGAATGGTACGATGATACAAAAAACAAAGGTAAAATGTCGGGAGATGTATACCTCAGTATAGACATGCAGCTCTTCGAAGAACGAAGAATAGTGCCATCGTGGACTTTAAGAGCTGCTCTCAAAACCGCTTCGGGAGGAGGTTACGAAATCGACCGTTATTATGATTGTCCCGGTTATTTTTTTGATACCTATTTTGGTAAAACGTTCCAGATTGCAAGCGCCGTGATACAGATTTTTTCCGGTGGCGGATTCTTATGTTGGCAAACGGACAACGGCAGGCAAAATGATGCGGTTCAGTATGGAGTTTTAGTTGGGTTACGATTGGGAAATTTCAGTATAAGCGAGACTTTTGGCGGATATAGTGGTTGGGAATCGAATTCTAAAAAATATGGACATTTGGCTCATGATTGCCCTATGTCTTTGAAAACAAAACTTTCGTATGTCATATCCAATTGGGAGATCGGTGCGATGTTGCAACATGGTTTGTCCGATTATCCTTATACTCAGCTACGAATCGGCATTTCTTATTCTATCGATATTCTCAATCGGGAATGAGTTTTTTGAGCTTTTTACGATAAAATTTATTCTATGCCTGCCTTGTGTTTGTTTGACAAGTCTGTCTAAAAATAGGTAGCGCTCCGGTATCACCAAATAAATTTGTTTCTGCTCTCACCTTTCGCTATTTTTGTCTCGGAATTATGAAAAAAGGAACAGAACAAGAAGAACAGGTCGCGCCATTGGCTGCCGGCTTGCATGCGTGGTATGCCGAGAATCACCGGGTGTTGCCGTGGAGGGGTATTACCGATGCGTATCGTATTTGGATTTCGGAGATTATTTTGCAGCAGACCCGGGTAGTGCAGGGCTTCGAGTATTACAATAGATTCATATCCCGATTTCCCGATGTGCGGTCTTTGGCTGCCGCCGATGACGACGAGGTGATGAAACTGTGGCAAGGATTGGGCTATTATAGCCGGGCCCGTAATTTGTTGACTGCTGCGCGTCAGGTGGTAGAACGATTCGGTGGGGAGTTCCCGACGACTTACGAAGGTATACGTTCTTTGCAGGGAATAGGGGATTATACGGCGGCAGCGGTAGCTTCGTTCGCTTATGGGTTGCCTCATGCCGTGGTGGACGGTAATGTGTATCGGGTTCTTTCCCGAATTTATGGTATCGATACGCCTATCGACACGACCGAGGGACGAAAGTTGTTTGCCGCTCTTGCCGACGAGTTGCTCGACCGGAAAGACCCGGGCGGGTATAATCAGGCGTTGATGGAGTTCGGTGCACTGTATTGTGTGCCTCGCTCACCTCAGTGCGGAAGGTGTATTTTTGCCGACCGTTGTATGGCTTTGGCGACTCATCGAGTAGAAGAGTTACCAGTGAAACAGGGTAAGACGGTGGTAAAACCTCGTTATTTCAATTATTTTTATGTGAGACAGGGCGGAGATACTTGGATTCGTCGGCGAGAGGGGCGTGATATTTGGCGTAATTTGTATGAGCTTCCGCTTATCGAGACCGATGAAGAACAGGGGCTCGATGACTTGCAGCGTAGCGGTATTTGGGCAGAGTTGTTTCATGACGCCGGACAAGTGGGTGTTTCGTCTCAGGTGTATAGTTGTAAGCATGTGTTGTCGCATCGTATCATTCATGCCCGTTTTTACATGGTGGAGACGGAGTTTGCTCCCGATATGACCGGGTATATGAAGATTCCTGTGGAACGATTGGGGGACTATGCCGTGTCGCGCTTGACCGAAAGTTTCTTGGAAAAGTTGTCAATGAATTATCCTTCGTTGTTTTGAGACCGCATAATCTTACTTATTCATACGGGTAAGGAAAGGGATAGTCACTATTTATATAAACGAGGCTGATGTGCTGAATGTCGCTATGTTTGGGGGCAGTCGAAATCAGAGGGGATTTTTTATGTGTCTAACTCCTGTCATCAGAAACTATTGTTTCTTCGGTTTCTCCCCTTTAACCCCTCTCATCGTCGCTACCGCTCCTCTGTTTCTCCCCTATATTTTGCGTTGTAACACCCCGTAATGCTACGGGACACGGCAGGGGAGAAGGTTAGAGTGTTTTGTCGCTAAAATTTGTTTCTGCTCTCGGTTTGCACTATCTTTGACACAACATAAAACAATCGAATGATAGAAAGAGTAATCATATTGGATGCTGTCGATCCGGTAGCGTTTTACGGCGTGAATAACGCGAATGTACAGTTGATTAAGAATTTGTTCCCGAAAGTGCGTATTGCCGCCCGCGGGAATGTGATGAAGGTGATCGGCGATGAGAAGGAGACCGAGGTTTTCGAGGAGAAAATCAAGTTGCTTGAAAAACATTGCGCCGAATATAACCAGTTGAGCGAGGAGGTAATCATCGATATTATCAAGGGCGATGAACCGCAAGCGATAAAACCGCAGGAGAACCTCATTATTTACGGAGTGAACGGTAAACCGATTACGGGGCGTACGCCAAACCAAAAGAAACTGGTGGAGGCTTTCGCCAAAAACGACTTGACTTTTGCGCTCGGTCCGGCGGGGTCGGGCAAGACTTATGTAGCGATAGCACTTGCGGTGAAAGCGTTGAAAAACAAAGAGGTGAAGAAGATTATCCTGAGCCGTCCGGCTGTGGAGGCAGGAGAAAAATTGGGCTTTCTGCCGGGGGATATGAAGGATAAAATAGATCCTTATCTGCAACCGTTGTACGATGCTTTGCAGGATATGATTCCGGCAGTGAAGCTGAAAGAGTACATGGAGACGAACGTGATACAAATCGCTCCGTTGGCATTTATGAGGGGGCGTACGTTGAGCGATGCGGTGATTATTCTCGATGAGGCGCAGAACACGACCACACACCAGATAAAAATGTTTCTTACCCGATTGGGTATGAATGCGAAAATGATCGTTACCGGCGATATGACGCAGATCGATTTGCCTGCGTCGCAGACTTCGGGGTTGATACAGGCGATAGGGATTTTGAAAAATGTAGAGGGTATAGCCCGAGTGGAATTCAACAAGAAAGATATCGTGCGACATAAATTAGTACAGCGTATTGTCGAGGCTTATGAAAAACACGACGAGAAAGTACGCAAGGCTTCCATGTCTAAAAAGTATGAACAAGCCGAGAAAAAAGGAGAAGAGTAATGGGCGGTAACCCGTGGAGAAAATGGTTGGGAGAGAGTGACGAGCCGGGTCGTAACCGATTGCAGGCTTTTGTTTATTCTCGTTTGTGGATGGGGGTATTTCCTTCATTCTTGGCAGGATTCGCTGTTATATTCCTTATTTGTTACTGGGGGAATCTGCCTGTCGAGAAGTCGTCTAACAAGGCTTTGCTCTCCGGACTGTTATGCGTGGTGGGTTATGCGATAGGGGTTTGGGCTGCCGTAGCTCCCGATAAAGACGATGAGGAAGACGAGGTAGAGGATTCGACCGGAAGGGCGAGTTGGATAGATAAAGTGAAGTTAGCCGTTTGTTGTTTGGCATTAGTCGCTATATTCGCTTATCCCAGCATAGAACGGGTACTTAGCGGTGAACGAACCATTTTAGAGGGTTGTGTCGAACTGATGGGAAAATGCTTGATGATTGTCTGCTTGTTTGTTCCCGTTTATATCCGTTTAAAACGAAAGTCGAGAGGGAGTTTGAAATAGATTTATCTTAATCTTGCAATCGGTACACTATCTCGTTTTTATGTTGTATCTTTGCGCACAGATGTGAAAATGGGCTGCGCCTAGGAACTCTCAAATGAATTTGTTACAGCTCTCGGCTTGCACCGTTTTTTGCAAGGTCATTATCGAAGACGAATAACCGATTATAGTATAAACAGAAAAAGTATTACAGAAATGAAAAATGCTTTGGTAAAAACCGATTTCAAATTTCCCGGACAGAAGAGTGTGTATCACGGCAAAGTGCGCGATGTATACAATATCGACGACGAGCTGTTGGTGATGGTGGTCAGTGACCGTATTTCGGCATTCGACGTGATTCTTCCAGAGGGTATTCCTTACAAGGGGCAGGTGCTGAACCAGATTGCCGCTAAGTTTTTGGATGCTACGTCGGACATTGTCCCGAACTGGAAGGTGGCTACTCCCGATCCGATGGTGACCGTGGGGCTGCGTTGCGAACCATTCAAGGTAGAAATGGTCGTGCGGGGATATTTGACGGGACATGCATGGCGCGAGTACAAGGCCGGCAAACGAACGCTTTGCGGTGAGACGATGCCCGAGGGCATGAAGGAGAACGAAAAATTCCCGCATCCTATCATCACGCCGACTACCAAAGCCGATGAGGGTCACGACGAGGATATTTCGAAGGCGGAGATTATCGCCAGAGGTATCGTCTCGAAAGAGGACTACGAACAGTTGGAGAAATATACGTTGGCGTTGTTTCAACGGGGCTGCGAGATGGCTGCTCAAAAGGGGCTTATTTTGGTGGATACGAAGTATGAGTTCGGCAAAATAGGCGATAAAATCATTCTCATCGACGAGATTCATACGCCCGATTCTTCGCGCTATTTCTATGCCGAAGGTTATGAAGATCGTCTTGCCCGTGGCGAGGAACAACGTCAGTTATCGAAAGAGTTCGTGCGTCAATGGTTGATTCAGAATGGATTTCAGGGTAAAGAGGGTCAACAGGTTCCCGAAATGACCGAGGAATACTGCAACAGCGTGTCGGATCGCTATATCGAGCTATATGAGCATATCGTGGGCGAAAAGTTCGTGAAAGCCGAGGGCGAGGACGTTGCCGCCCGTATCGAAAAGCACGTGACCGATTTTTTGAACAACCGTAAAAAATAACCGGTAAAAATCGATTGGTGACGAATGGATTATAAAGCGGAGGGAATAAAGCCTTATGACGAGGAGACGGACAAGACGACGCAGGTGCGGGAGATGTTCGATTCTATCGCTCCGGCTTATGACACAATGAACCGGACAATGACACTGGGTATAGACCGGTGGTGGCGTCGGGTGGCCGTGAAAATGTTGCGTCGCTATTCTCACCGTCGTATTCTCGATGTGGCTACGGGTACGGGTGATTTGGCGTTGCTACTGGACGAGCGTCTGCATCCAGACTGTGTCGTGGGTATCGATTTGTCGGAAGGCATGTTGCGCATAGCTCGTGAGAAAGTGACCGAGCGAAATGCACAAGAGCGGATTCTTTTCGAGGTGCAGAATTGCTTGTCGATGACATTCGACGACAACAGTTTCGATGTGGTGACGGTCGCCTACGGGGTGCGTAATTTTGAACATCTCGAAGATGGTTTTCGGGAGATGTACCGGGTGTTGAGTCCCGGCGGCGCACTGTGTGTGATCGAGTTGTCCACTCCCGAAAGATTCCCGTTTCGCCAGCTTTATAAGTTCTATACCTATACGTTTATTCCTTTCGTGGGTCGGTTGGTGTCGAAAGACCGCCGGGCTTACAGCTATCTGCCCCGTTCGGTAGCGGCCGTTCCACAAGGTGAGGATATGCTCACTATTTTCCGTCGTGCGGGTTTCGGCCATTGCTATTGTCGTCGGCTTACTTTCGGCGCTTGCACGATTTATATCGGAGAGAAGTGAGAGGAGATATTATTGAGGTGTAACAAGGCCGGAGTATTTATTAGATACTCCGGCCTTGTTTTATTTAGGTTCAGTAGGAAATCGGAGGGGATTTTTATGCATCTAACCCCTCTCCTCAGAAACTATTGTTTCTTCGGTGTTTCCCCTATATTTCTAACGCAATACCCCGTAATGCTACGGGACACGGCAGGGGAGAAGGGATATAAACAGACTGATGAGATGTCGTTTTCAACCCCTCCGTCACTAC
>ERZ779866.3977-NODE-3977-length-11407-cov-2.719521_pt1 | contig 11407 bp, 15 predicted proteins | sample MGYA00511248_ERZ779866 | MGnify/ENA primary metagenome ERZ779866 (study PRJEB29588, sample SAMEA2155758) | human gut metagenome | biome: human gut; feature: human-associated habitat; material: faeces | place: Denmark | collected 2008/2010 ... | reverse complement strand
CCCAACTTGCCGGCATGTTCGTTTCGAGTCTGACGGGCGGCTCCGTCCGACATGCTTGCGGGGGAAGGCCATCGCGCATTTTTTGCTTTGAAGAACCCGGTAAAAAAGACCGCCTCCTGCGTACGGAGACGGTCTTTTTTTTGCAAAGCTGTCGGAATGTTCTGAAAAGCTCAGATACTCCGGCGAAGAGCCCGGTCATTCATGCACGAAAACCGGACCTGCGGCATGACCGCAGCACCCGGTCATGCATGTCAGGCAATGCGCTTGATCCAGCCTTCGGGGGCTTCGATGCGGCCCATCTGAATGCCGGTGAGGGTATCATACAGCTTGGTGAGCACGGGGCCCATGGCGTCCATGCCGGAAGGCACGCAGATTTCTTCGCCGTGGTTGACGATTTTGCCCACGGGAGAAATGACGGCGGCGGTGCCGCAGAGGCCCACTTCGGCGAAGGAAGGAACTTCGGTAAGAGGCACTTCGCGTTCTTCCACTTCCATGTTGAGATAATGCTGGGCAACATAGAGGAGGGATCGGCGGGTGATGGAAGGCAGAATGCTGTCGCTCTTGGGCGTGACGAGCTTGCCGTCCTTGGTGATGAAGATGAAGTTGGCGCCGCCGGTTTCTTCCACCTTGGTGCGGGTGGCCGGATCAAGGTACATGTTTTCGGCGTAGCCCTGACGATGGGCGTCCATGATGGGATGGAGGCTCATGGCATAGTTGAGGCCGGCCTTGATGTTGCCGGTGCCGCGGGGCGCAGCGCGGTCGAAGTCGCTCACGCGGATGGTGATGGGCTTCATGCCGCCCTTGAAATAGGGGCCGACGGGGGTAACGAGAATGCGGAACTGATATTCATCGGCGGGCTTCACACCAATGACGGCGGAGCTGGCGAACATGTAGGGGCGGATGTAGAGCGTGGCACCGGAGCCGTAGGGAGGAACCCAGGCAAGGTTGGCGCGCACGGTTTCCACAACGGCTTCGACAAAGCGTTCGCAGGGGAAAACCGGCATTTCCAGACGACGGCAGGAATCTTCCATGCGCTGACCGTTGAGATCGGGGCGGAAGCAGACGACATGGCCGTCTTCCGTGGTGTAGGCTTTCAGGCCTTCGAAGCAGGACTGGGAATACTGGAGCACACCGGCGCACTCGGTAATGACGACCCTGTCGTCATCGGTAAGCTGACCTTCATCCCACGCACCGTTCTTGTAGTTGGCCACGAAGCGTTTGTCGGTCTTTATGTAGCTAAAGCTCAGATTGGCCCAGTCCAGATTTTTCTTTTCCATGGTACACATCTCCTGACAGCGTACACAATCTTGAATTTCGTGTATATGGGGCCGGCCTTGCGGTCGGGAGCCTTCATACCTGCCGGAATGTTCTGTTTCGACAGGAACTCATACACTTTCGAAAAACTCTGGCATTGTACGCCGGACTCGTCAAGCCCCGCAAAGGGGGAATTCGTGCATTTTTTTACCTTTTTCTTCTGTCTGTGTATGACAATAGTGTAAAAGGAATGCCGGGGGAACATAAAGCCGCGCGGAACGGGGATGCGTACGGAGCCGACTGACGGAAGTGCGGAAAAGGAGCGGAGAAGTTTTCTGTGATGCTGCTTCGTGCGGCGGAAATTCCGGGAAACGGGAAGCCTTTTTGCTGAAGCGGTTTCGTGCCGTCCTGCAGAAAATCATGGATTTTCCGGCATTCATCAGACGATGGGACGGTGTGAGGCAACAGGATTTTTCTTGTGTTCCATGGGTATTCGGGATATATTGGTTCTATACGCGCGGTGTTTCTGCCCGTCGCGAGCGTTCATCAGAAAGAGGATTCTTTTCCATGCTGAATAAAGTCATGATCATCGGCCATCTCGGCGCTGACCCTGAACTGCGCTATACCCAGAGCGGCTCTCCCGTGGCCACGCTGCGTATCGCTACGGATGAATCATATACCGATAAGGACGGCAACCGCGTGGAGCGCACGGAATGGCATCGGGTTGTGGTGTTCCAGCGAGCGGCGGAAAACTGCAATCAGTACCTGCGCAAGGGCAGTCTGGTATACGTGGAAGGCAAGCTTTCCACCAGAAAGTGGCAGGACCAGAACGGACAGGACCGTTACACGACGGAAATTCGTGCCGATCGCGTGCAGTTTCTTGACCGGCGCAGCAACAATGCTCCTGCCGACGGCGACAACATGGGATACGCGCCCCGGCAGTCGGCCCCCCGTCCTGCGCAGTCCCGTCCTGCTCCTCAGCGTCGTGCTCCGCAACAGCAGCAGGACAGCTATGAGGATCTCGGTCCGGCGTTCCCTTCGGAAGCGAGCACCATGGACGACATTCCCTTCTGATCGGTCAGAAAACTTCCGGCTCTGATGCCGGACATAGTGTTTGAAAAGCGGCTCGGCTTCAGGTCGGGCCGCTTTTTCCGTCTGCAGCACCGGGAAAGAGCGGCGGCGAAAGCGTGCGTTTCCGAGGGGCGGCGCCTCCTGAACGGAAAATGATGAGGGTCAACTCCTCAAGGGAAAGGTTGCCGGAGGTGGAGGAGTCCGTCGGGCAGGTCTGCCGGACAGACAGTGGCGCAATGCACCGGCATCGTGCAGAAGGCACGATATTTTTCATAAAAAACAGGCTCCGTACAACTTCAGTCATACGGAGCCTTGTGCATGCATCATGGTGTCACCAACGGGATTCGAACCCGTCTTGGAGGCTTGAGAGGCCTCTGTCCTAACCGGATAGACGATGGTGACCTGTCGTTTGCTCGACGGAAGGAATTTATAGGCAGAGCCCCTTCCTGTCAAGCATTATTTTTCGCTTCCGAACCATTCGGTGAGTTCCGGGGCCTTGAGCAGCAGCGAAGCGATCATATCGTTGCCTGCGGGGCCGGGGTGGACGCCGTCGGAAAGATCCGCAACGTAGTTCATCTTCAGCAGGGGGTGGAAGATATCGACAAAGGGCACGCCGATGGAGCGGCATATGGAAGCATAGGCCGTGCACAGCGCGTCGAGACGCTGGCAGTGTTCCGCGTCCGTCACGGGCGGCGCACTGACGAGAGCCGTGGTTCCGAGCTTCCCTGCCTTCAGCAGAATTTCACGGGCGTTGGCGGCGGATTCACCCACCGGAATGTTGGGAAATCCCTTGGGCGCAGCCATGTCCACGGTGCCGAAACAGAACAGAATATAGGAAGGCACGCCTTCCATCACCCTTGCTCTGAATTCGGCTTCCCAGCGATCCAGAATCATGCGGCTGGAATTTCTGCGCACGCCCATGTTGTAGAAAGTGTCGGGAGGAACGGCAAGACCGGCCTCGGCGGCTTTTCCGGCCAGGCGGGCGACCCAGCCTCCGGCAGGGGCGTCGTTCACGCCGAGGGTGACGGAATCGCCGAAGAAATGAAAGAGTTTCATGGAATATCCTCTGGGTTTCAGATAACGTCGTCGCGGGCTTTTCTGTGATGGCAATCAAAAGACGCGCCTGAACGACGGGTTGAAAGTAGCATGTTCGCTGCGTGCTGCCAAGGCGGGACGCTGGGGGGAGAGGAGGCGAAAAGAAGGGGAGGCTCCTGCGCAGCAGAAAACTGATGGCCGCATCCCCGGCAGGCGGAGAAAAAACATGCGGCGGACGGCTGACTTGAAATGGGGAGCCCTTGCTGATACCTTCCTTTTCCCTGAAAGATTACAGTAAGGAGGAGGAAGGCGGCCATGGAAGGCGACAAGAACAAGGATTTGCTCAAGGAGCTTGCGGATTACCGGAGCGGTCTTCAGAACATGCTTGCGGCGGAAGCGGCAAAAGCCGGATTCCTCAAGGATTCCGTGCGCAGTATTCCCGAACTTTCCGGTCTGGTACGTACATTTTTCGAGCACTGCATACGGGAGTATCATTCTCTGTATGATCATGTGGAGCCGCTGGCGGTGCTCGGTTCCTGCTGCTTTGCCGGCGCCGCGGCCGCGAATCTGTGGGAAGCGGTGGAAGATGAGCTGCTCAAGAGCAACCTTTTCGCGCTGCTTTCCCGCGAACGCGGCATGAAATATCTTGACGATACGGCACTGGAGCTTGCGGGCATGCCAGGAGGCACTCCCGCAGGAGACAGACTCGCGGCATGCATCAAGGGCAGCTGGAGCATCATGGCGCTGGCCACATGGAGCGGAACGGTCAGAAACCGTCCGGCCGAGGAGGCCATGCTTTTTCTTCAGGCCACGGCGCAGGTGCTGTTCATTGTCGGCGAGGCCGTCGTACTGGCCGGAAAGGAGAAGTGATATGCTGCTCGGAGATTCATCCGTGGCGCTGCTGCGCGCCGGTGTGGACCGGCTGCTGAAAAGCGACGCGGTCAGAGGTGCGCTTCGTCGCCAGACGGGACGCTATGCTGAGGTCCTTGAATTGCGCTGTCCGTCGGGGGGCGGAATCATGGCTGTTGTCCGGCCTCTGGGATTCTCGGAAGAGGTGTGCGTGGTGCTCAGCCGGGCCGAGGTGGATGAAAACGGCGCATGGATACGCCCTACGGAGATTTCCGCCGACAAGGAATGTGTGGATGCTCTGCTCAGGGATTTTGTGCGCGGCAGAACGTTTGAACTGCCTTCCATGGCGCGTCCGTTTGCGGGAATGCTGCGGAAGCTGCTTTGTGACTGAGCGGAGGCTCCGACGGCACGGAGGGACGGCCCGGAAAGCGTCGGAGCGCGATCGGCATGGTTCTTGGGGCGTCTTTTCGGCAGACAAACTTTCGGGAGCGCCTATCTGATGATGATAGTGACGGTGCGTCCGTCGTCCTGCCGCACGGAGCACTCTTCGGGCTGCGAGGCAAGGGGAAAGGCGAGTATGGTGTCGCCCTGCCGGAAGGAGGTCTGCATGTCCCGGACGAGAGCGGTCTGCGGATGCCTGTTGGAAATGTTCCACAGGCCGTCAAGCGTGACCTCATAGCGCAGAGGTTCGGGAAGCATCCGTCCCTTTGCGGCAAGCCTTGTGCCTTCTCCCGCAATATGCAGCATCATGGCGTTTTTTCTGATGTCGAGAGACGTCCAGGTTTTTTTCATCTTTTCCGGCGGAACGGAAGCTTCGGAAACGGCATCGCTCACGGTTGATGCCGTGTTTTCATTCACTGCCGCTTCGGCGGAAGCGGGTGTGGCCGGAGCGGCGTTTGCCTGCACTGCGGCCATCTGATCGGAAGGAACGGGTTGTGCCGGGGCATTTTTCGTCTCGAGGGGCGTCTCCTGTTTCGTCGGAAGGGTGGACGCTTCAGAAACAGCCTCTGCCTTTGTCGTTTCCGCCTGCGGCGAGCTGCCGGCCGGAGCTGCCGGATGCGCCGGTTCCGGCACGGCGGGAGCAAGGGCGGAGAGGCCGCTCATGGCGCCGCTTACGCTCCCGCGGGGCTCGTCGATATTGCACAGGGCTTCGGCGGGGTATTCGCAGAAGTTTTCCAGACGGATTCTGGAGGCTTCCAGCGAAGCCTTAAGTTCGCGGTTCTGGCGCTCGAGCTGCCTTCCCTCCTGCCAGGACTGGAAAAAAAGCCAGGAACCGCAGCCTGCGGCGAGAACAAGTGCGGTGATGCTTGCACCCACGAGGATGGTGAAAAGCCTGTTCATGATGGTTCGTTCCGACGTTTGATGTGCTCTTGCGTTCAGTCTCCCGGAAATACGGTGCCGGATCGTTCGGATGACGGTTGAGTTCTCCCGCCTGAATCGGAAAGGGAGGACTCAACGGATGTGCCGCGTTCCTTCCGATGTGCCGTGACCTGCCTCAGGTATTCCCGTGTTTCGGGAAAGGGCGGAACGCCTCCGTATTTCACCACGTTGGCCGGTCCTGCGTTGTAGGCGGCGAGGGCGAGGTCCAGAGAGCCGAATCGGTCGAGCTGGCGGCGCAGATAGGCGCTGCCGGCCATGACGTTGGCCTCGGCATCGTAGGGATCTTCGAGACCGAGCTCCTTCTGGGTTTCGGGCATGATCTGCATGGCGCCGCGGGCCCCCTTGGGCGACACGGCGTGTGCCTGAAACGAGGACTCCGTGCGGATGACCGCGGCAATGAGGGATTCGGGCAGTGCGTAGGCGTGCGCCGCCTTGCGGATGATGCGTTTCCATTCCTCGGGAGCCGTGTACACTTTGCCGTCGCGCATGGCGTCCGCGAGTTCCGGGGTTATCATGGGGCGGGGCATGGCCAGAAGTCTTGCCGAAGGGGAAAGGGCGGCCACGTCCATGCTGTCGATGAGAAATTCATGTCCCGGCTTTCTGTCCAGCGCACTGGTTTCCGTGATGCTGACTTCTTCCGAAAGTATGCGCCCCGCATGCAGTGTTCCGGGCAGCAGAAGAAGCACGGCAACAGCGCAGACCACTCCCGCTGCCGGGGAGAGAATGCCCGCCTTTTGCTCTGGCCGCATGACTTTTTGCACGGATCAGTCCTGCTCTTCGGGCAGAGAGAAGTAGACGTCGATGCGGTTGGTGCCGTCCTCTCTCGAATAGGCCTGATGGGTGGTGACGCTGCGGATGAGGTAGATGCCGAGCCCGCCGATGGGACGGCTTTCCGTATCCAGCGAAATATCCGGCGCGGGGGCTTCGGCAAAGGGATTGAACGGAGCTCCCCAGTCCTTTACGGAAAAGCAGAGCATGTCCTGCCCGTCGAAGAATACTTCGCGCAGGGCGATTTCCGCGTTTCCGGTGGAGCCTTCGGGATAGGCGTAGCTGAAGACGTTGACCAGCAGTTCTTCCGTCACCAGTTCCACGTTGAGCAGGGCGGGAAGAAAGCGGGGCGGAATGTTTTCGGAAAGGAAACTGTTGACGGCGGCAAGCTGTTCCAGTCGTGCAGGAACATGAAGCTGTGGCATGGGGCCTCCTGCGGCATGGATGGTGGCTGGGTTCATGAACGGGACGGGACCCGTTCGAACATCCGGTTCAGGCGACAGGTGCGGCGGAAGGAGTTCCGGCGCGTTCGGCGGAAGCGTCAGCGCATGCCTGCGAGGGCCTCGTCAAGGGTGGGATAGACCTTGAGAATGGATGTGAAGCCGGAAAGCTTGAACATGTCGGCCACCATGTTCTGCATGGAGCAGAAGGCAAGCGCGGTTCCTGCCGCCTTGCAGGCCTTGCCCATGGTGAGAATGCCGCGCAGCCCCGCGGAACTTATGTATTCCAGTCCGGCGAGATCGATGATGATGCGGCCGGATCCGGATTTGAGCAGGTTCTGGCACTCCTCGTTGAATTCGGCCACCGTGGTGGCGTCCATGCGGCCGGAAATTCTGGTGACGGATACACCGTCCTGGATGGTGGTATTGATCTGCACGGGAAACCTCCGTCTTGTTTACTGATAACTGAGCATCAGGCCCTGGCTTATTTTCAGCCAGCCGTCCAGCGTGACGAAGAGCAGCAGCTTGAACGGCAGAGAAATGGTGGTGGGGGAAACCATCATCATGCCCATGGCGAGCAGAATGTTGGAGATGATGAGGTCTATGGCCACGAAGGCCAGATAGAGAACAAAGCCTATCTGAAAGGCTTTGGTGAGTTCGGAAATGGTGAAGGCCGGAATCATGATGAGCAGGTTGTCCTTGCTTATCATGTTGTGGCGTTCCGCGGGCCAGATGCGCTTGGCCGTTCCCATGAACATGTTGGTGACTTTTTCATCGGAGTTGGCGGCGAGGAATCGTCGAAGCGGGGGGGAGGCCTGGTCGGCCACGTCGAGAATGTCTGCGAATCCGGGGCGGGCCGGAAGCGTGATGTTCTTGACGATGTCGGCGGTATCCATGGCCACGGGAGCCATGATGAAGACGCTGAGAATGATGGCGAGACCGTTCATGACCATGGTCGGAGGCACCTGCTGCACGCCGAGGGCATTGCGTACAAGGGAGGTGACGACCACGATTTTCACGTAGGAGGTGACCATCATGAGAAAGAAGGGCGCCAGTCCGAGCAGAGACAGACCGGCCATGAGATACAGCGGATTGATGTCGGGCATGAACGCGGCTCCGGGGAGCGTTACAGCGTTTCGGCGATCTGCACGCCCAGCGTGCCGTTCATATCGACCAGTCGTCCGCGGGCGACGGCCTTGCCGTTGGCCCGTATGGTGACGGGCGAAGTGACGTCGCTTTCCAGCGCAAAGGTGTAGCCCGGAGCAAGGGCTTCGAGCTCGCCCACGGTGATGATGCGGCGATCGAGTTCAAAGGTCAGGCGAATGTCTATGTCTTTCAGTTCAGGGTTTTCCATGGAAGGTTCCGGTTCTTCGGATAAGGGTGAGGAAAGGGTGACCCGGCCGCTTTCAACCGTGCACACGGCCGTGAGACATGCGCCTTCACTGCGCCTGATGCGCAGGGTCAGGGTATCCGGCGCAGTCCAGGTTTCGGGTATGAGCACGTCTTCCACGGACAGGGAGGCGACCTCATCCGGTTTCAGCAGAAGATAGCCCGATTCCAGCGTGACTTCAAGGGGAACGGACTTCAGAGCGTTCGTGAGCGGCCCGCCGGTTCTGCGGGGAAGCGTTCTGAGCGCACCGGTCAGAGGAGCGGCCTGTTCCGCATGCAGAGGCGAAAGACGCATGAACACGGTCAGTTCCGGCAGGCCGTTGCAGGCGGAAACGGTGGCCTTGAAGCCCGCGGAAAAGGCGGCCTGCGAAGGCGCGGGAAGAAAGACGGCGTCCAGCACGGTCAGAGGTCTGTCCAGACATTGGCGCAGGGAGGCGAGAAGAGGCGCAGTCAGGGATTCGAGCAGTGCACGTCTGACCTCCTGAGGCAGCGTCCGCTCGTCGAATGCGGGAGCGGCGCCGTCGGCGTCGGCAAAGGCTTCATGGCGCAGCAGGGCGGCGGTGTCGTCGAGTTCCAGCAGCCAGGCTGTGCCGTCGATATCGACGGAGAGCGTGCAGGCGGCGGCAAAGGTCGGCGCCTCGGGCAGAGGCTGAACGACGATTTCTCCGGCGCCGAAAGGCGCACTCCACGGGCAGGGCCTGAGCAGAAGAGCATTCTGGAGAAGGGCCTTTTCCGGGGCGAGGAAGGGAGGTTTGAAGGTAGGATGGTAAACAGGTTCCGCCATGGCAGTGTTCCGTTTGAAAAGGCGTTACGGGTCAGAAGAATGGAGAATCGCACGGGGCTCCCTCCCCGACAGCAGGGAGGGGCCGCGGAGGGCATGCGTCGTCAGATGTCGGCGGGATCGATTTCCCGGTACCCGCGCGAGCGGCGTCCGGTATCGTTTTCCTCCCTGCCGGTGTCCCGGGTCACGGTGACGCGCACACTGTTTTTCTCCATGTTTTCCAGCATGTTTTTCAGTGAGTCCTGGGCGGCGACCAATGTCTGGAAGGACGAGTCGCTGGAGCTTGTCAGCGTAACGGAGAGCATGCCGCTCATGTCGCGCTGAAGAATGATTTCCGTGCCGGGCAGAGCGTGACTTCCCAGGGAAAGGCGGACTTCATGGCCGCCGCTCTCCGGCGTGGAGACGAGAATGCGTTCGACAAGCTGCGTCAGTGCCTCGTTGTCGACGTCTGCGGGGGGAGCTGCGGGAGCCGTCTGTTCCATGCGTCCGGCGAAAAGGCTTTCCAGCGGACTGGTCATGCCGGCAAAGGGAGAAGGCGCACCCGCCGGGCTTCCTTCGTTTTCCTCGTGCCTTGTGCCTCCGCTTTCGAGATCGTGTCTGCCGGGTTCTTTTTCCTCCATCTTCCGCAGAAAAAGATCGGAGCTTTCCCTGTCGCAGGAAAGGGGAGCGTTGTCACTGCGGCCGGTACGTCCGACGTCTTCCGCAGACGGGGATTCGGGAAAACGTAAATGTATGCTGCTCACGGTGTTCTCCTTGGGAAGACTCAGGCGTCTTCGCCTTCGGCTTCGGCTCCTTTTCGGGAAAGGGGACGGAATTCTTCAAGTTCGAGGTCTTCCTGACGTTCCGCTTCCTTTTTGGCGTCCTCTTTCCAGATGTCTTTGTGAGCCTGAATTTTGGAGGTGTTCCTGCTCGCTTCTCTGGCTGCTTCCCTGGCCTTTTCGATATCGGCGCGGCGTTTTTCGACCTCCCGTTCCGCGTCCGCCACCGCGTGTTCGTGCCGTGTTTCTCCGGCGGCGAGACGGGCGAGGCCGGCCTTGAAGGCATCCAGATCCTCGAGGCTCATGGGAATGTTCATGATGGCCTCGTAGCGGCGGTCCTCCTCCTCCCTTCGCCGGATACGGTAGGCCTCCAGCTCCTTTTTTCTGGCTTCCACGGCGTCTTCGGCCTCGCGCAGTGCAAGTTCCGCGCTGCGTACCTGACGCTTGGCTCCTTCCTCCCGATATTGACGGACGGTGAGCAGAGATTCAAGAGGATACTGTTCCACGGTCAGCGTACGGCCTCGAACAGGCCTTCGAGGGTCTGCTCGAAGGTGCTTTTTTCGCCGAGTCCCTGCTTGAGAAAGGCGTTGACCTTGTCGATGTGGGCCAGCGCGTCGTCGGCCTCCTTGTCTGCCCCCTTCTTGTATTCTCCAATCTGCACCAGAAGTTCCACTTCTGCAAATTTGGCCAGTATCTGGCGCAGGCGCTGGGCCGCCTTTTTGTGTTCCTTGCTCACAATGGCGTTCATCACGCGGCTCACGCTCGCCAGAACGTCGATGGCCGGATAATGATTGCGCGAGGCGAGCTTGCGCGAAAGAATGATGTGTCCGTCGAGAATGGAGCGGGTTTCGTCGGCAATGGGTTCGGTCATGTCGTCGCCTTCCACGAGCACGGTGTAGAGCGCCGTAATGGAGCCCTTGTCCGAGTTGCCCGCCCGTTCCATGAGCTTGGGCAGCTCGGAAAACACCGAAGGCGGAAAGCCGCGCCTCGTGGGCGGCTCACCTGCGGCAAGGCCGATTTCGCGCTGCGCACGGCCGAAACGGGTGACGGAGTCCATCATGAGCAGCACGCTTTTGCCCTGATCGCGGAAGTACTCCGCAATGGCCGTGGAGGTGTAGGCCGCCTTGAGGCGTTCCATGGAGGAGCGGTCGGAGGTGGAAACCACGAGCACGGCCTTTTTCCGTCCTTCTTCGCCGAGATCGTTTTCAATGAATTCGCGAACTTCTCGGCCTCGTTCACCGATGAGCGCAAGCACGCACACCTCGGCGGAACAGCCCTTGATGATGCTTGAAAGCAGCGTGGACTTGCCGCCGCCGGAAGGGCCCAGAACGGCCACAAATTCACTTTGCCGGAACGAAAGTGAAACGTCCCGCAGAGCATGAACCTTTGTGGTACTCACATTGTAATCCTTGGAGATGTGTTTTAATGTCAACATGCAGGCAGCTCCTTTGTCACATATGAAGATTAATTTACATAATGAAAAAAAGTGTAGCACCATGCCGTTCCCTTGTCAACTCCTCTGCCGGGAACGTAACAGAAAGTTAAAAAATGGAACGGCAGCATGCCGTCTAAAACCGTTGCATCAAAGCCCATGCCGGACTTGCAAATTCTCTTTGCCTGCGGTATGATAGCCCTGTAGAGGAGGCGAGTGAAAATGAAACTTTTAATCCGGCAGCGGGTTT
>ERZ779866.3975-NODE-3975-length-11415-cov-5.369366_pt1 | contig 11415 bp, 12 predicted proteins | sample MGYA00511248_ERZ779866 | MGnify/ENA primary metagenome ERZ779866 (study PRJEB29588, sample SAMEA2155758) | human gut metagenome | biome: human gut; feature: human-associated habitat; material: faeces | place: Denmark | collected 2008/2010 ... | reverse complement strand
GGACTGGTGCTGTGTCCAGACAAGGCCGGCAAACTTGGCGACAGAGGCTTGGGAATCGAAACGGTGGATATCACCAATTTCAGCAATAATACCGGCGGAGTAAACCTTACCAATGCCAGGGATGGAAGTTAGAGTGTTTGGGATAATTTCAAACTGTTGTTCAATGGCTTTGTCCAGAACCTTAACCTGTTCCTTCAGTGCCCGCATAGAGGCGATGGAAACAGACATTGCCTGGTTCACGGTGTCGTTCACTGTCTTGGGCAGACGGTAAGAGCCTTTGGCCGCAGCCCGTACTGCTCTGGCAGTGGCATCTGGATCGACAAATCTGCCCCGGCCTGCTTGAGCAATAAAGTCGGTCAGTTCATCCAGATCAGTATTTGCCAGATCATCCACAGTTTCAAAATGCTCCATGAGAGCAATGGTAGTGGCGCTGGTGTTTTGAATGTCTTTCTCCTGAGCAATACCAGAGCATTTTAGGAATAAGTAGTTGGCAAACCTCTGCTTCTCCCGTGTCAGATTCTGAATGACATCAAATCTGGCTCTGGTGAGGGTTCTGAGAGCCTGGTAGCGATAGTCGTCCATATAGACCTCCTTGGCGATTCTGCCAAAACGGAGATGGTCGGCAATCACAAAGGCATCCACAAAGTCATTTTTGGGCAGATCTGGATAGGCTTCCTTGAATTTTTTGACCTGCTTGGGATTGAGGACATGGATCTTCCGCTGGAACCGGCTCAGGCTGCCATCCTCCCGGAGGGCATACACAAGGTTGTTCCCGTAGATAGAGGTGGCTTCCAGGCCAATCACCACATCACTGAGCCGCATGGAGCTGAGTGCCGACACAATTCTCTCTGACAACATTTTAGCACCGCCAAGATTGTTCTGCACAGAAAAGCTACTGTGCTTGCTTCCATCCGGCTTCATCAGGTAGGCGACATTGCTCTTGCTGCTCACATCAATGCCAACGAATAATGGGTTCACGATTTTCACCTCCCCGCATGGAGATTTCAGGCCAGCAGGCTTGGAGATACCCATGATAACCGGAGCATCCGCAACCTCGCGTATCAGAATCATTCCAGAGCAGACCAATGCGATATCCCTCACTGCTGAAAGGGCGACCCACACTCTGGCAAACAGCCAATGAGTTTGCAGCTAACTTCCGGCTCAGGGAAACTGACTTATTTTGAAGCAGCCCTACGGCTCAACCAGGAGGTAGAGAACTTGACCCTGCTGTCCTACAGCTATTGTATCACGGGCATCTCTAAGCCTGCTGATATCTGAATTATTAACTTTCAAACTTATTATACGAGGAGATATAAGATGAAAAGAGGAGATATTTTTTTCGCAGATTTAGACCCCGTTATTGGAAGTGAGCAGGGAGGTATAAGACCTGTCCTTATCATACAAAATAATGTGGGTAACAAGTATAGCTCGACTGTCATTGTTGCACCGATCACGAGGAGGAAAAAGTGTATGCGCCTGCCAACGCACACCATAATTCAACTCAATGGGCAAGAAAACATTGTGTTATTAGAACAAATCCGAACAGTTTAGCGCAATCGGCTGATTTCTTGGGTGGGACGAGCCACTACCGATGAAATGTATAGGGTGAACAACGCAATCTGTATCAGCCTTGGAATCGAAATGGAACTGGCTGCCGATTTGTACCAACGCAGTGCGAAAATCGAACCGTGGAAAACTAATTCAGCATTGGAATCCAAAGCATCTCTTGTACACACATGATCAAACAGCCAACCAGAGGCAACTCCGGTTGGCTGTTTTCTTTTGAGAGGAGGAGCATCACGCGATTTTGGCAGAATAATTTTGGTCAACAAAATGAAGATTTTGTTGACCTGAGAGGAGGCAGCACACGCCTGTCTGCCCATAAGATTAAAAATCTTTGCTTTACCGACAATCCATATTTTCTATTTAAATTTCACTCATATTTATGTGACTTCAACACTTTTTTCCTGTTATGTAAAAACTAAATATTGCTGGAATCAACTTCATTATTGCTATCTTCCGATTGATGGCTATCAGGCGCCAACTGATCCTCTCGGGCCATACGCTCCTCGACTGCCTGCAATATATATTTCTGCACGCTCTGACCGGCTGTAGCTGCGGCCTCTCGTATTCTCTGCCCATCCTCTTTGAGCGGCCTTAGTGTAAATCGGTCGCATTTTGCTAAATATTTATCGTTTGCTTTTCGCTTTGCTGCTGAGACTGTCACGGTTCGTCCCCTCCCTTTTTTCTTTTTCCTGTTCTGCATTGTATCACAATCTTCAAAATTTAAAAACTCAATTTTTCTTAGACCACTTGACAAAATACATGATGTCATGTACCATATATACATAGCGGCATGCATCATGTTGCCGTTTTATGGAAAGGGATCAAAAGTATGTCTAACATGCGGGAAGAGCGCCGTCGCCGGTTTCAGGCCGATCTTGACGCCCATGAAGTTACTGTTATCCCGGCTAAGGAAGAATATTTGGTCGATATCCGGGAAAAAGATGAACTCGTCGGCGCCTACTGTCGGGTTTCAACCATGTCCGACGAGCAGGTGGAGAGCTACGATCTGCAAAAAAAAGAGTATGAGGATAAAGTCGCCCAAAACGATCACTGGACTCTGGTCGATGTCTATGCGGATGAAGGTATCTCAGCGACCTCTACGAGGAAACGAAAGGATTTTAACCGCTTGATTGAAGACTGCAAAGCAGGAAAAGTTTCACTGATTTTGACAAAATCGGTCACCCGTTTTGCCCGCAATACCGTGGATTGTGTCTCTACCTGCCGGATGCTTAAAAATCTTGATCCACCAGTCGGAGTCCTATTTGAGACTGACGGACTACATACTCTTGCTGCTAATAGTGAACTACAGCTAAACCTCCTCTCCACACTGGCTCAATCAGAATCTGAAACCAAATCCATGGCGGTAAAATGGGGCATCAGACGGCGCTTCGCCCGGGGCATTCCACGGATCGTGGATCTCTATGGTTACTATCGGGATGGTCGCGATCTTATTGAGAAACCAGAACAGAGCGCTGTGGTTCGGATGATCTTCCAGTGGGTGCTGATGCGCTATTCTGTGTCAGAGATCAAAGAGCTCTTGCGAATGTATAAGATCCCATCCCCACATGGGCGCGACACATGGTCGTACAGCACTATTATGTATGTACTTTCCAATGAGCGCTATGCCGGCAATGTCACTATGCAGAAGACTTTTGTTCAGGATTTGTTTTCTCATAGATCGGTAAAAAATCGGGGTCAACTTCCGAAGTACAAAATTCGGGACTATCACCCGTGTATTATAGATGAAACTGAGTGGATTGAAGTCCAGCGGATTTTGTTCGCCAATGAATGGTCCAGCTTTCTCAGAACTGATTACGAAGTCCGTATTTCCTCTGCGCTGCGTGTATATCCGGTCATGATTGGAGGTCGTCTGAAAAATGATGAGTCAAAATTTCCCGTTCCACCCTGAGCTCGATATGAGCCAATTTCGGGTTCTGAACCCGAATCTGATCTCCTACTCCACCTCGGAATTGCGTGTCTGCGCCCGCTGTCTCTCCTTCAATGTGGCTACCATTATAGAACTTGGTTATCCCACTCATGTCTGCCTCTGCTCCACTTATGACGGCCAGCAGATCGTCCTGAAAGCATTTTCAGAGAGCGAGCTCAAAACTGTGGAGGATTTGGCATTGCCATTCTACCGGCGAGATGGCGCTCAGCCCAAAAAGCGCATCACCATGGCCAGCAAAGCGATCGCGGATTCCGTCCGCCTGACTATGGGATGGGACAGCTCCACTGTGATGAAGGCGAAGGGAATCTTTTACCCCTCCCACCAGCTGATCCTGTTTGACCTGCGCCAAGCAGTCCCTCTCTCTCAAAAAATGTCTGGGAAAAAGCAGGTTCCACTGACAGAATACCCTACCTTCGAAGAAGTCGCAAAGTCTCTCCCGCCCCAAGTGCTTGCGCTCCCCACTGTCAGCTAGCCCTTGTATGAAACATTGGAGGTATCAAAATATGGAGAATACCAAACTGATTGAGCGGTTCGAGGCTGAAATGGCCAAGATACACCGTACTGGCATAGAGGATCTTATGACCTATATCTGCCAGAGCGACTTTTTTACCGCCCCGGCGTCAACGCGTTTCCACCTCTCCTGCCCCGGCGGGCTCCTCCAGCACAGTATCAATGTTCTGGACGCCCTTCGAGGCCTATTGGATTGGAATGAGAATGAACAGATTTGGGAGTATCGTGTGGCTGGCCATGTGGTTGACAGTGCTTCGGATGAGAGCGTTACTTTGATGGCTTTGCTCCACGACCTTTGTAAGATCCAGTTTTACAGCGTCCGTAGCCACAATGTGAAGAACGAGGAGACTGGCCAGTGGGAAAAGAAACCCTATTATGTGGTTGAGGACCAGATGCCACTCGGTCATGGGGACAAAAGCGTACTCCTAATTTCAAAGTATATCAACCTGACGGACCAGGAGTTGTATTCAATTTGGCATCATATGGGTTTTGTCGGCCAAGACTACGCAGCTCTGAAATGCGTGGATCTCAGTATCCAAAAACACCCCTTGGTGCTTGCCTTGCAAACTGCCGATTTGATGGCAAGCAAATTGATGGAGAGCAACGAAAAAAACTGTTTCGAAGCAGAAAAAGTCTGAGATTAAGTAGGATAGAATAAACTTTAGGGGGAATTTTAGTGGTTAGCGCGCTTTTAGTTACGCCGCGGGGGCTTGTTTTTGATAACGGGAAATTTCTCGATGTACATTATTCTATCAAGGCCATCCCCTTTGAGGAAAAACCATATATCGTAATGATGTGCTCCTCCCCTACTGATCATTTCCCTCCAGATCTGTTTCCGGGCTGTATGGAATTTGAGCTGGAAAACCAGTATTTTCGTAGGGAACGCGTTTTAATTTCACCTGACCATCCCCTTTATCGATTTGTCTATTACTCGGCGGTTTTTAACAAGTATTTTCTGTCGATGATCCTCTGGCGGTGGTATGGGGAACAGATGGAGAAAGATCCTTTTAATTTCAATTATTACAAGAAGAAAAAATGGACCACATGGCCCATCGTCCAGAACATCCTTAAACTCTCTGAGCCCGATCAGCCCACTGCTGAGGATCTAGCCGCTACTCGCCGCTGGAACAATGCCCATTGCTTCAGTGCTTCCCTTGAACTGCCAACTCTGTGGGAACATAGCCAGCAGTTGTTGCAGCAAGGTGCCCTTTATGCAGAATATCTGGATGAGTTCTCCCCTATCCAGCCTGGCGCCCCAGTTGTGGTGGTAGAAGACAGCGAATATCCTGCCTTCCATTCTTGGGCGCGCGAAGAACTGATGCTATCAGTTTCCGCTGCAGACGCTATGTTCCGGCATTTTAATGACATCGCACTTAAAGACGGAGATTTTTGCACCACCCATATCGCGATTCATGATTTTGGGGGTGGTTCCCCAAAAGTATATCGGTTCCCTTATCATATTGGTAGCCAGAACGGTACCTTAGTGGAATATCTGCGCTCTTTAAGCGAATGGAGTATTTCAGGGAACAAGGCCTTGGGTATGTTTGACCAATTTGGGACAGAATCGCTCCTCTTGGCCGATCTGCTTTCTCAAAATATGGACTCAACGATCGTCAAGGCAGAATGTGCTCCATGGCTCCAAGAACTAATGACTTTTTTTGATGATAGCGAAGATTTAGTCCCCAGCTCCAATCACTGCAAGGCCCTGGCTGCTGAAATGTCTGAGGTCGAAATTTGGAACTATGTTTTAGCGCTCCCCCATGATGCAGACTCAAGTCCAGTCGCTATGGCTATGATCTCCGAATTGGAACAACGCAATCCGCGGCTGGCAAAAGCTCTCTATAACGCATGGGCAAGCCAAAATTAATCCTCGGCGTGTCCAATGAGATATGCAATAGTGGACATGAACTCAAAGATCCGCCGGGCAACGATGGAGAAATATTGAAAGGCTATAGGACAGGCAGAGGATACAAACAGCCTGTCTGCGAAACCCTAGCAGGCTGAGAGCGCCGCCTTCGGTTTTAGCCGAGGGCGACGCTCCCACTTTATTTGCGGGCTTAGTCGTCCTCCAACAATTTGGAGGGCGGGATCTTCAAGACTTGCGCAATTTTAAACAAGGTTTCAAGAGATACCCCGCGGATCGTGCCTGTCCCTTCCACCATTATGTGGGGCAACAAGAAGTACATAAATATGAAGCACCTTAAGGTTGCTATTAAGGATATATTAAAGTGACACTCCTCCTGCAAACGCCAGGGGGAGTGTCACTGGTTCAGATACATGATACAATTTATCAATTCAAGGAAGAATTATATTTCTCATATAAATCATTGTACCAATCTAAAGCACCGCTACATGTGTTCGTTATGATGGGGGTTTTGTTTTCATGATAAAACCAATAAGACATATCTATATTTGGTGACTCATCATTAGAACTATTTGCAAAGCACAAGATAAAAGGATCTTCTTCTTTGGGATAAAAAGCTATTTCGTAAAGAACTGAACCGGACATAAACAACTGAAACTGAAATAAATTCTTCAAGCTATTTCCAGTATATTGAAAGGAATTAACATTGTTAATTACTTTCTCTATATCTTCCGGCTCTGTTATTATGATTCTTCTATCATCTACAACAGAACGACTCATCTCTATTCGGCTTATTTCTGCAGCTTCATAGTTTATGACATCAATAGTTCCTCCAAACCAACCATAACTCCACCAAATAATTCCAATTAACACCAATATCCCACCAACAATTATTAAGGGGATTCTAAAAAGTTTTTTCATTTACGCTATTGTTAGATAATCGTCTATTATATGTAGAGTATTGCCAGAGGGAGTATGATACTTAAATTCTGAATCACCCCCACTTTTTTCCATTTCCAGAATTCGATAAGAATCTGCTAAAGGATCCATAATGGTGACATAACTTGTTTGCGGCTCTGGAGCAGCAGTATAACCACACACTACAAAAATATGACCGCTATTAAATGAATATGAAGTACGCGCTACAATTGGGGTCCCATTATTTCGTCCTGATCCAATATTCTCCATAATCTCAGTTAATGTTAGAGTTACGAATGGATGGATATTAGTTTCAATGTCATATTCGTTAGAAAGAATAGTCCGAACAGTGTAAAAAAACTCGGTTTTATCTTCTCCGTCGGCATATTTTTCCATTATATCATCTACAGTTAAACCACGAGAAGGCCCACAGTATTCACCGACAGATACTGAACTGGCAGCCCAACAACCATTTTTCCATCCTGCTTGTTCAACGATAGGAACGGATAACATCCCAGATTCGGACGGATCATGGGTGACGCTGAGATATAATGGATCATGTGCCTCGATCGCTGAAAGCGATATTTGTTCCGTTTCAATATCTAAAGAATTAAGAAATCCTCTACTTAAATCAGGGATATTATCCTGTAATATCGTAGAGTATGTACTACCATCATATACAAAAATATTAGTCTGATCAAAAATAAAGCATATTTCTGAAGAAGACTGTTCATAACTATTCAGTTCATCACTAAACATGGGACTATATTCAAGTGTGTATGTGCCATCAGTCCCTTCCGATCTTGCGATTATTATTCCACAGACTCTATTACTCTGATCCACTACAGGATAATACATCATTGAATCTATGGCAGTTAAGTTATTGTTGCTTGTGACCTCATAAATGGGGATATCCTCGGCTAAATATAATCCACTAATTTCATTATCCGCTTGGCCCGGAACAATACCTTCATTGAGTGCAACCCCAATAATATTGCTTGCTTCAGAAATAATTGAGGAAGACTGGTGATCAGCCATATTGGGTGTTGCATATGCGGAAGGAATATATAATGACATACACATGGTTATAGCAATTGTGAAGCCCACCATTCTCTTTGCCATCAATACCTACATCTCCTTCAATAGTTAAATTATATCTGCGGATATTTAATACTCTACAATCCCCGCAATCTTGACCGTAAACCCAGAGTGATTTCGAAATGCCAATCTATAATTTGCTGTATCGGGAACCTCAATAACCGTATTGATATCCCCATCCTTACCATTGGCAAAATGATATGTTCCGTTTGGATCAATCAGCCCAAAATCGATGTCAGCATTTTCCGGTGAATAATACGCTCGAATATGTACTGTCTCCCCGGCGGCCAACGGGAAAGTCGTATCAGCAGAGACATTTTTATTAGCACCAATACTAATCTCGAATGACCCCGTAGCTCTGGTAATTGCCGTTTCTTCAAACATGGTAGTTTCGCTCAAGGCTGGAGATGTCGCAGCCTGTGCAGGGGCACAAAATAATCCAAGCATACCTGCACTAACCAACAATGAGCATAAAATTCTGTACATTTTCCTCTCCTCCTTTTATTTGGCCTTGACAGAAAAATTTTCCGAGTTGGAAATCTCCCATTGATCACTCCCCATCTCACCAAATTTCATACCTTTGGATCCTTCAAATGTCGAACTTGCAACAACCGCTATTCCAATAATAACGACTGCAAGAACAGCTACTATCGCAATAATAGGCTTGGGTGACAATATTGGCTTACCCTGCACCTTTACTTCTTCTTTTTTCTCAACTTCTATTTTATCTTGGATGCTTGGATTACTAGTCTCCAGTAAAAGGAAGTCAGTAGATACTTCATATAACTCGCCAAGACGCCTCAGATTATCTGAAGACGGCACTACACTACCAGCCTCCCATTTTGATATCGCTTGCCTGGATACCCCTACTGCTTCCGCAGCCTGCAGTTGAGTCAGTCCTTTCTTTTTTCGCAGTGAAACCAATTTTTCTTCTAACTTCATATACTGACCTCTATTCTATCTAAACTTTTTCTGAAGTAAACCATTCCCAGCTTACATTCGTGCTACTTTAGTTTACATTTAAGCCATTTGTAGCTGGCACAGCCGCTACAGTGCGCAAATATGGGAACTATTAACAAACATACTCCCTTATTTTACCTTACATCTCCCACATCTGCAAGTATTCAGATCTGGGACTTAATATTACCAACGGCATTACCGCGATATTTATCCCTGTCAAATTTATACTTTATAAAAATATGAAGGCTGTACTTTTTGGAGCTCCGAAGATTGGCGCAGCTGCAAGTTTGGCACTCTGCTCCATTGTCAGATGGAAATAATAGCCTGGACTCACCAACGCATATTCCATATATAGAGAGTTCACCGCTGGTATCTATTGGGAGAACAAATTACTTGAATGTAATCTAAAGTTGCCTAGATGCAAACTTGAATTATACTATCAAATGCGAGGAACATACAGTAAAATAGAAGCACTCACCGGAACGGTGAGCGCTTCTGTTAAAATATCATCGTGTCAGCTATTAGTATCCAATCCACCGCTCACCATAGCAGTAGTCCCCAATATTCCGAGCAAAGTGAGCATCCAGAATTGCCTAATGCGGAGGAGAACTATACCTCATATTGTTGTTAAATCCAACTGCGGGTTGGCCATGTTCTTCTTGTATCTGAACATTCTCGACCGTTCAAATTGGGGAAACAGTGTTTCCCCAATTTGAAGGTATCCCGACCACCGTACATCGTACGCCTTCCAGTAGCAAAGTGGTCAGACAGCGTCTGACCACTTTAGTGATAGGGCGTGGGAAAACTCGGTTACCTGTAACCGAGGTGAAAGCACCGGCTATATTTATTTTTGCAGAGAGTATATAGTAAAACTTTGAATCGTTATAAGTTATAATCGGAACAAGTGTAGCGGGTTTGCCATGTTCTCAGGCACGGTGGCTAGTATTACCCGCTCAAAGCCCTCTTGGCACGACACCGTTCGTTTGTGGTCACCGCTTGGACATCTATACTGTGGCTCACCGGGCGCAGCTGTATGGCCCTGCAATCGAGGGATCTCTGGTCCCGCACAGCAGCCCCACCCCCTGGGCATCTCCGCAGACTTCCGGTCCAGACAATGAGCCTCGACGCCAGCGGCCAGCTCCACGGATTGTCTCCCTCCCAGAAGTAGCTCCGCATACGCTCCCAGCCATGACTGGGAATCTGCAGTTGTACCTAACAGCCTGAAAATGGAGCCGACCTGAAAACACATGGCATTGCCTCCGGTACAGCCCTGGTCGCGGGAGAACTCACAGGTATACAACGGCAGGACCTCTGCCCTCATCCCCTCTGTGCCCCTCAGCCCTCGCCTTTCCAGGAGAGCTATCCGTCCAGTCAAGCACCCCTCGCAGGCTGCCGTACCCGGCTACCAAAGTCATCCAATTCCCGCCACTCCCCTACCCCAACCCATCAATTCCAATAGGAAACCAATATTGATTTATAGCACTTTTAACATCATATAATTTTCTGTTTAGATTGGCCTACTGGCTACATAAAACAATGCGCTATAGGAAAGAATTAAAAAAATGTTATGTGAGATTTTTTCTTTTTTCCAATCTCTATTTAGTGAATATGTTCCTACCCCCCAACACACAAGCGCTACGATGTATAGAACCATTCTTATTGTCGCATTGAGTTCGAGATTTTTTACAAAATTGCTTAGAACTACATCTACCAACATTGTTAATCCAAAAATCTTCATCTAAAAAATCTCCATTCATATTTACATGATGCCCCCGTCTCTAAGAGACGGGGGCGACAAATGAATTTAATATATGGCAATATATCTATATTAATAATACATAGATGAAATGTCTTTATTGTTATTGTACTAGAACGACATGTATAGTAAACCACCTTTAGCTTACATTGAGGCAACATTAGATTACATTTCTGAAATTTGGGAGGAGATGTGCATAGTGAAGGTTATCCATTGACCAAGATGCGTTGCTAAGAAGTATTAGGCTACACCACCTCATTTATGCGCCCAACATCTATAAATACAGTAAGGAGGCAGTATCCATGGCTAAAGATAGAAAGTGGGCCTGGAGTCAGTTTGGTCAGCTAAAAACCTGTCATGACTTGGAGACATACTTGGATGGGCGGGAATTTGACCACGGAGGCTACTTCCACTACACCAAACTCGAAATCGCCGATAGTATTTTGCGCAACAGTGAGTTTTGGCTTTCCAATGTAAGTGGATTCAATGATACTATAGACTCCGGACAGTTTGGCGAGGGAGAGCAACCTTATTTTTCTCTGTGCTTCAGTACAGGGCTCAGTGAAAATCTCCCTCTCTGGTACCTGTATTCCGGAATTGATGGGCACGGCGCCCGCATTCAGGTATCTAAAACTTGGGTACGGGACTTAATCCGGCATGGGACTTTTCATCTGTGCGGGATTAAAGATAACAAAGCTGAGCAGATCATGCCACTGACAATCCAAGAGTCTATGGAACTTGCATTCCGGGATGTCGCAGACGGCCTGTTCTGTCGTGAAATAGACGGGCTGTTTT
>ERZ779866.3974-NODE-3974-length-11416-cov-4.107385_pt1 | contig 11416 bp, 9 predicted proteins | sample MGYA00511248_ERZ779866 | MGnify/ENA primary metagenome ERZ779866 (study PRJEB29588, sample SAMEA2155758) | human gut metagenome | biome: human gut; feature: human-associated habitat; material: faeces | place: Denmark | collected 2008/2010 ... | reverse complement strand
AATGCATTTAAGAGGATTGCTATAAATCAAAACCTTTTTTAAAATTGCCGGACATCAATGTCCGTGACTATTCGGTACCTTCGCAGTTACGAACCAAAATGCATTTCAAATCACCTTCGGTGATTTGCAGAATACTGCCAGCTGAACAGTTACACAATATTTATCGATCAAGGAGGATTCATTTATGATCCATACAATTGAAAACGACTATCTTAGAGTATCTGTAGACGATCATGGTGCTGAGCTTTGCAGCATTTTTGATAAAGTACATAACAGAGAAGTGATCTGGCAGGCAGATCCGGCTTACTGGAAACGCCACGCACCGGTTCTTTTTCCTAATGTGGGACGTCATTTTGAGGATCACTATCGTATTAATGGAGTCGAATATCCCTCCAGTCAGCATGGGTTTGCCAGGGACAGCGAATTTACCTGCGTGGATATGACTGCTGATTCCATCACCCATAGGCTGAAATCTTCTGATGCCACAAGAGAAAATTATCCATATGATTTTGAGCTGAAGATCAAGCATGTTCTGGAAAAGAACCAGGTCAGTGTATGCTGGGAAGTGATCAGCCTTAATGATGAAACCATGTATTTTACAATTGGCGGCCATCCTGCATTCAATGTACCTGCCGGAGGAATTGGCTCCCAGGAGCAATATCATCTTACTTTCGACGGCCAGGATTCCCTCTCCTATCTGCTGATCGACATGTCATCAGGTACCGCGGTCGCAGATAAAGCTTATACACTGGAGCTTGAGAATGGTTCCTGCCTTATCGATGCTCACATGTTTGACAAAGATGCCCTTATTTTTGATGACCAGATTGAAAAGGCCGGCATCGCTTTCCCTGACGGAACTCCTTATGTGGAACTGATCTGTCATGGATTTCCAAGCTTTGGCATCTGGTCCGTCCCGGGTTCTCCTTTTGTATGTCTTGAACCATGGATGGGACGCTGTGATGATTTTGGATTTAAGGGCGAGCTTCCGGAAAAGAAATACATCAACACTCTGGACAAGGATGAAATTTTTACTGCATCATATGAAATAAAAATTTATTAATTTTCTCCATTTATCCTGAAAGCTGTGCTATAATGTCACAGTATATGAAAGTCATCCTGTCCGGTATCCACGAATTTACCCATGCAGACATGACTGATTCATGGCAGCCACTCAGGACTTTCATAGAAAAACACAGGAGGAAATTTCCATGACTAAAGAAGAATTTCAGAAGCTGACACAGGATGTTGTACTGCTCGACGGCGCTACCGGTTCCAATCTTATGGCCGCCGGAATGCCAAGAGGAATCTGTACAGAAGCATGGATCATGGAGCACAAAGAAGTTCTGCAGAATCTGCAGAAGGCTTATGTTGAAGCAGGAAGCCAGATCGTATACGCACCTACTTTCGGCGGAAACCGTTACAGTCTCGGACTTCACGGACTGCAGGATAAGCTTGCGGAAATGAACCATGCACTTGTAAATATTTCCAGAGAGGCAGTAGGACATAAGGTCTATGTTGCCGGTGATATTACCACAACAGGCAAGATGATGGAGCCTGCCGGTGATCTCACCTATGAGATGGCATATGAAACATACTGTGAACAGATTAAGGTTCTTGAGGATGCAGGTGTTGATCTGATCGCTGCGGAAACCATGATCAATATCGAGGAAACACTTGCTGCACTGGATGCTGCTGCATCCGTAAGTTCTCTTCCTGTAATGTGTACAATGACCGTAGAAGCTGACGGAAGCATTTTCAGCGGAGGAAATGCTGTGGAGGCTGCGATCGCCCTTGAGGGTGCAGGTGCTGTGGCAGTTGGGATTAACTGTTCTGTAGGACCTGACCAGCTGGTATCCGTTGTCCGCAATATCAAAGAGAACGTATCCATTCCTGTCATCGCCAAACCTAATGCCGGTATGCCGACGATTGATGATCAGGGAAATGCCATTTACAGTATGGACGCCAAAAGCTTTGCAGAACATATGAAGGTTCTGATTGAAAATGGTGCATCTGTTGTCGGAGGATGCTGTGGTACTACTCCGGAATTTATCCGCGAGATAAGCAGAAGCCTCGGAAGATAGATTTTGTATCTTCGACAGCCATAGTCAGACGAATAACAAATATTCGCAGCCAAAGCAGGGAACTTTCCTGATTCGGTTAAAGAGGGATATGACTCAAAAAAGCACATAACTTAGGATAGAATCTGTCTCAATCCGAGATATTCTCATCCTCTGTTATGTGCTTTTTGGTAATAGTTCGGCTTTCCTCTGTCCTGATCCTGCGAAAATACCATGGCAATTCTATAAACAGTTGCGCTTTTTATTATCTGCTTTTCATCTACTTCACTTTGATTGCTTTTTTCGGGCACATCTCCTGGCAGCAGAAACAGCGGATACATTTTCTGTAATCATATACCGGCGGCTTTCCTTTGCCTTTTCTGAAATCCACAGCTTTCCCCGGAACCGGACAGCTCTGCACACAGATCCCGCAGCGGACACATTTATCAGCTTCTATATATGGTTTTTTCTGAAAAATGTTTAACGCTCCCGCCATTCTTGTCCAGATATTCTTTCGCACTTCTGTACGGTCTACATTAAAAGCCGGATTTCCGTATTTTTTCACTGCCTCTGCCATGGAAATCTCCCCGTCTGGTATCAGAAGGGTAATCTCCTCTTCTTTCCATGTACCAAGTCCCATTTTCTCGCCATGATAGTTCGTCGGAACCATCTCCGGTTTCAGATAAACCAGACGGCTGAATACACTGTCCAGTGCAACCGGATCTGTGGACATCAGCAGTACATTCATAGGAACCGGATCTCCCGAACCCGGTCCGTTGCCCTCCATGGCCACAATCCCATCCATCACATACAGCTTCGGTGCCACACATTTATTCAAATCAATAAGCATTCTGGCAAAGCTGTCCGCACTCGGGTACTGCGTGTGCCCCTTCGCTTTATGGAATCCATATACAAACCCATAGCTGTTCTTAACCGCACCGGTGATACGTTCTAATGCATGTGTTTTCATCTTGCTCAGGGAAATCACACAGTCCTGCTCCAACAGTTCTTTTGGCAGGATAAATTCCTTTGCCTGGACTCCCTGCGGATAAGCAGTTTTCACGCCCTCAGAATAATCAACAGCCGGAATATGATATTTCTCCAGATAAGTATCCATTCCTGTTCCGCGGATCACTGCCTGAGTGGTTCCATGACCGCAGGAATCTGCAAGCACAATATTCTCATACCCACTTTCACGCAGGATTCCCGCAAAGGCTCCTACTACAACCGGATGTGTGATCACTGCTTTCTCTACCTCTGCTTTTTTCAGCAGATTCGGCTTCAGCAGGATCTTCGCATCCTTTGGAATCAGAGTCTCCACTCCACCCAGAAAATCCAGCCCCTGTTTCAGCAGCATATAGATTTTTTCTTCATCATATTCCCGACAGGGAAGTAATACCACTTTACTTTTCACCAAATTCACGCACCTTTATCATCTCCGGACAGATCCACCTGTCTCAGTGCTTTTCTTACCGGCAAAATACATGCCGGCACTACAGAGAGACAGTCCACACCCATCCTCAGAAATTCTTCTGTCAGGGCAGTATCTGCAGCAAGTTCCCCACAGATACAGACACGTCTGTTTTCTGCATGTCCCGCTTCGATCACCATTTGAATCATACGCAGTACTGCCGGGTGATGGTCATTATATTTCTTGCGCAGAAGCGGATTCTGTCTGTCCATCGCCAGTGTATACTGACTCAGGTCATTGGTTCCGATACTGAAGAAATCTACTTCTCTTGCCAGTTCTCCACTGATCATGACTGCTGCCGGAGTTTCGATCATGATTCCTGTCTTAATATGTTTATACGGAATTCCTTTTTCATCCAGCCCGATCTTTACTTCCCGGATAATTTCTTCAATCTCATCCATTTCCTCTTCTGAGCTGATCATCGGATACATCAGCGCCAGGTTTCCATATGCACTCGCCCTGAAAATTGCCCGAAGCTGTGCCTTGAACATTCTTTTTCTGTCAAGGCAGAGACGGATTCCTCTGTTCCCCATGATTGGATTTGTCTCGTCCGGGATATTCAGATATTCTGCCTGCTTGTCTGCTCCAAGATCTGCCGTACGGATCACGGTGAGCTTTTCTCCCATGGTCTCCGCAATCTTTTTGTATGCAAGAAACAGCTCATTTTCACGAGGATAATTTTCTCTTCCAAGATACTGGAATTCACTGCGCAGAAGACCAATCCCGGCAGCTCCGTAATACAGCACACTGTTCAGGTCGTCCATATTTCCGATATTGGCATAGATTTCAATTTTTCTGCCATCTTTTGTGATATCCGGTTCTCTCCTTAATTTCAGAAGTTCTTCTCTTTCTTCTTTATCAGCCTGTCTGCGGATCTCATATTCTTTTTTTACCTCTTCATCCGGATCAATATACAAAGTTCCGGTATATCCGTCCACAATAGCCTGCCGTCCGTCCCACTCCGAATCTGTGTCAATTTCCAGCAGAGCCGGTATATTCATTGTTTTTGCCATAATGGCAGCATGAGACATGTCGGAACCATGATGGGTAACAATAGCCATCAGTTTATCCTTATCCATCTCCATCAGTTCTGTTGGCGTGATACTCTCCGTCACAACGATCACAGGCTCATCCCCAAGATCTATCCTGGGAGAGATACCTCCCAGTTCACCGATCAGGCGGTCGGAAATCTCCCGCATATTATCCAGCCGTTCTTTAATCGCAGGCTCTTCCAGAGTTCTGAAAGTCTTAAGCATCTCATCCCTTGTAGTCATTACTGCATAGGCAGAATTTACTTTTTCACTCTGTATGACACTCTCAATGGCACGTTGAAAGCTTTTTCCCTCCAGCAGATTCTTCTGTCTGAGAAAAATCTCTGCCTGGGTTCCCTGAATTATGCAGTTTTTTTCATATAAATCATCCAGCTGTTCCATGACTCTGGTGCGCGCCTGCCGGAAAATATTCAGCTCTGTTTTCACATCTGTGATCTCGTACTGGCGCATCTGATATTCGCTTTTATGATAATACAGTATCTTACCGATGGCAATTCCGGAAAAGGCACCGGTTCCCTTGTAAACATCCATATTAACTCCTTAGTTGATTAACCCCTTAGTCGCAGGCAGCCTTAAATTCAGTCCAGTTCTTCTGATACTGTGCGTCTGCGTCCTGGCTTACATTCTGGACGATCTCGCCCTTTGTAACGTCATCCGGAACTACCAGATCCGGATTTACCAGCTCATCTGCTGCTTTATTTGTGCTGTAATAGCCGATATAGTCTGTGCATTTCGCTGCAACCTCCGGCTGCATGATGTAATCCATGAAAGAATATGCCGCATCTTTATCCGGCGCTTCACTTGGAATAAACATTCCCATGATACCAAATCCAAGTCCCTCTTCAGGATATACAACCTTCAGATCAGGATTCTCAGCCAGAGCAGTTGTTACCTGAGAGGTATAAAGAAATGCAACACTTGCTTCTCCGTTGAGAAGTGCATTCTGTGTATTGTCATCCTGGATCAGACGTACATTCGGAGCAAGTTCCAGAAGCTTTTCTCCTGTCTTCTTGATCACGTCAACGTCCTCTTCATTCATGCTCTCGCCCATGGAAAGCTGAGTGATACCATTGATCACACGATAGTTTGCAGTCAGTGCAATGCTGTCCTCAAGAGACGGATCCCAGAGGTCTTTATATCCTTTGATATCAATATCCACCTGCTCCGGATCGTAAACGATCAGCGGAATACCTGCTCCGTAAGGAACTGTGTATTCGTCATCCGGATCATAGAACTGTCCCTGATATAATGGGTTGATATTCCCGATATTCTCCAGAGAATCCTTGTCAAGCTTCTCTGCAAGTCCTTCCTGGATCGCAGTTTCCAGAATATAATCATCTGCGATCACGATATCATAGTCGCCGCCCTTTGCCATGGAAAGCTTCTCAAGCATGGTTTCATCTGTATCAAAGTTTGAATAAACAACTTTAACTCCTGTCTCTTTTTCAAAATCATCCAGAACTTCCTGCGGGAACATTCCTTCCCATGTAAAAAGTACAAGTTCTTTATCATCTCCTGCATCCTTGAATCCGGTGAATGCTGTTCCTGCCATTAATGCACACATCACTACTGCAAGTACTCTTTTTTTCATAAATGATCTCCCTTCTTATGCTCTGCATTGTTGTCTATATCAGTCACTGTCCGCCTTCCACCGTATCGGCAGACAGCGGCTATCCTTTTTTACTTTGCTTTTACTTTTGTCCAGAGTTCCGCAAATTTCTGCTTGATCTTTGGCTGCTGATAAGCAAAGATTTCGTTATTCGGATTGGTTGTATCCGGAATATAAGAACTGATCCCGGCATAGTCCCCCTCCTTCATGGTTTCAAAAGCACTCTTCACTGTAGAAGTATACCCTACTTCTTCCGTATTGGAAAGAGCAGATTTATCACTGATCATAAAATCAATAAATTCATGGGCAAGCTGTACTTCGCTGCAGTCCTTTGTGATAACCATTGCATCATACCATCTGTTGGTTCCCTGTTCCGGTGTGAAGTAGTCCAGATTCGGGTTTTCACTGATAATGTAAGATGCATCTCCGGAGTACACAACTGCCAGCGCTTTGTTTCCTGAAATCATGTTGTCGATCACATCATCGCCTGCATAGATCGGATCCATAGTGTCACGCTGATCGATCAGCCACTGATAAGCCTCCTCGATCTCAGACTCATTTGTAGTATTCATGGAATACCCAAGTGCTTTTAATGCTATCATAAAGGAATCCCTCTCAGAATCATACATGTAAATATTTCCTTTATATTTCGGATTACACAGAAGATTCCAGCCATCTTTCAGATCAGCCTCATCTACTACTGTCTTATCATAAAGGATTCCTACTGTTCCCCAGAAATACGGACAGGAATAACGGTTGCCCGGATCATAGCTCTGGTTCATGACATCATTCAGCAGATTTTTCTTATTCGGAATTTCTTTCCAGTCAAGTGCCTGCAGATATTCTTCTTTGATCAGTCTCTCAATCATGTAATCAGACGGGATCAGCACATCATAAGTCTCACCGCTTGAAAGCTTGGTGTACATCATCTCATTTGACTCAAAAGTCTCGTATACGATGGTACAATCATATTCTTTTTCGAAATCCTCAAGAAGAGAAAGATCCATGTACTCTCCTGCATTGTAAACTTTCAGCACATGAGTGGACTGCGCCACGAATCCCCATTTGATCAGCCCTGCCGTAACGGCAACAACCAGAACTACAGAGACAATTTTTACTGCTTTCCTGTTCAGCTTTCTGGCTTTATTCTTAAACTTCGGAAGCAGATTGGACAAAAGCAGTACCACGATGATGACTACGATCACGATGGTTGACAAAGCATTGATCGTCGGATTGATACGCTTTGTCATATTATATACAACAATAGAGATATTCTTTACACCATTTCCTGATACGAAATAGGAAATAACGAAATCATCAAATGACATGGTAAATGCAAGCAGCGCGCCTGCGAAAATACCCTCTTTGATCATCGGCACGATAACCTTTGTCAGAGCCTGAAAAGGTGTTGCCCCAAGGTCCATGGCAGCATTTGCCATATTCGGATCCAGAGCCCTTACCTTCGGATAAACGCTGGTAATTACATACGGGGTACAGAATGCAATATGTGCCAGCAGCATAGTCAGATACCCTTTTCGAAATCCCAGAGAAGAGAACAACAGCATCAGGCTGATGGCAGTTACGATCTCAGGATTCAGGATAGGGATATTATTAATATTCAAAAGCAGTTCCTTGATTAACTTCTTTGATTTGGATAAACCGATCGCTGTAATGGTTCCAAGTATTGTAGAAACAATGGTCGCAATGATCGCAATGGTAACAGATACATAAACTGCCTTAATTACTTCCCCGTTACCGAGAAGTTCCTGATACCAGCGCAGGGAAAAGCCTGTAAATCTGGTCAGTGACTTGGATGAGTTAAAGGAAAAGATCATCGTCACCAGGATCGGCAGGTAAAAGAAAGCAAGGCAGAGTACTACATATAACATTGAGAAAAATTTATTATTACGTTTCATGCCGTCCTCCCTTATTCATCTTTATCCATCTTCTTCATCAGGCTCATAAAGATCAAAATGAGCACAGCCAGAATCAGAGAAATCGCACTTCCGAAGTTCCAGTCACCAACTGAGATAAACTGAGACTCGATCAGGTTACCGATCAGCATGTACTGTCCGCCTCCGAGAAGTTTCGGAATAACGAATGTAGAAATAGACAGCAGGAATACCATCATGATTCCATTGAGCACGCCGGGGATGGACAATTTCCAGATAACCTTTGTAAAGGTCTGAAATTTATTTGCCCCCAGATCATAGGCAGCCTCGATAAAGGATTTATCCATTTTGCTCAGGGATGTATGGATCGGGATGATCATAAACGGCATAAAGTTACAGACCAGACCAACCACTACGGAAAAGTCTGTATACATCATTGTCACCGGGGAAATCCCCAGTAATCCAAGCAAATGGTTGATGATACCATTGTCTGACAGCAGGTTCATCCATGCATAGGTACGCAGAAGCATATTGATCCATTCCGGAATAGTTACCAACAGGATCAGAAGACTCTGGGATTTCTCCGGACATTTGGAAATAATATATGCCAGCGGATAGCCAAGTCCCAGACAGATGACCGTCGTCAGGATTCCAAGCTTAAAGGACTTGAAAATAACGCTCATATACGTAGCTTCCAGGAATTTGCGGAAATTCTCCAGGGTGAAGGAGAACGTCAGCACTTCGTTTCCATCTTCTGTAAATGCATATAATGCGATCAAAATCAGCGGGATGACAATGACCACAAATGCCCACACAAGATATGGTTTGATAAGATTTCTGTACTGTTTCATCAGTAGCTTCCCATCTTACACATAACATGGATGTCTTCAGGCCCGAATTTCAGTCCCACTTCCCTTCCGACTTCCGCATAATCTGTGGTATGAACCATATAAGTACGAAGTTCTGTCTCGATCAGGATTTCATAATGCACACCCTTGAAGGTAATATTGCGCACGATTCCCCTGATCTTTGCCTGACCGGGATCTACGATATCCAGATCCTCAGGTCTTAATACAACTTCAATCTCTTCATTATCTTCAAATCCCTTATCCACACATTCAAACTCAAATCCGTCAAAAGCAACCAGATAATCACGGATCATGGTTCCCTCGATAATATTAGATTCACCGATAAAGCCTGCAACAAAACGGTTTTCCGGCTCATTGTAGATATCTGTAGGAGAGCCAATCTGCTGAATCTCACCGTTATTCATAACAACAACCGTATCTGACATGGACAGGGCTTCTTCCTGGTCATGGGTAACATAAATGAAAGTGATGCCGACTTCCTGCTGGATCTTCTTTAATTCTACCTGCATCTGTTTACGGATCTTTGCATCCAGTGCACCCAGGGGCTCATCTAAAAGCAGAACCTTCGGCTCATTTACCAGAGCTCTGGCAATGGCCACTCGCTGCTGCTGTCCACCGGAGAGCAGAGTTACATCTCTTTTCCCAAAGCCTTCCAGACCAACCATCTTCAGCATACGCTCCACCTTCTGGGCGATGACAGTTTTATCGACCTTCTTCAGGTTCAGCCCGAAACCGATGTTCTCCGCCACATTTAAATGAGGAAAAAGAGCATACTTCTGAAACACAGTATTAACCTCTCTCTTGTACGGGGGAAGCTTGGAAATCTCAATCCCGTTAAACAGTACTTCTCCGTCACTTGGTTCTTCAAAGCCTGCAATGATTCGAAGAGTGGTTGTCTTTCCACATCCGCTGGGTCCCAAAAGCGTCAGGAATTCCTTTTCGTAAATATCCAGATTGATGCCGCGCAAAACCTGCTGATCATCAAAATTCTTGGTCAGATTTTTTAACTCAATCAGTTTGTTCATCATCTTTTCCTTCCTCTGAATGTATTTTTCTCTGTTTTTTATAATCCGGCTGTTCCAAAAGCATTGACCGGCTGTTCAGAATATTCGTGAAAGCTATATCATTTATTTTTTCTTCTTTGTTATCAGTGAATAAACAATAAAAATAATCAGTGTAGCTGCCAGCAGAATGGTACACAACGCATTGATCTCCGGCGTCACTCCCGTTTTCAGCTGTGTGTACACCTTGATCGGCAGCGTAGACAAACGCGGTCCGTTTACAAAAATACTTATTACCACATCATCCATAGACATGGCAAACGCAAGCAGCGAACCTGAAATTACCGCCGGCATAATTAAGGGCAGCGTAATATCCCGGAAAGCCCTGAACGGTCCCGCACCCAGATCCCTTGCTGCCTCTTCCAGTGCCGGATCCATGCCTGCCAGTCTTGCCTTCACTTCCATCAGAATATAGGGCACACAGAATACCGTATGACCTATTAACAGTGTCAGCATGCCAAAGGGCAGGTTCAGCATATAAAAGAATGCCATCAGCACCATACCAAGGATAATCTCCGGTATCATTAACGGCAATATGGAAATGTATTCCAGCGCCCCTTTTGACTTCCAGTGAATCCTTGATAACCCAACTGCACCCAGAGTACCGATCACTGCACTAACCAGACAGCTTAATACCCCAAGGATCAGACTGTTCACCAGTGCTTCCAGCATTGCTCTGTCATGGAAAAGTTCCTGATACCATTTCAGGGAAAAGCCTGTAAATTTCACTGGCAGTTTGGATTCATTAAAGGAGAAAACGATCACTACCGCGATAGGAAGATACATCAGAAAGAAAATCAGCCCCATATAAAATCCGGCAAATCTTGAATTCTTTTTCATCCGATTCCCTCCAGTTCTCTGGCATTTGTCACTTTCCTGTAGATCATGATCAGTACAGTTGTAAGTACCATCATCACCACAGCAAGTGCTGCTGCAAAGGGCCAGTTACTTCCTCTTGTCATCTGATCCTGGATCAGACTTCCCACAAGTACCACTTTATTTCCGCCCAGGATATCTGCAATAAAAAACAGTCCCATGGATGGCACGAAAGTCAGGATCACACCCGAAAGCAGCCCAGGCAGTGTAAGCTTCAGTGTTATAGTAAAAAATGCCTGCAGTCTGGATGCCCCAAGATCTCTGGCAGCCTCCACATAAGACCAGTCCAGCTTCTCTGCGCTGGAGTATACAGACATAATCATAAACGGGAGAAGCACATAAATCATACCGATCACAATTGCCGGATAGCTGTACAGGATGGACAGCGGTTTCTCAATAATCCCGAGTTTTATCAATACAAAATTCAAAAGTCCTTTTTTCTGCAGAATAATGATCCAGCCATACAGACGGATCAGGGAATTTACCCAGAACGGCGTGGACAATAGAAGCTGTGCCTTTTTCTTTCTGT
>ERZ779866.3969-NODE-3969-length-11426-cov-3.472342_pt1 | contig 11426 bp, 7 predicted proteins | sample MGYA00511248_ERZ779866 | MGnify/ENA primary metagenome ERZ779866 (study PRJEB29588, sample SAMEA2155758) | human gut metagenome | biome: human gut; feature: human-associated habitat; material: faeces | place: Denmark | collected 2008/2010 ... | reverse complement strand
TTTTTTTTTAAATTAATAAGTATATTTTTTGAATCTATATTTGGCATATTGTAGTTAATGTCAAATGCAGAAATGAGAACTTTATTGTTTATTGGAGCATAAGCATTTATAAAATTTATATAGTCTAATACTTTTAAATTTGTTTTTAGTGAAGAAATAGAAGGAAAAAAGATTGGAAGTGGTAAATGAATGTCATTGAAATAAATTTCAGAAGGTCTATAATCTGCCATTATTTTTCCTTTTTGATTAATGTTTTATATTCATTAATCCAATTAGCATGTTCTGTAGATATAAGCTCTTCAACTCTTTCTGAAAGCATCAGCAAACGTTCCTTTTCTGAAATATTTTTATATGGTCCTGCTTCTTCAAGAAAAAGAAAACGCTCATGTTTTAATCTTTCAGCAGTAGCTCTATAGCTGAACCATAATGAAGAATACTGATTAATTTGTTGCATAGCTTCAAATATTGTGATAATTACTCCTAATACTGATATTATAACTTTTTGATATGATATATCTAGAAGTGCTATAACTGGTATAGAAGATGAAAGAATAATTTGTAAAATCTTTATTGTCTTATAACTTCTTTGACAATATTGGCTTTTTTTATCGTACCATGACAATTGATCCATTAACCGAAACCAAGCATAATGCTGCGTTACGGAAGATGGAATTTGTGGTTCATCTGGAGTAGGAATTTGGCATATATTAAAAAATGGGATGTTGCAAAGTTTTATATAATCTATTTTTAGTAAGTTTTTCATATTACTCATACACTCCTCCAAAAATAAAAATGTAAAAAACTGTAAAGGCGGGATATTGTCTACCCGTAGAGCGCATTATCCCGTACCGACCGGATAACGGCAAGCAGTTTCTCCTGCTGGAGCTTGTCGAAATCAAGAAGTGTTGCGGGTCTGTCGAACGGGGCCTTCGTCAGTACGGAAGTATCTTCGACATAGCCGTTCTGTTCAATGTGCGTGATGACCTTCTGGACGAAGGTTATCTGGCGGGAGTTCAGCGACTGGTCGTTGATGAATTCCGAGAACGTGGCAAGAGCGGCCTCATGATCCATTTTGGCGATTTTGCGTATCAGCAGGCCGAAGGGCGTGTCGCCGAAAGTCTTTTGGTAGTCTTCCCTGCTGCCGAGTTCCTGCGTAAAGACGCGTTCCAGTTCCTCGTAGTCCTTTCTGGTCAGGGGAATGTTGTGCGTCAGGTTGTGAATGGCCAGGGAATTTTTGTGCTCCTCAATGTAGCGGTTGACCTTCATTCTGTAGCTTTCAAAGGGGTCTTCCGCCGGCAGAGTGATTCCTGTGGTTGAATTCAGCACGGGGTCGGTCAGAATGGTGATGATGTCCTTTCTTTTGCTGCCCTCATCCAGAAAGCAGATGAGCGGGCGCAGTTCCCGCCGGATATGTTCCAGCTTGCAGATGTCGATTTCCTTCCAGAAGTCCGGGGCGGCGATCTGCCGTATCAGCGGCAGTTTTTCCGCGATCTGCGGTATGCCGGCCTTTTTTTCAAGGAGTCTGACCGTCTTGATGAGCTGAGCCAGGTCGTGCTTGACGCGCGGGTTTTCGTCCAGCGCATTCAGGATGAAGCCGTAGATGAAGTTGTCGAAGCGCAGCGCCATGTCGTCGGGATCATCGAAATGCACCAGAGGGGCGATGTGTTCCGTCAGCTCCTGCTGATCCAGTTCGGAAAGGCAGACAAACGCTTCCGGCTTTTTGAATTTTTCCACATGATTCAGGGCGAGCCGGACATGAAAGAGGTCCGTGTTGAGGGCGGCAATCAGATTGCGGCAGGTTTCGGTCAGTTCCCTGCGCCAGAGCTGATGAATCTCATCGGATTTCGATGCGTCCTGAAACGCCGCCGTCAGCCGGATGCATTTTCTGAAGATGTTTTCCGAAAGCGAGACCGGGACTTCTCCCTCCATGGTGTTTTTGACCTGTCGGAAGAACTCGAAGTTGCCGCAGTAGTCGAAAATGAGGAAACGTTTTTTGCCGGTGTATTCCTTGCCTTCTATGGGATCGGTGCAGGTCAGGTTCGGACAGAGTCGTGTTCCGCGTCCGATCATCTGCCAGAATTTGGTTTTTGAGCGGACTTTTTTAAAGAATACCAGATTCACACATTCCGGCACGTCGATGCCCGTGTCCATCATGTCCACGGAAACCGCGATGTACGGAGTCTTGTCGGCTTCCTTGAAGTTGTCGATGACGGTCTGGGCGTAGCTGTCGTCGCAGATGACGCGGCTTGCCCATGTGCCGTGATGCTGCGGATAAAGCTTGTTGAAGCGTTCCAGAATGAATTCGGCGTGCTTTTTGTTCTGGGCAAAGATGATGGTTTTGCCGATGCGTTCGCCGCCGTTCACCGTTATGCCGCGTTCCATGAGGTCCTGAAGCACGAGGTCCACGGTTTTCTGGTTGAAGACGAAGTCGTTCAGCGCCTGCGAGGGGATGAAGTCCGGCATGACGCCGTCTTCGGTAAAGTCGTCTTCGTAGCGTTCCTTGTCTTCGTCGGAAAGTTCATCGTAGGTGATGCCCTCCGAGAGAAATTTTGTCGTGACCTCGTGATTGCAGTAGGGCACCAGAACGTGATCCTGATGCACGGCGGTGTCGTAGTCGTAGGCATAGGTGGGGACGCCGTTTTCGAGCTCGAAGAATTCATAGGTGTTTCTGGCCACTTCGGTTTTCGGCGTGGCGGTCAGACCGAGAAGGATGGCGTCGAAGTATTCAAAAATGTCCCGATATTTTTTGAAGATGCTCCGGTGGCTTTCGTCGATGATGATGAGATCGAAGTGTGCGGGAGAGAACAGCATGCCGCCGTCGTTGTTTTTTTCGCGATCGATGGCGTTCATGATGGTGGGGTAGGTGGAGAAAACGATTCGTGCGGCAGCGTTCCCCTTGTCGGAGCAAAGATTGCAGAGGGACATGTTCGGCAGGTGCTTTTTGAAGTCGTCCTTTGCCTGCGAAACAAGCGCGGTTCTGTCGGCGAGGAAGAGCACGTTTGTGACGTGGTGTCCCCGGCTCAGCACATCGACCAGACTGGCGGCCGTTCTGGTTTTGCCGGTGCCTGTGGCCATGACGAGAAGATGCTTGCGCACGCCGCGGCTGATTTCCTCGCATACGGCGCGGATGGCCGCCTGCTGATAGTAGCGGTCGGTGATGTCTTTTCTTATGCCGATGTTCTCAAGGGGAAGTTTTGAGGTTCGCCTTTCGATGATTCTTTCCAGATCGGCCCTGCTGAATATGAAGCTTACCTTCCGCTGGGGGCCGCCCTTGTCGTCCCAGAAAAAGGTATCGAAGCCGTTGGTCGTGAACATGACGGGGCGCTGCCCGAACCGGCGTTCGAGGCAGTCGGCGTAGAGCCGGGCCTGCGTTCTGCCGGTATTGGGGTCCTTGCAGGCTTTTTTTGCTTCCACCACGGCGAGCGGTTTGCCGTCCCTGCCCCAGAGCACATAATCCGCATAGCCCTTCTGACCAGGCACTCCGGCCATGCCCTCCACTTCGTATTCCTGAGAAACGTCGCCGGCCGGCCCTTGCAGCTCCCAATTCATGCGGACAAGCATGGCGTCGATATAAATCTTCCGGGTTTTGAACTCGGAAAGGTCGTCTATGGTGATGGTGCGGCTCCGACGGTTGTGTTCCTTTTCGCCGGTGTATGTGTCCGCAAGTTCGGCAAGCTGCTGCCGGAGTCGTTCAATTTCCGCGTTTTTTTCGCCGAGCAGACTTTCCTGTTCCCGGATTTTCCGCATGTCGAGCGAGACGTGCGTTTTGGGAATCAGCCGTTCGTCGAAGGTGCGGACCTGATAGTCTCTGCCGTAGGAATAATCGACCCATTGAATGAACTCAAAGAGGCTTTTCAATGACTGCACGGCAAAAGCGGAAGGAACGGTCTTGTTGGTATGGACGGCAATGTTGCCGAACGTGACGATGCCTTTGATTTTGTCGAACAGAAGGTCGGGGAGCTGTTTTTTGAAGGTGTACTCGTGGATGAGCGCGGAGAGCGTATCCTTGTAGGGAGCCAGTATGCTCTTGTCGACGGCATAGACCCACTTCACGGCCAGCTCCAGAGCCTTGCGGCAGCCGATGACGCACATGGCGGGCGACGAGGCAAAGACCTTTTCCGCCTCTACGGCGGAAGCGGCGAACATGGAGAACTCTTTGCGGCCGTTCAGAAAGTCGAAGTTGGGCATACAGGAACTCCTTTGAGGATGAGAGTATCTTACTATCTTGCTTGATTTTTACCTCTCTGGGGAGTCAGCTTTTTAGCTGAATTTCCTAATGATGCAATTTTTTGAGCACATAATTCTGTTAGCGGTTCTCCGATGGCAGCTTTATAGTTAAAACCTAATAGCTGCATGGTTTTTAATGTGTCAATGCTTATGAGTTCTTTGATGGCTTTAAAGCCTGCTTGCGCTGACGGATCCATTTTCCCAAATAAAGTTAGTAATTCTATGAATCTAGAAATTGTGGCATGAAGATGTTCAATATCTTCATCACTAATATTTACTTTTTCAAACTCAGCTTTGTACACTTGAGCTATACGAATGGCTTCTGCTCTATCAGCAAGTAATCCGTTGATAATTTCCTCATAAGTATTTTTAAGTTTTTCAATATTTTTTTCATTTTGTGATGCTTTAATTTTACTTGAAACACTAAGGGTAATTTCTTTTGCTACCATTGTAGCGAGAGATACTCCAATATCTGCAATTGCATTAGAATATACGGAATCCATAAAATCTCCTGTAAATTCAATAAAGACTATCAGAAATACTCCTGCATCAGGGATTTTTTCAGCGTTTCCAGTTTTTCAAGGCTTTGTTCTACTGACGTTTTTGCTTTGTCGACCTGTTGAACAAAGGTGGAAAATTGTTCTTGGAGAGGGAGAGGGGGATTAATAATTTCCATTTGTTTTATGATACCCTGTGATATGTTAGGTTGTGCTCCACCTGCGCATTGTTGAATCATCCATTCTTTTTTACTAGAAATTGCATAATATAGGTATTCTGGGGAAAAGTTAGGATTTGGTAAGACTGAACAGACGGCTTGATTTGTTGTAGTTGCTATTTTTAGTAGACCTACCTGTCCAGCAGTTGCGCCGTACATGGCGATAACTACAGAATTCTTAGGTATCCATTTGGCAGAAGAGTTTTTTAATCCTGATTCAGTAATATATTTTTGAGTTGATGTTATGATACCTTGGTTTATTTCGCCACTTGTAAGCCACGGAATTATTCCATCAGTGTAATATTCTGGATGAGAAGTTGTGGGGGTTCCTCCTGAAGTTGTTTTTAAAATATTTCCTACTTTTATAGAAGAGTATTTTTTTTCAAACATCTCGAAAAATCGGGATTTGACGAGCTGGTCGAGTTTGGAGAGCTGTTTTCTTCTTATACGAATAAGGTTCATCAATTTTTCAAGAATGGCAGCTCTTTTTTTTTGTTCTTCAATTTTAGGAAGAGAAATTTCGATATTTTCCACAATATGCTTGGAAATTTCTTTGAACGTCGCTCCTCTTCCAAGACTGTTCAGATAATCTGTTTTGGCAGAAAGGAAAAAGTATAAATACTTATTATAAATAGAATCACTACAAATTAAATTTTTAAACCCTTGATTGCAATACATCTTGCACCCTGCAATGGCAGTTTTCCCAATGGGGGCACGCGACGAAAGTATAACTGTACCTTCAGGAAAAGGCTTCAGACTTGTTTCCTGTATGGCTTTATCCGTAATATGTCGGACAGAGTCATGTATAATGAAGCTGTCATCAGACAATTCAGCCGGAGTTATCCAAATATGGTTTCCATCCCAATATTCTGCGACGGAACTACTGGGAGTCGAGCCGGAAACTACGGTGCAAATATCACCAAGTTTTGCCATCACAGCATCTCCTCCAGTTCGGCCAGACCTTCGGAAATCTGCATTTCCAGTTCGTGCAGCTCGGTCATCAGTTCCTGCGTGGAAGGATATTCCACCGGAGCATATTCCACCTGCTTGTACTTGTTGATGGAAAGATCGTAGCCGTTGGCCACGATTTCCTCTTTGGGCACAAAGAAGGACTGTTCCGTGCGGGCGCGGTCCTTTTCCTTTTCCAGATCGGCAAAGCGGGCGAGGATGTCGGGAATGTCGTTCTGCTCCACGGGAGCGCGCTTGTCGTCCAGAGAAAAGCCGTCGGCCTGCATGTCGTAGAACCAGACGTTGTCCGTGCCGCCCGCCGCGGTTTTGGTGAAGATGAGCACGGCGGTGGAGACGCCCGCATACGGCTTGAACACGCCGGAAGGCATGGAGATGACGGCCCGCAGCTGATGATGCTCCACAAGCTCCCGGCGTATGGACTGGTGCGCCTTGCTGCTGCCGAAGAGCACGCCGTCGGGCACGATGCAGGCGCATTGTCCGCCCTTTTTCAGCATACGCAGAAAAAGCGCGAGAAACAGCAGTTCCGTCTTCTTGGTGCTGGTCACGGCTTTCAAGGAATCGCTGATGCTTGTGGCATTAATGCTGCCCTTGAACGGCGGATTCGCGAGGCACATGGTGAACGCGGCGTTTACGGTGTTTTCCTTGGACACGCTGTCCCGATAGCGGATATCCGGGTGATGTATGGAGTGGAGCATGAGATTCATGGCCGAAATGCACAGCATGGTGCGGTCGGTGTCGTAGCCGGTGAAGGCGGGCCCGGCAAAATGGTCCCACTGCTTCGTGGTCATGGTGCTTTCGTAGTGCGTGCGGATGTATTCGGCGGCGGAAATGAGAAATCCCGCCGTGCCGCAGGCCGGGTCGCAGATGATATCGTCGGGCGTGGGGCGCAGAAGCGCGACCATCATGTCGCGGATGTGCTTGGGCGTGCGGAACTGCCCGATGCGGCCCGCGGTGGAGAGCTTGCCGAGCATGTACTCGTACAGGTCGCCCTGCATGTCGAGTCCGGCAATGTCGTGTTCATACAGTTCTTCCAGCCCGGTGACGACCATTTCCAGCACCTGCGGCGTGGGCATGAGAAACACGGCGTCCTTCATGAAGTGAGCAAAGGCCGTCTGTGCCGTGTCGTTATCGACATCGGGCAGCGGCATGAACGTGCCTTTTTCCTCGTCGAAGTCCGGCAGCCTGCCGCCCTTCATGCCCTTGACGGCCGGGAAAACGCGCTGAGAAATGACGTCGAACATATACTGAGCGTTTTTGTTCTTGAACTTGCTCCAGCGCATGGACTGGCCGAAGGGCGTCTGCGGGAAGATTTTTTCGACCTTCATGCCGAGCGCTTCATAATTCTCGTTTTCCAGTTCTTTGACATCCAGCGCGCGGATGAACATGAGGTAGGTCAATTGTTCAATGACGGTGAGCGGATTGGCCAGACCCGCGGAAAAGATGTCGAGCCAGATTTTATCGACTTTATTTTTTACGGCACCCGTAATCATGGGCTCTCCTGAATTCTGTTGGTGTTGGCCTGCCGGAACGGGCAGGCTACAGAAGGAACATAGTCGAACCGGCGGCAAGAATAAAGACGGAAACAGGGAGTGGAAGGATTATGTCACGGCTCTTCGGCGGATTTAACCGCAAAAAGCCCCCGACAGAATTTCTTCTGTCGGGGGCTTGCGCATATCTGACGGAGGAATCCGTTTTCAGAGGAGGGAAACGGTCGTCAGGGAATCAGTCGATGCGTCAGGCAATGGCGATGGTCTTCTTTTCGGGTTCCTTCTTTTCAGGAGCCTTCGGGAAGGAGAGCTTCAGAATACCGTCTTCGAACGTGGCGGAAACGTCCTTGGGTTCAAGGGCTTCACCGACGTAGAAGCTGCGGGTGCATTCGCCGCTGTAGCGTTCGCGGCGCAGATACTGGCCCTTCTTGTTTTCCTCATCCTTGTCGAGGCCCTTGGCGGCGCTGATGGTGAGGTAACCGCCGTCCAGTTCGATTTTCACTTCATCCTTCTTGAAGCCGGGCAGATCAATATCGAGCTCGTAGGTGTTTTCCGTTTCACGCACGTCGGTCTTCATCAGATTTCTGGCGTTCTTGCCGAACAGCGGATCGTGTCTGTTAAAGGCAGGCATAAAAGGATCATCGAAGAATTCATCGAAAAGTCTTTCACCAAAGATACTAGGCAGCATAATAAAAAACCTCCAGCCAAAAATAGAATCAATGCATCGTTGCGGAAAAAGCGTTCCGCATTCTTTTATTCCCGGATGAAGATACATTCCTCATCTTGCGGGAAGATGATTGATCCTGTTTTTCATGAACTCCTTCCGGGGAAAGCGTCCCTGAAAAACATACCCTTACAATAGGAACGAACGGCAGATTGTCAACGTCGCAGAGAAAAATTTTTTCGATTTGCGGTGATTTTCCGCCGTCGGAACCGTGAGCTTTGTCTGAAAAGCGCCGTCTTCCGGGCTTTTCCGGGCAGCGCGGAATTCGGTCGCGCGCCGAAAATTTTTCTGTCGTTTTACGCTTCGGCTGCTTGACGGTGGGAGAGAAGAATCGGAAAAAGGAGGCATGGGCTCAGATCCTTTCGGCACGGCGGTGCATGACTCGCGGAACGTCCCGGACTCCGGCGGGAAGGGCATGCCAAAACGATCAGTCTCATGCGGAAATCATGGTAATGACGATGTTTTTTTCCCATAGTTGCAGGTGAATCCTGCAGGACGGCAGGTCCGTCGTTTTTAAAGGGGGGAGTATGTCGCTGAACAGAAGGGGGAGTTCCGCATTTTTCTGCGGAAAGGCATGTGCATGTTTCCGACCTGCGCTGATCTTTTCTTTCCTGCTTGCGCTTGCTGCAGGCGGCGAGGCTCGGGCCGCGGATCTTACGGGACACGGCAGCGCTGCGGTGGTCTCCGGGGATTCCTATTCCTATGTATACGGTCTGCGTGCCCAGGGAGGCGACGCGGCAGCCAGCAACAGTCTTGTCAGCGTGTCCGGGGGCAACGTTTCCATGGATCTGTACGGCGGTTCCGCCGTGAGCCGCAACGGGTCCGCGGGAGCCATGAACAACAGCGTGCAGATCAGCGGCGGCCTGGCCGGTTTCGACAGGAACATCTACGGCGGCTTTGCCAGAAGCTACACCGGCGACGTCATGGCGGACGGCAACAGCGTGACGCTGGAAGGCTCCCTGCAGTTCGGGGCGCCGGTGCAGGTATTCGGCGGCTATGCGCTCATGTCCGGCGGCAGCGGTTCCGTGGAGGCGCTGGACAATCAGGTGAATGTTGGCGGCAGCGCCACGCTGGACTTCGTGGTGGGCGGCGAGGCTTACGCGGAAAGTTCCGCGCAGGCCTCCGTGCTGGCGGCGGGCAATACGGTGCATCTGGAGAGCGGTTCCGTTTCACGGATTTACGGCGGTTACGCCGTGTCGCAGCAGGATGCCTCGGCCGTGAACAATACCGTTACGGTCGAGGGCGGAGAGTTCGGCGACATCGTGGGCGGTGAAGTGCACAGCTATCACGGAAAGGCTTTGGCCGAAGGCAATACGGTTACCATTTCCGGCGGTACGGGCTCCGACAATATTCTGGGAGCGTCGGTGCAGGGCGATGACGGTTCGGCACAGGCCTCGAACAATACGGTACGCATTTTCAATGCTTCTGTGGGCGGATACGTGACCGGCGCCTTTGCCCCGGGCAGCAGTGTTGCGGCACAACTTTACGGCAACACCGTGATTGTGGGACGAGGGGCCGTCGTTTCGGGAGACGCCGTGGGCGGCTCCGTGACGGGAACGGCGGAAGGCAGCAGGGTGGACGACAATATCGTGTCCGTGGTGGACGGCGGTCTGGTGGGCGGAGACGTCATCGGCGGCCTTGTCGAGGCGGAAAATTCGTTTGCGGAAGGCAACACCGCGCTGGTCCGCCACGCTTCGGTGGAAGGCAGCATTTACGGCGGCCAGGGCGGAGCGGGAACTTCGGCTTCGCACAACAGCGTCATCATAGGAACGGGCGCGACACTTGCCTCGGATACGTCGCTCTACGGCGGCTGGGCGGGCGACGGCCCGGTGGCGGCCGCCGGCAGCGGCAATACGCTTTTCATAGACAGCTGGCAGGGCACTGCGGCGCGTGCGGCGGGGTTCGAAAATCTGCATTTCGTGCTTCCGACGCCGGGCGCACCGGTGGATGTGCCCATGCTCACCGTAACGGGCGCGCAGAGCGGAGATTTCGACGGATCTACGGTAACGGCGCAGCTGCCCCAGATCATTGCCGGCGGACGCTCTTACAGAGGAAGCACCTTTGTTCTTCTCAGCGATGCGAGCGGTGCCGTGGCTCAGGCCTCCGCGGGGCGCCTCGTCAGCCTCCAGCACGGCTATGTCACCTATTACGACGGCATTCTGGAAAATACCGGAACGGCGGTGCAGCTGCATGTTCTTGAAGAGGTGCACATGAATCCCCGCGTTGCGGCGCTGACGGAAGCCCGGGCGGCCGGTGCGGGCCTGCTCAATCAGGGAGGGGATCTGGCCGCGGATGCGGGCATGCGTCACGCCCGGGAGGCGGCGGAGCACGACGAGGATGAAGAGTGGCGTCCGTTTGCGGCGGTCTACGGCGGAACCTCGCGGTATCACACGGGTTCGAGAGCCGATACCGAAGGCTTTTCCGGCATGACCGGACTGACGGGCAGCTTCCGAGTCGGAGGCGGGCGCACGCTGCTGGGCGGTTTTGTGGAGTTCGGCAGGGCGCATCTGGACACGTTCAACGGCTTTGCCTCGGGCGACGTCAACGGCCGGGGCGACAGTCAGTATGTAGGTGCCGGGGTGCTCGCCCGGTACTCGGTGGCTTCCGGCCCTCTGGCGGGCCTGTACGCGGAAGGCGTGGGACGCCTCGGCACCATCGACACGGCATGGCACAGCGGCGATCTGCGGGATAATCTGGATCGCCCCGCAGACTATGATCTCTCCACGCCCTATTTCGGTGCGCATGTCGGTCTCGGTTATGAGCTTTCGCTGGCGGATGCGGTAACCGTGGACACGTACGGAAAATTTTTCTGGACGCATCAGAACGGCGATCACGCGGACATGAACGGCGACATCGTGCACTTCGACGACGTGGATTCGCGCAGGCTCCGACTGGGCGTGCGGCTTGACCTGACGGCATTCGAGAACATGAGGCCGTATCTCGGCGCGGCGTGGGAGCATGAGTACAGCGGCACGGCACGGGCCGTGGCCGGGGACTTTTCCATCCCCGACGCCTCGCTCAAGGGCGACAGCGGTCTGTTCGAGGTCGGTCTGGCCGTGGAGCCCTCCCGTGTGCCGCTTACGCTGGATGTCGCCTTCGTGGGCAGCACCGGGGAACGGGACAGCCTGGGCGGACACATGAGCATGCTGTACCGCTTCTGACGCGGCCGAAGCGGCGCATTTTCGACGGAGAGGCGCCTCGGGGAATAGACGGACGAGGACAGGAGGGCGACATGCCCTCCCGGCCGGACGCCGGATCGAGGCCGGGAAGGCTCCGCGGATTCGGAAAGAAAAGAGGGAGGAAT
>ERZ779866.3968-NODE-3968-length-11426-cov-3.987160_pt1 | contig 11426 bp, 12 predicted proteins | sample MGYA00511248_ERZ779866 | MGnify/ENA primary metagenome ERZ779866 (study PRJEB29588, sample SAMEA2155758) | human gut metagenome | biome: human gut; feature: human-associated habitat; material: faeces | place: Denmark | collected 2008/2010 ... | reverse complement strand
GAGCGAGCGCGGCGGCGTTGTGCTGGGCCGCGTGCGCGGCACGGTAGATGGCAGGCGCATAAACGCCACGCAGGCGCGGCCCACCCGGCTGACGGCGGAAGATTTGTCCACCATTGCGGATGCGCTATCGCCCAAACAGCGCGGCATTGTGGACGACATGGTGGAATACATGAGCTCGACGGTCAGTGAGTGGGGCAACCACGCGTCCATGGAGATGTATGGATACCGAAAGTTCACCGAGGATCACTACTGGCCGGTGCAGGTAGACCGCACGGCGGTGCGGCTGACGAACCTGTTGGACGAGAACAGTGTGAAGATGAATGCAGCCAAGCACCGGGGCTTTACCAAGGCGCTGAATGAACAGGCGGCTAACCCGGTTGATATCGGCGACGCGTTCCAGATCTTCGGCGCGCACGCGGTGGAAATGGCCAATTACGATGGATATGCACCTGTTGTGGACGACTTGATTAAAGTTTTCAACTCTGTAAACGCCCAGGCGGGCACATCGCTGCGCACAGAGCTTTCCCGCACCACGGGCCAGTCGGGCGAGCACTACGTGCGCAAGCTGCTGGAGGACATCAACCACGCCAGCACGATGACCAGCGCAGCAGAGGGGCTTGTGGGTAAGTTGGTAGCCAACTACAAAAAGTCCGCCATCCTGGCCAAGCCGCGCGTGGCCGTGCAGCAGTACACGGCCATTGCCCGCGCGCTGGACGAGATCAACGCAAACTATCTCGCGCGCGGCGTGGCAGAGAGTGCAAAGCGGCGCGGCGCGAGCGTGCGGGAGATGCAGGAGCATGCGCCCATCGCCTGGTGGAAATCGCATGGCAACTACGATACGCACGTCGGACAAAGCGCAATCAACATCGTGCTCGGCGACGAATCTGTGCGCACGCGCATCGACGAGGCCAGTATGGCGCTTGCAGGCAAGGCGGACAACGCGGCCTGGGCGGGAATCTGGGAGGCCGTGAAGCTGGAAATCGCAGCCGCACAGCCGGAACTAAAGTCCGGAACCAGCGAATATTGGAACGCAGTGCGCACGAGATTCAACGAAGTGGTGGATCGCACACAGGTGGTGGACACGGTGCTCCACCGCGCGCAGATGTCCAGGAGCCGCGGCATGGCGTCCGCATTTACTGCGTTCATGAGCGAGCCTATGCGCACCTACAACATGATGCGCGAGGCCGTCACGAACATCTACCGTTCCGGCGGCAGGGACCGCGCAGCCTACCGGCGCGCGGCGCGCACACTGGGCGCGCTGACCATCAACGCCACCTTCCACGCGTTGGTGCTGGCGGCGTTCGACACGTTGCGCTACCGGGACGATGAAGAGGAAGATTTCGCCTCCCGGTTCTGGGAGAATTTCAATGCGGATCTGAATCCGTTTGGCATGATTCCGGTGATTTCGGACTTTGTGGATTCGTTTGCTACGCTAATTGAGGGCGGCACGATCTGGGAAACCAATATGATGACGGAGGGGCCGCTGGCCATCGTAGAAGCAGGCACCAAAATCATAAAGGCACTGGAGGAAGCAGCCAGCGGCGAAGCGCGTTACAACAAGCGCAGTGCCTACGGCCTCACGCGCGATATGCTGCAGGGCATCTCTCGCACGTTCGGGTTGCCAATCGAGGGGCTCGTATCCTGGTTCGAACTGATCGTCAACAGCGTTTCTCCGGGAACGCTCTACACGCAGAACCCCGGGAAGTATACGAAATTGAAAGAAGCCATTGGCCGCGGAGATGCGGCGCAGGCCCGCGCGCTGGCAAACGAGCTGGTGTCGGATGGTACGGAAATGGGCAGCATTCGCAGCACATTAACGAGCGAGTTCAAACCCAAATACCGCGAGCTGTACGCGGCGGGCGATAGCGCAGGTATGGCAGCGCTTCGCAGCGCGCTGGCAAGCTTCTACGAGGACGGCGAAGCGCATTTTTCCACATGGCTGGAAGATTAAGGAGGGGATTGCATGACAGGAATGCAGGCTTTGCAGATGCTGGGCGAAATGCGGCCCGGTTCTCTGGAGCCGGTGCAGCAGGTACAGGGGTGGCTGTATGCGCTGGAGGCGCGGATCCGCGCGGAAGTAACCGGCGAGGAAATGCCCGCGCCGGAGGCGTTTACCATGGAGCAGGAGTTGTGCGTTCCTGCTCCCTACGCCCATTTGTACGCGTGGTATCTGTGCGCGCAGGCCGATCTCGCGCGCGGCGAGGCGGCGCGCTACAACAACAGCGTTACCGTGTTCAATGATCTGTACGAGGGCTATACGGCGTGGCACACGCGCACGCATTTGCCAGCGCAAAAGCACCACGTGACGGGCATCAAAGGATAGCTTGACTTTCGCCGCGCGCCGTGTTTTTTGTGAAAAGGAGGGAATTTAATGCGATTGCCGTACATGCAAGTAGCGCCCAGCCGCACGCAGGACATGCGCGTGGGGTTTGGCGGACTGAACCTGCGCGAGGACGCGGCGGAGGGCGAGTTCTCGTTCACGCAGAACCTAAGCAGCGAGCGGTATCCCTATGTGGCCCAGCGCAGGCCTCGAACAAAGTTCTATTCCATCGAGGGCAGCAATATCAACGGAATCTTCGGCGGCGCGGATTTCCTGCTGTACGCCGTAGACACGAACCTGTACCGCATAAGCATGGGCGATACCGGCCCCACCGCAACGCAAATCGGAATCGTGGAAAACAACAAGAAGCAGTTTGTGCGCATGGGCGCGTATGTGCTCATCTGGCCGGATAAAGCGCTCTACAACAGCGAAACCGGCGCGTTTGAGCAGATCGAGCACGCCTACACGGCCAGCGGCACGGTAACGCTCACGCAGACCAATCTCGCGGGCGAAGCCAGTGACACGGCAACCTATATCAAGGTAGCCGCCAGCGGCATAGACGACGGGCTGAACGACTACGACGGCATTACGCTATCTGGCCTAACCGGAAGCGGCGCAGCCTTCAACGGCGCGCAGGTAATTTATGCGCACGGAGAGGATTATATCATCATCGCTGGAATCCTGGAGGAGACGCACTCCCAGACTGGCGGGCTAACGGTTTCGCGATCCGCGCCGGATATGGACTATTTAACCGAGTGCGGCAACCGCGTGTGGGGCTGTTCCAGCGAAAACCACGAGATTTACGCCTGCAAGCTGGGCGATCCGCGCAATTGGAACGTGTTCCTGGGCCTGGCCAACGATTCCTATGCCGCCACCATCGGCAGCGACGGCGACTTCACCGGCGCGGCCACCATCAACGACACGGTGGTTTTTTTCAAGGAGGACACCATTCACAAAGTGCTGGGCACTAAACCCGCCAACTATCAGATCACCACCACGCCCGCGCGCGGCGTGATGGCCGGTTGCGCGGAAAGCCTGTGCGTGGTGGACGAGGCGCTGTTCTATGTATCTCGCGAGGGCGTCATGGGCTACGACGGCTCTATCCCCATCAGCGTGGGCGATAAGCTGGCGGGCATGGCGCTGCGCGACGCCGTGGCGGGCGCGTGGCATGGAAGGTACTACATCAACGCGCAGGCGTACGATGCACCCGTACAACTGGTTTACGATGCGCGGCAGGGACTGTGGTACCGCGAGGACGATACGCGCATGTCGGCATTTGCGCGCGCGTTTGATGGCGCTCTGTACGCATTGATCGGCAGCGATATATGCTGCCTCACGGATTCCAGCGCGCAGGAAATCGTGCCTTGGAGCATGGTAACGGGCCGAATTCTGCTGGAAACCCCGGGCTATAAATACGTAACTGGCCTCATCCTGCACATTGACGCGCGGGATCCATCCAGCAAAACCAAACCGCCTGCCATCAGCATCCAGTACGACGGCGGCGCATGGGAGCCGTGCCATGTGCATTCCCCGCGCGGCCGCGGCGTGGTGTATCTGGCCATGCCCATACAGCGGCGCGCATCCTACGCACGATTGAAGATCGAAGGGCGCGGGGATTTTGTGCTGTTTGGGCTATCCAAAATCACGGAAATGGGCACCGAACTCGGAAGGAGTTGGGCGCGGTGAACCGTGTGATTTGGAGGGCACAGCCCCGGCAGGCGGTATTTCTCAAGCGCCGCGAATACGAGGTACTCTATGGCGGAGCTGCGGGCGGCGGCAAGAGCGACGCAGCGGTAATGTTGCCACTATACTGGATCGATATCCCCCATTTTCGCGCGCTGATCCTGCGCAAAACCTACCCGCAACTGAGCGAGTTGATTGACAAAAGCCGCCTGTACTATGGCCGCGCCTTTCCAAAAGCGCGCTACAATGGCACCGCGCACCGCTGGACGTTCCCTTCCGGTGCGGTAATCGATTTTGGCAGCATGCACACCAGCGCCGACCGGGAGAACTACCGCGGCAAGCAGTACGATATGATCATCTTCGACGAGCTGACGCACTTCACCTGGGAGGAATATTCCTTTATGTTCTCGCGCAACCGGCCCAGCGGGCCCGGCACCTTTGTGGGCATGCGTGCCACCACCAACCCCGGCGGCGTGGGCCATGGCTGGGTGAAGGATCGCTTCATCACCGCCGCGCCGCCCATGACGCCCATCGCGGAGCGCGTGCAGGTGCCGGATGAAAACGGCGCTATGCACGAAATGGAACGCACGCGCATCTTTATTCCGGCCACGGTACACGACAATCCCGCGCTGCTAAGGAACGACCCCGCCTATCTGGCCAACCTGGCCATGCTGCCGCCCGCCGAGCGCGACGCGCAGCTCTACGGTTCGTGGGATTCGTTTACCGGCCAGGTGTTCCGCGAATGGCGCAACGACCCTGCGCACTACGAGGATCAGCAGTTCACGCACGTAATCGCGCCCTTCGATGTGCCGCGGCACTGGCCCATTGTGCGCTCGTTCGACTGGGGCTATGCGCGCCCCTTCTCCGTAGGCTGGTGGGCGTTCGATGAAGAAGGCCGCGCCTGGCGCGTGGCCGAATACTACGGCGTGACCGACCGACCCAACGAAGGCGCGAAGATCTCTGCCGCTGACATCGCCCGCGAAATTGCGCGCCTGGAAAAGGAGCATCCGTATTTGCGCCAGCACACCATCACGGGCGTAGCGGACCCATCTATCTTCGACGGCAGCCGCGGCGAGAGCATCGCGGACAGCATGGCGCGCTGGGGCGTGTACTGGGATCCAGGCGACAATGCCCGCATCCCTGGCAAAATGCAGATCCATTACCGCATGGCCTTCGGCGACGATGGCCGGCCCATGCTGTACGTGTTCAATACCTGCCGACACTTCATCCGTACAATTCCCTCCCTGGTCTATTCCGAGCGCCACGTGGAGGACGTGGACACCGATCAGGAAGACCACATCTACGATGAAACCCGCTACGCCCTCATGACCAGGCCCATCCGCGCCCGCACAAACACGGCGCAGCCAGCGTCCCAGATTGACCCAAGCGATCCGCTCGATCAGCGTCCCAAAGCGCGCAAAACGTACAGGATATAAGCGGATCCTATCAGTTCCACACGCATGGAATTCGCGGTACAATTTTCTTATGGAAGTATCTTCCATAAGAAAACAAAGGGAGGATCTGTTATGGGTGAATTCGCAAGCAGAAGCGTTGGCACTGCGGGCCTTACCACGGGCATCATTGGCACCGCTGGGTGGCTTCTCAACGGCGGACTGGGCGGCTTGTTTGGCGGCGGGAACAATTGTGCGGCGGTTGCATGCAGCGAGAACATGGCGGTAAACCGGTATGAATTGGATTTGGTGCAGGAAATATCCAAGAAAGATATGCGCATCGGCCTGCTAGAATCGCAGGTGTACACCGACAACAAGCTGGTGGATGTGGTGAAGGATTACACCGCGCAGATCAATGCGCTAGCCGCGGAAGTGCGATCCAACAAAGAAGAACAGGGCAAAATCAATCTGGAACAGGCCACCTACAATGGCGTGAACACGGCCACGTTGAACTGTATGCAGGGGCAGGTTGCAGAGCTTCTGTGCCTTACCAAGCGGGTAATTCCCAACCCTAGCGTGTGCCCCGGCTGGGGGAACGTAACGATTACAGCAGGCGGCACCACTACTGGAACGGCTACCGCGTAGGCAGCTGAAACTCAATGGGCAGAAGATGATCTTCTGCCCATTGCTCTAAAGGAGGATAGAACATGATTTCTATTGAACAAGCCAAAAACGGCCTTATGCGATATATCGATAACGATATGCTACCAAAATTGAGCGGCATGAAGCGCATAGGATTGGGGATTTACGCGGCGCTTGCTGGCAATAATCTTACCGCGCTGGTAAAACAGTATGCGAATCATCCAGCTATAGCTATGTTGGGCGTGATGGACGATTCGCATAATATCGACTTGGATAAACTATACGAGGCCGCAATCCATGCGTTTGCTGATGGGGACAAAATCACATTGTCCATACCTATGATCGGCGACTACACTATAGATCATACAGATGTGGATAAACTATATAGATACATGAAAGGGTAAGTTGTGGACGAAAGCAGGGTAATCGCATTCCTGCGTTGCCCCGCATCTAGCCTGGTAGATCTGGCAGTAGGGATGGCGAATCTTACCTGGAAGGAAGATGTCGCCATCCGGTTGTGTGGTCGCCAGGCTATGACGCAGGAGCGCGCCGCGGAATCCGCTGGGTACTCCGTCGACGCTATGCAGCGTTGGTATCGCAGTGGCATACGAAAGCTCCAGGCTGCCTGGAGCGGTGTATGGTGGATTGATAAACTTATGGATTAAATTTTTTCAATCTACCGGTTTCTCTTAGAGCGTGCTGCTTTTATCACTACTTTCGTGCAACTTTGGTGCAACTTTAGTTGCATTATATAATGTGCTATAGGCCCCTAAACCCCAGTAGAATTAAGGCTTTTCTAGATATCAATTCAAGTTTTTTATGCTTCATACCCGGAGTGTCATGTGTTCGAATCACATCGCCGCTACCAGCCAAGAAGCCTTGAAATCATTGGGTTTTCAAGGCTTCTTGCTTGTTTTAAAAGCAACTGGTTTTGGAGCGCTGTGCAACTTTTGTGCAACTTCGGATTCTCCGGCAAAAATTGCATCGATCTTCCCGCGTGCCTGGTCTATATGCGGCTGCGAAAGATGGGTGTAAATGTTTGCCGTCGTTTTGTAGTCCTCATGCCCCACGATGCGTGTTGTAGTGAGCGGATCCAGTCCGGCCTCCCAGCATTTCGTGATGTAATTATGCCGCAAATAATGTGGAGTGAAGTCCGCCACAATTGAGGCCCGGATATCCGCTGTTTTCCAGCGCTTTTCCCTTTCATGCGTCAGACCGGCCGCTTGCATGATGCGCAACCAAGCGCGCTCAGCGGATGCTTTGGATAATGGCACCAGTGGATCCGCGCCATGCAGGAGATATTCCTCCGATGCAGATCGCCTGGGCAAGAGCATGTCCTCCAATGCGGCGGGCATGGGAACGAATCGATTAGCCGCGGCCGTTTTCAGCGCGCCTACTTGCGACGTTTTGCTCGTATAATCCGTATCGCGCTGTATGTGTATGGTTTTTGCCTCAAAGTCCAAATCCCCCCACTGCAACCCGCGCGCCTCGCCCGGGCGCACGCCGAGATAAAACAGGAGCGCGGCATATAGCCCATCCGGATGGATTTTCATGATGCTCGTAAGCTTTTCTTCTTCCGCAGCGGTAAGCGCGCGCCGCTTTTTCTGTTCACCCGGCTTCGGCAGAACGATATACAGCGTCGGATCTGTTTCGATTAGGCGGTCCGCGCAGGCGGATTTAAAAATTCCCCGCATAATCGTTGCTGCCAGCGTAATGCTCGTATCAGACTTTCCGGCAAATTGATTGATCCATGCCTGTATGTCGTTCGCTCGTATGGCGCGCAGATGCCGATTTCCAAAGGCAGGCAAGACGTATTTGTTCAGCGCGCTTCGATAGCTCGCGCGCGACGAATCAGATACATGTGGTTCCTTACGGATTCGATACCACTCGATCGCGTATTCTCCAAACAATTTGTCTCCGCGCGCGCCGGTGCCTTCGATGTAGTATGCCACCACTTCCCGCCGGGCGGCCTCCAGCTCGGCCTTCGTGCGGCCCGAGATCCACTTTACGATATCCTTCCCATCCGGCCCGACGCCAACTTTGATTTTCGTGCGGTACAGGCCGCTTTTCTGTTTTTTGGGCATAGCTCTCCCTCCATCTACTGGGGTACAAACTGTACCCACTCAACCGTCTACGATTTGTCACCGGTTGCGTTGTTTTTGTCCTGCATACTCCGTGCCAAAGCAACGCTTGCACGCTTTATATCCGCACTCTATCGCCAACGTAAGGGGAACTTGCTGCAAGTTATACGAGAGGGTGCAACTCCACGTTTTGTGATAATGATAACTGGCGCTGCCGGGCTCTAAGGACACCCATACATAATTGTTCCCGCGAGGGGACGGTTTCAAAATCTGTTTCGTGCTATAGCAGCACTTAGGGCACAGCTTCAAACCCCTGTTCAACGCTTCGGACAATGGTACGTTTTTTCGGCTATAATAGTATCCACAGCGATCGCTTTTATGATAATATTTTCCGCGAGGTCCGGGAACGGAAACATATGCCTCTGACGGAACCCGCTCTTTTATAATCCAATCATTTGCGCGCTTTCGGTCTGGCTCAACAGTATCCTCACGTTTTTGATTGGTCCGCCTAACGCGGGTTTCGGCCTGCTGGATTTCAATCCGCTGCTTTTCTTTGTAGGCATCGTGATACTTTCGATATTCCTGCGCCCGTGCTCTATCCTGCGGCTCCAGTTCTCCTATGTATTTGGGATACATATCTTCCCAGCGAGTAAAGTGCTGCTGCTCCCATTGCTGCGCTTTTGCTCCATTGTCATTTTGTTTCCCACTTTCAGAAACGAGCACGAAGTTCGGCATAGATGTTTCTGGATTTACGGATGCCGGGCCGGGTTCTTCCTCGATGGTTTGCGCTGGCGCTTTTTTCGCAGCTTCCTTTTCCTCTACAGTGGGTGCAACTATCGGCGGCTTGCGGCTGACTTTTCGGTTCGATTTCGCGATTAGCCGCTCCACAGCAACACAAACGCATACGATACCAATGACATATAAGACCACCCCACCCCACGATTGCCAATTGACGCTCCCACTCGACGCGTATATCTCCGTGGTGAGAACGGTGGGTAACGGCGACGGCACTGGCGACGGCGTAACCATAGCTTGCAATATAGCCTGAAACGATATTTCGCCTGTTACGGGCAAGCCGTATTCTTCCTGGAACTGCTCCACCGCAGCTTTGGTCTTGAGGCCGAATATCCCATCGTCCTCCCCTTCAGCGAGAAAGCCGAGTTCAATCAATTTCCTTTGCACGAGGACAACGAAATTTCCTTCGTCGCCATCGCGCAAGACTTGTGGCGTTGCAATTGGGCGTTCGGTGGGGGCGGGTGTAGGCGTCCTATTTTCTTGCTGCCACTCCCTGTATCGCTCCAGCGCGCTAGTAGATTCACACGCGGCAGGAGAAGCAGTGATTGTGGCGCATAGCATGAGGGCCAGACATAGCACCGCCACGATCGTTTTGTGCATTACCACACCTCATTGCACATCTGTCCATGTACCTTCTATGCGTTACATGGACAATTCAAGTCATTTGTGTTATACTGCTATTGTCCGGACGAAAAAGGAGCACATAATGCTACAACTAAAGGTGATTCAAGGAAACGACAAGGCACCATCGCGACCATATCGCTATGTTCACATGCGCTTGACGGATCCTAAAGTTGCGAATGTATACATCATAGTATACACATCAAGACGTATCGTAGTGATTAATGATTACTGCGATAGCAACGGTCGAATACTGCTCCGCCCCTGCTGATCAATGCGAGCGCGCGCTCAGCTCTTCTGCGATTCATTTGTAATAATTCTATCCGCGGCTTCGCCTATCTTGGAAATAGCATCTTCGAATTCATAGTCTGAGAAATCGCCATACTCCTTATAGACTATGCCATCCTTTTCGAATCTAGCAATTTCTGCACGTCTGCCACCTAGCGCGCTGCTTGGCATTCGATAGGAATAATGCGTGTTGGCATACGAATTCGCAGTTGCGAGCAGGTTTCTGGTCATATGCCGCGCAATGGGCGGCGCTTTCCGAAACTCTTCGATTACTCTCATTTCATCTGTAGTTAGGGTCTCTTTTTTTCGCAATGCAATTCGTAAAAGCTCGTTAATAGCGCTGTTGCGGCTGGGCAGTGCGTTTTTGTGCCAAAATTCTTCTACAGCATCTTTCAAGCCGTCATCAAAGCTCATCGTGTACCTTTCTTTTTCTGTAGCCACAGTCATCCCTCCTCGCGTTTATTATATCACCGGTTCACCAAATAATCAATTGTGCAAATCAAAAATTTACATGGTGAATCCTCTTGACATTGTTCATCAGCGATGATAAAATAGATGCAAGTGATAAACCAAGGAGTGATGAAGATGACCCAGAAAACCCGGTTGACTGTGACTTTTGATGATGACGTTTTTCAAGGCATTCTCGCCTTGCGTGCGCGACCGGAGTACGCGCGCCTGAGCCTGACCAAGATTATAAACATCCTGCTGGCAGAAGTGATCGCTGCGGATAATGACTACATGGTGAAGGAGGGCAACCAATGAACAGGCTTGACGACATGCTGGAGCGCTACGGCGAAGCGGCGACCTACACCAAAGCGGCGCGCATCATCGGGCGCAGCGCGCAGACGGTGAAGCACATGCTGGAGGATGGCAGGCTGAAATACGCCTGCGAGGGAACTATGGTGGACGTGAGATCAATCGCCGAGTACATCGAGCGGCCCAAGCAGATTGACTTCGAGGTGCGCCTGGCCAAGCGGCGTGAGAAGGCTGGCATCGAATGCGAATGGAGCGTGTGACCATGAACACACTGTACGAGCAAATCAAAGAACTGGAGCAGACAATTTCCGCGCTGGAAGAGGCCCGCGACAGCGCGGAGGAGGCCGCGGAATTGCTGCAGGAGGCGGGCCTCCAGCAATTGGCGGAGACTGTGAGCGACTTTGCGCAGGAGATCGACTGCGAGATGGATCCGTTCGTGCGCGAACTGAGTGAGCTCTATGCGCGCGAGCGGGAAGAGCTGTACTGGGCCAACCAAAGGGATTTGTAGGAGGGGGAGCATGTTGCATCTATTGGTTTTTTGCGTAGGCGCGCTGACGGGCGGCACATTTGCCTGGATTTGCAACGCGCGCATCGCGGAGCGGGACGAGGAGGGCTACCGCCGCGCCCTGTGGAGCCACCGCCCCCTGACGGACTTCTGGCGGGTGGGCCATGGCTACGCCCGGAAGCTGGAGGCTCACGGCATGTACACCATGGGCGACGTGGCCCGCTGCTCCCTGGGCCGCCCCGGGGACTACCACAACGAAGCCCTGCTCTACAAGCTCTTTGGGGTGAACGCGGAGCTGCTCATAGACCACGCCTGGGGCTGGGAACCCTGCACCATGGCGGACA
>ERZ779866.3963-NODE-3963-length-11447-cov-6.492539_pt1 | contig 11447 bp, 9 predicted proteins | sample MGYA00511248_ERZ779866 | MGnify/ENA primary metagenome ERZ779866 (study PRJEB29588, sample SAMEA2155758) | human gut metagenome | biome: human gut; feature: human-associated habitat; material: faeces | place: Denmark | collected 2008/2010 ... | reverse complement strand
GAATTGGTATCTTCTTCATCTGATTAAAAATGAAATTGCGGATTTTGAAGAAAAACACGGTGAAATCCCCACCGCCTCTGACAGTAAAACAGAATAATCAAAATTAATTTAAGGTCGAAAAAGCAATTTTTCGGTCTTTTTGTTTGCCTACATATTTTTTGATGTAATGAATGTTATGCTTTAATTTGGTATGCACAATTTTGCACGCATTGCGTGCAATCGTGTGCAATGCACACGAACGGGAGAACACGGTTCTCCCCTACATTTAAACACAACTTCTATATATAAAAAAACAGTCGGGCGACAATGATTTGCATTTTGCAAACTGTCTGCCCGACCACAATTTTCCATTTTCAATTTTCAACTTTCAATTTAAAAAAACTTCCGCTCAGGCATAATATATTTTAATATTACAAACTGTAACAGCAAAGCAGTCGGTTGGCAATATACCAACCGACTGCTTTTTAATTATTCATTTTTACTTTTTTCTGAGTAATTTATTACTCACGATTACTCATAAAGCGGATATTTTTTGCAGATTTCTTCAACACCTGCTCTAACCTTTTCCTTGCTGTTCTCATAGTCGTTAAGAACGAGGGTGATGTACTCGGCAATCTTGTCCATATCTTCCTCGTTAAGACCTCTTGTAGTAACAGCGGCAGTACCGATTCTTACACCGCTTGTTACGAACGGTGAACGGGGTTCGCCCGGAATTGTGTTCTTATTTACTGTGATGTAGCAATCGTCAAGACGAGCCTCAAGCTCCTTGCCGGTTACATCTGTATCACGGAGATCCATAAGAAGAACATGGTTGTCCGTACCGCCTGAAACAAGCTTGTTACCTCTTTTGAGAAGTCCATCTGCAAGAGCCTTACAGTTAGAAACAATCTTTTTGCCGTACTCCTTGAACTCAGGCTTTAATGCCTCGCCGAAGCAAACAGCCTTTGCGGCAATAACATGCATAAGAGGACCGCCCTGTGTACCGGGGAAGATAGCCTTGTCAATCTGCTTTGCAAATTCTTCACGGCAGAGGATAAGACCTCCACGAGGACCACGGAGAGTTTTGTGTGTTGTTGTTGTAACGAACTCACAATACGGAACAGGGTTCGGATGAACGCCTGCGGCAACAAGACCTGCGATGTGAGCCATATCAACCATAAGATATGCGCCTACTGCGTCGGCAATCTCACGGAGCTTTGCAAAATCAATGATTCTTGGGTAAGCAGACGCACCTGCAACAATCATCTTAGGCTTGCATTCCTTTGCAATTTCAAGAACCTTATCATAATCAATTCTGTGCGTTTCGGGATCAACACCGTATGGAACAAAATTGAAGTATTTACCTGAAATATTAACAGGTGAACCGTGTGTAAGGTGACCGCCTTCGTTAAGGTTCATACCCATTACCGTATCACCGGGATTAAGCATCGCAAAATATACCGCTGTGTTAGCCTGAGCGCCTGAGTGAGGCTGAACATTTGCGTGTTCGGCACCGAAAAGCTCACACGCACGCTGACGGGCAATTTCTTCAACTACATCAACGCACTGACAACCGCCGTAGTATCTCTTTCCCGGATAACCCTCGGCATATTTGTTTGTGAGCAAGCTGCCCATTGCAGCCATAACTGCCGGAGAAACGATGTTTTCACTTGCGATAAGTTCAAGGTTTCTGCGCTGTCTTTTAAGCTCGTCTGTCATTGCGTTACCGATTGCGGGATCGTACTCGTTGAGGTAATCAAGAGTAGCGATATTTGTTTTTTCACTCATTGTTATATTCCCCTTATATTTTTATTTTAGGATACTGTGTATCCTGTTTGAATTTATGTCATTGCAACGAAAGGGCTTTTTGCCTTAATTCGTACAAATCATCAAGCGTTTTAATTTTTCCTGCCTCATTTCTCAAGGCTGCCGCACCCTTCATGCCTTTGAAATAGCCGACTACAAGTTTTCTTGCCTGAAGCATTGCCATATGCTCACCCTTGTACTCAACCATTTTGCCGATATGTTCAATCATTACACCGAGCCTTTCTTCAAGGTCGGGAGTGTGAATTTTAACATTCGGGTTTTCAAGGTATGCGTTAATCTGCGAGAAAATCCACGGATTTCCGAGCGTTGCCCTACCGATCATAACAAGGTCACAGCCCGTGATGTCCATAACCTTCTTTGCCCTTTCGGCACTGTCAATGTCTCCGTTTGCGATTACGGGAACGCTGACGGATTCTCTTACAGCCCTTATGATATCATAATCAACGGGAGGCTTGTAATATTGCTGTCTTGTTCTGCCGTGAACGGTGATTGCCGCCGCACCTGCCGATTCACAGATTTTTGCAACTTCAACGGCATTTACGCTGTCATCATCCCAACCCTTGCGGATTTTTACGGTTACGGGTATGTCGGTAACGGCTGTCACAGCCTTGACGATTTCTCCGCAAAGCCGAGGATTTTTCATCAATGCACTTCCGCTGCCGTTTGAACTTATCTTCGGAGCAGGGCATCCCATATTGATATCAATAATATCAGGTTTGTTTTCAAGTGCGTGCTTTGCGGCATCAGCCATACATTTCGGATCATCACCGAAAATCTGAATTCCGCAAGGACGCTCTAAGTCTGAAATTTCCATCAGTTCTTCGCTCTTTTTGCTGTTGAAAGAAAGCGCCTTTGAGCTGACCATTTCGCTTACGCAGTATGCCGCACCGAATCTTACGCAAAGCTCACGGTAGGCTCTGTCGCTTACCCCCGCCATGGGTGCGAGAACTGCGTGGGATTTCAGCGGAACACCGCCGATGTTAAGATTATCCATATTTTTACACATTTAATGCTGTTACCTTATTCTTTTTCTTGCACCGACTTTTGTGCTGATCATTACAACCGCAATTGCAACTACTCCAAGACCTACGCAAATCCACGAAACAATTCCTGCCGTGTAGCTTGTGGAATACTTTTTTTCGCTGACTGTTTTTGCGATTGTCGGAGCCTGAAATTCCGTTGAATCGGTCGCCTGAGTTTCAACATACTGATTCTGATACTGCGTTTCTTCCTGTTTCTGAGCTTCCGTTTCGGGCTGAACATACTCAGTTGTGGGTTCTTCCGTTTTGGGCTCAACATACTCGGTTGTAGGCGCTTCGGTGTAAACAGGCTCGGTATAAACCGGCTCTGTGTATTGCGGTTCAGTTTCATCGGGAACATACTCCGTCACTACGGGATCGGGCTGGGGATCGGGAGTTTGCGGATCGTCCTCTCCTACCGCAAAGGCGGTTATTGAACAAACCGACAATGCAAGAACCGCAAGTACGGTCGGAAGTATTCTTTTCCTAAAAATTTTCTTAAAATCTGACTTCATATTTAATACCCCGTTCATTCTGCGTGGCACATATTTTCATATACATACTACGATTATAACAAAAGCAGGCGTTCATTGCAAGATTTCAGACAACTTTTCTGCACACAATTAATGCCCAAACAACAAAAAATCGGAAAACCGATTGTAAAACCGGTTTTCCGACTTGATTATTATGTCAGATTTTTGAGCGTTTTTTAGCCTTTGGCATAACCAGGCTGTAGCTTTCGTCAATCAGTGGAAAGATTTCTTCCTTGGTCACAGAGCCGTCAAGCAAAATACTTATCCACTTGTCCTTGTTCATATGATAGGCTGGCAGAAATCCGTTTTTCATTCTCAGCGAGCCGACAAGAATCGGATCGCACTTGACATTCATCACATCGACAAAACCATCGCTGTCAAGCCCTAAAATCTGCCTTTTGACACGCATGACTATTGCGTACCATTTGCCCGACATCGTATTCCGCAGAACCGCATTATCGGGACTGCTCTCCCACGGATATTCGGGTTCTGTTCCGTATGTGCTAAGGGCATAGTTTAAAATTACATCTCTGTTAATGGAATTATCATTGTATGCCATTAAGCCTTAACTCCTGCTTTTTTCTTAACGAGTGAAATATATTCCTGCATTGTGATTTCGTTACGCAGTAATTTTCGACACCATTCTTTGCTTTTGCTGTCAATGGTATAGCCTTCCATTTCAACTGATGCGGCAGCATTTTCCATTATCTGTTCAATCGGCTTATTACCGTTCACAGTAACACTCCCTTTCGTGAAATCTGAACTTCATATCATTTTATCATAACAAAGGCATATGTCAACCAAAAGGTGAAAATTACTCGCCAAAGCTGATGCCCATTTTTCTTGCTGTTTCAACAACCTCGCTGTCTTTCGGAACGCTCTTGAGCTTGCCTGCGATGTCCTCAAGCGGAACGGCAACTACCTTATTATTTACAAGGGCAACCATTTTGCCGTAGTCTTTATTGATAATAAGCTCTGCGGCTTTAACACCGAAACGAGTTGAAATCACACGGTCATAGGCATCGGGACTGCCGCCTCTCTGGAAGTGACCCGGTACTGTAACCCTTGTTTCCTGACCTGTTGCCTCCTCAATATCATGGGCGATCTGATAGGAAATTGACGGATATTTCATCTCTGCAACAGCAGCTTTTCTCTGCTTTTTCGGCAAAGCGGCAATCTTTTTTGAAATTGCACCCTCGGCAACTGCAAGAATTGAGAAGTTCTTACCGCTTGCTGTTCTCGCCTTGATTGTCTTGACAACGGAATCTATATCATACGGAATTTCGGGGATAAGGATAATATCCGCACCGCCTGCAATACCTGCATAAAGCGTGAGCCAGCCAACCTTATGTCCCATAACCTCAATAATGAAAACTCTGCCGTGAGATGTTGCGGTTGAATGGATACAGTCGATTACATTTGTTGCAATATCAACGGCACTCTGAAAACCGAATGTCTTGTCTGTGCCCCAAAGGTCGTTATCAATTGTCTTAGGAAGCGAAACCACATTGAGTCCCTCTTCACGAAGAAGATTTGCGGTTTTTTGAGTTCCGTTGCCGCCGAGTACGACAAGACAGTCAAGACCAAGCTTTTTGTAGTTCTTCTTCATAGCCTCAACCTTGTCAACGCTGTTCTCGTCAACAACACGCATAAGCTTGAACGGCTGTCTTGATGTGCCGAGAATCGTACCGCCCATTGTGAGAATACCCGAAAAATTCTCGGGTTTCATCTTTCTTGTTTCGCCGTAGATAAGACCTCTGTAGCCGTCAATAATGCCGATGATTTCAACATCATTGCCAAGCTGATTATAAAGTGTTTTTGCAACGGCACGGATTGTTGCGTTAAGTCCCTGACAATCACCGCCGCTTGTTAAAATGCCTACTCTTTTCATTGTTCGGAGTCCTCCTTTTTCACTTCAACGGGTACAATCGGAGTTCCGACAGTGCTCGCATATGTCTTTTTCATTGCCTGCTTTTGAGCCTTTAACGCAAGCTTTGAAAAGAATTTCTGGCAATTTGTTTTGTGTTTTCCACGCTTGTCAACAGACTTATATACACCTGTTGAAAGCTGTTGGCGTGCATTTACGGTATCCTTAAATGAAACCGTGATAACCTCCTGCACACGCTTTTTGATATCCTCATCCTCAACAGGGAACACAAGCTCAACTCGTCTGTCGAGGTTTCTCGGCATCCAGTCGGCACTTCCCATATAATAAAGCGGATTTGAGTTGTTTTCAAATATGAATATTCGGCTATGCTCCAAAAGCTGACCGACAATTGAAATTACTCTGATGTTTTCGCTGAATCCATGAACACCCGGAACAAGACAGCAGATACCTCTTACTATGAGGTCAATTTTTACGCCTGCGTTTGACGCATCGTACAAAAGGCTGATGATTTCAGGATCAACAAGCGAGTTCACCTTTGCGGTAATTTTGGCAGGAAGTCCGAGCTTTGCGTTCTCGGTTTCCTGAATAATCATAGCCTCAAAGAACGGACGCATTCCGTGAGGTGCAACGATAAATTTGTTGTATTCAGGCGGAGTTGAGTAACCTGTCAATACATTAAAGAGTGATGATGCGTCAACACCGTATTCTTCACGACAGGTGAACATACCGATATCGGTATAGAATCTCGCCGTACTGTCGTTATAGTTACCCGTACCCATATGCAAATATCTTCTGATTCCGTCCTTGTCTTTTCTTACTACAAGACAGATTTTGCAGTGGGTTTTAAGTCCTGTAAGACCGTAAATTACATGACAGCCCGCCTTTTCAAGCTTTGTTGCCCACTGAATGTTGTTTTCCTCGTCAAATCTCGCCTTGAGTTCAACAAGAACAGTTACCTGCTTGCCGTTTTCAGCCGCCTTGATAAGAGCCGCAACAATCGGTGAATTTCCGCTGACACGGTACAAGGTTTGCTTGATAGCAAGAACATTCGGATCGGTTGCCGCCTTTTTGACAAAATCAACCACAACATCAAAGCTTTCATAAGGATGATGCACAAGTCTGTCCTTTTCACGGATAGCCTCAAAAATATCGTCATAACCGCAGAATTCCGCAGGCGGATTTACGGGAACGATTGGTTCAAAGCACATATCCTCACAGCCCTTAATGTGAGCAAATTTTGAAAGGAATGTAAGGTCAAGAGGACCTCTCTGAAAGTAGATTTCACGCTCCGTAACATCGAGAGCGTCAACAAGAAATTCACGAATTTCTCGGTTGCATTTCTTGCCGAATTCAAGACGAACAGGTTCTCCTCTCTTACGCTTTCTGATTGACTTTTTAATTTCAGCCATAAGATCCTCGGTATCCTCGTCAATGTCAAGGTCGGAATCTCGGGTGATTCTGAAAGGATCGTACTGCTTAATGTTGTAAAGCTCAAAAAGCTCGCCGAGGTGCATTGCGATTATTTTTTCAAGCAGAATAAACGCTCTGCCCTCGTGAGTCGGAAGTTCAAGAAATCTCGGAAGAATTGACGGAACCTGAACCAATGCGAAAAATTCTTCATTCTCGGCATTTGTAAGGCGAACCGCAATATTAAGACTTTTGTTTGCAAGCATCGGAAACGGACGGCTTGTATCAACAGCCATAGGCGTCAATACGGGGAAAACTACTTTTTTAAAGTATTCCTCAACAAACGCTTTCTGGTCGCCGTCAAGCTCGTCAGCCTCTTTGAACACAATGCCTGCCGAACGAAGTGACGGAATTATTGAACGATTGTAACAGCTGTACTGCTTTTTGGCAAACTCGTGAATTTTTTCAACAAGTCCGTCCATAACCTCTGTAGGAGTCATGCCCGATGCGTCACGGCTTGTTCTGCCGTGATGAATCTGGTCAAGCACACCTGCAACACGAACCATAAAAAATTCGTCAAGGTTCGATGCCGTAATTGAAAGGAAGTTGCATCTTTCCATAATTGGATTGGTCTTTTTGAACGCCTCTTCAAGCACTCTTGCATTAAAGTCAACCCAGCTTAATTCTCTGTTAGTATAAGGCATCTTTTGCCATTTTGACATAAGCTTTGCTTTTTCGGATATTTTTTTATTGTTGTTTTTTGAATTTGACATATAATTCACCACCATAAAAATTGATATATAACCCAATTTAATATATCTGATTAAGTATAAAATACAAAACGGATTATTTCAAGCGAATTGCACTAAATTTTACCTTTGGCAACGCATTCTTTACATATATTTTACAATAGCACAAATAAAATTGATTTGCAATAGATTTGACAAAATTCGCAAAGATAAAACCAAAATTTTCTTTTTGCAAAATATTCAAAAAATTTCAAAAAATATTGTTTTAATCTCTGTATTATGTTATACTTGCGTTAATTGTTTTATTTACAGATTTTAAAAAATTCTAAAGAAAATGAGAGGTAATTATCATGAGTAAAAAAAGGGGAAGCTTTTCCGGCGGACTCGGATTTGTATTTGCCGCTGCGGGAAGTGCAGTAGGCTTGGGAAATCTCTGGAGATTTCCGTATTATGCAGCTAAGTACGGCGGCGGAACATTTATCTTTATCTACATAATCCTTGCGCTTACATTCGGCTTTTCACTTTTGACTGCCGAAATCGCAATTGGCAGAAAAACAAAGCTAAGTCCGATTCTCGCCTACAAAAAGCTATGCAGCAAATTTTCGTTTTTAGGCTACCTTGCAACGCTTGTTCCTATAATCATTATTCCGTACTACTGCGTTATCGGCGGTTGGGTTACAAAATATATGTGCGTTTATGCACAGGGACTTGTTGCCCCTGCGGCACAGGACAACTTTTTCTCGGACTTTATTTCCGACCCGTTGTCACCCATTGTGTTTTTCTTAATATTTATGCTGTTGAGTGCAGTGGTAATTATGCTCGGAGTAAACAAGGGCATTGAGCGACTGAGCAAATTTTTGATGCCTGTTCTGCTTGTTCTGACAGTCGGAATTTCAATCTACACACTCACGCTCCCGAACGCAATGGAAGGTGTTTCATACTACCTCATTCCCGATTTCAGCAAACTGTCAATTTGGACATTTGCGGCGGCACTCGGTCAGCTGTTCTTCTCAATGAGCATTGCAATGGGAATTATGGTAACCTACGGTTCATACACAAAGAATGAGGTAAACCTCACAAAGTCGGTTAACCAAATTGAGATTTTCGACACAGCCGTTGCACTTCTCGCAGGTCTTATGGTAGTTCCTGCGGTTTATGTATTCAGCGGTGAAGAAGGTCTTGGTGCAAGCGGCCCCGGACTTATGTTCATCACACTTCCAAAGGTATTCAACGAAATGCCTGCCGGCGGAATCATCGGATTTTTGTTCTTTGTTCTTGTATTCTTTGCAGCTATCACAAGCTCAATCTCCGTAATGGAAGCAATTGTTTCTTCGCTTATGGACAAGTTCAAGCTTACACGAATCAAGTCCTGTCTTATCGTTATCGTCATCTGCCTTATTATGGGTATTCCGTCGTCACTCGGCAACGGTGTATGGTCAAATGTTAAGATTCTCGGAATGGACTTCCTTACATTCTTTGACTTCTTGAGCAACAGCATTATTATGCCGATTGTCGCACTTTGCACTTGTATTCTCATCGGCTGGGGTATCAAGCCAAAGACTATTGCAGACGAAGTCACAAGGAACGGCGAGCGTTTCAGCAGAAGGGCTTTGTTTGATGTTATGATTAAATATATAGCTCCAATCTGCCTTGTGTTCATCTTAATTTCCTACACACTTGCGCAGTTCGGCATTATTTCACTTTAACCCGACATTTTAACACGATTATTTATGAATCCGACAGTAATATCACCGAAATGAATCATAAGTAATTGTCTTTAAATTAAGCATACAATAATTAACTATTCTCCGTTTATCCCATGAACTCTTGAAATTATATGCAATAATTGGTATAATTACAGTTACAGCTCATTTGCTGAATTTTAGGGAGGACAAATACTATGTGTCAGAAAAAACCATTTTACATTACAACGCCTATTTATTATCCGTCAGGCAATCCCCACATCGGTCATTGCTACACCACCGTTGCGTGCGACTCTATCGCCCGTTACAGACGAATGCAGGGATACGATGTTATGTTCCTTACGGGTACGGATGAACACGGTCTTAAAATTGAACAGAAGGCTGCCGAAAAGGGTGTTACTCCCAAAGAGTATGTTGACGAAATTGTAAAGACATTCAAAGGCTTATGGAAATTTATGAACATAAGCTATGACAGATATATCCGCACAACAGACGATTACCACATTGAAACGGTTCAGAAAATTTTCAAGGAACTGTATGACAAGGGCTACATCTACAAGGGCGAATACAAGGGCAAATACTGCACCCCCTGTGAAAGCTTCTGGACAGAAAGCCAGCTTATTGACGGCAAATGTCCCGAATGCGGACGAGAGGTTACAGAGGCAAAGGAGGAGGCATACTTCTTTAAGATGTCATCTTTTGCCGACAGAATTGAAAAGCTCCTCACGGAAACAGACTATTTACAGCCAAAGACAAGAGCGGTTGAGCTTGTAAACAACTTTATCAAGCCGGGACTTGAAGACCTTTGCGTATCGAGAACAACCTTCAAATGGGGCATTCCGGTTACATTTGACGAAAAGCATATTGTTTATGTTTGGATTGACGCACTTTCAAACTATATCTCCGCTCTCGGCTACAAGAATGAAAAATTTGACGAATTTGACAAATACTGGCCTGCCGATGTTCATATGGTAGCAAAGGACATCATGCGTTTTCACGCTATCATCTGGCCTGCAATGCTTATGGCTCTTGACCTTCCGCTTCCAAAGCATCTTGCCGTTCACGGCTGGATTACTTTCAACGGACAGAAGATGTCAAAGTCACTCGGCAATGTTGTTGATCCGTTTGTACTCGGCGAGCGTTACGGCGCTGACGCAATCCGTTACCACATTATGCGTGAAATGGCTCTCGGTGCAGACAGCTCATTCTCAAACGAAATTATGATTAACCGTATCAATTCCGACCTTGCAAACGGTCTTGGCAACCTTGTTTCAAGAACAGTTGCAATGGTTCAGAAATATTTCGGCGGCACACTTCCCACAGAGCGTGAGAGCGGCGAATTTGACGATGACCTTATCGAAACCGCAACATCGCTCCGTGCAAAGGTTGACGATTTCATGGACAAGACTCAGCTCCAGAACGCACTTGCCGAAATCTTCAAGCTTGTTTCCCGTGCAAATAAATACATTGATGAAACCGCTCCGTGGGTTATTGCCAAGGACGAAACAAAGAAAGCAAGACTCGCAACGGTTCTCTACAACCTTCTTGAGGCAATCCGTATTGCATGCACCCTTCTCTCGGCATTTATGCCAACAACAATGCCAAAGGCTCTTGAGCAGATTGGCGCTTGTGATAAGTGTGCCGGCTACGAAAACTGCGACAAGTTCGGTGTTCTTCCTGCTGATGTCACAGTTCACAAGGGAGATGCACTCTTCCCACGAATTGATGTTGAAAAGGAAATTGAAGAACTCAACAGCATTATCAAGAACAACGAGGGTGAAAGTGAAGAAACAAAGGCACTCCGTGAAGAGCTTGAGGGTGTTGCACAGATTGGCATTGATGATTTTGCAAAGGTTGACCTCCGTGTGTGCGAGGTTAAGACCTGCGAACCCGTTAAAAAGAGCAAAAAGCTTTTACAGTTCACAATTTTTGACGGTATAAAGGACAGGACCGTTGTCAGCGGTATTGCAAACTACTACAAGCCGGAGGAGCTTATCGGCAAGAAGATTATTCTTGTTCAGAACCTCAAGCCGGCAAAGCTTTGCGGTGTTGAAAGCTGCGGTATGATTCTTTCTGCAGTTCACGGCGATGATTTAAAGGTTGTTTTTGTTGACAATATGCCTGTCGGCTCAAAAATCTGTTGATTTATGTTCGTGTAGACAGACGGCGAGTCGCCGTTCCCCTTTCGTGTAGACAGTTTGATAAATTAAAAACTATTTATGCCCGAGCGAAAGTTTTTCAAAATTGAAAGTTGAAAATGGAAAATTGAAAATTGCGGTCGGATAGACAGTTTGCAATATAAAAACATATTATGCCCGAGCGTGGCATAGTTTGTGTGCGTT
>ERZ779866.3962-NODE-3962-length-11448-cov-2.784429_pt1 | contig 11448 bp, 18 predicted proteins | sample MGYA00511248_ERZ779866 | MGnify/ENA primary metagenome ERZ779866 (study PRJEB29588, sample SAMEA2155758) | human gut metagenome | biome: human gut; feature: human-associated habitat; material: faeces | place: Denmark | collected 2008/2010 ... | reverse complement strand
CCATCCATACGGCTGTCCCGGCCGATACCAGAACCAGCCAGCCGCAGGCGGCGTACCCCCATTTACTCACACGCCACCCCCGGCCCCCAGCTCAGGTAAAGCTCCTGCCGGGCCATGATCCGCCGCACATAGTCCCGGTTTTCCTTCCATGCCGCGCGGCTCCTTCCGGCGTTCACAGTCGCGACGGCGGCATAGCGGTCAGGATCAAGGCCCCTGTCGCGGGCCCTGATCCTGTCCTTCCTGACCCACCCCAGCCCCCCGTTATACCCCGACAGGGCAAAGCTCATGCGGTCACAGGGAGCCAGGGTCGCTCCGGCGCTCATGGCGCTCTGGCGATCATGCAGCCACAGATCATACTCGCACATGGCCCTCAGCGCCCAGCCCGGATTGTACGGGGCGGGGCTCGTTCCCCGCAGGGCCGGAGCTATGTCCGGCAGCCAGCGGGCGGTGGACGGCATGATCTGTGCGATGCCCATCGCTCCGACAGGAGAGACGGCATCGGCCTTCCAGAGGCTCTCGGTATGTACCTGCGCGGCCAGTACCGCCACGGGAGCGTCAAGCCCCCATACGGCATGGGCCGCGCGGATCAGCGTGTCGCGGTGCTGATACGCCGCGCGGGGTATGCCCTCGGCGGCGTGGGCGGAAACGGGGGCAGGCGCGGTGCAACATGCCAGCAGGATACAGGCCATGAAGGCCCGGATTTTTCCGCCAGACAAGGAAAGCAGGCCCCGCTCAAGGGAGTGTACTCTTGCGGTACTCGACCGCAGAGCGGGGCGTGGCTTGACGCCGTATGGCGGGAAAAGACGCGCCTTCATCATAATCCCAGGCATACCGCCCCCATGGCAGCGCACACCACAAGCGCCTGCCGCAGCATGGCCGCCACGAACGGCCAGCGGTACTCGTTGACGATGGGATAATCGGCGTTGTCCCGGTTGTCCGCGTCCGGTTCCTTGCGCCAGTCGTCGGCAAGGTAGCCCGCCGGGTGAGCGTAGGGCCAGATCGCCCGGTCAAGCCAGTAGCCAGCCAGCCCCGCGCCCAGAGCGAGGCATACCTTGTAAATGGCAACAGGTATCTGCACCGGGGCGAACCAGTACAGAAGCGCGGCAAGCCCCGCCGTCAGAATGATGCAGTACAGCCACCACAGACGGGAGCTGGTGATCCTCTTCCACAACTTCTTCAACGCTTCCATGACAAATCCTCCTGCGCATGGTGTATGTCATGGACGGGAAGAATGTCTTTGAAAGGGCTTTAGGAAAACATGCCGGGCAGGCCGGGAAAGGTGAGCTGTGAACGGGCGCGCCGGGCACGCTCCGCTTTTATGATGGAATATACGCGCTGCTGCGTCAGGCCGTATTTCCGGGCAAGTTCCTCAATGTTGTGCCCGGTGAAAGCGCGGTACAGTTCCGCGTCCCTGCGGCGGAACCGCGAGGCAAGATTCTTCGGTATATAGACACTGGAACCGCCCCACTCCTCCGCAAGCATGTCCGCGACACGTCTGCCGAAGTCTCTTGCCTCCGTCTCGTTTACGGAAGGCACGCATCGCGCCATGTTCGCAACTCTTGCGGCCACATCGTCCAGCAGCTCGGCATAGCGTTCAGCCATGTGTGCTTCCTCCTTTGCGCGGGAGGATACACAAAAAGGCGGTACTTGGGGAAAAATTGCGTTATCTGTAATTTTGTTGACGAATTTGCAGGGTGAAAAGGCGAAAATATACGACTAGATGTACCGAAAGGACTGAGGGGGAATAAATCTATCCCTAAAGTCCTTATAAGGATCAACCTCCTTTTCATATTTTTTAAATTTGCCAATTTTTATAGCTACGGCATTCTTTTTTCCCGAAAAATAATCGAAGAAAAAGCTTTTTGATATTCCGGCAGAATCCTTTGTTTTTTGCCAGAGTTGCCGAGGAGACGCCTGCAATATATCCTCCACCTCAAACTCACCAACAATACGGCAAACAGGTGATGTGGCGTACACAACGACACGGGAAACATCCTCTCGAAAAGCGGATTTTCTGAACTCGAAACGCTTTTCGCCAGAGAATATTTTTTCGACAAATTCCGGTTTAATAGACAGCAAGGCGTTCATCAAGTTCTCCGAGTCGCAAGATAGTGGAAAAAGCCTCATCTGACAATCTCAGGAGCCCCATATATTGCCCTTCTCTCGGATGGGGGACTGCTCCATGTTCAACCATACGCTGAAGATTGGGCCTTCGAGGGAAGGCAAAATTATAGGTCATCTTTAAGGCATGTAAATTCCCTCGCGTCCGATACTGACCAATAATTTCAGTGTCAGAAAAAACGCTATATCTCCTGCAATACTCAAGAAAATCTCTCTCATCTCGAAAGTCACGTTTGGGACGAATTTCTTCAAGAACACAGAGAGAAGTTGCAACAGACTGAAACCACGGTCTTCCCGCGCGAGCATTCTGGCAACGGTAAATAATCAGGCAATCGCCGGGCGACAACAACGGGAAATCAAACATTCTTCCGATATAAACCTTGTGAATGCCGTTGGTTTCAGGAACATCCTGAATGATATGGGGAGATTCATTGTTTAAAATAGAGTCGGGGAAAAGCCTTGTGTGGAAATCTGGGCGGATGGCCAGCATCCATTTTTGTACATCCGTGGCCCGAACCACAGGATAGTCAAAAAGATGATCCCCTGTTTGTGTGGGCATTCTTTTAGTATAAACGAGCTCATCACCTTTCAGCCCCGCCTCGACAAAGCCATACCTCGCAAGCAAATCAATCAAGCGTTCTTGTTCTCTAAAAATAGTAACATAGGCGAGGGAAAGTCCTTGGTGGCGAAGTTCATCAAAAATAATCTTAACAAATCGCTCTCCAAGCCTTGTCCCATGAGCGTCTATTTTCAAAGTGCCGACTTTCAGGCAAGGGCCAGGTATATGAGGAACAACATCCGCAACCGTTTCATCTTCTCTTTTTAAATAAACAAAGGCTCGCACATTTCCGTCTTCATCATACCCCACATAGGCAAGTTCATCGGCTTTTCGTGCGAACCATTGTTCAAAACCGCGATAAGCGGCTTTTAATGAATCAAAAAAAGGATCATTGATATCAACTTCTGAAAATGGGCGCTTACTAATCTGAACCTGTGGCATAACCATTTCCTTTGCGGTTTTGAATCCCTCTATTGTCACTCACCACAGCCAAAATACCCCCAAAATCCTTACCGTTCAATATAAAAACCACATTTTACCCCACCGAAAACACTAACCAGCTTCCCCCGTAGCCGCACGGAATACAGCGGCAGACCCCTTCTGTGCCTCCCTGAGCACGGCGTTTTCCTTTTCGAGCTCATGGATACGCATGTCACGGCGTTCTAGCTGTAGGCGGAGTTCCGCCACTTGTTCAGTGAGAGAGAGCAGCCGTTCCTGCGCGGCGAGCAGCCGTTCCTGTAGTTCCATATTTTTTCTGATGGAAGGAGAGGCCTGCGACATGTCGCAGGCTTTATTTGATTGCGATTGTGTATTTTCAATAGGTTGTACACTTGAAGCCCTACTTTCACCTGCGACAGTGTCGCAGGTGCGCCCCTCTCCTTTATCCGCATTAGCCCGCATCGGGCCTTCGCCAGTCAACAGCCATTGTTCACATATTCCAAATTGTTCACATATAGAGTTAAGAATTTTTTTTCTGGGAACCCTTCCAGATATTTCATAATTTATAACAGCACGTTGAGTAATTCCAAGAATCTCAGAAAATTCCTTCTGAGTCATTTTTCCTCTGATTTTTTTTATTCTTTCACCGAGTTCTGTCATTATTTATTCACCTTTTTGGCGTTGTTTATATGAACAAAATGTTGACTTTATCATGCTTTGTTCATATAAATGTTCATATCAAAACACGACTAAACGCCTTTCCCCAAAATCCTACAGGACGGACACAGGGGGCACAAGGAGGAAAAAATGAGGAATCGGACGGAAAGCGGCTTCCTGCGAACGCTGGAAGAAATCGAACAGGAGTTCGAGCACAAGGGGATCTGCAAGGCCGATTGGGCACGGGAACACGGACTCAGGCCGGGCGTCGTCTATGAAATCTTCGCCCGCCGTGCTGCCTGCAAGCGCGGCGAAGCTCACCGCGCCGCCGTACTGCTGGGACTAAAGGAAGGCGTCATTGAAGAGAGGGCGATATGAGCAAGGCGAAAAAAGGCGATCATCACCATCACGGAAGGGGAGGACGGCGTGGCGGTGCGCATCCAGTGCCTGCCCAGCGTTGGAGAGGCGGGAATCTGTGCCACGCTTGGAGTGAAAGGCTTTCAGGCCATTGTAAAAACCTGCCGTGAGCTTGGCGGCAAAGAAGCTACAAAATCCGCATCAGTATAAAAGGAGAGCAATACATGAACAGTGAAAGCATGAACTACGTCAGGGACCTGCTCAAAAAAGCCTATTACAGCGGCGCATGGGATATGTCGCAAGAATTGGTTCTGACAGACAACATAACCTATGAACTGGCGCAACGGCTTCGGGAAGCGATGAAAGCGGAGGCCGCACGTCATGCCGAGGAAATCACCATAGACGAAAAGGCCCTCCGCTGCTGGAACAGCGAAAGGGCCGAAGGAGAAGGAGAAACCACTGGCAACCTTCGCGCTGTACCTACCACGCCGGGCACTTATGCGCAACTCACGCCACTTGCCGCCGATCTGGAAGGGCTGGCCGTGTCCCTCGGCGTTCTGGCCGGAAACGTAAGTTCCGAGCAGTGGGAGTTTCTGAAGATGTTTCGTACCAATTTACGCGCCGCCGCCGAGCGTGTGGCCGCTCTGGAAAACAGTCTGGAGGTCCCTCATGAGCAGGCCTGAACGCCGTAACCAGCTTTCCCGCTGTATCACGCTCATGACCGCGCTTGCCCCGCATATCGTTTCCGGCCTGTCCGTCACCGAGCTTTCTCAGAAAGCCGGGCTGCCCGCATCCGTCGTCTGCCGGGACATGGAAGAGCTGAAGGCGGTCGGATGGGCGGAAAAGCTGGAATCCGGCCGCTGGTCCCTTACCACAAAACCCATCTCCCTTGCCGTCGCCTGCGATCTGGCGCTCAAGACCGCCCGCGAACGGCAGGACGATTTCAAGCGCAATGTTACCGCCGGAGGCTTCCGGCTGATGGAGAAATAACATGCCGGACCGCGCAAAAGCTCGTCCCGCGGACAATCTGGATCCCGTGAAAGATGAATTTCGCAGGTTTGCCCTCTCGGTTTTGCAAAACAGCAACAGCTTTGCCGACTTTCAGCTCAGGGCGGAATGGATTTTCGACCGAATCCGCTCCCACGGAAACAGGGAAGACCTTGAATATCTGTGCCGGGAACTTCGGAACCTTGCGGCACATTTCAATCAGCTCCAACTGTGGACGAAAGACCTTGAAACCATGCTGAGCCTAGCCGCATCCAGCCGGATAAAGGAGTAGTCACCATGCCCGCCCCTGAACTTCACAACTATCTGTGCGCCTATGACTTTGAAGTCGAGGATAAGGACTTTCTCTGGGAAGAGGACGGCGATTCCTTTGCTGACTGGAATCCCGAAGATGCCGCCGAGGAATTTCTTGAATGGCACGCCGAAGTCGAGGGAGTTGATCCGGGCTCTTATTGCGTCGTGGTCCTCGACCGGGAGACAGGAGAGACTACCCGGTGGAACGTGGAAGTCGAAATCACATACACAGCCTATCCCGCAGAGGAGTAATTACCATGCCCGATATTTCCGAAACCACCCCCGCCGCCCTCGACGCGGAACTTTCCGCCGCCCGTACCGAAACCGTCGCCGTGTCCGAAGCTGATTATGCCGAATCCCTGCGCATGGCGGAAGAGATCGGCAAGGTGAAGATGGCGCAGGCCATTTCCAGCGGGCTTTCCCTGTCCGTCATCCGCTGGTTTTCTTCCATGCGTGAATCCGGTGCCTACAGAGGGAAACTTTTGATAGGCCCGGACGGCAAAACCTTCCGCCCCTCAGTCTTTGAAGAGCTTTGCAGAGGGATGGGTTTTTCCTATCGAACAGTCGCTGAGAACCTTCAGAATTTCGCCGCGCTTGGGGAACGCTGCCTTTCCGAAGCGCAGGAACTCGGCCTGAAAGTCCGTGATCTGCGCAAGGTTCGCAAGGCCCTGAAGGACGCGCCGGAGGAGACGAAAGAGGAAGTTTTCGCGGCCCTGCGCGGCGCGAAGGACTCCTCGGAAGACCTGAAGACCGCCCTTGACGTTGTCTGCGCACAGCTTACCGCCGCGAAGACGGAGACGAAGAAGCTCGCGGTTCAGGCCGAAAAGCTGAAGAAGGCGGAAGAAGACCTGCGCAAGGACTACGATGCCCGCGGCCAGGTCATGGAAGCGCAGGCGGCGAAGTACGACGAACTCAACGAGAAATACATCCGCGCCACCAGCCCGCACCCGTCTGACAGGGAAGCACAGAAGCTCCTCCGCAACCAGACCTCGCGGGAGGAGCTGGATAAAAAATGCGGTGACGCGCTTCTGGCTGTTGCACAGCTTACGGCGCACGGCGCGGCCATGCTGGCCGATGAAGAGCTGGAAGAGGACACGCTTGCCTATGTCCACCAGAGGATTTCCCTGGCGGTGAAGGGCATGGCCGCCGCCATTCTGGACAACGGGATCGACATCGACCTTTCCGCCGAGTTCTCGGTGGACTTCGGAGACGAAGGCGAAGCGGCCGACGACAAAACGAACAATGACTGAAGGCGGCATGGCTTCTTCCCTTACACCGGAACAGACCCGGCTTGTGGGCGACATTGCGCGGGAACTTGCCGCGGCCGATCCCTGCACGGGGGAGCGCGGCGTCATCGTGAAGCGCTTGGCCGGGGCGCTCGGCGTCTCGGTCAATACCGCATACAGGTACTTGAAGCAGTATGCGGGCTGGACGAGCGGGAAGAAGCCGCGCCGCGGCAAGGGCGAGACCTGCGTGCCGGAAAGCCTGTGCCGCAGGATTGCCGAACTCATGCTGTTTCCACGCGCAAACGGCAAGCAGGTCATGACGCTGAAACTTGCCGTGCATATAGCGAAAGAGTCAGGGGAAGGCATTGCCGATCCTGAAACGGGAGAAATCACCATGCCTTCAGTTGAAACCATCAGCCGGGCGATGCGGCACTACGGCTGCCACCCGGAACAGCTCAAAAAGGGAAAACCTACAGGGCGCGTCCGTTCCCTGCATCCGAACCATACCTGGCTGCTGGACGCCTCGGTCTGCATTCTCTACCGCATCCGCGGCACAAGGCGCGTCGTCTTTCTGGACGAGCGTTCGTACAACGCGAAGAAACCGAAAAACCTTGTCGAGATCGGCAACCGGCGCATCGTGCGCTATGTCGTTGTCGACCATACCTCCAACGCCTTTTATGTCAGGTATGAGCAGGCCGCGGGCGAAACCGCCGAGGGCGTGCTGCGTACCCTGATAGAGTTTATCGCCGACCGTGGGCACCGCGACCCGGCGCACGGCCTGCCATGCATCCTGTACACGGACCCCGGCCCGGCCAATACCGCGTCGCTGATAACGAACTTCTGCGGTCAGCTTGATATCCGGCTTATTCACCACGCGCCCGGCGCGGCGAACGCCACCGGCGCGGTGGAAGTCCACCAGGACATCATCGAAAAGCAGTTTGAAAGCCGCCTGCGTTTTATGGACGTGCCGGACGTGGCCTATCTGCAAAGCGAGACTGACCGCTGGCGTCGGCACTTCTGCGCACGGGCCGAGCATTCCAGGCTGAAGACGACGCGCAACGCCGCTTGGTTGACCATAAAGGAAGACCAGCTGCGCACGGTTCCGCGCGACGTTTTGGAAGCCATCGCCCAATGGAAGGAAGAACGCCGGAACGTGGGAACCGACTTTGTTGTTTCCGTGAACACACGCACGCACTACGGCGTCCAGAGTTACGACCTGCGGGAGCTGGCCTATCACGGCCTGAGCGCCAACGAGTCCGTGCGGGTTCTGCTGAATCCCTTCAAGGCCCCGGAAATCGTTGCTGTGATGGACATGCCGGACGGCACGGAAAAGCGGTTCAACATCGCCCCTATGGAAAAGGACCAGTACAATCAGGACTTGTCCGCCCCGGTGTTCGGCGAAGGTTACAGGGCCATGCCGAAGACACACACGGAAAAGGTTCTGGAAGAAATCAAAATGCAGGCCTACGGCGTGGACTCCGTGGAAGAGGCGGAACGCCTGCACCGGGCGGGCAGGCGGCCTTCATCCGTGACAAACATCATGGCCGATGTGAAGGAAGCACCCCTGTACCTCGGCAGAAATGGACAGCCCGCGAAAGTGGCCGCGCCCACGGCGGACCCCATGCCCATGAGCCGGATTGCCTTTGCGGTCATGATGAAGCGCGAACACCCCGACGTCTGGAACGACGCGAACGCTTCCGCCTGCATGGAATGGCTTTCCACCCGCTACCCGGATTCCGTACCAGGGAAGGACATTGAAAACGTGGTCGCCCGCATGTGCGAGAAGTTCATGCCCCGGCGCGCCTCCGTGCTGACCTTCATTCCCGCCGAAGGCGAAAGGAGAACGGCATGTCAATAAAGGAACTCCTTGCCGATTGCGCGCCCTCCCGCCGGAAGCTGGCGGAAGAGCTGGGCATGTCCCCCGCGGCGCTCAGTCAGCTTTTGAACCACGGAACGCTCCCTAAAAGGCGCTGGCCGGAAATCCGGGAATCCATGCTTTCCCTCGCGGTCGCCCGCGGCAAGGCGGAAGGCGACATGGAAGCGGCCCTGAAGGAACTTGAACAGAAACCGGAATCCGCCCCGGAAGAAACGGCGGAACAGGAGGAACCCATGATTCTTCGCAAGCAGACCTTGACCATGCAGGCCCGGCAGACATTCCAGCTTGTGCGCAACCCCTTTGCCGACCCGGAAACGTCCGCCGACGTGTTCATGTCTCCCGATATCCGTTTTGCCCGTGAAACGCTGTATCAGGCGGCGACCGGCAGCGGCTTCCTTGCCCTGGTCGGGGAATCCGGCTCCGGCAAGTCCACCCTCAAGGACGAGCTTATCACGCGCATCAATGATGAAAACCTGCCCGTCATCATCATTGAACCTTACCCCCTGGCAATGGCCGCCAATGAGTCCCAGGGCAAGCCGCTGCGTTCCTCGCACATTGCCGAGGCCATTATCAGCACGGTGCAGCCGGGGGCAAAGATTCCTTCCAGCCCGGAAATGCGGTTCCGCCGTCTGCATGAAATCCTGAAGGCCAGCCACACGGCGGGAATGCGGCATTGCCTGATTATCGAGGAAGCGCACGACCTGCACAGGCACACGCTGAAAAGCCTGAAGCGGTTCCACGAACTGAAGGACGGCCTTGCCCGTCTGCTTTCCATCATTCTGATAGGGCAGACCGAGCTTGAAAAGAAGCTCCGTGTTACGGATGCCAGCGTCCGCGAAGTGGTGCAGCGGTGCGACGTGGTTCACCTGTCCGCCATAGCCGACCCCGGGGCATACATTCGCCACCGTTTCGAGCACGCCGGGGCGGATTTCAATGCGGCCTTCAGCCCGGACGGCATTGAAGAAATCCGCGCGAATCTCACCGTTTCGCCGGACAGTCGGGGCGACGGCGTCTATATGGGGTATCCGCTCATGATTGCGAACCTCGCCACGGCCGCACTGAACCTCGCGGCCAGCGTGGGGGAAAAGCAGGTCACGGCGGATGTTGTGCGCATGGTGCGGCAATAAGGGGGGGGGGGCATGACAGACCGGGAATTTGTGGAACTGGTGCGAAGGATGCGGGCGGCGCAACGGGTTTATTTCCAGTGCCGCGCACCGTCCGATCTGAACAGGGCGAAAGCCCTTGAACGTAAGGTCGACCGGGAATTGGAGCAACGGGCAGCGGCGGAAGCTCCGAAACAGGCAACATTATTTTGAGGGAAACCACCATGCGGAGTTCCATCACAATCAGGATGAAAAACGGCAGAGTGACGGGAATCAATCTTAGCGGCAAGGCGGCAAACAATTTTTTCAAAGCACTTCAAGCCCAGGAGGGAGAAGACAATGGCAAAGCGAGTGAAACCGGTTCTGAATATTCCGACCGTCCACAACCTGAACGAGGCGGACGCCATGCTGGCACGAGTCAAGGCGCGTGAGCGTGAGCTTGCCCTGCTTGAACTCGGAATGAAGGAAGACATTGACGCTCTGAAGCTGAAATGCGCTGAACAGGCGGAGCCTATTCTGGAAGACCTTGAAATCATGCGCCAGGCCCTTACCCGCTTCGGTGAAGCACACAAGGCCGAACTGTTCAGCAAGAAACGCTCCATAACGCTGAACTTCGGCATTATCGGATTCAGGCTGACGCCGCCCGTTCCCAAGCCGCTGAAGAAAATCACATGGGAACAGGTGCTCGGCATTTTGAAGAACTCCGAAGACCCGGAACTGACCGCCTGCGTCCGTACAAAGCAGGAAGTCGACAGAATGGCCCTGCGTGAGCTTTCCCCGGAAAAGCTCGCTCAGGCCGGGTGCAGGCTGGAACAGGTGGACGAGTTCTTTTGCGATACCCGCGACGAAGCCCTCGCCGCGGCGGAAGGAGGCGCGCAATGACCACGAACACCAGCGGACTTATCAAGGCCATACAGACCGGCCGCCGCGAGCTCGGCCTGTCCGATGAAGAATATCGCGCCCTGCTGGAAGGCGTCAGCGGCAAGGCCTCTACAAAGGAACTTAACGCCTACCAGTTGAAGGAAGTTCTTCGCCGAATGCGCGAGGCCGGATTCCATACCGCGACCGAGCCTCAGCTTCGGAAAATCAGAAGCCTGTGGTTCAGCATGTACGACGAGGGAATCGTCAAAAGCAAGACCGAACAGTCCATTTCCGCGTATATCCGGCGGATAACGAAAAAGAGCGCCAATGCTTGCGGCGTGAAAGACCTTCAGCGCGTTATCGAAACACTGAAGCAATGGATTGACCGCTTGGACGACCCCGCCGCGCGGGAACGCCTTCGCCGGGAGTTTGTCACCATGCCGGCCGCTTCGCCGCTTCCTCAGTAACCTGTAAACCAGTTGGAGAAACACCATGAAGAAGGAAGAACTGATTACCCAGGCCGTAACTGCGGTACGTTCCGATTATAACCGCGCCCTGAGCCGCGCGGACATGGAAAGCGCGTTTGCCGCCATTTGTGAAGTTGCCGCGGCGGAACTGCTCGGAGGCGGGGAAGTTTCCCTGCCCGGCCTGGGCAAGCTGAAGGTGAAGGAAACCAACGCCCGCACCGGCCGCAATCCCAAGACCGGGGAAATGATTGATATCCCCGCAGGCCGGAAGGTTGTTTTCACGCCCGGCAAGGAGTTCAAGGAGGCTTTCAAAAATTAAGTAAATAGGGCCGTCACCGAACTGGAGACAGCCCTTACAGATATGGCGTAGCCGAACTTGGGAAATGGAAACAGCCGGGAAAAGTGCACATACAAGCTTGCTCTGTTGTAGAATTATGTTGATGGCTCTGTGCGTGACGTGTTCCTTTGCTCCGGCATGGGCGGC
>ERZ779866.3959-NODE-3959-length-11456-cov-2.744672_pt1 | contig 11456 bp, 12 predicted proteins | sample MGYA00511248_ERZ779866 | MGnify/ENA primary metagenome ERZ779866 (study PRJEB29588, sample SAMEA2155758) | human gut metagenome | biome: human gut; feature: human-associated habitat; material: faeces | place: Denmark | collected 2008/2010 ... | reverse complement strand
CACGGGATGCAGGTGAGCGACATTGATCTGTTTATCGCGCATCAGGCCAATCTGCGCATTATAGAAGCTGTGGGAAGCCGTCTTGGCATTGCCGAGGACAAGGTATTCATCAATGTGCAGGATTACGCCAATACTTCGGCGGCTACCCTGCCTCTTGCCTTGGATGACGCGCGTAGTCAGGGACGGCTGAAACCCGGTATGAAGGTTCTGCTGGCGACATTCGGCGGCGGCATTACCTGGGGGGCCGCCCTGCTTGGCTGACAGGCATTCTTTCCGTTGAAATTTCTTTTTTTCAGCCGTAGAGTATCATTTCTCAATGAGGAAGACAGGATGAGCGAACTTCTTTCCACGGCGCTTGTTACCGGAGGGTCCCGCGGCATTGGCCGTGCCGTTGCCCAGACCCTGGCTGCTGCGGGATATCAGATATTTCTGACCTATGTCAGCAAACCGGATGAGGCCGAACAAACCGCACGCGCCATACTTGGGGCGGACGAGCCAGAGCGTTCCGGCTGGACGTTGGCGATTCCGAATCTGTTGCTGCATTTTTTCGTGACGAAGTGCGGGAGAGGGTAGAACTTGCCGTGCTTGTCAACAATGCCGGCATTACCAAAGACGGCCTCATGCTTCGCATGAAGGACGAAGATTTTGATCGGGTTCTTGGTATCAACCTGCGTGGAGCCTTTCTCTGTCTGCGTGAAGCTGCCAAAATTATGTCGAAGCAGCGGTATGGCCGTATTATAAATATTTCGTCGGTTGTCGGACAAATGGGAAACGCCGGGCAGGTTAATTACAGTGCTGCCAAGGCGGGATTGATTGGCATGACCAAGTCCGCTGCCAAAGAACTTGCTTCCCGTTCCATCACCGTCAACGCGGTCGCGCCCGGCTTCATTGAAACGGACATGACCGCCGCGCTTTCCGACGAAGCCCGAGATGCCTATGCCAAGGCCATTCCGCTTGGCCGTCTCGGATCGGCGCAGGACGTTGCGGATGCCGTGGCCTTTCTGGCTTCAGACAAGGCATCCTATATTACCGGACAGATACTGGCCGTCAACGGCGGCCTTTACTGCTAACCCCTCTAACTCTGGCCTTTTGGAGGAATCATGTCTGTTGAAGAAAAAATCAAACAGATCATCAAGGATCAGCTCGGCGTATCTGAAGAAGAAGTGAAGCCGGAAGCGTCTTTTGTGGAAGATCTCGGCGCCGATTCTCTCGATCTCACGGAGCTTATCATGGCGATGGAAGAAGAGTTCGGCGTTGAAATTGCCGACGAAGACGCCCAGAAGATTCTTAAGGTCAAAGACGCCATCAGCTATATCGAAAGCAAGCAAAAGTAAGAACGGGGCACGGCTGTACCCCGTTTTGCGGGTGACCTGCATCCCGAGAAGACGCTGTACGCAAGCAGCCTCTCCAGTGCGGTCACCCGCTTTTCTTTTGGCGGCGTGTTTTTTGAAATGCGCCCCGGCTACATGAGCAAGGAGCAGATATGGAACGCAGACGTGTCGTCATCACCGGCATTTCCGCCATCACCCCGCTGGGGCTTGACGCTGCAAGCAGCTGGCAGGCCCTGCTGGCAGGAAAGTCTGGGATTGAGCGTATTACCCTTTTTGACACGACCGGATATGACACGCATATCGCCGGGGAGGTCAAGGGCTTTCGCCCCGAAGATGTCATTCCCGCCAAGGTCTGCAAGCGCATGGATCGGTTCGTCCAGTTCGCCGTTTGCGGTGCCGATCAGTTGATGAAAGATTCCGGATACAGCATTGACGAACAGAATGCCGAGAACACCGGAGTTATTCTTGGTGTTGGACTCGGCGGCCTGCACACCATTGAAGTGTTCCATTCCAGACTTGTGGAGGCTGGCCCTTCCAGGGTTTCTCCCTTTTTCATTCCCATGCTGATTTCCAATATGGCTCCTGGACAGGTAGCGATCAACACGGGAGCCAAAGGTCCGAATCTGGTCCTGACCAGCGCGTGTGCCTCTTCGCTGCATGCCATAGGTCACGCATACTCCGAAATTTTGCTGGGACGCTGCGAGGCGGTGATCACAGGGGGGATGGAGGCAACCATCACGCCGATGGGCATTTCCGGTTTTACCTCCATGAAGGCATTGTGCACGCAGTATGATGAAACTCCCCACAAGGCGTCCCGTCCCTTCGATCTCACCAGGGCAGGCTTCGTCATGGGCGAGGGCGCAGCCATGCTGATGCTTGAGAGTCTGGATTCCGCAAGGGCGCGTGGTGCAAAGATTTATGCTGAGATTGTCGGATTCGGCGCGTCGGATGATGCCTATCACATGGTAGCGCCGCTGGAGACGGGGGCGGGAGCGGCGTCCGCCATGCGCAGGGCGTTGAAGGATGCCGGGCTGTCTCCGGAAAAAATCCGCCATATCAGTGCGCACGGCACTTCGACCCATGCCAACGATGCGGGTGAAACCCGCGCCATTAAGGCAGTGTTTGGAAAACACGCATATGATATCGCCGTCTGCGCAAGCAAATCCCAGATCGGGCATATGCTCGGGGCTGCCGGAGGCGCGGCCAGTGTGTTTACCGTGCTGGCGCTGCAGAGCGGCATGGTGCCCGGAACCATTAATCTGGAGACGCCCGATCCTGAATGCGATCTTGATTACATGAGCGACGGACCCAAAAAGCTTGATCCCGAGTACGCCATGGTCAATGCTTTCGGTTTCGGCGGCACGAACGCCAGTATCGTTTACAAACGCTTTGAAGATTGAGGGGTTTCCTCATAAGGGATTGCGTGTCATGCAGGAATTGATTCTTCAGGATCCGGAAATTGCAGAGGCAATTTTTAAGGAAAGCCGTCGTCAGACCGGGAAGCTCGAACTTATTGCTTCGGAAAACTTTGTGTCCGCAGCTGTGCGCGAAGCGCAGGGAAGTATCCTGACCCATAAATATGCCGAGGGATATCCTGGAAAGCGTTACTACGGCGGCTGCGAATTTGTTGATGTGGCGGAAAATCTGGCGCGCGATCGTGCCCGACATCTGTTTAACTGTGACTATGTCAATGTACAGCCGCATGCGGGAAGTCAGGCCAACATGGCGGCATATCTCGCCTTCATAAAACCTGGTGATACGGTTTTGGGCATGGATCTGTCGCACGGAGGGCATCTGACGCACGGCAGCCCGGTGAATTTTTCAGGACGTCTTTTTCATATCGTTTCCTATGGCGTGGAAAAAGAGACTGGTCTGATCGATTACAATGCGGGGGAACGCCTGGCACGGGAGCACAAGCCCGCCCTGATTGTGGCCGGGGCAAGCGCATACCCCAGGGTGATTGATTTCGCCCGGTTCCGCAAAATTGCGGATGAGGTCGGAGCCAGGCTGATGGTGGATATGGCGCATATTGCCGGTCTGGTGGCGGCTGAACTCCATCCGTCTCCTCTGCCGCATGCACATGTCACGACCACCACCACGCATAAGACTCTGCGCGGACCTCGCGGCGGCATGATTCTGGCCAGAAGCGCCGATGTCGCTGATGTGGAAAAGCGCTTCAACAGTCAGATTTTTCCAGGTATTCAGGGTGGACCTCTCATGCACGTCATTGCGGCGAAGGCAGTTGCCTTCGGAGAGGCTTTGAGGCCCCAGTTCAAGACGTATCAGCAGCAGGTGCTGAGAAACGCGGAAAAGCTTGCCTCCTGCATCATGGATGCGGGGTATGAGCTGGTGTCCGGCGGCACTGACAATCATCTGATGCTGATGGATCTGACCCGCAAGGATATTACCGGCAAAGATGCTGAACATGCGCTTGACGTAGCCGGAATCACGGTTAATAAGAATACGGTGCCGTTTGAAACCCGTTCTCCCTTTGTGACTTCCGGAGTCCGGCTGGGAACCCCTGCGCTGACCACACGCGGCATGAAGGAAGAGGAAATGGAAAAGGTAGCTGGCTGGATTGTCGATGTGCTCGCGCATTATCAGGATGAGCGGTATCTTGATGCCGTATGCCGGGATGTGCGAAAGTTTGCGGAACAGTTCCCGCTTTTTGCCTGGTAGAGCGTAATACCGGGCGATTTTCCGCTGTGGAAAAGGAAAATTGCCCGGATTATGGAGCATGGCGTCGGAGGAGGCTGTTTATGGCGAGTCATCAGCGGGTATCGTGGCCGCAATACTTCATGCGGATTGCGCATCTGGTAGCGGAACGTTCCACCTGTCTGCGTCGGCGCGTCGGGGCGGTTGCCGTAAAGGACAAGCGTATTCTGGCAACGGGTTATAATGGAGCCCCGGCGGGGATTCCTCATTGTCTGGAAATCGGTTGTCTGCGCCAGCAGCTTGGGATTCCCTCCGGTCAGCGCCATGAAATCTGCCGGGGGCTTCATGCGGAACAGAATGTCATCATCCAGGCTGCGGTACACGGCATATCTCTGGCGGGTTCCGAACTTTATTGCACTACAAGACCTTGTTTGATTTGTACAAAGATGTTGATAAATTGCGGTATCCGGAGTATTTGGCACGCTGAGAGCTATCCGGATGAAATGGCGGATGCCATGCTCAGGGAGGCGGGTGTTCAGGTCGGCATTCTCCGGCTTGAGGATGAAGGAGAGATGAAGCCCGATGTTTCCGCTTCTTGCGAGACTGCGGAGGCTGTCATGTGTATTCCCGGAGAGAAACTATGAGCGAGTCACGTTTTGCGCCGTTTATGAGAGAAGCCCTGGCTTGCGCGGAACGGGGACGCTGGCTTGCCGCACCCAATCCTGCCGTCGGGGCGGTGCTTGTCCGGGACGGACGTATTGTCGCCCGCGGCTGGCACGCCGGTTTCGGCAAGGCTCATGCCGAAGTCGTCTGTCTTGCCGAGGCGGCCCGCAATGGCATTGATCCATCGAAGTGTACGCTGGTGGTAACCCTTGAGCCGTGCAACCACCATGGTAAAACGCCTCCTTGCGTTGAGGCGATTCTCACGGCGGGAGTCCGGCATGTGGTCATCGGAATGCGCGACGTCAACCCCGCGGCGCGGGGAGGGGTGGAAACGCTTCTTGCTGCAGGGGTGACTGTAGAAACAGGGGTGATGGAAGATGCCTGCCGTCTGAGCATGCTGGATTTCATCACATGGCAGACGACTGAGCGGCCTTACGTCATTTTGAAAATGGCTTCGACTCTGGATGGACATATTGCATCCCGCATGGGCAAACCTGAGGCAGTGAGCAGTGAAGCCTCGCGAGAGGTTGTCATGCGTTTGCGCGGCGGCGTCGGCGCTGCCGGAGGGGCAGTTCTGGTGGGAGCGAATACTCTGTTTATCGACAATCCCCGCCTTACTGCCAGAGTGGAAGGAACGGAGCGAGAACCTCTTGCGGCCATGCCCACACGTCGCCTTCCGTCGCCCGAAGCCAATCTCAATATTCTGCAGCAACGCCCCGCAGATTGTGTCTTTTTCACCACAGCCGCGCAGGCTGCTTCACCCGGAGCACAGGCGCTGCGCGAAAAGGGCGTGCGCGTATATGGTCTGGAACCTGATGAGCGCGGCCAGGGGCTTGACCTGCTTCAGATGCTGCATCTGTTGCGCGAGCAGGAGCAGTGTCACTATGTTCTCTGTGAAGGAGGCGCGCGGCTGGCCACCAATCTTCTGGAAAACGGACTGGTAGATGATTTTCGCCTGCATCTGGCTCCGCGTGTTCTCGGTGATGAGGATGCTCCTTCCCTGTTCTGCGGTCGCGTTTGCGGCAGTATGGAGGAGACACTGAATCTGCGCCTGGTCTCCATGCGCAACATAGGCGGAGATTGCCATCTGCGCTATGTTTCCGGGTTGGAGGCGGCATGTTTACAGGGTTAGTTGAGGGGTGTGGAACGGTAACATCTGTTGCCGCGGCGAGCGGGCAGCTCCGGCTGGGCATCCGACCTCATTTTGCATGGGAAAAACCTCTTCAGGGGGAGTCTGTCGCGGTTAATGGAGCCTGCCTCAGTGTTGAGGGGTGGGACGGTTTTTCCTTCAGAACCTATGCTTCCGCGGAGACGCTGGCCTGCACCATGCTCGGCTCTCTTTCCCGCGGAGATGAGGTGAACCTGGAACGAGCGCTTTCTCTCGGAGATCGGCTGGGCGGACATCTGGTGAGCGGACATGTTGACACGATTGCTCATGTAAACAGCGTTTCCGAGCGAGGGGCTTCCCATTGCTGCCGTTTTTCCTTTCCCGAAGAGTGGAGCCGGCAGGTCATCACCAAGGGGTCGGTCACCTTGGGGGGGATCAGTCTTACGGTAAACGCATGCGGCCCGGGGTGGCTGGAAGTCAATATTATTCCTGAAACATGGAACGCCACCGTTGCCCGCAACTGGCAGCCGGGGCAGCCGGTCAACATGGAAACCGACATGCTGGGGAAATATGTCGGCCAGATGCTGGTGTATTTTCTGCAGGCCGATCTTGGTATACAACAAGAGGTACGGAGAGACCGGAGCCGTTTGAGCCTGGAATTTTTGAGAGAACATGGTTTTTAAGTCCGTCTGATGCGGATTGTCAGTCGCGTGAGGATAACACTATGCCTATTTGCAACACGGAAACAGCGATTGAGGATCTCCGTTCTGGCAAGATGATTATTCTTGTCGATGACGAAGATCGCGAGAATGAAGGGGATCTAACCATCGCGGCTGAATTCGTGACACCCGAAGCGATCAATTTTATGGCTACCTACGGGCGGGGGCTGATCTGCCTGCCCATGTCATCGGAAATGGCTGACAGGCTTAATCTCCCTCTGATGACAAAGCGTAACGGCTCCCGTTTTGGCACCAACTTCACGGTTTCCATTGAAGCCCGCGAAGGGGTGACCACCGGTATTTCCGCAGCGGATCGCGCCAGAACCATTCAGGCCGCCGTAGCTGATGATGCCAAGGCTGAGGATCTTGTCACTCCCGGACATATTTTCCCGCTTCGAGCGCATCCCGGAGGCGTACTGATGCGCGCGGGGCAGACCGAAGGAAGCGTTGATCTCGCCAGGCTCGCGGGAATCAAGCATGCCGCCGTCATCTGTGAAATAATGCGTGATGATGGCGAAATGGCGCGTATGCCCGATTTGGAAATCTTTGCGGAAAAGCATGGGCTGCATATCGCAACAATTAAAGATATCATCAAGTACCGTATGGATCGAGGCCAGGTGGCGGTGCGCCGGGTCGCCGAAGCCAACATGCCGACCAGGTACGGAGACTTCCGTATTTACGCCTATGAAAATTCTTTGGACAATCAGACCCATGTGGCGCTGGTGAAGGGCAATGTGGCAGACGGCGAACCGGTTCTGACCAGGGTACACAGCGAGTGTTTGACCGGTGATGCCTTTGGTTCGCTGCGCTGTGACTGTGGGGATCAGCTTGCCGCCGCCATGCGGCAGGTTGAAAAGGAAGGACGGGGGCTTATCCTGTATATGCGTCAGGAAGGCCGTGGCATAGGCCTTGCGAACAAGATCAAAGCCTATGCTCTTCAGGACGAGGGGCTGGATACGGTGGAGGCCAATATCCGGCTTGGCTTCCCTCCGGATCTGCGTGATTACGGTGTGGGTGCGCAGATCCTTGTGGATCTGGGGGCTCATCGTTTGCGTCTGCTGACGAACAACCCGAAAAAGATTATTGGTCTTGAAGGGTACGGCATTGAAATAGTCGAACGCGTGCCCATTGAGCTTGAAGCCGGAGACTACAACGAAGAGTACCTGCTGACCAAGAAAGAAAAAATGGGGCATCTGCTCTGTTGTATGCACCATCATAAGGGCTGAGATGCCGGAGGATCTCCATGGAACAGATTCGCTGCATAGAAGGGATGATGGAGGCCAAGGGGCTTCACATCGCGATTGTTGCAACCCGTTTCAATGATTTTGTCGTGGATCGCCTGGTGGGCGGTGCTGTCGACTATCTGACCCGTCATGGTGCAGCGCGCCAGGATCTGACTCTGGTGCGCGTGCCCGGCGCCTTTGAATTGCCGGTGGTCTGCCAGAAGCTGGCTGCATCCGGCAAATATGACGGTGTTCTGGCTTTGGGTGCTGTTATCCGGGGCGCAACTCCGCATTTTGATTTCGTGTCGAGCGAGGCGACCAAGGGTATTGCTCATGTTTCTCTTCAGTATGGTATGCCCATCGGCTTCGGGCTGCTGACTACTGATAATCTGGAACAGGCCATTGAGCGGGCCGGGAGCAAGGGCGGCAATAAGGGCGTGGAAGCTGCTTCCGCTCTGCTGGAAACATTACGCGTCATGGAGCAGCTTTAATGGGTGTTCGTACTGTGCCGCGCAGAGTTTCCCGCAACCTGGCCTTTCAGGTTTTATACGGACAGGAATTTCTGCATTCGACCACGCCCGAGGAATTGAGCAGGGCTTTCCGCGCCGCGCCGCGTCAGGATGATCAGGAAGAGACCGAGGCAAGCGGATTTGCCTGGGAGCTTGTGGAAGGAGTGTGGAGCAAGACGCACGAGCTGGATGAGCTGATTCGTCGATATACCCGTAACTGGCGTCTGGAGAGAGTTGGACGTGTCGAGCTTACCCTGATGCGTCTGGCGCTGTATGAAATGCTGTATCGTCCCGATGTTCCACCCAAAGTTGCCATGAATGAAGCTCTGGAGTTGAACCGACAGTACGGGGAAGAAAAATCCAGGGCATTTCTTAACGGCGTACTTGATGCTGCCGCGAAAGGACTGGAAAACGGGGAACTTTTGGGCAAGTAAGTTGCTGGTAAATGTTTTTTTAAGCTTTACTTGAAGGAATAAGCTTTATGACTCTTTCCTCCCGTTATGATCCGCAGAGCATTGAAGAAAAATGGCAGAAACTGTGGGCGGAACGTCGGATTTTTGCGTGTGAACCTGATTCTTCCCGGCCCAAGTATTATGTCCTGGAGATGTTTCCCTATCCTTCCGGCAACATTCACATGGGGCATGTGCGCAACTATTCCATAGGCGACGTGGTGGCCCGTTTCCGCCGAATGCAGGGATATAATGTCCTGCACCCCATGGGGTGGGACGCGTTTGGCCTTCCCGCCGAGAACGCGGCCATCAAGCACAATATTCATCCCGCCAAATGGACTTATGCCAATATCGACAACATGCGGGCGCAGCTGAGACGTCTGGGGTATTCCTATGACTGGCGGCGCGAGCTGGCAACCTGCCATCCGAAATACTATAAGTGGGAACAACTGTTTTTTCTGCGCTGGCTGGAAAAGGGACTGGTATATCGCAAAAAGGCCCCGCAGAACTGGTGCCCCCAGTGTCATACCGTACTGGCCAACGAACAGGTGGAAGAGGGGCGCTGCTGGCGCTGCGATACTCCGGTGGAACAGAAGGAGCTGACGCAGTGGTTTCTGCGTATTACCGCCTATGCTGACGAGCTGCTGGAAGATTTGAAGAAGCTGGAAGGCGGCTGGCCGGATCGGGTACTTTCCATGCAGCGTAACTGGATAGGCAAATCGGAGGGGGCAGAAATAGTCTTTCCTCTTGATGGACGCGAAGGGGAAATCAGGGTTTTCTCCACCCGTCCGGATACTGTATTCGGCGTAACCTTCATGACCCTTGCTCCCGAACATCCTCTGGTTGAATCATTGATCGCGGGGCGGGAAAACGAGGGGGAAATCCGAGCGTTCATCGAACGTACACGCAATATGGATCGTCTGGATCGCCAATCTGATGCGCTGGAAAAAGATGGTGTCTTTACAGGAGCATACTGCCTCAATCCATTCACAGGCCGGCGCATTCCCATCTGGCTGGGCAATTTCGTTCTGGCCGAGTATGGAACGGGGGCGGTCATGGCTGTACCCGCGCATGATCAGCGTGACTTTGATTTCGCGCGCAAGTTTGGGCTGGACATGCTGGTAGTCATCCAGGCAGAGGGAGAACGCCTTGATCCTTCCACAATGGACAAGGCATGGACTGAACCGGGAATCATGGTCAATTCCGGGGAGTTCGACGGTATCTCCAACGAAAAGGGCAAAGAGCTGGTTGTCAAGGCGCTGGAGAGCATGGGCAGGGGCGGGAAGACCGTCAACTGGCGTCTCCGCGACTGGAATATTTCCCGTCAGCGTTTCTGGGGCGCGCCTATTCCTGTTGTGTATTGCGAAGAGTGCGGCATGGTGCCTGTTCCCGAGCAGGAGCTCCCTGTCCTGCTGCCGCTGGATGCGCAGCCTCTGCCCGATGGACGCTCTCCTTTGCCGCATCTTGACTCGTTTGTACATACCGTCTGTCCCCGTTGCGGCAGACCGGCGAAGCGTGAAACCGATACAATGGATACGTTTGTGGAGTCCTCCTGGTATTTCGCCAGATTCACGGATGCGCGCAACGACAGCGGAGCCTTCGACAAGAAGGCGCTTTCCTACTGGCTGCCGGTTGATCAGTATATCGGTGGAGTGGAACACGCCATTCTGCACCTGCTGTACTCCCGTTTCTTCACCAAGGTTCTGAGAGATTTCGGGTTTTATCCTGCAGATTTGGAAGAGCCTTTCAGTAATCTCCTGACTCAGGGAATGGTGCTGAAAGACGGTTCCAAGATGTCGAAATCCAAGGGCAACGTTGTTGACCCGACAGACATGATCGACAGATATGGCGCGGATACCGTGCGCCTGTTCTGTTTGTTCGCCGCCCCCCCGGAACGCGATTTTGACTGGAGCGATACAGGGATTGAAGGCTCCTCGCGTTTTCTCAATCGCATTTGGCGACTTTTTGTCGAGCTTCGTCCACATCTGGAGGCGACGGCTGCCTGTTCTTCCACGGAAACATGTGCCGCTGTTCCCGCCGCGCGGGAACTTCGCCTGCGCGAACACGCTACAGTCAGGAAAGTCGGGGAAGACATCGGCAATCGGTATCAGTTCAATACCGCTATTGCCGCTGTCATGGAGCTGGTAAATAGCCTGTATCTCGCCAAGGATGAGCTGACAGCCTCACCGGAGGGCAGGGAAGCGCTCTCTTCCGCCATGGCCACAGTATTGACGCTTCTGTACCCCATTACGCCGCATATGTGCGAGGAGTTATGGCAGGGTTTGGGCCATTCTGATTCTCTGGCAGAAGAGAGGTGGCCTCAATGGCAGGAAAGCGCTCTCAAGCGCGACATGATTACGGTGGTTCTTCAGGTTAACGGCAAGCTGCGCGGCAAGATTGAAGTTCCGGCGGAAGCTTCCCGTGAGGAAGCGGAAAAGCTGGCGCTGGGGGATGAGTCCGTGAGGCGTCATATTGACGGTCTGACCGTCCGCAAGGTTGTCGTTGTGCCAGGGAAGCTGGTCAACGTGGTGGCGAACTGATGAACATGGGGGGCTTTTTCGCAAGGATAGCGCGACCTTTGCTTCTTGCTGCCATCATATCCATGCCGCTGACTGGGTGTGGATATCAATGGCAGGGAGGCGAAGGCGCTTCGACGTCCAGTGTGCTTGGCGCAGGGGGCAGTACGGTAAAAATTGTCGAAGTGGAGCAATCCTCGCTTTACCCCTGGGTGCCGTATTATCTGCGTACTCTGATGCGGGACGAGATAACGCTCCGGCGGCTGGCCCAGTGGCGGGATGA
>ERZ779866.3958-NODE-3958-length-11457-cov-6.843098_pt1 | contig 11457 bp, 10 predicted proteins | sample MGYA00511248_ERZ779866 | MGnify/ENA primary metagenome ERZ779866 (study PRJEB29588, sample SAMEA2155758) | human gut metagenome | biome: human gut; feature: human-associated habitat; material: faeces | place: Denmark | collected 2008/2010 ... | reverse complement strand
CGGGTACCGGGCCGCCATGCGGCCCGGTACCCGGTTTCCCTTCAGGGGGGAGGCGGGTCGGAATCCTGTTTCTTCCGCCACTTCTGTTCCAGTTCCTCCTCTTCCTTCTCGTGCTTGGTGCGCAGATAGATGAGGAATGGAGCGGCCAGCAAAACGACCAAGGGCAGAAGCATATCGGAGGGGTCTGCGTTTGGGTCCCCGGAGCTGCGGACCAGCCGGGCCAGCGCCAGGGCCAGCACCACCCCGTCATGGACCATGATAAAGCGCAGCACGCTGCCGCCCCGAAGGGCGCCGTCCAGGGAGACCGCCCCTCCGATAATGGCTACCGGCCAGACATACCAGGGGGGAGGCCCATTCCCTGCCAGCCCGGCGGCCTGGGCCGCCGCAGACGCCAGCAGGACCAGGAAGATGGCGAAATAGATCCAGTAAAGGACGGGACTTGCCCTTTTCTGAAAGGAAGACGGTAAGTTTTCCATGGCAAGACCCCTCCTAAGCGGGCGTGGATTAAGCCGGGATGGCTGATTTGGGCAGGGCGGTTAGGAAGCGGACGGGGGAGCAGGCGGCTCCTGCCCCTCCGCGGGAGGAACTTGCCGGTCCTTCCTCCGGGCGAGGGCAAGGCGGGCGAAGCCCACGGGCAGAATGGCCAGCTCCAGCACCGCGGTGACCAGCTGGGTCTCGTTCTGGGGCGGACGGTTGAGGATGGAGACCACAATGGCCACCTCCAGCCCCACCGCCAGCCCGGCGGCCAGGGGGAGGGGGAAGGAGAGGGCCCAGCCCAGGCCCAGGATCTGGGTCAGGGAGAAGGCCAGTCCGGCGGCCACCACAGCCCAGTGATACCAGGCGGGGGGCGGCCCGGCAATCAGTCCGGCCACCCGGGCTGCCAGGATCGCCAGAAAGATCAGGAAGAGGAAAAGCAGTGCCCAGCCGCCGGTTCGGCCCAGCTTTCGTTCCTGCTGACCTGTGGAAGAGATTTTCTGGAACAGCTTCATGGGGATGACCTCCTTTTCGACAGGCGAAAGGGACGGCTATTGGAGAAAGACAATCTTTTCAGGATTATTTTAACAGATTGCGGCGGAATTGTAAAGGAAAAAATGGCAAAAAAATACAAAAGAGAGGCGGGCCAGCCGCCCGCCCCTCTTTCGCGCCCGGATAGCGGGGGAACGTTATGCCCAATCCTTGCACACGTCCACCCAGCCCTGGGCCAGGGAGGCCCGCTCCAGCTCATCTAGAGTGAGCTTCACTGCGGAATTGGACGTTCCCGCGGCGGGGTAGACGATGTCGAACCGCCTCAGGCTCTCATCCAGCCAGACCGGGACGCCGCCGTTGACGCCAAAAGGGCACACACCCCCCACCCCGTGGCCGATGAGAGCCTCCACCTGGTCGTGGGGGATCATCTTGGCCTTGGTGTGGAAACGGGCCTTGTACTTGCTGTTGTCGATGCGGGCGTCCCCAGCGGCCAGAATGAGCACCGGCCCCTCCGGCAACAGGAAAGACAGGGTTTTCGCGATATGGGCGGGCTGACAGCCCACTGCCTGGGCGGCCAGCTCCACCGTGGCACTGGAGACATCGAAGAGCTGGATCCGGTCCTCCAGTCCAAACTGAGCCAGATGGGCCTTCGCGCGGTCCAAAGACATGATAACCACTCCTTCTCACAGATCGAATCCTGTCTACTACTGTACCATGATTCCGGCTCTTTTTCAATTTAACGCAGCACAGTGGAATGGACGAAAAATGCGGGAGAAAGCTGGTGACAGTTTGGGCAAGGTGTGGTACAATGGCTGTGAAAATCCGGAAACAGATGATATGAGGAGGATTGCGTGATGAATAAGCTGGGCGTTGAGGCTTCCCTGAAGCATATTCCGGAGCTGGATCCCGAATTTTTCCCGGTGCTCCGGTTCAACCAGGCGTTTTTGAGGACTGCCCAAAAGCCGATGTCCGTCGCCGTGGAGCGGGACCGGGGACAGGTGGCGGTGTGCAACACCCGCATCCATGGGACCCCCGAGTGGTTTGAGGCAGACTGCTACTATATGGACCGGCTGGTCAAGTCCCTGCTGTGGATGAAGGGTGGCTGGAAGGTCTATGTGGCCGGAGATGAAGCCATCGGGAAGTATCTCCAGCAGACCTATTCCCTTACCGGGGCCCGGGCCTTTGACGCCGACTTCATGGCCGGGGTGTACGAGCGGCCCTTTGAGGTGGTGCTCTGCGATCAGGTGCCCGCCGAGCACGACGTGTCCCAGGCCATCGGCCGGCACATGGACGGCTGCCGCATCGGCTTTGACGCCGGCGGATCCGACCGGAAGGTGTCCGCCGTGGTGGATGGGGAGACGGTGTTCTCCGAGGAGGTGGTGTGGTTTCCCAAGGTCACCGCCGACCCCCAGTACCACTATGACGGCATCGTGTCTGCCCTGAAGGCTGCCGCCGAGCATATGCCCCGGGTGGACGCGGTGGGGGTGAGCTCTGCCGGGGTGTATATCAACGACCGCACCATGGTGGCCTCCCTGTTCCTGAAGGTGCCGAAAGACGAGTTTGACGCCAAGGTGAAGGATATCTTTATCCGGGCCATCACCGACACCTTCGGAGACGTCCCCTACGCCGTGTGCAACGATGGCGACGTATCCGCCCTGGCCGGGGCCATGAGTCTGGAGGACAACAGCGTGCTGGGCATTGCCATGGGCACCAGCGAGGCGGTGGGCTACGTGGACGAGAAGGGCAACATCACCGGCTGGCTCAACGAGCTGGCCTTCATGCCCGTGGATGTGAACGGGGACGCCATGCAGGATGAGTGGTCGGGCGATATCGGCTGCGGCGTGAAGTACTTCTCCCAGGACGCTGTCATCAAGCTGGCCCCCCGGGCGGGCATCCAGCTGGACGAGGCCCTGTCCCCGGCGGAGAAGCTCAAGGTGGTGCAGCAGCTCATGGAGGCGGGGGACGACCGGGCCGCCGCCGTCTACCGCTCCATCGGCGTCTATCTGGGCCACACCCTGGCCTACTACCACGACCTGTACGGCTGCCGCCACGTGCTCCTTCTGGGCCGGGTGATGAGCGGCAAGGGGGGCGACATCATTCTGGACACCTGCAACCGGGTGCTGGCGGAGGAGTACCCTCAGGCGGCCGCCGCCATGAAGGCGGAGCTGCCCGACGAGAAGTTCCGCCGGGTGGGTCAGTCCATGGCCGCCGCCAGCCTGCCGGAACTCAAATAAACATCAGGCGGCGTCAAAGCGCGCCATATTTCGCTGCGGGAACCCGGAAGGCCGGTCACATACAGCAAGTATGCTCCCGGCTTTCCGGAACTCCGCGCCTCGTCTGACGGGCTTTTACTTGCCCGCTGTTCATTTAAGGACAATAGAGGGTGGAAAGGAGCAAATGCAAGATGCTCATCAAAAACGCGAAGATTCTGGTCGGGAAGTCCTTCCTGGAGGGGGATATCCGCTTTGGAAAGACCATCGAGGCGGTGGGCAAGCTGGAGGGGGAGGCCGATCTGGACGCCCAGGGCGGCTATGTGGCCCCCGGCTTCGTGGACATCCACACCCACGGGGCCATGGGGGAGGACTTCTCCGACGGAAAGCCGGAGGGGCTCCAGCCCATGGCCGACTACTATGCCGCCCACGGCGTGACCTCCTTCCTGGCCACCACCATGACGCTGAAGGAGGAGGTGCTCACCCCCGCCATGCACGCCATCCGGGACTTTGCCCGGGCGGGGGATGCCAAGTGCGCCGGAGTGCATCTGGAGGGGCCCTTTCTCAGCTTTGCCAAGCGGGGGGCCCAGGCGGCTGAGAACCTCCATCTGCCGGACGCGGCCCTGTTTGACCGGCTCAACGGGGCCAGCGGCGGCCAGGTGAAACTGGTCACCGTGGCCTGCGAGGAGGAGGGGGCCATGGACTTCATCGGCTATGTTTCTCAAAAGGCCACCGTGTCCCTGGGGCACACCTCCTGCACCTATGACCAGGCCATGGAGGCCTTTGCCCGGGGGGCCAGCCACGCTACCCACCTGTTCAACGGCATGGAGGGGCTCCACCACCGCAAGCCGGGCATCGTGGCCGCCGCCATGGACGCGGGGGCCAGCGTGGAGCTCATCTGCGACGGGCTGCACATCCATCCTGCTGTCATCCGGCTGGCGCACAGGCTGTACGGGGACAAGCTCAACCTGATCTCCGACTCCCTGCGGTGCGCGGGGATGCCCGACGGCCCCTACGAGCTGGGAGGCCAGCCCATTGAGATGAAGAACGGAAAGGCCTGCCTGGCGGGCACCAACACCCTGGCCGGCTCCTCCATCTCCCTGCTGGATGCGGTGCGCAACGTGGCAGCCTTCGGCCTGCCTCTGGCCGACGCCCTGTACGCCGCCTCCACCGCCCCTGCCCAGGCGGTGGGCCTGACCGATGTGGGGGCCATCCGCACGGGCGCCGCCGCCGATCTGGTGGTGCTGGACCAAAATCTGAACCTGAAGGCCGTCTACGTGGATGGGGAGAAACAATAAAATTTGCCAAGGAATGAGACATCCCCGGCTCCAATCCAGGAGCCGGGGATGCATTATCTTTTCCCTTTTCGCGTGCTCTTTCGTTCCTATGCCTTGCTGGAATGGGGACGCGGAGCGCATCGTTCATCAATGGGCTTTCGCCGATGGGACGTGGGTGGAAATCTTTCAAAGCCATTCTTTTCTTAAAATAGCATACTGCATGGTATTTTCAAAGAGAGGGGTGCCATCCGGATTACAGACAAAAGATGTAAACTCCTGAAATAGCCCCTCTCGGCGCATACCCAGTTTTTCACAAAGGTGCTGGCTCGGCAAATTATAGTCTTCGGTATAAGCGTAAATCCGCCTTGCATTTTTTTCGCGGAAAAGATAATCGAGGAAAGCGTGAGCTGCTTCGTATGCAAAGCCGTTTCCATGGTATGCTTCGTTGAGCATCCAGCATGGACTGAACGTGTCTGATGGCGAAGTGATACTGTGGGGATCTCCGCATTCCGGATAGGCATCTATCTCGCCAATTACCTTTCCTGAGGACTTCAAAACGATGGCGAAGTAATACTCGGCTTCATTCATGCGCCTTCTCATTTCTTCTTTGGATGCCTCAAGGGAATCCAGTTTCATGCTGGCAAAGCAGTTTACCTTTGGTTCTCCCAAATATTCCAATACATCTGCCGCATCACGTTCCAGAAAGGGGCGCAGGAGTAAGCGTTCTGTTTCAATGATCATAAACTTCGTAACCTCCGCAATTGTGTCTGTGCCTTTTGAACGGCAGGAAAAACCACCCTTACTATTGCTGGCATTTTACCAGGTAGGAGTTAGAGGCGTTTCAGGGCTGCCTCCTGCGCCTCAATGGCCCGGAAGCGGGGCATGATGCCGATCTTGTCCGGGGTGTGGACGGGGAGCTGGTAGATGTCGTGGCCGGGGAACTGGTTTCCCTCCACCAGGCAGGGCCCCTGGGGGGTGAAGCACACATCCCAGCCCACATAGCCCACCTCCGGGATGACCTGGGCGGCCTGTTCCACCAGGGCCCGGGCCTTGTCCCAGTCGGGGAAGCGGAAGCCCTGGATGGGGGTGCCGGTGGCGGGGTGGTTGACGTACAGATTCTTCCGCTTATCCAGTGCCCGGTCGATGACGGTGCCCGTCTCCGGGTCCATGGGGGCCACCATGCCCCCGCTGTTGAAGTTGTCCACGAACTTGCCGTTGCCGATGCGGAACATGGCGGTGACCAGGTAGACGCGGCCGCTCTCCCCCCGGATGGTCACCATGCGCACGGTGTTGATGGAGCCGGGGTAGATGGCAGCCACCGCCGGGTGCTGGACGATGACCTCCTCCAGCTCCAGGTGGGGGGCCCGCTCCTTGAGATGGTCGTACAGGGCGTCCGGGCTGGGAAAGTCGGCGGCGCACAGCTTTTCAATGCCCCAGCCGCAGCTGCCCAGGGCGGGCTTGGCCATGAACTCGCCATGCCGGGAAAGAAAGGTCATGACATCCTCTCGGTTGTCTCCGGTGACCGGCACCCAGTCCCGGTGGAGGAATGGGGCGAAGCGGGTGTTGAACTGGATTTTGTCCCCCAGGTCATCCATATGGGCCTTGTCGTTATATTTGGCCACCAGGGCGTTGTTCCGCCCCCGAGTGAGGTAGGTGTCCCGCTGTTCCTCCGTGAGGTTGTACATCTCGAACAGGTCATAGTCCATGTATCCTGCCCCGTACTTCACCGCGCAGTCCTTCATGTCCCGGAAGATGGCCAGCCGGGACCGGCCTGTCTTCTGGTGGATGGAATTGATCTTGTCCAGCATGGCCTTATAATTCATGTTCAGCGCCCGCTGGGCCAGGTATTTCAGTTTTCCCATACGTCTGCCTCCTCGTGGGGATGCTCCCCTTCTTTATACCATAGTTTTCCCCGAAAGGCAACGGCGATCCCGATAATGTCTACCAAAATGGAAAGATAGTTTACAATTTATCTTGACAGGGCAGGCGGCATATTGTATACTATATAAAAAGTATAGTTTACAATGTGGGGGCGGTCAAATGGGGTGGACACAGGAGAGGGGAAAGGGTAGGGGCGCCTACCAGCTGGCGGTGTGCGGGGTGATGGCTGCGGTGCTATGTGTCCTGGCCCCCCTGTCCATCCCCATCGGGCCGGTGCCAGTGACCCTGGCCACTCTGGTGGTCTATCTGATGGGTAGTCTGCTGGGTTGGAAGTGGGGAACGGCGGCCTGCCTGGCCTATCTATTGGCAGGGCTGGTGGGGCTGCCGGTGTTCTCCGGTTACGGGGCGGGGGCGGGCGTGCTGCTGGGTCCCACGGGGGGCTATCTCATCGGTTACCTGCCCATGACGTTCCTTACCGGCTGGGTGGCGGACCACACGGATAGGCGGTGGGCCCTGTTGCTGGCCATGATCGGAGGCACCGCCCTGTGCTACGCCCTGGGCACCGCCTGGTACTGCACCCAGAGCGGCAGCCCCCTGGGGGCGGCCCTGGGTGTGTGTGTGGTACCCTTCCTCCCCTTTGACCTGCTGAAGATGCTGGCGGTGCTGGCTATAGGTCCGGTGATCCGCAGGAGGTTACAGCAGGCCAGGCTGCTGGCGTAAAAGAATGGATGCAGAGAGAAGCTGCCGCCCGGCGCGTATCGGTTGCGCCGGGCGGCAGTGGTTTTGGACCTTTGCCTGGTCATAGCCCAATCAGAAGGGAGGAGAGCAGGTGGAGCGGGAGAAAGCCGATGAGAAAGCTGGCCAGGTTGGCGCACAGAGTGTAGCCCACCCGCCGGCCGTGGGTGTGTTCCCGGAGGAGAGCCTGGTAGGCCACCGCCTCCACGGCGAGAATGACCAGCTCCGGCACAACCATGAGCATCAGGTAGTAGGGAAGGCTGCCCTGGGCGGCGGCAAGGACCTGCCCGTCGCAGAACAGGTGGAGCCCCACCTGGGTGATCAGGTTGACCAGCAGGAACACCAGCCAGGTGCGCCTTTGCCGGAAACCGAAGAGCAGCAGCACGACGCCCTCCAGCACCAGGGTGGGGAGCAGGGTGGAGGCTAGCTGGGTCAGGTAGTACACCGGAGTGGAGGTCCGCTCGGACAGGGTGTTGGTGCTCCAGTCATAGACCAGGTTGGTGTGGAAGCGGGTGCGGGAGTAGGATTCTTCCGTGGCTTGAGCCCCGTCCTGGGTGGCCGCCGCCAGCCGGAAAGTCTGGGGCAGGCCGAAGTAGGAGTAGACATACTGTCCGGCGTCATTGGGCAACAGGTCGCCGAAGATGGGCGGTCCGCTGGTGCCGGTGGCGCAGGCCAGCACCCAGCCGTCCCCCTCCAGGCTGTGGAGGGCGGAAAGCAGTTCAGGGTCGTAGTCCACCGTTGAAAGATCCGTGTACAGGGTTTCTTCGCCGCCCTCATACAACAGGTCCACGTAGCACGCCCCCTCCGGGGCGTTGACCACGGTGATGGTGAGGTCTGGCTTGGGGCCCATGTCGGCGTGGGCGGGCAGGATCAGGCAGCACAGGCACAGCAGGGCAAGAGACAGCGCGGAAACTCGTCCTTTCATAAAGCCTCCTTTTCCATAGGGTGAAATCCTCCGGGGGCAGGTTTGCAAGCGGCCCCTCAAGGAAACCATACCACAGGGGCAGGGGAAAGTCTACCAATGGGGATGACAAAAGGTTACAATGCGGCCACAAAACAGCCGCCCGGCGGAAAAGTCCGCCGGGCGGCTGTGGGTTTTGGTGGGATTTGGGGCGATGGCCCGCCGGGGGGGAGGGACCATCAGCCGTCGCTGGTAAACCGCAGGGTGATGGCCTGCGCCTGCTCCGCCCCGTTCAGGAGGGCGGGCTGGCCGTAACCCTCTAGGGTGGAATTGCCCAGGCCGCTCTCCCCGTCCCAGAACGGAAAAAAGAGCGCGGACCACTTGCTCTCATGGGGCTCTCACCGCCCTTCCAGGGGGGTATAATCGGTGTGGGTGCCCACGTACTTGTAGGCCGGGCGGATGATCTTGCCCATGTTGATCAGCTCCTCAATGCGGTGGGCGGACCAGCCGGCGATACGGGCCATGGCGAAGATGGGGGTGTACAGCTCCAGGGGCAGGTCCAGCATGTGGTAGACGAAGCCGGAGTAGAAGTCCACGTTGGCGGATACCCCCTTGTACATCTTCCGCTCCCCGGCGATGACCTCAGGGCCCAGCCGTTCCACCAGGGAGTAGAGCTGATACTCCTCGTCCCGGCCCTTCTCCCGGGACAGGGTCTCCACGAAGGAGCGCAGCAGGTTGGCCCGGGGGTCGGACAGGGAGTAGACCGCGTGGCCCATGCCGTAGATCAGCCCCGCCTTGTCAAAGGCTTTCCGGTCCAGCAGGTCTTTCAGGTAGCGGCGTACCTCGTCCTCATCCTTCCAGTCCTTCACCGTCCGCTTCATGTCCTCGAACATTTGGATGACCTTGATGTTGGCGCCGCCGTGACGGGGACCCTTCAGGGAGGCCAGGGCGGCGGCCATGCAGGAGTAGGTGTCGGTGGCGGAGGAGGTGACCACGTGGGTGGTGAAGGTGGAGTTGTTGCCGCCGCCGTGGTCGGCGTGGAGGATCAGGCAGATGTCCAGCACGTGAGCCTCCCAGAAGGAGTAGGAGGAGTCAGGCCGCAGCAGGGACAGAATATTCTCCGCGGTGGACAGGTCCTGGCGGGGGGCATGGATGTACAGGCTGTTGCCCTCTCGGTAGTGGTAGGCCTGGTAGCCGTATACGCTGAGCATGGGGAACAAGGCGATGAGCTGGACGCACTGGCGCATAACGTTGGACAGGGAGATGTCGTCGCACCGGTCGTCATAGCTGGCCAGGTTGAGCACGCTGCGGGCCAGGGAGTTCATGATGTCGTGGCTAGGGGCCTTAAGGATGATATCCTTGACGAAGTTGTTGGGCAGGGTACGGTAGTAGGCCAGCTGCTGGCAGAAGCCAGCCAGCTCTTCCCGGTTGGGCAGATGGCCCAGCAGGAGCAGATAGGCGGTTTCCTCAAAGCCGAAGCGGCCGTCCTTCAGGGCGCCCCGCACCAGGTCCTCCACGTCGATGCCCCGGTAGTACAGCTTGCCGTCGCAGGGGACCTCCTTCCCGTCCACGATCTGTTTGGCCACAATGTCGGAGATCTCCGTCAGGCCGGCCAGGACGCCCTTGCCGTTGAGATCCCGGAGTCCCCGCTTCACATCGTACCGGACGTAGTCCTCGGGATCAATGGAGCTGTTTTGCAGCGCGAGGGCCGCCAGGGTTTCGATTTCAGGTGTGATGTTACAGTAGTTGGGATTGCTGGCCATAGAATACCTCCTTGTACGTCTGCAGCAAAGCCGCATATGGTGTGGCGTTATGTATAATTCATAAATAATATACCGGACAAATATTACGAAATCGTGAAGAAGCGGGAAAACCTGCGAAAAAAGCGGCGGGGATCCGCCGCTTTTTGCCGCAGAAAAATTGGATTAATTGGGCGTAGTAGTTGATGAGACAGCCAGAGAGGATAATGTCCCGCGCCCAACGGGGCAGAGCCCCGCGGGGGCCCGGATTTGACCCAATCGGCCGGAAGTGAATTCCGCCCGGTTCAAGGTTTTGCCAGGGCAAAACGCTTGTGCACGCAAAGCGCGTCCCGCCTGGGGCGGGTCCCGGAGCGGGACTTCACTGGGCATAGTAGTTGATCAAACACCCTGCCAAAATAATGTCCCGCTCCTCCCGGGTGAGGCCGGGCAGGGTGAGGGTGAGGCTGTCCTGGCCGCCGCTCTGGCGGAAGATGTTGGCCTGGACCGTGTCTCCCTCTCCCTCCAGCAGGGCGCGGACACCGGGGATATATACCCGGTCGCCGGGTTGGAGGTTCGCGCTTTCCAGATCGGCGGCGATGAAGGGCAGCATGCCCCAGTTGACCACGTTGGAGCGGTAGCGCTTGGTGGCGTACTCCTGGGCGATGTTGGCGCAGCCGCCTAAGACCCGCTGACAGGAGGCGGCCTGCTCCCGGGCGGAGCCGTCGCCGGGCTTGAGAGCCATCACCAGAGAGCCCAGGCCGGTGCGCTGGGGATCGAAGCCGATCAGGACCTCCTGAACCTGGGGATCGGCCGGATTTTGCCGGCGCAGCAGCTCCACTGTCTTTACCGCCTTGGCCCGGGGGACGTACTGGGGGTCCTTCCGGCTCAGGGCAAAGTCGGACAGCCGCAGGGGGTTGGAGCGGTAGGAAGAGGTCTCCCCCGAGGGGATGAGCTCGTCGGTGGTGGTCACCGGGTCATAGATGGCGGCGCACACCGTGAGCAGCAGGTCCTCCGGCAGGGGGATCTGCTCCGGCCAGTCGGCGATGTTGGGGCCGAAGACCAGCTCCTGGTCCGGGTCGGGTTTGCCCACGCCGTAGTACACCCGGGACTGGTAGGCGGAGTCGTCATAGGCCCACTGCTCGTCTGGATGGTCGGCGGGCACGTCGGGCAGCTCGTCGGCGGCGGTGAGCACGCCCCCCATCTTCGCTGTGGCGGCGATGGACCGGGCGTCCATCAGGGCCACATAGGACACCTGGCCATCCCCCGGCTTGGAGCCCTCCCGGTTGGGGAAGTTCCGGGTGGAGTGGCGGATGGAGAAGCCGCCGTTGGCGGGCACGTCTCCCGCCCCGAAGCAGGGTCCGCAGAAGCAGGAGCGGATGGACGCCCCGGCGGACATGAGGGCAGAGATGTAACCCTGCTTGGTCAACTCCAGCATGATGGGCATGGAGCCGGGGTAGCAGGACAGCCAGAAGGCGTCGGAGCCTACCTGGGCGTCCCCGATGATCTCGGCGGCCCGGCGCAGGTTCTGGTAGGTGCCGCCGGAGCAGCCGGCGATCACCGCCTGGTCCACCCGGAACTGGCCGTCCACGATCTTGTCCGTGAGGGGGGCGGGGGGCTGGATACCCAGCTGCTCCCGGGTGTCCGCCTCCACCTGGTGGAGCAGGTCGGCCATGTTCTCTTTGAATACCCGGATGGGATAGGCGTTGGAGGGGTGGAAGGGCAGGGCGATCATAGGCTCCACCTTGTCC
>ERZ779866.3955-NODE-3955-length-11461-cov-7.818166_pt1 | contig 11461 bp, 11 predicted proteins | sample MGYA00511248_ERZ779866 | MGnify/ENA primary metagenome ERZ779866 (study PRJEB29588, sample SAMEA2155758) | human gut metagenome | biome: human gut; feature: human-associated habitat; material: faeces | place: Denmark | collected 2008/2010 ... | reverse complement strand
CTGCTCCTGCAGCTGCTGGATGGCCCGCTGGGACCGCTCCTCCTGCAGCTGCCGAAGACGGCCGGCGTAGTAGACCCCCGCCGCCGCCAGCAGCGCCCACAGATTCAGCACGAACCGCATCTCCACTGCGCCGCCGCTTTCCCCGCCGGGCAGGAAGCCGAAGCTGCCCCGCAGGCAGTACAAGGTCACGCCGATGCCCAGGCAGCCCACCAGCAGCCCCAGCGGGATGCCCACGGCGCACAGCACCAGCGCCTCATACAGGACGCTGCCGCGGATCTGTTTTTTCGTGGCCCCCACAGATTTCAGGATGCCAAACTGGCGGGTCCGCTCCGCCACGGAGATGGAGAAGGAGTTATAGATCAGCGACACCGAGCCGAAGGAGATCATCAGCAGCAGGATCACCGCAAAGCTGTAGATCATCCGGTTCACGGAGAAGAAGGTGGTGGCGCCGTAGTAATTCAGCAGGGTGGAGTTGGAGTACCACGCCAGTCCCGGATATTTCTCGGCATTTCCCTCCATATAGCTGTAAAAGCGGCTGGGGTGGGCCACCCGGAAAAATTCATCCGTCTGATAGCCCTGCTCCTGACAGGTCAGGGCAGTATAGCCGGGGCAGGAGAAGGGCTCCGTCGTCATATCCAGCCGCTGGTAAAAGCCCACCACAGTGTAGGTGTGGGGCGTGGTATCTGTCAGCGTCTCCCCCTTCGTATAGGGGTCATCGGCCGTCAGCTCCTCCCCACCCAGCGTCCGGTGGCCCAGCTCCAGCTCCATGGTGTCCCCCAGCGCATGGCGGACGCTGCCATTGGACCACAGATGCTCCGGCAGAAGGAGCTCCCCGGCCTTCTCCGGCAGGCGACCTTGGGTCAGTCGGATGGATAGAAGGTCCGGCAGGTCGGGGTCCATGGACATGATCCGCAGATAGGGCTTATAAGCATTGTCCGCCCCTACCTGCCCCCAGCCCACCAGCTGCCACGCAGACTGCTCCGTGATCTCCTTTTCATCACGGCTCAGCTGCGTTGCCTGCTGCTCCGTGAGGTTCTGGTAGCAGCCGTGGAACCGGCCCACGGTGTACTCCGTCGTGCGCACCAGATACCGCACGCCGCTGTAGGCTCCCTCCGTCACGGCGGTGAACATGGCCACCGACAGCACGATGCCCACGATGGTCACCCAGGTGCGGGAGCGGTTCTTCCGCAGGGACTGCCGGGTGAAGCGGTGGAATACGTTCATTTTTGCACCTCCCGGATCCGTTGATTCCGGGTGATGCGCCCGTCCTCGATGGCAATGATCCGGTGGGCCTGCAGGGCGATGTTTTCGTCGTGGGTGATGATCACCAGCGTCTGACCGTACTTCCGGTTGGAAAGCTTCAGCAGCTCCACGATCTCCTGGCTGTTTTTGCTGTCCAGGTTCCCTGTGGGTTCGTCTGCCAGCACCACCGCCGGGGCGTTCATCAGTGCACGGCCAATGGACACCCGCTGCTGCTGTCCGCCGGACAGCTGGTTGGGCAGGTGCTTTTCCCGGCCCCGCAGGTCCAGCACATCCAGCAGCTCGTCAAGCCGCTGCCTGTTCACCGCACGGCCGTCCATCAGCACCGGCAGCGTCATATTCTCCACCACGTTCAGCACCGGGATGAGGTTATAAAACTGATAGATCAGGCCCACCTGCCGCCGGCGGAAAATGGCCAGATGGTCCTCGTCCTGGGCGTATACGTCCTGGCCGTCCACATACACCTTGCCGGAGGTAGGCCGGTCCACGCCGCCCAAAATGTGCAGCAGCGTGGACTTGCCGGACCCGGACGGCCCGATGATGGCCAGAAACTCCCCCTTTTCCACGGAAAAGGACACGTCGTCCACCGCCCGGACCTGATTCTCCCCCTGGCCGTATACCTTGCTGAGATGCTCGATGCGCAGAATCTCCATATGCTCCGCCTCCTTGCTTTACTGCCGTCAGTATACCAGGCCAAAGTGACAATCCGGTGACTATTGGAAAAAAATCGTGTGCCCGGGTCAGAGCTTCTGCACCGCCACGTCGCACAGCTGCACGCCGATGCCCTTGTCCCGGGCGGCCCGGTTGCCCCTGTCCAGCAGCTTCTCCCGGTTTTTGGTCACCAGCTGCACCAGCAGCTGGTCCTTCTGCTCCTGGCTCATGGCTCCCAGCAGCGTCCGGGCCATACCGGCAGCCATATCCGGGTTTCCGGCCAGGACACTGCCCAGAATGCCGCCCTTGTCCTCCCGCCGCAGCTTCTCCGCCACCACCGGGATCAGATACTCCGCAATGGAGTCATAGTCGATGTTGTCCACCAGAATACGCAATTCTAACATAGTTCCTCCTGTCGCTGCTGCTTTGTAAAAAACCGGGACGCGCCGCGGCGCGTCCCGGTACGGGTACATTCGCTTACGCCTTGGGGCCTGCGGCCACCACTTCGGCGCTCATGTGGGTGTACTTCTTGAAGTTCTCCACGAAGCTGGCCGCCAGCTTCCGGCAGCTGGCCTCGTAGGCCGCCTTATCCTCCCAGGTGTTGGCGGGAATCAGCAGCTCGCTGGGCACGCCTTCAATGGACGTGGGCACCTGGACGCCAAAGGTGGGGTCGGTAACAAACGCCGCCTTCTCGATCTCGCCGGTCAGGGCGGCGGTGACCATGGCGCGGGTATAGGCCAGCTTCATGCGCTTGCCGGTGCCGTTCCAGCCGGTGTTCACCAGGTACACCCTGGCCCCGGACTTCTCCACCTTATCCGCCAGCATGGCGGCATACACGGAGGGATCCAGGGGCAGGAAGGGCTCGCCGAAGCAGGTAGAGAAGGTAGGCACCGGCTCGGTGACGCCGATCTCGGTGCCGGCCACCTTGCTGGTGAAGCCGGATACGAAATAGTACATGGCCTGGTTCTTGTCCAGCTTGCTGATAGGCGGCAGCACGCCGTAGGCGTCGGCGGTGAGGAAGATCACCGTCTTGGGCACGCTGGGGCTCATGCCGGACAGCTCCGCATTGGGGATATACTCCACGGGATACCCCACCCGGCTGTTCACCGCCAGGGAATCGTCGTCGAAATCGAACTCCCGGGTCTCGGGGTCCATGACCACGTTCTCCACCAGGGAGCCGAAGCGGATGGCGTTGTAAATCTCCGGCTCACCCTCCGGGGAAAGGTTGATGCACTTGGCATAGCAGCCGCCCTCGAAGTTGAACACGGAGTCGTCGGCCCAGCCGTGCTCATCGTCGCCGATGAGCTTGCGGGCGGGGTCGGCGGACAGGGTGGTCTTTCCGGTGCCGGACAGGCCGAAGAACACAGCGGAGTCGCCGTCCTTGCCGATGTTGGCGGAGCAGTGCATGGGAAACACGCCCTGCTTGGGCAGGACGTAATTCATCACGGAGAACACGGATTTCTTGATCTCGCCGGCATACCGGGTGCCGCAGATCACCACCAGATGGGCCTCATAGTCCACCAGAACGGCTGCCTCGGACCGGGTGCCGTCTATCTCGGGGATGCACTTGAAGCCCGGGGCGGCAATGATGGTATAATCCTCATGGAAGTCCTTCAGCTGGTCCGCCGTGGGGCGGCGCAGCAGCTGATGGATGAACAGATTCTGGCTGGCCAGCTCATTGACGATGCGGAAGCCCTTGGTATACTTGGGGTCCGCCCCGGCGAAGCCGTCGAAAATGAAAACGTCCTTGTTCTGGAGATACGCCGTGACCTTGGCATAGATGGCGTCGAACCGGGCCTTGTCCATGGGGCGGTTCACCTTGCCCCAGGCGATGTCGTCATGAATGGCGGGGGTGTCCACGATAAACTTGTCGTTGGCGCTGCGGCCGGTGTATTTGCCGGTCTTTACCACCAGGGCACCGGTGTTGGACAGGGTGCCCTCGCCCCGGCGCAGGGCGTGCTCCGTCAGCTGGGCCGGCGTCAGATTGCGGTACACCGCGGCGGCATTGATGATGCCCAGCTTTTCCAGTCCGTAAGTTTCCATGTGCTTGTTCCTCCTCAAAATGTTCCTATTTCGCTGATGTTTCCCCTGTTGATTCTGTCCACAGGACAGAGACAGCATGAGTATATCATATCTTTTCGCAAAAGGGAACCCCGATTTTTATTTCCGCAGAGCCTGTACCGCCGCCCGCAGGGCGTCCACGTGCTCCTGGGTAGTGGCCCAGCTGGCGCAGAAGCGCACGCCGGAATGGGTCTCGTCCACCCGCTCCCAGTATTCATAGCCAAAGCTCTTTCCCAGCTCCGCCAGCTCGTCGTCGGGCATAATGGGATACTGCTGGTTGGTGGGGGAATCAAACAGCAGCGGGTACCCGGCGGACACGAAGATATCCCGGATCTGATAGGCCATCTCGTCGGCATGGCGGGAGATTTTGAAGTACAGGTCGTCGGTAAACAGGGCATCGAACTGAATGCCCAGCAAACGGCCCTTGGCCATGCGGCCGCCCCGCTGCTTCATCATGAAGCGGAAGTCCTTCTTCAGCGCCGGGTTCATGATGACCACAGCCTCGCCGAACAGGGCCCCCACCTTGGTGCCGCCGATGTAGAACACGTCGCAAAGCCGTGCGATATCCGGGATGGTCAGCTCCGCCCCATCGGCCATGACGCCGTAGCCCAGCCGGGCGCCGTCAATGAACAGGGGCAGGCCATACCGGCGGCAGGTGTCGTACAGTGCCGTCAGCTCCGCCTTGGTATACAGAGTGCCGCCCTCGGTGGGGTGGGAGATATACACCATGCCGGGCTGAACGATGTGCTCGGTGGATTCGTCGTTTTTGTGCCACTCCACATAGTCCTGCACCTGCCGGGCGGTGATCTTGCCGTTGGCGGTGGGCAGAGTGATGACCTTGTGGCCGGTGGACTCGATGGCTCCTGCCTCATGGCAGTTGATGTGTCCGCTGACGGCGGACAGGACGCCCTGCCACGGACGCAGAATGGAGGCGATGACCGTGGTGTTGGTCTGGGTGCCGCCCACCAGGAAGTGGACATCCGCCTCCGGTGCCTGGCACACGGCCTTTATCCTCTCCCGTGCCGCCTCGCAGTATTCGTCCTCGCCGTAGCCCACAGTCTGGACCATATTCGTCTCGTTGAGCTTCTCCATCACATAGGGATGGGCACCCTCCAGATAGTCGCTGTTGAAATAGATCATGGGAGCTTCTCCTTTATCTTTATATTTTCTCCATCATATCCCAGTGGGGTGCATTTGTAAAGAGCTATTCTTACTTGAACCCATTTACCTGCACCCAGGCCCGGACATGGTCCACAAAGCGCTGGGTGGAGTTGGACACCGCCTTTTCATCCTTGACGCCGATGGCAATGCGCCGGTAAAACGACATGGGTGGCTGGCATATCACCAGGGGGTAGGGGCTGTGCCGCACCATCAGCTCCGGCAGCAGGCTGATACCCAGGCCATTGGACACCATGGACAAAATGGTCCGGTCCTCCCGGGCAATATAGCGCACGTGAGGCCGCACACCCATCTCATCAAAAGCAGCACGGATCTCGTAATCGTCGCCCTCCTCCAACTGGATCACAGGCTCCGTGGCCAGAGCCTCCACCGGGAAGGGGTCGCAGTGGGACAGGGGGTGGCCGCAGGGTACGATCACCTTCAGCTGGTCCAGGTGCAGAGGATACACCTGCAGTCCCTTCAGCGACGGCATCCGCAGAAATCCGCAGTCCGCCTGCCCGGTGATGATCAGCTCCTCGATCTGGTCGTAAAAGTCACAGGTCTGTATTTCGAACTCGATGGCCGGATACTGCTTGCTGAAGGCCTTCAGGATCATGGGCAGCCACTGGGCAGACACGCTGGAGAACGACGCCACCTTTACAAGGCCCGCATCCATGCCCCGCAGGTCCGCCGCCTGCTGGGCAAGGCGGTGATATTCCGTGCACAGCTGCTGGATCTGGGGCAGCAAGGCCCGGCCGTCGCCGGTCAGGGTCACGCCGCCCCGGTTTCGGCTCAGCAGCGTTACTCCCAGCTCCTCCTCCAGGGAGTTGATGGCATGACTGATGCCGGACTGTGAGAAATTCAGGTCCGCCGCCGCCTTGGTAAAGCTGCCGCATTCCACGGTTTTCAGGAAAATCTGGTATTTTGTGGCGTTCATTGCCCTCACCTGCCTCTTTTCTGATGTTTTCCCTATTGTACACCCTTTTTCGCATGGTTTCAATCGAAAATATGCGTTTTACAAATGCAAAATTTTATGATATCCTACCCATGGATTTGAAGAAAGAGAGGATAAATCGAAAATGGCTCTGATTACGAAAATGCACCGCTGCGCATTCTGCGGCAGCAGCGAGGTGGTTGTCTCCGAAAACGGAACCTACACCTGTAAGGACTGCGGAAAGGTTGCCGACCACGGCATGCCTGCTGCAGATGTGGAAGCGATCAACCGCATTATGATGACCGGCGGCGATGCTGAGACCGCCGAGGAACTGCGCCGGCGCTATCCCCGGCTGGATCTGACTACCTGGTCCAAGGAGAACCGTCTCCAGATTTGAATTTGCAGCCGAGAGCGGCTATGGTTTACCTCCTTCGCCGCTAAAAATACCTGGCAGCGCCTGCTGCCCATCTTTTCCATGGGGATTTTCCTACCCCAAACATAACAGACAGCCGCGCTTGGGCATGCGCGGCTGTTTGTTATTCTGTTCCTGAACCGTTAAAGCGGCGTCCCGACCGGTCCGCCGCTTTGTTTATTTTCCGCCCAGATCCACCGCATGGCGGATAAAGCTCATAGGCGGCACCGGACGCGGCAGCTGCATGGTAAACACCATCTGGGGCGTTTTCGGCTCCGCCAGCGGCAGGCCCTCGGCGTCCGTCATCATCGGGGCCGTCATGGAGAAGGGCTTCGTATCCGGCCCCACCACCTCCACGGCGTCTCCGGCACCAAACTTGTTGCGCAGACTCAGGGTGGCCAGCCCCTCCGGCGTGCAGTCCGTCACCACGGCGCAGATCTGCCAATCACGGATGTACCGGGCATCCTCATAGAACTGACCCGGTTGGCCGTAGAAAAAACCCGTGGAATAGTGCCGGTGGCTGACATGCTCCACCTCGTCCCGCCACACCGGGTCTATGGGCCGTCCGGCGGCCGCATCGTCCAGCACGTGGCGGTAGGCCCCGGTTACGATGGCCGCGTAATAGGCGGACTTGGCCCGGCCCTCGATCTTCAGGCAGTCCACCCCGGCGTCCATCAGGTCGTCCAAGTGGTCGATCATGCACATATCCCGGGAATTCATGATGTAGGTGCCCTTCTCGTCCTCGAACACCGGGAAATATTCCCCGGGGCGCTTCTCCTCCATCAGTGCGTACTGATAGCGGCAGGGCTGGGCGCAGGCACCCCGGTTGGAGTCCCGGCCGGTCATGTAGTTGGACAGCAGACACCGCCCGGAGTAGGATACGCACATGGCCCCGTGGCAGAAGGTCTCGATCTCCAGCGCCGGGTCCACCCGGCGGCGGATCTCCCGGATCTCGTCCATCCCCAGCTCCCGGGCCAGCACCACCCGCTGCGCCCCCAGGTCGAACCACGCCTGGGCGCAGGCATAGTTGGCAATGGACTGCTGAGTGCTGATGTGCCGCTGGCACCGGGGAGCGTACCTTCCCGCCAGGGTAAAAGCCCCCAGGTCTGCCAGGATCAAGGCATCCACACCGGCGTCGTTGAGCTTTTCCAGGTGCTCGGGCAGGCGGTCCACCTCGCCGCTGCGGGGCATGGTGTTCACGGTAGCGTGGACCTTCACTCCGCGGCGGTGGGCAAATTCCACCGCCCGGGGCAGCTCTTCATCACTGAAATTTCCCGCAAAGGACCGCATGCCAAAGGACGTGCCCGCCAGATACACGGCATCCGCCCCGTATAAAACGGCCATTTGCAGCTTTTCCCAATCCCCGGCCGGAGCCAGCAGCTCCGGCTTCTTTCTCACTTCGGCCATCACCCGAACTTACGCAGGTTGGCGTTGTGCTCGGTCAGAGTCCGGCTGAACACATGACGTTGGGTATCGGGGTTGAGCACATAAAAATAGTAGTTGGTCTTATCCGGCTTCAGGGCAGCTACAATAGACGCCTTACCGGCGTTGGCAATGGCCGTGGGGGGCAGGCCCTGGTGGGTATACAGGTTATAGGGACTGTCCAGGGTCTGATAATCGTCCTCGGTGATCTCCCGTCCGGCGGCATACACCAGGGATGCGTCAATCTGGAGCAGGTGGGCCGTCTCGCCCACGTTCTCCAGCCGGTTGTGGATGACGGAAGAAATCACGGCACGGTCGGTACCGTCCGTCTCCTTCTCGATAAGGGACGCCATGATGACGATCTCCTTCAGGCTATAGGAAGAATTGGCGATCAGCGGCGCAATATCCGGGTCGTCCATAATGCGGTCCTGGAAGTTGGACAGCAGGCGGCTCAGGGCCGAATCGGCATTCTCCTTCACATAGAACTCGTAGGTATCCGGGAACAGGTATCCCTCCAGGCGGCTGACGCTGCCCAGATTTTCGTTGTCCACAAAGTCGAACTTGTCAAACACATGATTTTTGGCAGATTCCTCCAGAGCTGCGGCATCGGACACGTCGTTCTCCGCCAGCAGCTGGATGATTTGCTCCACGGTGTAGCCCTCGGGAATGGTGACGGTCACGGTAGCCGCCACGCCGCCGGTGGGCTGCATGGACTTGATGAGACAGTTGAAGTCCATGTCGGTGTTCAGCTCATACACGCCGGGCTGAATATAGCGGCTGGCATGGAACACCGGACTGGTGATCATAAACAGCAGCTTGGAGTCGATGAGCCCGGCTTTCTTCAGCTTGGTAGCCACCTTTCCCACGGAATCGCCGCTCTCCACCTCAATGGTGGCGGTCAGGGGCGCTTTATTCAGGGCGCACACATCGTTGACAGCCAGCCAGCCCAGACCGGCCAGCAGGCACGACCCCACGATCACGCATGCCAGGTAGATCAGCCAGGCAAAGCGGCGTTTTTTCTTTCCCTTGGCGGCCTTCTGCGTCTCGCCGGTCTGTCTGCGAACCTGATCGGCATCCCATTTGGCCGTATCGGAATTCTGATAATCGGACATCTTGTTTGGTTCCTTTCTGTTTTTTCGCCGGGTCTGCCCCGGACAAGATACGCCGGAGCCAAGTCCGGCATAGAATAGCCCATACAGAAAACAAGTGAGGTGAACGGCATGTGCTTTGACAACAACAACTGCTCCTGCATCTGGCTGATTGTGATCCTACTGCTGGTATTCTGCTGCTGCGGCAGCGGCACCCGGTCCGGCTGCGGCTGCGGCGGCAACAGCGGCGATGGCTGCTGCTCCTGCTGAACGTACATCATCCATAGGAGGGGGCGCCCAGGCGTCCCTTCCTTATTTTATGTCCACCAGCAGGTCCCGGAGCTTCTCCATGACCTCCCGGTGGATATCCTCCACGGTGCGGGGCGCACCGTCCCGGGCACAGTCGATGCGGGTCCACCCGCCATATTCCACCACCATGGCGGCACTTTCCCGGCAGGCCCGCAGATACGCCTCGTTCCGCTCGTGGATATCCGCCTTTGTGTGGGTCACCTGCTCCCGGTGGCGCATCATCTGCTCGGACAGCTCCGTGGGCATGTCCAGGTATATCACCCGGTCCGGCTCCGGCAGCCCCAGCTTCCGATACTCGAAGTCAAACAGCCAGTCCAGAAAGGCCCGCTGCTGTTCCCGGGGCAGCTTGGAGGTCTGGTGCACAGCATTGCTGGTGGTGTACCGGTCGGCAATGACCAGCCCCCCCTGTTCATACCAGCCGCCCCAGTCCTGCTTATAGGAGGCAAATCGGTCCACGGAGTAAAACGTGGCGGCGGCGTAAGCATTGACATCGGCGGGGTCCGTGCCGAAAGCGCCGTTCAGGTACAGCCGCAGCAGCGCCGAGGACTCTTCCCCATACCGGGGAAACTCCAGCTTGCGGAAGGGCACACCCCGTGTCTCCAGCTCCCGGCACAAATGCGCCGTCTGGGTGGCCTTTCCGGAGCCGTCCGTCCCCTCGAATACGATCAATTTCCCCCTCATGCTATGCTTCCTCCCTCGGTCCGTGCGTATACATTCGGATTATTTTACCACGCTCCGACTCATTTGTCCATGAAAAAGTTAAAATATCCCGGGCCAGGGTGTGCCGTTCCCCTTTTCTCCCCGGGGCTTTTGCAGGAAACAGTTGTATTTGCCTCGCCAGTGTGGTATACTGCTATATTGATATAATGTGTGATTTGGGGCATTGTCCCCTTGAGAAATGAGGGATCTCTATGAAAATCGTTGTTTTGGCCGGCGGTCTGAGCACCGAGCGGCAGGTATCTCTGACCAGCGGCACCGGCGTGTGCCGCGCCCTGCGCCAGCGGGGCCACCAGGCCATTCTGGTGGATATGTTCCTGGGTCTGGAATCGTATACGGGTCGGCTGGCCGATGTTTTTGACGCGCCGGACGGCCTGTGCGGTGATAACCAGGTCCTGTCCACGGAGCCGGATCTGGAGGCCGTGCGCCGCAGCCGCCGGGACCAGGGACCGTCCCTGCTGGGCAAGGATGTGCTGGCCGTGTGCGCCATGGCGGACCTGGTGTTCCTGGCCCTGCACGGCTCCTGCGGCGAGGACGGACGCATTCAGGCCACCCTGGACCTGCTGGGCGTGCCCTATACCGGCAGCGGCTATCTGGGCAGCGGCATGGCCATGGACAAGTCCGTTACCAAGCGCATCATGGATGCCGCCGGGATTCCCACTGCCCCCTGGCACGACGTGCGCTATACCCGGGAGGATATCCCCCGTCTGGCTCAGGAGCTGCCGGTGCCCTGCGCCGTGAAGATCATCAACGGCGGCAGCTCCATCGGCGTGGAGCTGCCGGATACCCGGGAGGAGCTGGCCCAGACTCTGGAGCGGATGCTGGCCTATGGCGACCACGTTATCGTGGAGCAAAAGATCCGTGGCCGGGAGATCCAGGTGGCCGTTCTGGGCGACGGGTATCTGCCCGCTGTGGAGATCATCCCCAAGGGCGCGTATTTCGACTATTTCTGCAAATACCAGAAGGACGGGGCCCAGGAGCTTTGCCCCGCCCCTATTACCGATGAGCAGTGGCATACTGTGGGAGAGCTGGCTCTGCGCCTGCACCGTGCCCTGGGCCTGGGCGTCTATTCCCGGGCGGACTTCATTCTGGATGAGGAGGGCCGCTTCTGGTGCCTGGAGATCAACACCCTCCCGGGCATGACCCCCACCAGTCTGGTGCCCCAGGAGGCGGCGCAGGTGGGCCTCAGCTACGGCGACCTGTGCCAGCGCATTGTGGACGAATCCCTGGCCCTGCGCAAGGGAGGCCGGGCATGAGGCCCCTGGCGGCGGCGGACGTCTGCCGCGCCGTAAGCGGGACCTTTCTCCAGGCCGGAGTCGACACCGTCACCGGCGTCACCAGCGACAGCCGCCGCATCGCCCCCGGAGACCTGTTCATTCCCCTGGTGGGTGCGCGGTTCGACGGTCATGATTACATGAACGCAGCGCTTTCCGACGGCGCGGCAGGCTG
>ERZ779866.3952-NODE-3952-length-11468-cov-22.909314_pt1 | contig 11468 bp, 12 predicted proteins | sample MGYA00511248_ERZ779866 | MGnify/ENA primary metagenome ERZ779866 (study PRJEB29588, sample SAMEA2155758) | human gut metagenome | biome: human gut; feature: human-associated habitat; material: faeces | place: Denmark | collected 2008/2010 ... | reverse complement strand
TCCACCCCGTTTCTTTGGGCAAGACCAAAGAAATGGGGTGGAACTGGCAGCACAACCTAAAGCCCAGCAGGGCAAAACGGCGAGTTCCTCCACCCCAGCTTTTCCGGCCTGGCGCTGTATTTACAACGCCAACATACTGTGTTAAGATAAAATTTACGAGAAAAAACATACGTGGGAGTGAGAGCTTGAGCAGGAGAGATATGACCACCGGGACGGAGTGGAAGGAGATACTGCTTTTCTCCCTCCCCATCATGGCCGGGCAGTTTTTGCAGCAGCTGTACAACACCGTGGACGGCGTCGTCGTCGGACGCTACGGCGGGGCTACCCAGGCAATTTGCGAGAATATGATAGCCGCAGTCGGCAGCTGCGTCTCGCTCATCTTTCTCTTCCTGGCTATATCCATCGGCTTGGGCAACGGCGGCGCCGTGCTCGTCGCCCAGCTCTACGGCGCACGCAGGACGCATGAGCTCCGCCGCGCGGCCTCGACGCTGCTCATAACCCTCGTCGGCCTCGGCACCTTCCTCACCGTCGCCGGCAGCGTGTTCGCAAAGCCCCTCGTTGTCGGCCTCATGCGCGTGCGCGACCCCGATATCGTGGACATGGCCATAGAATATTTCGCCATCTATTCCCTCGGCCTCATCTTCCAGTATGTCTACAACGCCGTCGCCGGTATCCTCCGCGCCATCGGCGACAGCCGCGCCACGATGTACTTCCTCATCGTCAGCGCCGTGCTGAACACCATCCTCGACGTCTGGTTCGTCGTCAGCTTCGGCTGGGGGGTCGTCGGCGTTGCGGTCGCCACCGTCATCGCCCAGGCCGCCTCCGCCGCGGTCAGTGTGGCGTATATGTTTATCAAATACCCCATTTTCCGCTTCAAAAAGGGCGAATTTGTCTTTGACCGTGAGAAATTTGCCATCTCCCTCAAGCTGGGCGTCCCGGCGATCATCCAGCAGGCCGTCATCTCCCTCGGCAACGTCTTTATACAGCGACTGGTCAACAGCTTCGACTCCACGACCATGAGCGCCTTCACCGTCGGCAACCGCATGGAGGCCTACGCCCTCGTGCCCATCTTCGGCTTTAACTCCGGCGTCGCCACCTTCACCGGACAGAACGTCGGCGCGCAGAAGTACGACAGGGTCCACCGGGGCTGGCGGGTGTCCACCATCATGTCCTGCGTCTCCAGCGTGGTCATCGCGCTGACGATAAACCTCCTGGCCGTGCAGTTTGCCAGACTCTTTAACCTCGGCGGCGTATCCATGAACAAGGCCGTCGAATACCAGCGCTACATGAGCTACTGCGTAGTGCTCTTCGCGGCCTACATGCCTACCTCGGGCCTGCTCCAGGGCGCGGGCGACGCCATCTGGGCCTCGGTCACCAGCCTCGCCACGCTCTCGGCCCGCGTCGCCGTCTCCTACCTGCTGGCCTATGCCTTCAGCGTCGGCTACGCCTCCTGCTGGCTCTCGCTGCCCGTGGGCTGGGCGCTGGGCATTGCGATCACCTATCCCCGCTATTTCGGCAAAAAATGGATGTCAAAGCGTGTCGTGCGCGATCCCGTCCGCGTCGTCGAAGCGGGGGAAGAAGAGGAGGAGCTTTTGCTGTGAGCGACTTTTTTGCCCTCATCTCCCGGATGCGCTATATCAGCCGCTGGGGCCTCATGCGCTCCAGCATACCCGAAAATGTGCAGGAGCACAGCCACATGGTCGCCGTGCTGGCCCATGCCCTGGGCGTCATCAGGCGCGACATATTCAAAGCGCCCTGCGACCCCGGCCTGCTCGCCGCCGCCGCGCTCTACCACGACGCGCCGGAAATACTCACGGGCGACATGCCTACCCCCATCAAGTACCACAGCGGGCGCATTAGCTCGGCTTACCACGAGGTGGAGCGAGCGGCAGCTGAAAAGCTCATTGAAATGCTGCCGGTGGAGCTGCAAGAAGTTTATTCGCCGCTTATCAGCGGAGAAGTGGGGAAAGACGAGAAAAAGCTCCTCAAAGCCGCGGACCGGCTCTCGGCCTACGTCAAATGCGTGGAGGAGCGAAAAGCGGGCAACCTTGAATTCCTCTCCGCCGAGGAGCAGACCAGGCGGCGCATTGAGGATATGCATCTGCCGGAGGCGGATTATTTTCTGGAGCACTTCATGCCGGCTTTCGGGAAGAATCTCGACGAGCTGGGTACGATGACCTGAGGAGGACTAAAAATGAAAGCGATAGTCACAGTCATAGGCAAGGACCGGGTCGGCATAATAGCCGACGTCAGCCGCATCCTCGCTGAGCGGGGAGTGAACGTCCTGGACATCAGCCAGACCGTTTTGCAGGAGTACTTTACCATGATAATGCTCGTGGACGCCTCGGCCTGCACCGTGCCCTTTGCCGAGCTCACGGCGCTGCTGCGGAGCGAGGGAGAGAAGCTTGGGCTTGAGATCAGGGCTCAGCGCGAGGACATCTTCAACGCCATGCACAAGATATAAAATCCAAGGGGGACCAGCCCCCCTGGATACGCGGCCCCGCCGCGATGATCGTACGGAGGAATACTCGACATGATAAACAGAGGCGAGATCTTACAGACCATCGAGATGATAGACCAGCAGCATCTCGACGTGCGGACGGTGACGATGGGCATCTCCCTGCTCGACTGCTGCGGCGCCGACCCCAAGGCGGCCTGCCGGAAGATATACGACAAGATAACCCGCTCTGCCAAGGACCTAGTGAAGACCGGCGAGGATATCGAGGCCGAGTTCGGCATCCCCATCGTGAACAAGCGCATTTCCGTGACGCCCATATCCCTCGTGGCGGGCGCGTCGGAGACGGAGGACTACGTGCCGTTCGCGCGGGCGCTGGACGCGGCGCGGGCGGAGACGGGGGTGAACTTCGTCGGCGGCTTTTCGGCCCTGGTGCAGAAGGGCATGACGCCCGCGGACCTGCGGCTCATCCGGGCCATACCCCAGGCCCTGGCGGAGACGGAGCTCGTCTGCGCCTCGGTGAACATAGGCTCGACGAAGGCGGGCATAAACATGGACGCCGTGGCGCTCATGGGTGAGACGGTGAAGGAGACTGCGCGGCTCACGGCGGACAGGGGCGGCTTCGGCTGCGCGAAGCTCGTCGTGTTCTGCAACGCGGTGGAGGACAACCCCTTCATGGCCGGCGCCTTCCACGGCGTGTCGGAGCCGGACAGGGTGATAAACGTCGGCGTCTCGGGCCCGGGCGTCGTGCACCACGCGCTCAAGGCCGTGAAGGGCCAGAGCTTTGACGTCGTGGCCGAGACTATCAAGAAGACCGCCTTCCAGGTGACGCGCATGGGCCAGCTGGTGGCGCAGGAGGCCTCGCGGCGGCTGGGCGTGCCCTTCGGCATCGTGGACCTCTCGCTGGCGCCTACGCCGGCTGTGGGCGACTCCGTGGCGCGCATCATGGAGGAGATGGGCCTTGAAGTCTGCGGCACGCACGGCACGACGGCGGCGCTGGCGCTCCTCAACGACGCTGTGAAGAAGGGCGGCGTCATGGCCAGCTCTTCCGTGGGCGGGCTCTCCGGCGCCTTCATCCCGGTGTCGGAGGACGAGGGCATGATAGCCGCGGCGAGCTCGGGCGCGCTCTGCCTCGACAAGCTGGAGGCCATGACCTGCGTGTGCTCGGTGGGCCTGGACATGATAGCGGTCCCCGGCTCGACGAGCGCGGAGACGATAGCGGCCATCATCGCGGACGAGGCGGCCATAGGTATGATAAACCAGAAGACGACGGCGGTGCGCCTCATCCCGGCCCCGGGCCTGGAGGTCGGGGACACGGTGGAGTTCGGAGGCCTTCTGGGCTCCGCGCCGGTCATGGCGGTGCATCCCTTCTCAAGCGCGGACTTCGTGCGCCGCGGCGGGCGCATCCCCGCGCCCATCCACTCCCTGAAGAACTGAGGCGAGAGCATGGAAAAGGAAAAGATGGAGCGCATCTCGGAGCTGACGCGCCTCTCGCGCGAGCGCGAGCTGACCCCCGACGAGCTGACGGAGCGCGCCGCCCTGCGCGCGGAATATATCCAGGACTGGCGCAAAAGCACGATAAACGTGCTTGAAAACACCTATATCGTGGACGAAAAGGGCAATAAACGCAAGCTCAGCAAAAAATAAAGCGCAGGAGTGGGTCTAAGGGGGAACCCTCGCCGGGGATTCCCCACCCTGCTTTAAGTAAATAGTGTAAACAAAAAACGCCCCCATCGGGGGCGTTTTTGCTGTCTGCTGTTCCCAGCTGTTCAGGTAATCCACGGCCACCTGCGCATAGAGGGCGGTACCGACCTCCATGGCGCTCTCGTCGATGCAGAACATATCGCTGTGCTGCGGGGCCTCGCCGCCGCCGCCGAGGGAGACGAAGGCGCAGGGGATGTGAGCCGTGTATTCGGCAAAATCCTCGCCGCCCATGTTGCGCTTGAAGGGCTGTATCTTATCCCCGGGCACCAGCTTCTCCGCCGCGGCTCGGGCCAGGGCGGTCATGTGCGGCTCGTTCACCAGGGACTCGGTCTTGAACTGGTAGTCCAGCTCCGCTGTGCAGCGGAAGGCGGCCGCTGTGTCCTGAGCGATGCGGCCGATTATCTCCGGCATCCGCGGGTGGATGTCCTTGTTGAAAATGCGCACCGTACCCTCCAGCACCGCCTCGCCGGAGACGATGTTGAATCTCGCGCCCGAGTGCAGGGTGCCGACGGTGACGACGACGGGGTCCAGGGGGCTGAACTCCCGGCTGGAGATGGTCTGCAGCGCCATGACTATGGCCGAGGCCGCGACGGTGGCGTCGCAGCCCTCGTCGGGCAGGGCGCCGTGGCTGGCGCGGCCCTTCACCGTCAGTTTGAAGTAGTCCGCCGCGGGCAGCAGCGCGCCCTCAGAGATGGACAGCGTCCCGGCGGGGATGCCGGAGAAGATGTGCTGGCCGAAGGCCGCGTCCACGCCCTCGATGGCGCCCTGAGCCACGATGTGCTTCGCGCCGCTGGCCAGCTCCTCCGCCGGCTGGAAAATGAGTTTCACCGTGCCGCAAAGCTCCTCCTTCACGGAGGCGAGTACCTTCGCAGCGCCCAGGAGCATGGCCGTGTGCGTGTCGTGCCCGCAGGCGTGCATGTAGCCGTCCCGCTGCGAGGCGTAGGGCAGGCCGGTCTTCTCCTGCGTCGTGAGCGCATCAATGTCCGCGCGCAGGGCTATGCATTTGCCGCTCTTTCCGCCCTTTATCTCGCCTATGAGGCCCGTGGGCTCAAACAGGCGGCAGGCTATGCCCATTTTGCCCAGCTCCTCGGCTATGCGCTGCGTCGTGCGGAACTCCTCGAAGCTCGGCTCCGGGTGCATGTGGAAGTCGCGGCGCATCTCCACGACGTAGGGGAAGACCTCGTGAGCAAGTGTCTTTATGTCCATGCTCAAGCCTCCAGTATCTTCAGCGCCGTGGCGCACATGGCGGCGACGCCGCACTCAAGCGCCTCCTCCTGGAAGGTGCAGCGCGCGTCGTGCAGGGAATGGGGCGCGTCGCCCAGATAGCCAGCGTTAAGCAGCAGGAAGAGGCTGGGCGTGCCGGTGGCGTTGCCGTAGTAGCTGAAGTCCTCGCTGAAGGACAGCGGCTCCTCCAGGTAGTGTACGTAGTCGGCTCCGAGGGCCTCCGTTATGGCCGCGTCAGAGAGCTTGAGCAGCTCGGGGTCGTTCTTCACGGAGCCGTAGCCCTCTATGTGCTCAACGTCGAAACGGCAGGCGCTCAGCTCGCCGATGCCGCGGGCAAGGCGCATGACCTCGTCGTAGATGACCTTGCGGGTCTCCTCGCCGTAGGTGCGGCAGACCATCTCCAGGCTCGCCGTGCTGGGGATGATGTTTACGGCCTCGCCGCCCTTGATGACGCCGATGGAGACGATGGCCGTCTTGAGCGGATCGACCCTGCGGGCGACTATCTGCTGGGCGTTCACGATGAACTGCGCCAGGGCCAGGATGGCGTCGTGGCCGTTCTGCGGCTGGGAGCCGTGGGCGTTCTGGCCGGTGACGGAGACATTGTAGAGGTCGAAGGCCGTGGTCACGATGCCTCTGTAGAAGCTGACGGAGCCCACCTTCGGGCCGCCCGGCGAGATGTGGGTGGAGAGTATGGCGTCCACGTGGGGGTTTTCCATTACGCCGGCCTCGACCATGGGGCGCGCGCCGCCGCGGGGGGCCTTCTCCTCGGCGGGCTGGAAGATGAGCTTCACCGTACCGGGCAGCTCCTCCCGCATGCCGCACAGCAGCTTCGCCGTCGCGAGCAGCATGGAGATGTGCGTGTCATGGCCGCAGGCGTGCATGACGCCCGCGTTTTCGCTGGCAAAGGGCAGGCCGGTGGCCTCGGTGACGGGCAGGGCGTCTATGTCCGCGCGCAGGGCGACGCATTTGCCGGGCTTTCCGCCCTTTATGAGAGCGACCGCGCCGGTGGGCAGGGGGCGCTCCACGCTGTCGCAGCCGAAGCTCTCAAGGAGCTCCACTATCTTTTCAGTGGTCCTGAACTCGTTGTTGCTCAGCTCCGGGTGGGCGTGGAAGTCGCGCCGCCAGGCGAGCATCTCCTCGGATAGCTCATGCGCTTTGGCTCTTATGTCCATATCGTTTAGTCCTTTCTAACTAATAAAACGGCTTCAGGGGAGACGAAAAGCGTCTCCCCTTTATGCGGTTTGCGTATTTCAGAAGACGAGCAGGTTCACCATGTAGCCGGCGATGAGGACGCTGGTGATGGAGACGGAGACCATGCCCGCGATGAGCATCTTGGGCATCATGTGGTCGAGCATCAGCTGCTTCTCCTCGTCGTTGGTGGCGGTGGCGTTCACGACCTCGTTCGTGACGATGTAGGTGCCGGGGAAGCCGAACAGGCAGGTGCTGCCTATGGCGCAGCTCATCTGCCAGCTCACGCCGAAGATCTTGCCGACCAGCGTGGAGATGATGAGGAAGGTCACGCTGCCGGTGACGACGACGACGAGCAGGGGCCAGAGCATGCCGGCGACCATATCGGGCGTGGACTGGGCCAGGTTCGTGAAGATGGACAGGGTCACGACGACGAGCATGAAGCCGTCCGCCCCCGCGCGCTTCATCGGGTTCTCCTCAATGAAGCCCAGCTCCTTGGCGATGATGCCGTAGATGAGGGCGAAGATGAGGGCGCTTATCGAGAAGGCGGTCTCAAAGGTGGAGGCGATCCAGCCGTTTATCGCGTTGGCGGTGATGGTGGCGAGGAAGGCGAAGAAGGCGACCTTGGCCATCATGATGTTGGGGCCGTTGTACTTGTCGGGGATGTAGGGGATGAGGCGCTTCTTGGGCGCGGCGTCGGTAACGATCTTCGCCGTGACGCCCTTGAGCTCCTGCCCGGACTCGACGAGGCTGCGCACGCGCTTGGCCTCAGACTTCAGGCAGAGGGAGCAGACGGGGTAGCCCACGAAACCCTGCACGACCATGACGAGGGCCGCAAACACGCCCAGCTCGACGCTGTGGCCTTCGACGGCCGTCTGCATGGTGATGGTGGCGACGACGCCGCCGGAGAGGATGGGCGCGCCGACGACAACGTAGTTCTTGTCCGCGACGATGAGGCCGCCGATGAAGTAGATGCCGAGGCTTATCGCGATGCAGGCTATGCCCGCGATGATCACGGTTTTCCACTGGTCGGCAAAGTCGCGCAGCTTGATGGTGGTGCCCATGTGGACGAGCAGCATGGAGACCAGCACGCCGGAGACGAGCAGCAGGGTGGAGTCGTCAAACATCGTGTTCGGCAGCACCTTGGTCCAGAAACCGGCCAGGAAGAGCACCGAGGAGAAAAAGAGCATGGAGACGATAGCCCTGGTCTTCGTGGCGACCATGTCGCCAAGACCGAAGATGAGCAGGATGATGAATACTGCGAGGATGGACAGCATTGGTCCTTGCATAGATAGCACCTCCGTTTGATTTTCACAAATCCCCCCAGACTTGTGAAGACCCCCTCTGTTTTGGGAATCACGGGCTAGATGATACTACTTTTTGTTCGCGAGTGCAATGCGTTAAATCGAAATACAGCAGAATTTGTGAATTTTTTGTGAATACGCACGATTTTTACTGCCGTTTTACTCCAGATAATTTCAAAAAATCACAAAGGCGGAAGCCTTTGTGATTTTGAGGTTTTTTGTTTAGTTTAAGCTATCTGCCGTAGATGGCGGCCCTGGTGGGTTTTGGTCGGTATTTTATACCGGAAACGAGGCCCATGGCTGCGAACATGGAAAAGAGGGAGGAGCCGCCGTAGCTGAAGAAGGGCAGCGTGATGCCGACGACGGGGGCGATGCCTATGCACATGCCGATGTTCTCAAAGGTCTGGAAGACAACCGTGGAGGCGACGCCGAAGCAGACGAGCATGGACATCGTGTTGCCGGAGCGCAGGCCGATTTGAACGCAGCGGATGACGATTATCATGAGCAGCAGGATGACGAGGCAGGCGCCGATGAGGCCCAGCTCCTCGCCGACGACGGCGAAGATGAAGTCCGTGTGCTTGCCGGGGATGGCGTTGGACTGGCTCTGGGTGCCCTCGCCGAGGCCGGTGCCGGTGAGTCCGCCGGAGGCGATGGCGATTTTGGCCTGGTGCGGCTGCCAGTTGATGCCCTGGTTGGTGGGGTCTATGCTGGGGTCGTAGGGCGCGAGGATGCGGTTGCGCTGGTAGTCCTCCAGGAAGTAGGTCCAGAGGATAGGGATCATGCCCGCGAGGGCCGCGGCGCCCATGATGAACCAGTAGAGCTTGACACCCGCGACGAAGAGCATGACGGCGAAGATGAAGAAGTACACGAGCGCGCTGCCGAGGTCCTGCGCCGTCACGAGGATGACGCCGAACATTAGGATGAAGTGGCCGACGATCTGGGCGATGGAGACGACGGAACTGAGGTTTTTGTATTCCTTGAGGTAGGCCAGCTGCTTGGCCAGGACGATGATGTAGGCGAGCTTGACTATCTCCGTGGGCTGGATGCCTATGCCGAAGAAGCGCAGCCAGCCGTTGTTGCCCGTGTCGCTCTGGGCGCCGAAGAAGATGAGCGAGATGAGCAGGGCGGCGCTCAGGCCGTAGAGCCATATCCAGTGCTGCGCGAAGATGTCCACGTCTATGACGGTGATGGCGATGAAAAGCAGGATGCCCAGCACCAGCGCCAGGCCCTGGACGATGACGTACTGCGCGCTTCCGTTGTTGTAGGACTTCGTAGCGCTCGCGATGACTATGATGCCGTATATCGCGCAGATGACGCTGACAGTGAAGAGAAACATGTCCGCCCGGCGCACGAAGTCGCGCAGCTGGGGCAGGATTTTTTTCAAGGCGCTCACCTCGGTACAGGGAAATGTGGTAATATGGGATTATAGCATATTCTTTGGCTTTACGCAACGCCGAAGCCGGTGTATAATAAGTAGCCGCAGAAAAAAGGAGGCGGAATATGCGGGAGATTGTTTCAAACAGCGAGAGGGACACGGAACTTGCGGGGGAGCGCTTCGGCGCCTCGGTGCCGGACGGGGCTGTCGTGGCCATGTACGGGGAGCTCGGCTCGGGCAAGACGGCCTTTGTGCGCGGCATGGCCCGCGGCATGGGCATAGACTGCCGCGTCTCCAGCCCCACCTTCACAATAGTTAACGAATACCTGGGCGCGCGGGAGCTCATACACTTCGACATGTACAGGCTCGCCTCGGCGGACGAGCTCTGGGACATCGGCTGGGAGGACTACCTTGCCCGCGGCGCCGTCTGCGCCGTGGAGTGGAGCGAAAACGTCGAGGGCGCGTTCTACGGGGACGAGATCCGCGTCGTCTTCGAGAAAACGGGCGAGAATTCGCGCCTCATCAGGATAGAGGGGGACTGAAGCCCATGCTTATACTCGGACTGGAATCCTCGGCGAAGGCGGCCTCCGCCGCGCTCTGTCGGGATGGGGAGCTCCTTGGGCAGTATACCCAGTGCTCCGGGCTGACACACAGCCGGACGCTGCTGCCCATGGTCGAGGACCTTTTGAAGAACACGGAGACGAAGCTTGCGGACGTGGACGCTGTGGCCGTGGCGCGCGGACCGGGCTCGTTTACCGGCATACGCATAGGCGTCGCCGCTGTGAAGGGCCTGTGCTGGGGCGCGCAGAAGCCGGCGATAGGCGTCTCCACCCTCGCGGCCATGGCCTGGAACGGCGTTGCCGCCGGGGAGGGCTCGATCATCTGCTGCTGCATGGACGCGAGGCGTCAGCAGGTATACAACGCCCTCTTTGAGATAAGAGACGGCAGACCGGTCCGGCTTGTTCCCGACAGGGCGCTTTCGGTCGAGGAGCTGGCCCCGGAGCTGGAAAAATACGAAAAGCGCGTTTTTCTTGTTGGAGACGGGGCGCGGCTGTGCTATAATCTTCTGGGCGGGCTGGGCGTAGAGAGCACCCTTGCCCCGGAGCCTCTCGTGCAGCAGAGCGCCTACGGCGTCTGCCGTGCGGCGGAGACGGAAAAGGCGGCCCCGGCCTCGGAGCTGCTGCCCGTGTACCTGCGCCTCTCCCAGGCGGAGAGGGAACGGCAGGCGAGATTGGCCAACTCATAATAGAGAATATAAAAGGAGACGAACCCCCATGAGCAATGTGCACGTATTCGACCACCCCCTCATCCAGCACAAGCTGAGCATCCTGCGCGACAAGAACACCGGCGCCAAGGCCTTCCGCGAGCTGGTGAGCGAGATAGCCATGCTGATGTGCTACGAGGCGACCCGCGACCTGCCCCTGGAGGAGGTCGAGGTCGAGACGCCGCTGGCCGTGGCGAAGTGCCGCCACATCGCGGGCAAGAAACTGGCGATAGTGCCTATCCTCCGCGCCGGCCTCGGCATGGTGGACGGCATGGTGGCCCTGATGCCGAACGTCAAGGTCGGCCACATCGGCCTCTACCGCGACCCCAACACGCTGGAGCCCGTGAAGTACTACTTCAAGATGCCGCCCGACATCCAGGAGCGGGACGCCATCATCGTTGACCCCATGCTCGCCACCGGCGGCAGCGCGGCGGCGGCCGCGATGTTCCTGAAGGAAGTCGGCGTGAAGCACATAAAGCTCATGAGCATCATAGGCGCTCCCGAGGGCGTGGAGCGCATGCAGGCCGAGCACCCGGACGTGGATATCTACGTCGCGGGCATGGACGAGTGCCTGAACGACCACGGCTACATCGTCCCCGGTCTCGGCGATGCCGGCGACCGTATCTTCGGCACGAAGTAAAGCTCTGCCGCGCCTGCCGCGGCTTGCTCAAAAACCGCGGAAAAGCAAAGGGCCCCCGGAGAGGGGGCCCTTTTTTGCGTGCCGCCGCAGTTCCTGCGGGGCGGGGGGAGTATGTTCACCACTGTAGTGACGTCCGAGCGCGAGCTGCGGGCGGCTTAGGCCGCCCGCAAAGGGGGGACCCCCGGCGAGGGTCCCCCCTTTGACCCCCTCCTGCGCTTCATTGAGCATGGGGGTATTCCGCGCGCTGCGGCGCGCGGCCAGGGCTCCGCCCCTGGACCCCGCCCGCTTTTTTGTAAAAAAGCGGGGCAAAAAAC
>ERZ779866.3951-NODE-3951-length-11469-cov-2.426494_pt1 | contig 11469 bp, 14 predicted proteins | sample MGYA00511248_ERZ779866 | MGnify/ENA primary metagenome ERZ779866 (study PRJEB29588, sample SAMEA2155758) | human gut metagenome | biome: human gut; feature: human-associated habitat; material: faeces | place: Denmark | collected 2008/2010 ... | reverse complement strand
CGTTACGCCTTACACAGTATCTAAAGCGCCATATCCGCCGATAAAAAAGGCCGCAGGCAGCTCGTTTAAGAGTTGTCTGCGGTCTTTTCGTATGCTTCTATCGTTTCATTCATTTCAAAAAATCGGTGGTAAGCAAGTATAGCGGTAAACGTTGCTTCCAGCAGCCCGATCTCGTAAGCATCGCATTGATCGATCCTTTGTTTCAACGCTTCTTTCGCGTTCAAGTGTTCCCTGCTCTCTGCGGGAAACAGGATTCTATCCAAAGAAATGTTCAATACTTTGCATATCTTGAACGCAACATCAAACGAAGGCCGTTGGTCCCGTTTGCGTTCAATGGCGCCTACATATCCTACGGAAATCCCGACCTTTTCCGCTAACTGATCCTGCGAAATCCCCATCTGCTCTCTGGCTTGTTTGACCATTTTGCCAAAGCACATCAATTCCGGTTCAGGACGAAAATCAACTCTTGCTGGCATATATACCCTCCTACAAAAAGAGGGTATATGTTTATCAATACCCCTAACAGATAATATATCCTACAATCATTGTACTTTATATGATATGACTGCGATTCGTGGTTTGACGGAAAATTTCGTGGATGGTATACTAGGTTTAATCAGTGACAATCCATATAGTTTCCGATTCCTAAAGTGTCAGTTGCATAGCAACCGGCACTTTTTTTGTTTCTTCTTTGTCACTGCTATATATCCATACCACATTTGCAAATTCTGGTACTCCTGGTAAAACTGCAGTTTTTAAATTGTTTATGTTAAATTCAACTGCATATGGTATATAATCTTTTACTGCTTTAAAATCCAAATTTGTTTCAACATATTGCTCAGCAATATCTAATAAATTATTAATCTTTGTAACACTATTCCAACTTAATAATTTCTTTGCTAAAGTTTTTAAGAATTCCCTTTGTGTTTTCATCCTTCCAATATCTTCTTGTCCATATTCACTTGGATATGTACTTCCATCATTATTATGCCTAAAACGTACCAATTGTTCTGCTTTATCTCCATCTAATTTTTGTTCTCCTGCTTTTAGGTGAATGTGCAAATCTTGTGAAGTATCATCATAGTTCATATCTATTGGTACATTAAATGTTACTCCTCCGATTGCATCTACTAATTTTATGAATGCTTCTGTTTTAACTATTACATAATATTTTAAGTCTAATCCTGTTAATTTATTTACAGCATCTAACACCATTTGGGGATCTTTTTTTCTACTATATATTGCATTTATTTTTTCATACGCTGTTGCTTTTGCTGGATTTTTTCCTGTATAACTATCACGTGGCACTGAAATTAATGCAGCTTTTTGTGTTCTTGGATTATATGATGCCACCATAATTGTATCAGTTAGTAATGCACCTTCTTCGTCAGTACTAATTCCCAACAATAAACATTGAAATTCGCCAACATCTTTTTTAGTGTCTAATACTGTTGTTAGGACTCCTTTGGCTCCTCCTCCATTTTTATGTACGTTATATGCAAAAACGCCTCCAATGCCTAAAAGTACAATTATAATAACTAAAATAACTTTCGGCCACATTCTTTTCTTTTTTCTTCTTATATTTGGATTATTTTTTGTTCTTTTGTTTGTTCCCAAAATTCTCACTCCTAAAATTTCATGCTACTAGTATAGCAAAATCTGTCGTAAAAGGCAACTAATTTTCTGATTTTTAATAAACTTTTAATCTTCCAATTTTTGCCTTTTAGCTTTTTTATTTTCCAATATTCCAAATGTTTAAAATATTGTTTTGCATCATCATTTTCGCTAAGTATGTATTATCTATCATTGGAATTATTGAGTTTTGCGGATTAACAACACTAATTAGGCTTATTATCAGTAACGCTAAATACGTAATTATTACACCTCTTACAATTCCATATATTATTCCACCAACTTTATTTACTTGGTTTAAAAATGGCAGTTTTGATATTGCATTTGCAAGAGTATTTATTAACATTAAACATATTCTGAGCAATATAAATAGTCCTATCATAGTTCCTACATATACAACATTATATGCTAATTCTTGAGCAACACCTGGTAATGCTCCGTTTTTAGTTATTTCTATTAATTCATTTGTTACTTCTTCTTTTCCAACTTCTGTTTGTATTAATGTTTCTACATTTTTTTGAATAGTTTCTTGAATAGCCTCATCTATTCCCGTTGTATTTATTATTATATTTCCTATTGGTCTATAAATAATTAGAGTTATCAATAAAGCTAGTATAAATGCAACAAGATGAATTCCTAGTGATACTAGTCCTTTTTTGTATCCTGCAAACGCTGATATTAGTATAAGTGCAATAATTATAACATCAATTATCCCCATATTTCTTCTCCTATAAATTTATTATTTCGATTTTATCTCTATATATTATACCTGCAATATTGCTTGATACAACAACATTTGTAATTTCTTGATTAGCAACATATCTTTTTACTAACCATCCTCCTGTATTGATAAATTCAATTTCTGTTCCTAGATTAAGTGCTATTATATCTACATTTGTAAAAATTTCTTTTGCAACATAGTTTACCGTATATTGCTTTGTTGATTTATTGTCAATATTTATTATATTTACTATAGAATCTGCTGTAAATAAACCTGAAGATTTTTCTTCTATAGAACATACATTATCATCCATATCTATTGACTGAAATGTTACCTTTTTATCTTTATTATTTATAAGAACTTTTTCTTCTCCGTTTTCTATTACTGATATTCCATCTGTATACATACAAGCAAGCTTATTTTTATTTTGATATCTAATATTGGTTAATAATTTTCCAGGTTCACTTGAGTATACTTTTTCTAAATAATCCTCAGCATTTTTTTGTGCTTTTTCTACTGATATTATTTTAATATTAGATTGCACTCCTGTTCCTGAGGTATCAACTTCTCCTATTGCTAAGTATTTATTATCATTTGATATTGTAACATCTATAGCTCTAGTTGCAGATAAAAATTGTGTAAACATTGGAGTTCCTGAGGAATCGTACATTTTTATTACTGTTTTATAACTTGTCCCTGTAATTACAACAGCAACATATCCATTTTTGTTAACAAATACTTGTGAAATATTGCCTTCTATATTAGTTTCCCATACTACATCTTTATCTGACACAAGATATAGTTTTTGTCCATTTTTTTCTGCTATAGCAAGAAATCTATTGGCAGAACTATATGTTGGATTTGAAATTTGAATGTCTAACTCTTTCTCTTTAGCTCCATTATTAGAATATATCTTAAATTTAGCTTGTTCTAAAATACCTATATATTTATTAAATGCATAGATATTAGAATTTTGGCCTTCTTTTAATTCTATTGTTGCTACTTTATCTTGTAAAACTTCTTTTCTAAATATATTCTTATCCACCCATTCTCGTACAGGTCTGCTTGTCCAATATGCTCCTGCTACTATAATTCCTAAAACTATAACGGTAATTATGCTTGATATTACAATTACCTTTTTTCTGTTTATGGTTTTTGGTTCTAAATTTTCTTCTTCCTTCCACACATCTTTCATTTAAAATACCCTTCTCTTCCTTTGTTTTGTGCCTATATTTTACTATACCAATAAATAAAAAGCAAGAAAATTTCTTGCTTTTAGTTTGTATTATTATCAATTTTTAAAATCATTTTTTTCTTCTTCTTACTTGCCATACAATAATTCCAATAAGTATTATTAATACTGGTACTGCAAATATTATGCATCTAATTATTATATCTTGTTGTTCTGTTGCTGTATATGTTACAGTTCCTGTATCTTTTCTTGCTGTTATGTCCTCTTCTCTGTCTACTAAGTATGAAATAGAATCCATAATTAATTCTTTATTATATCCTAGTTGAACTAATGGATATTGTGAGTTTTGGCTAAGTGGTGCATCTGATGCAAAGTAGTTTTCTCCATATATAACTAATTTTGATACTACTTCTTTTTGTCCTTGTTCTTCATTTGCTTCTTTTATAACTTTTTTAGCTTCTGCCCCTATAGTAAAACTTCCCGCTTCTTCTGTCTCTGTTTTATTTTGCGCTTGATTGTTAAAATCTGTTCTGAAATATGAATTTTCAGATGCTGTTATTAAATCTGTTCTTGTTACTTTTAGTTCTTCTAACTTTGTACCATCTACAAAGTTTATTTTTGTTGCATTTACGAATATTGGTCCTGTTGTGTTATATACACTTTTTGTAACATCTGAAGATTCAACTTGTGGCATTATCACATCAGGTGATCCTGATAGCATTTTACTTGAGTCTGTTTCTCTAATAATTCCAACTTCAAATGGATTTATTCCGTATACTGCTAATATTTTATTTACATTTGGTAAATCGATTTGAGCTGTTTTAGCTGAATTTAGCCATAAGATATTTCTTCCTGAATTTATATAATCTATTATTGCATTTGTTGCAACATCATCAAAGTCTTTTACTGGTGTTGTTATAACTAATGTATCACAATCATCTGGGACCTTACCATTTGCTAAAATATTTAATTGATCGATTTCGTTTACTTCATTTGCAAGTAACATACTTAAATATTGCATATTTTGTGTTAGTGAAAATTCGCTATATCCTTCTAAGAAATATACCTTTGGAATTTTATTACTTGATACTGATATTATTGCAGTAGTTAGTTTTTGTTCTGCTATACTTATTGTTTCATATGTTGATGTATCATATGTTACTAAATCTGAAGCTGATAATACTTTATATTTTTCTCCACATTCTACAATTATCCCTTGTGCTCCATTTTCAAGTCCATATTTTTGTGCTAAATCTGGTCTTGTTTCAGCTGTTACTGCTTCTGCTATTATATGTTCATTTGTTTTTTTATATTGTTTTGCTAAGTCTAAATTAGAATCTTCTTCTCCATATCCAACAAAATATATTTGTACATCTTTATCTACGTTTTTTACTCTTTCTTTGCTTTCATCTGTTAATGTATATAATTTCTCTTTAGTAAAATCTAGTGGTGCTAATTCTAATTTTTGCATAAGCAAATTTATCCCTATAAATATTACTACTAAAGCAATTACTAATATTGTTGTTTTAGTTCCATTTATTAACCATTTTTTCTTTATTGTTTCTATAAATTTATTTGGTTTCTTTTCCAATGTTGTACCTCCTATCTCACACTTTTTCTTCTTTGCATAAATATAACTGTAAGCACTAAGCATAGTACTGTGAAACTTATAAATGTTACAGTATCTGCAATGTCAATTTGCCCTCCTGGGAATTTAGAGAACATATTTATTAATGAGAAATTTGTAAATATATTACTAAATTGTGGTAAAAACCATGTTAATATAAAAAATCCTACAGTTATTACTCCTGCAATTATTTGATTTTCTGTAATGCTTGATGCAAAGATTCCAAATGCAATATAGCTCATTGCAAGTAGTAAAAATCCAAGCAAAGTTACTAGTGCTGTTGATATATGTGGTTTTCCGAAGAAACATAATATGCCAAAATATAATAAGGTGCAAATTTCAGTTATTACTACTATTAATGTTGCTGCAATGAATTTTCCCAAAACAAGTTTTGTTATACTAAGTGGTGATGTTAATAATAATTGTTCTGTTCCATTTTTTCTTTCTTCAGCAATTGATCTCATTGTAAGTATTGGCACTATAAATGTCAATATCGTTGCTCCTGAGTAAAATATATATTCAAAATTTGCACTTTGGTATTTAAACACATCTACATAAAAGAATATACTAAACATAAGTAAAAATAGTCCTATGAACACATATCCAACTGGTGAATAAAAATATGTTTTTAGTTCTTTTTTTATAACCGCTAACATTAATCGTTCCCTCCTTCAATTATTTTCATAAATGCATCTTCTAATGTACTATCTGCTTTTTTCATTTCGAATATTGTAATATTTTCTTTTGCTAATTCTGTAAATAGTACTTTTCTTAAGTCGACACCTTCTTTTGATTCAATTACATATTGTTTTGTTCCGTCTTCATATTTTTCAACAAAGTTTATCTTTTCTATTTCTGAAATTTTATCTTTTATTGTATCCATTTTGTTTTCAGTATCTTCAACAGTTACATATATGCAATTTTTATTAGAGACTTTATTTTCTAAGTGTTCTGGAGTATCAATTGCTACTAATTTCCCTTTATTTATAATGATTACTTTATTACATATTTGGCTTACTTCTGATAATATGTGTGAACTCAAAATAATAGTGTGGTCTTTTCCTAATTCTTTTATTAAATTTCTTATTTCTGTTATTTGTTTTGGATCTAGTCCTACTGTAGGTTCGTCAAGTATTAATATTTTTGGTTCTCCAACTAAAGCTCCTGCCATTCCAGTTCTTTGTTTATATCCTCTTGATAAGTTTTTTATTAATTTTTTCTCTACATTTTTTAGACCTGTTTTTTCTATTATTTTTTCTACTTGTTCTTTTCTTGTTTTCTTGTCTACCTTTCTTATTTCCGCCATGTAACTAACAAACTCTTTAACTGTCAAATCCGTATAAAGTGGAACTCCTTCTGGCATATAGCCAATTTCTTTTTTTGCCTTTTTAGGCTTTTTTAACATGTCATAACCATCTACTATAATTTCTCCGCTTGTTTGCTCAATAAATCCAGTCAACATGTTCATTGTTGTACTTTTACCAGCGCCATTTGGTCCGTAATAGACCTACTATTTCGCCTTCTTTAATTGTAAAACTAACATCATCTACAGCTGTTAGCTTACCATACTTTTTTGTAACATTTTTTACTTCTATCACAAAAAATTCCTCCTTTTGTACGTTCTTTTTTCGTCTACAATATTACCATTTTATAGATTTAATGTAAAGTGTTTCACAAAAAATTCACATTACGGCTCCTTAGCTTTGCAAGTTTTTTTCTTCTTTTTTCCACTCTTATTACATATAGTTTACAAGGGTGATTTAAATGGAGTTATTTTATACGTTTTTTATTAGCTTTTTTTTGATTTTTTTATCTGAACTTGGCGATAAAACACAGCTACTTGTTCTATCTTTTTCCACTACAGATAAGTCCAAAAATATTTTGCTTGGAGTTGCTATTGGTACATTACTTAGTCATGGTATTGCTATTTTATTTGGTAGTAAAGTAGCGTCTCTTGGAAATGCTGATTTTCAATTGTATTTACAGATTTTTACTTACTTCTCATTTTTACTTTTTGGTATTTTAGGATTTTGTAAAAAAGATAAAAATAATTCATTTGATGAGGCTAACCATATATCAAAATTGGGGTTTTTACAAAAAATTGCTCATTTTCCCTTATTTAGAAGTTGCACATTTATAGTTGCACTTAGCATTATTGTAGGCGAATTGGGTGATAAAACATTTTTGGCTTCTTTGGGCTTAGGAATTCAATATCCAACTTCCAAAATTTCTTTAATTTTAGGCTCTATTGTTGGGATGGTTTTTAGTAATTCTCTAGCACTATTTTTTGGAAAGTTTATAAGTCATAAATTTAATCCGAAATATGTACAGATTTTATCAAATGTATTATTTATACTTTTTGGAATTTTTGGTTTTGTGAGCTTATTATTTAGTTGATATAACTATATTTTAAACTTTTTTAGTAATTACTCATTTTTTGCTATTTTAGGGGTTGACACTGCTTACTTTTTGTGCTATCATATTAATTGTCATTTGGATATGGGTCAGTAGCTCAGTTGGATAGAGCACAGGCCTTCTAAGCCTGGGGTCGGGGGTTCGAGACCCTCCTGGCTCACCAAAATGATAAAAGCGATAAAAATTCAAATGGATTTTTATCGCTTTTACTTTATTTATACAAGGTGGTTATTATGTTATTAAGAAATGTTATTAAAGATATCGAAATAATCGAATACAAAGGAAGCCTGGATATAGAAATAAATAATATTTCTTCTGATTCTAGATTAATCAAACCTAACGGATTTTTCTTTGCTATTACTGGATATAAATTAAAAGGAACAGATTTTATTGAAAGTGCTGTAAAAAATGGAGCAACTGCAATAGCAGTAGAAGCTGATGTAGATTTGTCTACTTTAAATTATGAAAATATTACTTTTGTAAAAATTAATAACATTAGAAAAAATTTAGGATTATGCAGTTCTAATTTATATGAACATCCTTCTAAAAAATTAAAAGTAATTGGTGTTACTGGAACAAAAGGGAAAACAACTTCTACTTTTATGATTAAATCAATTTTACAAAAACATGGATATAAAGTTGGTCTAATTGGAAGTATTGCTTGTTATATAAATGACCAAATGTTAGAGGTTCTTGATAGGACAACTCAAGAAAGTTACAAAATCCAAGAATATTTAGATATGATGGTTAAAGAAAATGTGGATATTGTAATTTTAGAAATATCTTCACAAGCAATGAAATTAGATAGAGTAGTTGGCTGTGATTTTGATATTACATTATTTACAAACTTAAGTGAAGACCACATAAGTCCACATGAGCATCCTAATATGGACGATTATTTTAATGCAAAGCTTTCTTTGCTAAAGTTATCCCCAACTTGTGTGGTTAATGTGGATAACGATTATACAAAACAAGTTCCAGAGTTATTATCTAATAAAAATATAATAACTTTTGGTGTTGAAAATAAGGCTGATATCATGGCAAAAGATTTTACATACACTAATCATTCAGTTGAATTTTCTTTAATTACGCCTGATTATACAAATAATGTAACAGTTTCAATTCCTGGAAAATATATGGCATATAACGCTCTTGGAGCGATTGCTATCGCAAGGCATTTTGGTGCAACATATGAAGATATAAAAAATGGACTAAATCCATTTCATGTATTTGGAAGAAGCGAAATGGTTCCTAATAAATTAAATTATAACATTATGATAGATTATGCACATACACCATCTAGCTTAGAGTCAATTTTAAAAACTGTTAAACCATACACTAAAGGACGTGTTATATGTACCTGGGGTGTAGGTGGCGACAGGGATAGTGCAAAACGTCCTGTGATGGGTGAAATTTCTGGAAAATTGGCTGACTTTACAGTTCTTACTTCTGATCAAGTAAGAACTGAAGATCCTAGAAAAATTTTAGCTGATATAGAGGTTGGTCTTAAAAAATCTGGTGGAGAATATACCGTTATTTTAAATAGAACTGAAGCTTTAAGATATGCCCTTCATATGATGACAGCAGATGATATTCTGGTTATTCCTGGTTTGGGAAATGACCTTTACATCGATTATATGGGTGTTAAGTATCCTTATAATGAACGTGATGTTATTTCAGATTTAATTGAAGAAATGACTACTCATACAAAAACAGTAAAAACTCAAAATGAAATATTTTAATTAACTAAAATGATTTTGAGGTCGGATGATTTTTCCTCCGACCTCAAAATCATTTTATATATATTCTGCCATCAAAAACTTTATTTGCAATACCCTCCATAAACATACTTTTCATTTTCCCATCCCAATTGATTTTAAGCTCTCCACCTTTTAATATTACTTTCGTTTTTTCTTTTAACATTCCTTTAAATATTCCTGCCGCTACAGCTGCGCAACTTCCTGTACCACATGCAAATGTTTCTTTTGCTCCTCTTTCCCACACTCTAAGTTTTATTAAATTTTTGTCTAATATTTCTACAAATTCAACATTTGTCCTTAATGGGAAATGTTTATTATTTTCTATTATAGGGCCATATTTTTCTACCTCAAATTCGTCTACATTGTTTATAAATATTATCGCATGAGGATTTCCCATAGATACTTTTATAATTTCAAAATCTTTATCCAGTATTTTAAGTTTAATTTCTCCTAGTATTTTAGGTCGCCCCATATTTACACTAATTTCTTGGATTTGATTGTTATTTTCTATTATTGTTACGTCTTTAATTCCTGCTAATGTTTCTATTTTTAGATTCTTCTTATTAGTCATCTTATTTTCATATACATATTTTGCAAAACAACGTATTCCATTTCCGCACATTTCTGCTTCTGTTCCATCACTATTAAAAATTCTCATTTTAAAATCTGCGATTAAGCTTGGTTCTATAAAAATCACTCCATCTCCGCCCAACGCCAAAATTTCTATTACTTAAATATCTAACCACTGCTCCTATCGAATATTTAGAAAAAATCTCTTTTAAATCTTTATTTTCTAAAACATTTATGTATATATAATCATTCCCCAGCCCATGCATTTTAGTAAAATTTATTTTTCCCATACCCAAATTCATTCCCTTCCAACTGTTTTTTATATATTATTCAACTTAATTATGTTTCGTGATATATTAATTTTTTATTAATTGTATTCCCTTTGTTTCTCATTTAATGTATAATCATCTTAATGATAAAAATTACGATAAATTGTTCTCTCAAAGACAATCTAAACCGAGGTGATGATATGAAACTTTTTAAGAAGCTATTTGTATTTTTACTTATTACAATATTAGTTTTTTCAACCATATGCTTTATAATTGGCTACAGTACTTACAACCAAGAATTAGAAGAAGAACCTTTGCTTTCTAGAATGGACAATGTTAAAAATAAAGAAAATTATATAAAATCAAGTGAAATTTCTAAAAATTATTTAGATGCAGTTGTTGCTGTAGAAGATCATAGATTTTATGAACATGGTCCAATTGATATAATTAGTATTGGTCGTGCACTTTGGACAAATTTAAAACATTGGGAGCTTCGAGAAGGTGGCAGTACAATTACTCAACAAGTTGCTAAAAACCTTGTATTTTCTCAAGAGGCAAGTTTTACTAGAAAGCTTGGTGAACTTTTTGCAGCATATGAAATAGAAAAAAATTATAGTAAGGATGAAATTTTAGAAATCTATGTAAACACTTGTTATTTTGGAGATGGTTATTATGGAATTTATGATGCTTGTTATGGATATTACAATAAATCTCCTAAAGATTTAACTTTAGATGAAGCTAGCATGTTGGCGGGAATTCCTAATGCCCCTTCTGTTTATTCCCCTTCTGTTAATATGGATCTAGCTAAAAAAAGACAAAAACATGTTTTAAATAAAATGGTCGAATATGGTTATATATCAAAAGAAGAAGCAACTAACATATAAGTTGCTTCTTTTATTTTCTTATTTTCGCTTTTTTCTTTATATTTTTTCGAATTTTTTCCAACTCTAAGTTAGATAATTCTTTTGCAGCAAAATAATCGCCATAACTAACACATGCTACTATCATTTCTAAGAATTTAACATACTCTTCCTCATCAATCATATCTAAAACCTTCTTTTTTTAATATTTTTTATGCTTTCTGCATATAACTAATAGTGCTACATAATATTTCTGATATTAACATATATTTTTTCTTAATTCAAGTGTTTTTTGTTCGTTTTTAGTAATTTTTTCCATGTTGATTCGGTCATATTATTAATGTGTTTAATAAATCATATTAGCTTGTTATACTATTACTTATACTTAGCATTGTGGAGGGGTAATTATGAATTCTGTTTCAA
>ERZ779866.3949-NODE-3949-length-11475-cov-3.826883_pt1 | contig 11475 bp, 13 predicted proteins | sample MGYA00511248_ERZ779866 | MGnify/ENA primary metagenome ERZ779866 (study PRJEB29588, sample SAMEA2155758) | human gut metagenome | biome: human gut; feature: human-associated habitat; material: faeces | place: Denmark | collected 2008/2010 ... | reverse complement strand
TGAACGTGATGGCCGCACTCTTGTGCCGGATGGAGTGAAAACCGAAGGGCTTCACAGGGGGCTTCCGGCAGAAACGCTCCATGAAGTGAATGCGCCGGGTGAACGACTGCCCCAGAAACGTGTCGTTCTGAAGCTGCATGAACACGTTGGCTACCTTGCAGGGGCGGGCATCCCGCCACCATTTGAGCGCCTTGACCAGTTCCTGGTGCATTCGGAACCGGCGCACCCGTTCCATGCCATGACTCGATTTATTGCCGGTCAGCCTGATTTTTTCTGAAGACCGCACTGCTTCCCCCTAAAAGACCATGGTCATGTTGCACGCGGTCAAGGGTATCCCTGTGCAATTTACCACTATGATGAATTATTCATTAAAATTATTCAGTTGCTCGATACTGAAATACGGCACAGTGTCTTTACCGACACTACGCCGTAACGAATTTATATTTAAGATTTTGCCCCAATTAACGGCCCGTCAGCATTTCCTGTTCTTTCGGATAACGCGCCCCGACGATGGTGATCTGATCCAGGCGACGGCGGATGTCTTCCAGTTCGTCGGGAGAGAAGGCGAGGTCGGCGGCCCCAAGATTTTCTTCAAGTCGCGCGACAGTTTTGGTGCCGGGAATAGGTACGATGTTCGAGCCTTGAGCCAGCAGCCAGGCCAAAGCAATGCGTGCGGGCGTGGTGTGCCGTTTGTCCGCCATATTCTGAACAAGGTCCGCAACTTTCACATTCTGTTTCAGATTTTGAGGACTGAACCGCGGAATGACGCTGCGAAAGTCGTCGGGACCAAAGGTGGAATCTTTGTTGAAGCGGCCGGCAAGCATTCCTTTTCCCAGAGGGCTGAACGGCACAAAGCCGATGCTGAGCGCTTCAAGTGCAGGCAGAAGTTCTTTCTCCGGTTCCCGATACCACATGGAATATTCGCTCTGTACAGCGGTGAGAGGACAGACGGCATGCGCGCGTCGGACCGTCTGTACGCCGGCTTCCGAGAGTCCCCAGCCGCGTATTTTCCCTTCCTTGATGAGAGCGGCCATGGTGTCGGCGACTTCTTCAATAGGGGTATCTGGATCGACTCGATGCTGGTAGTAAAGATCAATATAGTCCGTGCGCAATCTTTGAAGAGAGCCTTCCAGAGCCTTTCGGATGTGTGCCGGACGGCTGGAAAGCGTGACGGGACGATTATGAGCGTCGTTTTGTCCGTGTTCAAAATCAAAGCCGAACTTGGTGGCGATGACGACCTTTTCCCGGAAGGGACGCAGAGCTTCCCCCAGCAGGGATTCATTGCTGAAGGGACCGTAGGCTTCCGCCGTGTCAAAGAACGTGACTCCCATGTCCACGGCTTTTCTGATGAGAGAGATGGATGCCTCTTCGGGAAGATAGGGCGGATAGCTTTGCGTGAGTCCCATGCAGCCGTAGCCGATGGCCGACACTTCCAGACCATGTTTTCCCAGCGTTCTGTATTTCATTGTTCGTTCCTTCGCTGCACAGCCCGTGCCCGGAGACGCATGCCTGCGGACACGGCTGTGCGTTCGTTATTTGTCTGAAGGTGTGTTGTGCTTGTCTCTGAGTTCGACAGGCACGGCTTCCAGAAGAATGCGGTCGGAGATCATGTCCTTGGTGGTGTTGAAATACTTCTGGAAATGCGGCGTGTCGCGGTGAGTCTGGTAGGCCGCTTCATCGACGTACATTTCAAAAAAGGTCATCTTGGTCGGATCGTTCTTGTCGGCTGCGGCATAAATGGCGATGACGCCGGGTTCCACGCGCAGTGCGGCTTCCATTTCTTCCTTCACGGAGTCCAGAAAGGCAGGGAGCTGATCCTTTTTGATCTGCAAGTGGGCGATGCGGATGGAAGATGCCTGCGCATCCTTTTTTGCGTCGGCGTAGTCGGCCGGGGTATTGTACCTGTCCCGAAGCTCGACAGGCACAAGTTCCAGAAGCACGCGATCGGAGATCATGTCCTTGGTGGTATTGAAGTATTTCTGGAAATGGGGAGTGTCGCGGTGGAGCTGATAGGCGTTTTCATCTTTGTACATTTCAAAGAAGACCATATTGGCGGGATTGCTCGTATCGGCCGCGGCATAGATGGCGAAAACGCCGGGCTCCACGCGCAGCGCGGCCTCCATTTCTTCTTTGACGGACGCGTTGAAGTCGGAGAGCTGATTTTCTTTGATCTGAAGATGCGCCATGCGGATGGATGTCGGCTCCGCGGCATGGGCCTGTTCTTCGGCAAGGCAGAGGGCAAGGATTGTCAGGGCGGCGAAGCGTATGATGGAGCGCAGTTTCATGAGATGTCCTCGTGGCGGAACGGATCGTTAAAATCCGTGCTGCAGGTTCGTCCGGTTGCGGAAAGGTGTTTTTCCGCAACGGAGGGGAATCAGGAGTGTTTTTTCTCGGAAAGAAGGACGCCTCCGACTCCTACATTGTCCGGGAGGTTTTCCTTGAGGAATACGTAGAAGGAGACTTTGGGCATGTTCATGATTCGTGCCGCGGATTCCGTGAATTCCTCGACCAGCTGTTTCTTCTGATCCTTGCTCAAGGAAGCGGCTTCAAGCGTGATGACGGGCATATGTTTTCTCCAGCAGGTGAGACAGAATAATGAGTTACAGACTCGCGCCGAGAGTTCTTGCCGCAGCCGGATATGCCGTGCCTTCGATATCCTTGCGGGCAAAAACATGCTTGGCCAGCACCACGCCCTGATCCTCCCAGGGAAGATATTGCTGAAGGACTTTATACTGCGCCATGACGGCATCCATATTCCAGTCCGTATTGCTGCCGCATGTGACCAGCATGGCCGTCTTCATGCGATGCTTTCTCAGCTCTTCGCGTCGGGGCATCATGCGGTCTATGACCGTCTTCAACTGAGCGGTCATGTTGTAGTAATACAGCGGCGTAACGAGCACGAGCATGTCTGCGGATAGAACTTCAGGAAGAATTTTCTGCATGGCGTCCTGCTGAATGCATTCGCCGTTATGTTCGTTGCAGTAATAGCAGGCCCGGCAGGGACCGACCTTTTCAAAGGCTGTGTCGAAGCGAACGACGGTATGCCCTTTGGATGAAGCGCCTGCGATGAACTCGTCGGCCAGAAGAGCAGAGGTGCCCTGACGATGGGGGCTTCCGGTAAGCATAACGATTTTCATGGTTTTTCCTTGGTTGTCGGTGAGAAGCAGATCGGCGGCGGAGGCGACTTTCGCGGGCATCAGGGCAAGGGTCAGGGAGCCGCTCAACAGCTTCAGCATGAAGCGCCGGGTTCTGACGACGCCTGCCTTGTTTTTGGAGGGGATCGGCGTTTTCTGAAGAGTGTGAATGTTATTCATGCAAGGCACCTCACGGCATCGGAAGGGATGCGTCGTTTCCGGGAGTTTTCAGGGAAGCTTGTTGTAGTCTTCATCGCTCACGGGTTCATGCCAGTCGCTCCTGGTGTTTTCGCCCGGCACCTCCACGGCGATGTGTACGAACCAGCTGTCCTTTGCCGCGCCGTGCCAGTGCTTGACGCCTGCGGGAATGTGGACCACGTCGCCGGGATGGAGTTCGCGGGCTTTTTTGCCCCATTCCTGATACCAGCCGCGTCCGGCCGTGCAGAGCAGAATCTGTCCGCCGCCTTTGGTGGCCTGATGCGTATGCCAGTTGTTGCGGCATCCGGGTTCAAAGGTCACGTTGCCGATGACGACGCCTTCCGTGGAGAACATGTTCAGGTAGCTGTTGCCGACAAAATAGCGGGCATAGGCGGTGTTGGCTCCGCCGCGGGCGAACACGCCGGAAACGGCCGTTTCGGCGTCGTCTCTGGTATCGCCGAAGGCCTTTTTCACTTCTCTGGTTACGGCTTCGGCAAGAGCGGCGTGGTTTTCCGGCGTGAGATGGATTTGATCCGGCCCCTGAGCGAAGGGGACGACGGTGGCGGCATCAAGAAAGAGCGCTCCCGCCGACTCCACCATGGGCTGAAGAATGCCGGGCAGGGTTTCGCTTTTGGCAAGGGAGCCTTCAAAGAAATCGGCGTAGGGACTTGAGGTCAGGTTGAGCTTGGGAGGACAGACGACCAGCACCTGAGGAGTCGGGAATGTTGTCCGCTGCTGCCATTCTCCCTTTTTGACGACGGCCACCAGTTCCGTCAGGCTTGCCGCAATGTCCGAGGCGCTCTGGTTGCGATCCTTGCGGAAATCGTTCGTGCCCAGCATGATGATGACCATGTCGAGAGGCATGTGGGAGGAAAGCGCTGCCGGGAGATAGGCGGCCCCGTTCATGCCGGCTCCGGGAATGACGCCTGTGCCGGAACGTTCCGGGCTGTCGATGCGCGTAGTGCGGCCGGAAAGACCTTCCACCACCACTTCATAATCGGAGCCGAGCAGCGCGGCCATTCTGCCGGGCCATGTCGTATCGAGGGGCAGGCGTCCGACGACGCCCCGGGCATCCTCAACATAGCCGAAGGTATTGGAGTCTCCGAAGACCATGATGCGTTTTTTACTTTCCGCTGCGCCTGCCGCGGCGGCAAGTCCCACCATGATCAGACAGCATAATGCGGTGATGAATATTGCCTTTTTCATGATTTCTCCTTTGCTGTGAGCTTTATTCCTTATCTTTGGATATATTGTCCGTATCGTGTTCTCAAAAGAGCATTTTTTATCAAAAAGTTGCCTTTTTTTGTCGCCGTATTCTCACTAGTCCAAAGGTATGATAGAAAAAGCGTAATTCTTTCTTAAAAGAAAAACTGCCGACAAGGAGATAGGCCCTATGGACAGCGACGGACAGGAACGCATAGCGAGGATCAATCGAAAGCTGAAGGAGGTTATTCTGCGACACATGGAGGCGCCGGATGCGCGTCCGTCCGCAGTCAAGGGGCTGACTCTGGTGCGTCGGGACGAGACCAACAGTTCGGAACGCTGTTTTGAAAAGCCTCTGGCTTCCGTTGTCGTTCAGGGAAGCAAGCAGTCCACCATAGGAATGCAGCAATATGTGCTTCGTGAAAATCAGTGTCTTGTTTCCGCGGTAGATATGCCGAGCATTTCCTATGCTGTTGACCCGAGTGCGGAAAGGCCGTTTCTTTCCTTGTTTTTTTATCTGGATAAACAGATATTTACCGAGCTGATTTCGGAAATGGAACCGGAAGAGAGGCCCGCCTTTCAGGCAGGACCGGGCGTTTCCGTTGCCGATGCCGAACCGGAATTTCTGGAGGCGCTGCTCCGGCTGGCCGAACTTCTGGACAAGCCGAAACAGATAGCCGTGCGTGCGCCCATCATCATGCGGGAGCTTCATTATCTCTTGCTTATCGGTCCGCAGGGAAGCACGTTGCAGGGGTTGTATACCAGCGGTTCGCAGGACAGTCAGATAGTGCAGGCCATTTCCATCATGAAACAGAACATTGCCAATCCTCTGCGCATGGATGCCCTGGCAAGGCAGGTCAGCATGTCCATATCGAGTCTGCATCGCCATTTTAAAAGCATTACCGGCTTCAGTCCGTTGCAGTATCATAAGCAGCTGCGGCTCTATGAAGCTCAGAGGCTCATGCTTGTGGAGAACGAGCGGGCCGCTAGTGCCGCCCTTGCCGTGGGCTACGAGAGCGTGACGCAGTTCAACAGAGAATATAAGCGCATGTTCGGTGAGCCGCCGCACCGTGATATAACGCTTCGGCGCAGCGTTGCGGGATAACAGAGGGCACATTCCAAAGACGAGTAAAATGTTTTCGGATTGTTCAGAGGAACCGTGAAAGACGGCTTCTTTGTTTTTCTTGCGGCGGGATTTCCGAGTCGCACAGGCTTTTGCGGGAAAGACGCGTGGCACCACGCCGGACGGAGAATAAAAAAGACCTGCCTGAACGATGTTCAGACAGGTCTGTGCCCGGGTTTCGCGGAGTGGAGAGATGGCTCCGCACGTTTTTTTATGACGGCGTCTTCTGTCCTGCAAGCAATCCCAGCCTGTGAAGCCAGGCATCTACATCTGCCTGCGCTCGTCCGACTCTTGAGCCGCGGACTTCAAAACCTTCCAGCATTCGGGCATCGGGACAAAGCCGTTGCAGATCCCGTTCGCTGCGGCCGAAGCGGCTTCCCTCATGCGTGCAGAAGGGGACGATGGTTTTGCGGCCGAGCGGATGGCGCTCAAGCAGTGTGAAGAACGGCATGGGCAGGGTTCCCCACCAGTTGGGATAGCCGATGAAGACGGTGTCGTATTGTTCAAGGTTCGGGATGACGGTGCTGATGTCCGGCCTGGCATTCTGCCGCTGCTCCTGCTGCGCCTGCTCCACGACGGCGTCGTAGTCGGAAGGATAAGGACTGACGGTTTTAAGTTCCAGAATGTCCCCGCCGATTTTGCTGTGGATGTATTCGGCAAGAGTGCGGGTATTGCCGGAATGCGAAAAATACAGAATAAGCATGTTTCCTCCTTTGTTTTCTGCTGCCGAGGCGGAGGATGTTTGAAGAATCGAAGGAGCGGCGCAAAGCGTCATCATTCCTGCGGATGCGTATTTCAGGAAGTGGCGTCTGGAAAGAAGATTGAAATATTTTTCGGTTTGTTTCATGCAATGCATCCTTTGCATCATGAAAATGGGATTATCTTGGAGTTTTTTTTATTCGCAGACTTCCAGACGCACGGAAAAGTCTCCCTGCATCCGGGCCAGGCTGTTCATGCCGGATTCTATCCGTCCCAGCGGCACAAGGCCTTCGGAATGCCTGAAGTCCCGGTAGAATACGGACAGATTGCCCCATGGCGCATAGTAGGCAAACGTTCCCACGGAAGGATCGCAGCTTGAAGGAGAGCCTTCCGTTTGCAGCTTTCTTTGAAGGTAGCCGATTTTTTCCATGCCGTTGTAGTCTTCAAAAGTCACGGTCATGGGCAGCATGGAAAGCAGATCCTGCACGGCCGGATGAGCATCCAGCACGACGACGGCCTGCTCGCCGGAAAACGACATCTTTATTTTTTTCGCCTGCGTTTCTGCCGCCATGCAGACATCGGATAATCCGAAACATAACATGGCGAAATTCAATAGAATAATACTCTTTTTCATGGTATTGCCTGCATATTTTTCAAGTTCTTGCCAAAGAATGCCGTCAGCTTGTTGACGGACTGTTCGGCAAAATTCGGCACATCGTACGGATCGACGTGCCGTCAACAACAAAGAGTTCTTTGGGCTGGTTGCCTCTGTTGCAGGAGTCTTCGCGGAAATGTCTTTATCGGCGAGGCTGCCTGCAATCAGAAGTACAGAACGGGGAGAGACGGTATCAATGTGTTGGAAGGCGTCGAACGCAGTCCGACCTTGAGGAATGTCGTCTTTTTCCTTCATGATAATGGGGGTCGGTCATGAAGCCCACAAGAAGTCCCGCTTCCTGTCATGGATTATTTTGTGGCTGGCGTGTGCTTTCTACAGGCTCATGCGCAGAATCCGGACGACGTCCTGTTCATTCAGCGGTACATAAGCGTTTTCGAGAGAGCCGATGCGGACGGCTTTTTCGGCCATCGCCTCAAACATGGAGTCGTCAATGCCGAATTCCGTCAGTGTGGAGGGCAGACCGATTTCTTTGAAGAACGCCTCCGTGGCGTCGATGCCGCGGTTGGCCAGCGCATATTTGTCTTCCTCCCTGCTGAATCCCCAGACATTGGCGGCGTAGTCGCAGAACTTGTCCACCGTGTCGTCGGAAAGAATATGACGCATCCACTTCGGCGTCAGAACGGCGAGTCCGGCCCCGTGCGTGATGTCGTAGAGGGCACTGAGTTCATGCTCGATGTAGTGGCAGCTCCAGGCAAAGTTTTTACCGGTGGAACCCAGACCGTTCAGCGCCAGAGTGCCGGCCCACATGAGCTGGGCCCTTGCTTCGTAGTCGGCAGGCTGCTTCAGGGCGATGGGGGCATAGGTGATGACTGTCCGCAAAAGACCTTCATTGATGGCGTCGGGCACAAAGGCCTGTTCGCGGTCGAAATAGTTTTCGATGACATGGGACATGATGTCCGCAGCGCCGGAAGCCGTCTGGAAAGGAGGAACGGTATAGGTGTTTTCCGGGTTGAGTACCGCTATCCTGGGCAGAAGCAGAGGAGAGTACAGCGGAAGTTTTTCATTGGTCTCCGTATTGGAAATGACGGCTACGGAATCCATTTCGCTTCCTGTGGCGGCGATGGTCAGAACTACGGCTACGGGCAGTGCTTTGGTAATGTTGCGCATGTCCAGCAAAAGATCCCATGCGTCGCCGTCATAGTATGTTGCTGCGGCGATGGCCTTGGAGCAGTCGATGGTGCTTCCGCCTCCCACGGCCAGAATCATGTCTATGCCTTCCTTTTTGCAGATGGCGGCTCCTTCTCTGACGCTTTCAATCTTCGGATTGGGGGCGATGCCGCCGAGCTCGAAGATTTCAAAGTCGTTCAGCAAAGCCTTCAGTCTGTCATAAAGACCGTTTTTCTTGATGCTGCCGCCGCCATAGGTCAGAAGAATTTTTCTGCCGCAGGGCTTCAGTTTTTCGGGGAGATGTGCTTCCTGCCCCACCCCGAACAAGATATCGGTCGTCACGCAGAATTCAAAATTTTTCATGAGACATTCCTTTATGCGTTGATAAGATCATACTGGTCGTTGCCCACGCCGGGGTCCGTGCTGAGGTCTTTGGTAAAATAAACTTTGGCCCGTTCGGTATCCCCGGCGACGGAGACAAGCCCGGCGGCCGCGACTCCGGCTGTCGAAAGGCTTTCTTTGGCGAAGTCTCGGCGTGAAATACTCATGGCCATTCTCCTGAAAAGCCATGTGAAAATGGATGAATCACCATTGTTCTGGCAGATTATCCTTTCATTCCTATTCTATTCAGCCAGGTATCCATGTCCTCCGAGAGTGAGGAACCGCCGCTGTAGCGAACGGAAAGAGCTTCCAGAATTCTGGAGGCCGGACACAGCTTGGCGATATCCGTGACGCTCTGCCCCAGTCGTCCGCCGCCGTGGCTTACGAAGGGAACGACGGTCTTGCCGGAAAGGTCGTACTGTTCCAGAAATGAGGCTATGGGCATGGGAATGGTGGCCCACCAGTTGGGATAGCCCAGGAAAATCGTGTTGTAGCGCGACATGTCGGCGATACGGGTCTTGAGCTCCGGTCTTGCGGCCCGTTCCTGATCGCGTTTGGCTTGCTCAAGACAGGTGTTGTAGTCTTCGGAATATGGCGTAACCGGCTCGATTTCCACGAGGTCTCCACCGATTTTCTGCTGGAGCAACCGTGCGATGCCGCGGGTATTGCCCGACCATGAAAAGTACACGATCAGCGTGTTGGCAGGGGCGGCATGGACCGGCCGGAAGAGACCGTTGACGGCGAGGGCGCCGAGAGTCATGGAGGATATGGCTAGAAAACGACGACGGGAAAAAGAGATAAGCATCATAATTCTCCTGAAATATTCAGCTGTTGTCTTATAGAAGCTGCGGGGTATGCTGTATGGAGCCGGTTCGAGTTCAGTCCGTGTTCCGAGCAAGGCGAAATCCGAGATTGAACGTTCTGTTTTCCGGCGGATAGGCGGCTCTGTAAGCAGAGCGAAGATGACGCCCGAAATCATTCCAGCCACCACCCCTGTTGACCCGATAGGTACCGGAATCGGCTCCGGCAGGATTGACCGCGCTCTCGTCGCCGTATGCGCCGTACCAGTCCCAGCACCATTCCCAGACGTTGCCGTGCATGTCGTACAGTCCCCAGGCATTGGGAGCGAAACTGCCTGCGGGCATGGTTCGGTTGCGGTACTGCCCGCTGGGGAATCCGTCATACGGATAGGTTCCGTAGTAATTGGCCTGTTCGACGGTGGCGTTCTCCCCCGTGGAAAAAGGCGTCGTCGTTCCGGCCCGGCAGGCGTATTCCCATTCTGCTTCCGTCGGGAGCCGGTAGCCGTTGGCGCTGCGGTTCCACGTCACGGTTTTATTCTCTCCGTTGCCGTTGATGACGTAGACGGGCGTCAGATTTTCCGCTGCACTTCTGGCGTTGCAATACGTTATGGCGTCGTACCAGCTGACGTTTTCCACAGGCAGCTCATCCCCCTGGAACTGACTGGGATTATTTTTCATAATTTCTCTGTATTCCTTCTGAGTCACTTCGCGGCTTCCCATATAAAAGGAAGCAAGCGTGACATGATGGAGTACTTCATCTTTTTCCCGGCGGTTTTCCGAGACCGGACTTCCCATTTCGAAGTCTCCGCCCTGAATGAGGACGAATTCGTCTGCAGCCTGAGCTTGAGCGGCCGACAATATGACGGTCAGACAAAGGGCTGTGATGGAGAAATATTTCATGCGTTACTCCTTGTCTTACGGACATTGTACTTGAACCTGCTGTTTCTTCTTGAAATATCGGAGACGGAAATAAGGGAGTTCCCTCTGTGTACAAAAGAGAAAAATACACTGGCAGTCCAGGCACAGAGGAAAAAAACGGCACTGTAATCCAGAAGGAAGAGTGCAGTATTCTCACTCCACAGCATAAAGGCGCTGCGCAGGGTCAAGGGGTATATCAGTTCTCTTTGCAGAAAGGCGTGTATACCGTAGGCTGCAAAAATGACGCCAAAACCGGAGAAAGCGAGTCGGCAGCTCCTTTGACGAGCACAGGAAAAAAGTTTTTGGAGCGAGTCGCGGAATCTTTTGGCATATGAGCCGAAATGAACGGCTGCGAGAATGAAGCACCAGTGCGCACAGAAGACATGAAATGTTCTGATGGAAAGGTCCCCTTTAAATCCCGTAAAAGCAAAGATCGTTCGGGAAATGGGAACGGCACTTGCCAGCGTGCCGACCATGGAGAGGAGAAGAAGGACGTTCAGCACGAGCCGGACGGTGCGTGTGAAGTTGTACCTGCCTTTTCTCAGACTTTTGTACCATGCGCTGTTCAAGCAGGTGTGCAGCAGAAAGACGACAGCCAGAAGCACTCCCAGCCGTTCGTGGACGACGCTTCCCGTGTGAGGCGCGGCCATGAGTAAAAGAAAAAGCAGAAACAGGAGGATGTCTGTGAATACTTTTGCGGGCATATGCATCATCGGCTCCGGGGTATGAGCGGACGCGGCAGCCGTACGGCCGCGAGAGGCTCGGAAAGGAATCTTGTATGATAGGTAAGATAGATGAGCCCCGCAGGATGATGAAGATGCATTTTGGGCAAAAAGTTGCCTGATATTGCCGATGCCAGCCCGCAAATGAAACGGAGCCTCGAGAGATGGCCCTGAGAAAAGGGATAAGTCCCGTTTTATGAACGGCACGTTCTGCCGATGCGGAGGGCGGAAAATTCATGTCGACGACGCGCCTTCGGCGCGGACGCCGGAATAAAACGTTGTCCGTGCATTCCGCCGGTGCCGGAAATCTGTTTTTCAGGAAAGAGAAGCCTTGACTTCTCGGAAGATTCAAGTATGATTTTTTCTTCGCTGATGGGCTATCGTTCAATTGGCAGGACGTCGGATTCTGGCTCCGATAATCAAGGTTCGAGTCCTTGTAGCCCAGCCACAGCAAAAAATGTCCCCATCGTCTAGCCGGCCCAGGACAGCGGCCTTTCACGCCGTCAACGGCGGT
>ERZ779866.3947-NODE-3947-length-11477-cov-15.162756_pt1 | contig 11477 bp, 6 predicted proteins | sample MGYA00511248_ERZ779866 | MGnify/ENA primary metagenome ERZ779866 (study PRJEB29588, sample SAMEA2155758) | human gut metagenome | biome: human gut; feature: human-associated habitat; material: faeces | place: Denmark | collected 2008/2010 ... | reverse complement strand
AGACAGCGGCGCGCCTCCCAGCCGCCCAAGCCGCCGCGCGACGCCGGCGGAAAGGGCAAGCGACCGCGCAAAAAGCGCAGCCTCAAGTGGCAGCTCGTGAAGGTGCTGCTGGTTATGATCCTGCTGGCCGGCGCGGGCGTGTACGGCTATATCTGGAAGATTCAGAGCGACGTGCGCCCCTATCTCAACGTGTTTCTGGACAACGTGAGCGTGGATGGCATCGACCTCTCCGGCCTGACCTGGGAGGAAGGCAGCCAGCTGGTCTGGGACCATGTGAACCAGAAGCAGAACGGCTGGTATGTGCGCCTGCGCAACACCAACGGACAGTACAAGGACATCACCGCACAGACGCTGGGCATCTCCTTTGACCCCACGGCGGCGCTGAACGCCGCGTGGGCCATCGGCCACGATGTGGACGGCGAGGACCGCAAGGACATCTTCCAGCTTCAGGAGGAGATCGAGGCGGCCCAGAGCACCCAGAACGCCTTTTACAGCGCGCAGCAGAGCGCGAATACCGCCCCGATTGACGAAATCCTACAGACGCTGGAGGCGGCGGCCTACCGTGAGCCCAGCGACGCATATATCATCAGCTTCAATCCCGACGACAGGGATAATCCCTTCACCTTCCAGCAGGAGGTCTATGGCCAGCGGCTGGACACCACCGCCGTGCGTGAGCGCATTTTGCAGATGGTGCAGAATCTGGAAAGCGGCGAAGTGATGCTTGAGCCCGAAACCATCGTGCCCAACGTGACCGTGGCCGATCTGCAAAAGACCGTGGAGCTGCGCTATCGGGCCACTACGCCCATTTCCAGCGCCTCCACGGAGGACCGCACCGAAAACATCCGCATCGCCTTTTCCAAGATCAACGGGATGAGCATTCCCAACGGCAGCAAGTTCAGCTTCAACGACACCGTGGGTCCCCGCAACTTTTCGACCGGCTTTTTGCCCGCCATCGAATATGCCTACGGCACCGAGCAGTGGGGCTGGGGCGGCGGCGTGTGCCAGGCCAGCACAACGGTGTATTTGGCGGCCATCCAGAGCGGCATGACCATTCTCAGCCGCGAGCCGCATTCCATGGCCGTCAGTTACACGGAATACGGCAAGGACGCCACCGTGAGCGACACCCGCGGCCGCGAGATCGACTTTTCCTTCCGCAATGAATCCGGCGGCACGGTGTATCTGGCGGCGCATGTGATCGGTTCGGGCAAAAAGAACCTCCAGTGCGAGGTGCGCATCTACGGGCCTTCCCTCAACGGCACTTCTTATGAGCTTGTGACGGAGACCGTCGAGGTCATCCCCAAGCCGGAGGAGGCCATCATCAAGGAAGACGAGGACGCCACCTACGTGACCTATGTGGATGAAACCAAGACCATCAATGGCCGCGAGGGCTATAAGGTGGACGCGTATCTGATCATCTACGTGGACGGCGTGGAAACCGGCCGCGAAAAGGTAAGCAGCGACACCTATCCCGCCAAGGCGGATACCGTATACGTGGGCGTGACCCCGCGGGAGGTAATGTGAAAACAACGCTGGGATGCATCCGCCGTGCGGATGAGGACTTTCATATGATTCAGCCGGGCGACCGCATCGGCGTGGGCGTAAGCGGCGGGAAGGACAGCCTGCTGCTTTTGCACGCGCTGGCGCTGTACCGCTACGTGCGCCATCACGACTTCACCATGACGGCCCTGATGCTCACCATGGGCCGGGAAAAGCCGGATACCTCCGCCATCGAGGCGCTGTGCCGCGAGCTGGATGTGCCCATCGTCATCCGCCACACCGAGATTTACGAGATCCTCTTTGAATGGCGCAAGGACCCCAATCCCTGCGCGCTCTGCGCCAAGATGCGGCGCGGGATGCTGTGCGACATGTGCACCGACAGGGGCCTGAACAAGCTGGCGCTTGGCCATCACCGCGAGGACGCGCTGGAGACGCTCATGATGAGCGTGATCTTCGAGGGGCGGTTGCATACCTTCCATCCCTGTTCCTATATGAGCCGAAGCAATCTCACGGTTATCCGCCCGCTGATCTACGTGCCGGAAAAGCATGTCATCCACATGCGGCGTGAGCTGGACCTGCCCGTGCTCAAAAATCCCTGCCCGGCCAACGGCCACACCAAGCGCGAGGAGATGAAGGAGCTGCTTGCGTTCCTTTGCAAGCGGTATCCCAACCTCAAGGAAAGCATGCTCAGCGCCTTGAAAAACGAAGCGCAGTACGGCCTGTGGAACCGGTCGGGCCCGGGCGTTGACGCACCGGCGGAAAGGTGATACACTGGGACGCATCCCATTTTTTTGAAAGGAAGCTCACAGCGAATGAAACTGCTCAATCAGATTCTGCGCGGCGTGGTCATCGGCGTGGCGAACATCATCCCCGGCGTGTCCGGCGGCACGATGATGGTGTCCATGGGGGTTTACGACACGCTGATCCATTGCATCACCCATCTTTTCAGCGAGTTCAGGCAGAGCGTGAAAACCCTTTTGCCCTATGCCGTGGGTATGCTGATCGGCATCGTGGCGCTGGCCAGCCTGCTCAAGTTTCTCTTTGCCAACTATCCCCTGCCCACCTCCACGACTTTCATCGGCCTCATCCTGGGCGGGCTCAACCCGCTGCTGGCCAAGATCCGTCACAAGAAACTGGGCGGGATTTCCATCGGAGTGTTCGTTCTGTTCTTCGCGGGTATCATTGCCATGGCGCTCACCGGCGACGTATCCAACCCCGATTCCCTTACGGTGGATGTGGGACAGATGATCATTTTGCTGGTGATGGGCGCGGTCGCGGCCGCCACCATGATCATCCCCGGCGTGTCGGGCAGCATGGTGCTGATGCTGCTGGGCTACTACAATCCCGTGCTCAACGCCGTGGACGCTTTGAAAAATGCCGTGTTCAGCATGGACTTTGCCGCCATGGGCGGCCCGGTTCTGATGCTGGCGCCCTTCTGCGTGGGTGTGGCGCTGGGCATCTTCGGCGTGGCAAAGCTGATCGAGTGGTTGCTGGCCCGTTTCCCCACGCAGACCTACTGTGCGGTGCTGGGGCTGGTGGTGGCTTCTCCCGTGGCGATCCTGCTGCGCACGGATATGACCGGCATCAGCTGGCTGATGATCGTGATCAGTCTGGTTACCTTTGCCCTGGGCTTTGCGGCCGCCATGGCGCTGGCCCGCGGCAGCGCCGGTGTGGAGGAACAGCCCAAGGCTTGACATACGCAATCTGCATGGCCGTCTCCGGCGCGGGCGCAGCCCCGGCGCCGGGGACGGCTTTTGCCAAACCTTCGCCCCTCCTCCCGCCCCCTTGAAAGGGCTGCCATTTTCGGGTATACTGATGGTATTCGCTTGCGGTGGCAAGCCTGTTTCTTCTTTATTTTCTACTTTTGGGCTACAGAAAGGTGCGTGCATAATATGGCGACGGATTTGGAAATCGCGCGGGAAGCAACGCTGGAACCCATTGAAAACATCGCCCGGAACGCGGGCTTTCTGCCGGAAAGCTTCCGCGCTTCCATCGTGGCGGCGTGCGAGCGCAGCATCAACGCCGTGCTGGCAGACAACGCCGTGGTGCTGGCCGACACCATCGTGGAAAAAGTATTGCAGCCGGCCGATATGCGGTGAGGCGTGTGTCCCGGAATGGAATCGTGTTATCTGACCCTGACCTGAATATAAACTAACCTAAATATTAATATACACTAACAGAAACCTTTACTGTTATGAAAAAAACACTTGTCGTTTCTATATTCGGCATCGCGGCATGCCTGCTGATGGCGTTTGTTCTTTTTGCGAAGAAAAATATAACGCCGGCACCGGTGCAGCGACCGGCTTCCGCCTGGAAACTGGAAAAATCGAAGGCATGGATCACCGGGCGCGTCGCGCTCGACAGCGGCTATGCCAAATCCGTTACACTTACCGCACCTACTTTATCGCTGTCCGGCATGTTCCATACGGAGCTGGCCTATCTGAACGAAAGCGACGGTACATTTACTTTGGAAGCGGAGATTTATGGTCCGCAAAGGGAGCGCCTGATTTATAGCGGCAACGGCATTCCTGTTTATCTCGAACCTGGCGATACGCTTCATGTCGAATTCGCCTCCAGCGACTTTATGAAAAACAGTGACGGCAAATTCTCTTCGGTTCGGTACAGCGGATCGAATGCCGCGGTAAATGCCGACCTGTTGGCCTTTGCTGTACATAGGGGGAACACAAGTTACGATCCGTTTCGCGAGGGGAAGACAGCGGAGGATTTCAGGGCCGGGACTGATGCGTTGTACAGAACCTATCGGGATCAATTGCAGGCATTCACCGTTAAGCGGCAGTGCGATCCGAAATTCTTCGACCTGGCGGATCGGGAGATTACTACTGCGAAGCAGCTGTATACCTGGTATGCGATAGAGGTCAGTGGTGGTGGCCCGCTTCCTGCCAAAGAGGCCCCCGCTCTCTTCGCAGGCAGCGAATCGTCGTTGGATGACCGGAATTTTACTTTCCTGATGCCGTACCTGTATTACCTGGATCAATTGGGGCAGGTCGATATCTGGGGGGCGGATACGGTCGGCAAACCGGAGACGGAGAAGATACAGGTTCTCCGCAACAACTTCGATACGCTTCTGGCCCGTTATCCGGCCGGATTGTCGCGTGATGCGTTGTTGCTGATTGCGCTGCAACGGCATTACAAACACAAAGAGATCCGCGATGCTCTGTCGGACGTCTATTCCGCTACGGACCGTTATCTCCAAAGCCCGGTCATGCGCGAAGCGTGGGAGGAAATTGTCGCTCCTTACCTGGCTGCCGCCGCGCCGAAACGGAATGTGTACAAACTCGAACTGCGTCCGACCGAACAGTTTATCGCCGATCTGTTCGCACCGTACCGCAACAGCGGTAAGGTGCTGTATGTAGATATCTGGGGAGTGTGGTGCGGGCCATGTCGTCAAGAGATGCCCTATTCGGTCGAACTGCATGAAAAATTGCAGGGGCGTCCTGTCGAGTTCGTCTATCTCTGTACCTCCAGCGATAAAGGGGATTTCGACCGGGAGATCGTCAAATTGGGAATTGCCGATACCGGGAAGAATATTTGGTTGAACGAAGATGAAAGTAGGATATTGCGACACTATTTTGGAGTCAGCGGAACTCCGCACTATTGGATCATTGGCGAGAACGGCGACTTCGTGTCGGAATCCGCAACCGATCCTTCCGATCCGAAAACCTACGAAACGCTGCGGAAACTGACGGAAAAATAGCGTCGCTTTGCGCGTGACGGTTTCGCGCGTTGGCTCGATGAGAGGAATACGAGAAACGCATCCGGTTAGGATGCGTTTCTCTTCGTGTCCGGGGGTGATTACCCGGGTATGCTTTGAAGAATCGTTGTGTCCGGTCTGGCCCGACTATTCGGTTTTTGAAAAATCGCCGATGCGTGAGACCGGTGCGATGTCCATCGGTGCGAATTCGCCGCGCTGGTACTTGAAGTAGCCCGTGATGGCGATCATCGCCGCGTTGTCCGTCGTGAATTTGAACTCGGGAAGGTAGGTATTCCAACCGCGCTTGCGTCCCTCGGCGGCTACGGCGTTCCGCAGGCCTGAATTGGCCGATACGCCGCCGGCGATCGCGATCTCGTCGATGTCGTACTGTTTCGCCGCCTTGACCAGTTTGTTCAGCAACGTGTCGATGATCGTGCTCTGGAGAGAGGCGCAGAGGTCGGCCTTGTTCTGTTCGATGAAATCCGGATTGTCACGCATCTCGTCGCGCAGGAAGTAGAGGAACGAGGTTTTGAGCCCGCTGAAGCTGTAATCGAGGCCGTCGACCGACGGTTTGGCGAATTTGAAGCGTTGCGGGGCGCCCTCTTTGGCCAGCCGGTCGATCACCGGGCCGCCGGGATAGGGCAGGCCCATCACCTTCGCGCATTTGTCGAACGCTTCGCCTGCGGCGTCGTCGATCGTCGTGCCGATGATCTCCATATCGAGCGGCGAATCCACGCGTACGATCTGCGTATGCCCGCCGCTGACCAGCAGGCAGAGGAACGGGAAGCCGGGATGGGGCAGTTCGCGGTCGGGCAGGTCGATGAAGTGCGAGAGGATATGCCCCTGCAGGTGGTTGACCTCGACCATCGGGATGTCGTGCGCCACCGAGAGCCCCTTGGCGAACGATACCCCGACGAGCAGCGAACCCAGCAGCCCGGGGCCGCGCGTGAAGGCGATGGCGTCTATCTCCGCGACGGTAAGCCCGGCCTCTCGGAGTGCCGTGTCGACCACCGGGATGATGTTCTGCTGGTGCGCCCGCGAAGCCAGTTCGGGGATCACGCCGCCGTATTTTATGTGCACGGCCTGGGAGGCGATCACGTTCGACAGCAGCAGGTTGTTGCGGATCACGGCAGCCGACGTATCGTCGCACGAGGATTCGATGCCGAGAATTGTAATATCCATCCGGTTTTTCGTTTTTTTTAACTATTTTAGTTAAATTTGCAGGTTATAACGACCTATCAATGCGCAAAGGTATAAAAATATTGGGAAAGGTGTTCTCGGTAGCGGTTTTGTTGCTGATAATTCTGCCCATGGTGCTTTCGTTGCTGCTCGATATTCCCGCCGTGCAGAACTACGTGGTACAGAAAGCCGTGCGCATGGTATCCAGGAAGCTCGAAACCACCGTGAGCATCGACCGCGTGGACATCGGGCTTTTCAGCAAGGTCAAGGTCAAGGGCTTCTACGTCGAGGATTACCAGCGCGACACGCTGCTCTACGTCGGCAAGATAGACGCTTACATCACGGGGCTGGGCATTTTCGGCGGCGGGGTGGTGTTCAGCCGCGGCGAGATCAGCGGGGCGAAGCTCTACCTGCGCGAGACCCCCGAGGGGGAGATGAACATCAAGCAGATCGTCAACCGCATCAGCGACCCCGACAAGCCCCGGAAGGGCAATTTCCGCCTGTCGCTGCGCAAGGCTTCCATCGAAGGCATGGATCTCTGCCTGGAGCGGCTCACGCGGCGCGACCCCGAATTCGGCATCGACTTCAGCCACATGCACCTCTACGGCATCTCGGCGCGTGTCGGCGACTTCACCATCGACGGGCAGTCGATCTACACCACCATCGAGGCCATGTCGGCACGTGAGCGCAGCGGCTTCGTGCTCGACCATTTCTCGGGGCGTTTCTACCTGACCAACGGTGCGCTGGGCTTCGAGGATACCTCCGTCGTCACGCCCCGTTCGAACGTCGACATCCCCTACATTTCGCTCGTCGGCGATTCGTGGGCCGGCTACAAGGATTTCCTGGGCGAGGTGCGCATCGACGGCAAGCTGCGCAATAGCACCGTCTCCACGGACGACATCGCCTATTTCGCCCCGCGGCTCCGCGGGTGGCATACCGTTTTCAGCAATATCGACATCGATGTCGCGGGCGTCGTCTCCGACTTCACGGGCAAGGTCAGGAGCCTACAGGTGGGCCAGGGGACGTGGTTCACGGCCGATGCCGCGGTCAGGGGGCTGCCCGACATCCGCACGACGCATTTCGACCTGACGATTCCGCGCCTGACCTCCACGGCCGAATCCATCGACGCCCTGGCTGCGGGCATCGGCGGCCGTGCGCTTTCCGACAAGCTGGTCGCGATCCTCGGGAATTCGGGCGACATCGACGTCAACGCCCGTTTCCGCGGGCTGCTCTCGTCGTTCGACATGCGGGTGGGTGCCAAGACCGACGTGGGCGGCATTGACTGTAACCTGCAGATGAGCCCCTTGCGCGGCGGGCGCAGCAGCGTCAGGGGCGATGTGGCCGCGCGCAACCTCAGGCTGGGCGAACTACTCGGCCGCCGCGACCTGCTGGGCAACGCCACGCTCACGGCTTTCGTCGACGGCGTCGTCGGGCGGGGGGTCACCGACGCCAATGTAGTGGGCAATGTCACGCAGCTGGGCTTCAACGGCTATGTCTACGATTCGCTGCGCCTCGACGGGCGGCTTCGCAACCGCGAGTTCGACGGCCGTATCACGGCCCGCGACCCCAACCTCGATTTCGATTTCCTCGGCATGGTCGACTTCAACGACTCGGTGCCCCGTTACGACTTTACGATGGATCTGCGCCGTGCCGACCTGGCCCGGCTGCATGTCAACCGCCGCGACTCGGTCTCGGAACTTTCGGCGCATATCGTCGCCAAGGCCGGCGGCCGCTCGCTCGATGACCTGAACGGCCGCATCCAGGTCACCGACGTCCTCTACCGCTATAACGACAAGCAGCTCACGTCGAAGAGCATGACCGTCACGGGCGAGAACTCGGCCCGGAGCAAGTTGGTCGAACTGCGCTCGGATTTTGCCGACGCCACGTTCCGCAGCAAGACCAGCTACCGCGAGGTCTTCCGTTACCTGCGTGCCAGTGCCTGGAAATACCTCCCCCTGTTGCGGCACGGCGACGAGGAGTCGGGGCCCCGCGCATCGGGGATGGCCGTGGCCAACGACTTTTCGCTCCTCTCGGTCGACGTCCGCCATATCGACCCGATCGCAGATGCCATCTCACCCGGCCTGCAGGTCGCCGATGGCTCGTCGCTGCAATTGCTTTTCAACCCCGCGAGCGACCAGCTTTCGCTCAAGGCGACTTCGGAATATATCGAACGCAAGCGTATGCTGGCCACGCGGCTCAACGTCAACGCTTCGAACCGGGGCGACTCGCTCACGGTCTACGCTTCGGCCGAAGACCTCTATGCGGGTATGCTCCACCTGCCGGGGCTTTCGCTCACGGGCGGCGCCAAGCAGGGGCGCGTGCAGCTTTCGGCAGGGTTCAACGATACGCTGCGCAAGGTATCCGGACTGGTGGGCGTCCGGGCCGACGTCGTCGACGAGCACGGGCCCAACGGCCGCGTCGTCGACCTGCGCATCCTGCCGTCGCACATCACCCGCGGCTCGAAGACCTGGCAGATTTTCGCCCACAAGATACAGCTTGACACGGCGCAGGTCGTGATCGACAAGTTCTTCGTGATGAACCGCGAGCAGGAACTTCTGCTGGACGGTATCGCTTCGCGCAGCCGCGAGGATTCGGTGACGCTGCGCCTGCGCAATTTCGACCTCGCGCCCTTCACGCAGGTCATCGAACGCATGGGCTACGTCTTCGAGGGGCGCACCAACGGTTCCGCGACGATGAAATCAGCGCTCCATGCGGGCGAGATCACGGCCGACATCCTGCTCGACAGCCTTCAGGTCAACGACATACCCGCACCGCCGCTGCGCCTCACCTCGCGCTGGGATTTCCTGCGCAACCGTGCGGGCGTTACCGTCACCGACCGCCATAAGCGCGATACGCTGGTGCGGGGCTTCTACGCTCCGTCGCAGGTGCGCTACTATGCCCGTCTGGATGTCGACAGCCTCGACATGGGGCTGCTCGACCCGATCCTCACGGGCGTCATTTCCGATACCCGGGGGCACGCCTCCGCCGACCTGGTGCTCCAGGGGCAGCGCCGCGAGGCCGACCTCACGGGCGAAATCCGCGTCACGGGGCTGTCGACGTGCGTCGATTTCACACAGGTGCCCTACACCATGCCCCGGGCGGTGCTGAGCGTCAAGGGCAACCGCTTCCGGGCTTCGAACGTCCCGATATTCGATCCCGAGGGCAACGAGGGGCGCTTCGACATCGACCTGAGCCTGCAACACCTCTCGAACATCGCCTACGACGTACGCGTCGCACCCCGGCAGATGATGGTGCTCAACACCACCCCGCAGGACAACGACTCTTTCTACGGCAAGGTCTACGCCACGGGCTCCGCCCGCATTTCGGGCGACAAGGGGCTCGTGAAGATGGATATCGCCGCCACGACCGACGACCGTTCGTCGTTCTTCATGCCGTTGTCCAGCAAGTCCAATATATCGAGCGCCGACTTCGTGACCTTCAGGGAACCGGCCAGGGTCGATACGGTCGACAACCTCGCCCGCAAGAAGATGATGTTCGAACGCAAGCGGCAGCAGAAGTCCGATGCCGGCAGCCGGATGGATATCTCGCTGGCACTGAACGTGCGGCCGGGCGTCGAGGTCGAACTCACCGTCTCGGGCAACACGCTCCGGGCGCGCGGCGACGGTACGCTCAACCTGCAGATCAACCCCCGTTCCAACGTCTTCGAGATGTACGGCGACTATACCATCACCGAGGGGAGCTTCCTCTTCTCGCTGCAGAACATCATCAACAAGAAGTTCGTCATCGAGGATGGCTCCACAATCCAGTGGACGGGCTCGCCGATGGATGCCATGCTCAACATCAACGCCATCTACAAGCTCAAGGCGTCGTTGCAGCCCCTGTTGCAGGGTACGTCCGACAACCTCGCGGCTGACCGTTCGGTGCCCGTGGAGTGCGTCATCCACCTCGGCGAGCGGCTTTCCAACCCGGCCGTCACCTTCGACGTGCATGTCCCCGGCACCGACCCCGAGACGCAGACCGTGATCGCCAATGCCCTCACCACGCCCGAGACGGTCGATACGCAGTTCGCCTACCTGTTGCTGTTCAACAGCTTCATGGGCGAGAACAGTTCGTCGTCGTCGAACATCGGCACCTCGGTCTCGGCCGCCACGGGTCTGGAATTCGTGTCGAACATGGTGAGCAACCTACTCTCGAATGACGACTACAACATCGTCATCCGCTACCGTCCCAAGTCGGAACTGACCAGCGACGAAGTGGACTTCGGCCTTTCGAAGAGCCTGATCAACAACCGCCTGTTCGTCGAGGTCGAGGGCAACTACCTGATCGACAACAAGCAGGCTGTGAACAGTTCGATGTCCAACTTCATGGGCGAGGCGTACATCACCTACCTGATCGACCGTGCCGGGACGCTCAAGGCCAAGGCCTTCACGCAGACCATCGACCGTTTCGACGAGAACCAGGGTCTGCAGGAGACCGGCATCGGTATCTATTTCAAGGAGGATTTCAATAATTTCCGGGATCTGCGGCGGCGTATCAGGGAGCGCTTCACCAACAAGAAACGCAAGGCGCGGCGCGAAGCCCGGCGGCAGGCTGCCCGCGAGGAAAAGGAGCGGCTGCGGCAGCCGGCGGATACGCTTTCGGCTCTGCGGCCCGTTATGGATAAGAAGGACGAAAACAACTGAACGGCAGAAAAAGAACTCGAATCAAACAATAACAATTTTTCTTTAAACTATGATGACATTTTTGCAGGCTGCCGAGGCGGTGGCCACCAGTGAAGAAACCCGCATGGGACTTTGGAAACTGTTTTCGATGGGCGGCTGGCTGATGTGGCCGCTGCTGGCGCTGGGCGGCGTGACGATCTTCATCTTCGTCGAGCGCTTCATGGCCATCCGCAAGGCGTCGGTGCTGGACATGAATTTCATGAACCGCATCCGCGACTACATTTCCGACGGCAAGATCCATACGGCCGTGAACCTGTGCAAGAAGACCGACACGCCGATTGCCCGCATGATCGAGAAGGGTATTGAACGCATCGGCCGCCCGATGAGCGACGTGCAGACCGCCATCGAGAATGTCGCCAACCTCGAAGTCTCGAAGCTCGAAAACGGCCTTCCCTTCCTGGCGACGA
>ERZ779866.3934-NODE-3934-length-11514-cov-2.907234_pt1 | contig 11514 bp, 10 predicted proteins | sample MGYA00511248_ERZ779866 | MGnify/ENA primary metagenome ERZ779866 (study PRJEB29588, sample SAMEA2155758) | human gut metagenome | biome: human gut; feature: human-associated habitat; material: faeces | place: Denmark | collected 2008/2010 ... | reverse complement strand
GGCTCGGCTATAAAGCAGTTAAGCCTCGAGCCATACACTTCAAAAGCTCTTTCCAGCTCCTCTGTATCTGCCGCAATATGCAGGATATTGGGGTTTTTGCCGTAAGCTTTCAAAATAAAGTGATAATCCTCGTCGTCGCCTACCTCCATGGTTTTAAATGTGTCTCCATGGTATGCATGCTCAAGAGCCAGCACCATAGTGCGCGACTTTTCACCTCTGTTTATATAATACTGCAAGACCATTTTAAGGGCTACCTCTATTGCCACGCTCCCTGAATCGGAAAAAAAGCAGTAGTCCAGGTCTCCCGGCAGCCAGTTTTTAAGCTTTTCGGAAAGTTTTGCCGCCGGCTCGTGTGTCAGTCCCCCAAGCATGACATGGGAAAATCTTTCGAGCTGTTCCGCTATCGCCCTATTCATTTCGGGATGCTTATATCCATGAATTACACTCCACCACGATGATACCGAGTCTATGAGTTTTTTATCTTCGGTATACAGATACACTCCTTCGGCATCAACTATCTTATATGGTGTATCCATGGTTTTCATTTGTTCATATGGATACCATATCATTTTAAATCTCCTCTGTTTTCCTCATAAAAACTTTCAAGTGCTTCAAAGGGAATATCAAGGTCAGTATCCCCTGTCTTTACACAGGCAGCTACCTTTAATCCCGTCAGCTGTTCACACATAAAAATATTATCCTCGTGCAACCTGTTTCCGGGCTCATATCGGTTGAATATAATGGCCTTTACCGATATATTTCTGTTTTTCATATAGTCCGCTGTAAGCACAACGGCATTGATCGTTCCCAGACCTGCATCGGCAACTATAATGCACGGCAGATCTCTGGCTTTTATGAAATCCTCAAGCTGTATTTTTTCATCGTCAAACCGAAGAGGACAAACTATTCCTCCGGAGCCCTCTGTCGTAATATAACTGTATTTTCGGCATATATCGTCGAATTTTTCAAGTATCTCTCCCATTTTCACAGGATTTCCTTCAATTTTAGATGCCAGATGAGGAGATACCGCCGCCTCATATACATACGGGCACATCTCCTCCTCGGGCTGCTCTATTCCCGACATCTTTTTTACCTGAACAGGATCTCCGGCAATCAGCCTTTCTCCGACTCTCATGTTTCCGCTCACTGCCGCTTTGTAGTAGGCGGCGTTTTTTCCGTTTTCTGCGAGTTTCTTTATTATAAGACCCGACACATATGTCTTTCCCACATCGGTCCCTGTTCCGGTTACAAATATGCACTTACTCATTGCAAAGCCCTGCCTTATATCCCAGCTCTTTCAAAAGCTGCATATCGGTTTCGGTAGTGATTCCCGCAGTAGTCAACATATCCCCCGAAATAGCTGCATTGGCTCCCGACAGAAAACAGCTCCTGCCTTTATCGGGCAGCAGACCTCTTCCTCCTGCAAGGCGCACCGAAGCTCTCGGCAATATAAATCTGTATACCGCTGCTATTCTGCACATATCATACTCTGTCAGCGGCTGATTTTTTTCAAAAGGCGTACCCGGAATAGGATTCAGCATATTTACCGGCACGCTCTCTATTCCAAGCTCACGAAGACTTATTGCCATATCTATCCTGTCCTCATATGTTTCGCCCATGCCCATAATTCCGCCGCTGCAAACCGAAAGCCCTGCAGCCTGTGCGGCCTTTATGGCTTTTACTTTATCGTCAAATGTATGAGTGGTGCAGATATTCGGGAAATTTCTGCGTGAAGTCTCCAAGTTGTTGTGAACTCTTGTCACACCTGCTTCTTTAAGCTTTCTAAATTGTTTTTCGTCCAAAAGTCCAAAAGATACGCATACCGATATTCCTACCCTTTCCCTTATTTCCATTACAGCCAGACACATCTCGTCTACCTCTTTTTCGGAAAGGCGTTTTCCGGAAGTTACGATAGAATATCTCAGCACTCCCTGTTCATGGTTTTTTATAGCCTGGGCTACGATCTCTTCTTTGGATATAAGAGGATATGTAGCTGCGCCTGTTTTGCTGTAAGCCGACTGAGCGCAGAACTTGCAGTTTTCCGAACAGCTGCCGCTTTTGGCATTGACAATGGTGCATATGTCAAACAGATTTGAGCAAAAATGTCTTCTTATGGCATCTGCACTGCGGCTTAAACTTTCCAAAGGCTGACCATACAGATATATCGCCTCTTCTCTTGTAATCTCTCCGCCTTTCAGGACTTTTTCTGTCAAACATTCCAAATTCATTTTACATCACACTCTTTTCTTCTTTATAACAGGTATAAGTCTTTTTCCAAGCAAAGCCGCCACAGCGCACAGCACTATGTCTCCCGGCACCGCCAAAACAAAGCAGTATATAAACAGCGGCCACAGCCCTATCGGTGTGCCCAGATAAAAGTTGCTCATAAAATAATAATATACCATTCCAAAAGCATACACTATTGCCAGACCTGCAAAGGCGGCTGCAAGCAATCGTTTCACACCGGGACGCTCAGATTTCTCGGCTATCGCTCCTGTCACATATGCCGCTGCCGCAAATCCGATAATATAACCGAAGCTAGGTTTAAAAACATAGGCAACTCCCCCTCCTTCTGCAAAAATCGGCAGTCCTATAAGGCCCATCGCAATATATATACCCACCGAAACCGCACCTGCCTTTGCTCCCAGCAGAATCCCCGCAAGTGTCGTGAACAAAAACTGAAGGGTAAAGGGCACTACCGGTATCGGTATTCGTATAAACGCCCCTGCCGCTATAAACACAGAAAAAAGCGCGCATAAAATCATACTGTCTGTTCGTTTTAGCTTCATACTATATCTCCTTTTTCTCTGTAAAACAGATTGTGCCGACCTTTTGAGGACATTATATCAAATTGTCTTCTATATTGTCAACCTATTTTTATTTTTTGGTTTACAACTTTCTCTGCTGTATGATACTCAGCACTATAAAAAAAGACCACCCATATCGGGTGGTCTTTTTTTATGCCTTTATTTTCATCAGTCCGTGGCGGTTACAGTAGATATATAGATATCCGCCCCGCCTTATTTTCATGCGGCACTGGGCGTTCCCCTCGGGATAGAGCTTTACCATTTCGAGCTTGTCCGAGGAACAGTATGCGATAAAAGATATATAGTGAGACTTTGTCATGGGGTGATTTACCGTGATAAACTTCTCATCTTCAACAGTTTCGATGCTGACGGTGTGCTCCTCATCTGTATCCTCCGCTTCAAGGGGCGGCAATGTAACTCCGCAGCAGCTCACCGCTGCCTCTCCCACGCAGTATATAACATTTGAGCAGACGGGACAGACATAGAATTTCGTCCTCAGCATGTTGGCCGACCTGTTGCTGTTTGTCACCTCATCTCCCGACATTAGCTCCATGACCGACACTTTGAGCGCCGACGCCAAAGGCTCTATAAGCGATATGTCGGGCAGCCCTTTGCCCGTTTCCCATTTCGACACGGCTTTTGCGCTGACATTTATCTTGGCCGCCAGCTCTGCCTGAGTTAACTTTTCTTTTTCACGCAGTCTTTTTATGACCGCTCCCGTAATGTAAGAATTCATTTTGTTCTCCTTGCCTGTTTTTCAATGAGATTATAACAGGAAAAACCGGACAAGGCAACCTACGGTCTGTGGAATCAGTCTACTCCTCCAGTGTGAGCTGATATTTTTTGTCGTTTACCTCTACGATAAACACTCTCTTTTGAGGGGTTTTGTTGAGCTTTTCTTCGAGGTTGTCGAGCATCTTTTTTCGCTCGGCGTAAATCTCTGCCGCCTGCTCAACGGTGACCTTTTCAAATGAGACCTTGTCTCCGACGGCGGTCTGAGCCAGCACATCGGTGTCGGCGCTTATGACGGTAGCTATCTTTGTATAGCCCCCTGCCGTCTGTCTGTCAGCCATCATTATTATCGGCTGTCCGTGTTTCGGTATCTGCACGGCTCCCCTTGCTATTCCGTCGGAAATTATGTCGTGCCCCTTTTGAGAGACTATCGGCTCGCCTTTGAGACGGCAGCCCATGCGGTCAAACTCCTGGGTGACAGTGTAGCTGTTTCTGAAGAATTTCTCCTTGTTTTCCTCATCGAAGAAGTCGTCCTGAGGGCCCAAAACCACCCTCAGTACGGGAGATTTCTTTATTTCTGGTCTTTCAATCTGTCTCATGCTCATGTTGATGAGATGTCCCACATGTTTTTTGAGCCTTATCTCGTCTCCCGTTTTGAGAGCTCTGCCGCCCATGGGACCTATGGCGGCCTTGATATATGTGGAACAGCTTCCGAGAACTTTTTCCACATCCATTCCGCCTGCGAAGGCAACATAGCAGTAATTGCCCTCTTTAGCCGCGCCAAAAGACAGCACATCTCCTGTTTTTACAAAAAGGGCACAGTACATCTCGGCATCTTTGCCGTTTATCTTGGGCTGAAAATCTCCGCCCGTAATAGCTATAAATCCGCTGTCGGTAAACTCCAGAGTGCTGCCCAGCATGAGCATTTCGAGAACAGCTTCTCCCCTGTCGTTGCCCACCAAAATGTTTGCCAGCTCCATGCTGTAAATATCCATGGCACCCGACACCGATATTCCGCTCTTCTGATAGCCGTATCTGCCCCTGTCCTGCACAGTTGTCAGGAATCCGTTGGTTTTGACGATAAATCCCATTACAAAACCTCCTTTTTATAGGTTTTGCAGGAGTAAACTCCCTTTTCGCAAAGCTCTTTTATTTTAATGTACTCGTCTTTGCCTATCGGCACGAATTTGAGATACTGTCCGCTCTCCAAAAGGGTGGGCTTCTCCCTCTTTATGTCGAAGAGTTTTACTGGAGTTTTGCCGATAAGTCTCCAACCGCCGGGGGAATCGAGGGAATATATTCCGGTCTGACTGCCTGCGATGCCCACGCTGCCGGCCTCTATCTTTACTCTCGGCGTTTCAAGTCTCGGCGTAGCAATCGACTCGTCCATACCGCCCAAATACGGAAAGCCGGGGGTAAATCCCAGCATATATATGAGGTATTCGGGGCGGCTGTGTATGGCTATGACCTCGTCCTCGGTCTTGCCGCTGTGGCTTGCCACAAACTCAAGATCGGGGCCGCTCTCCCGGCTGTACCACACGGGTATCTCCACCACTGTCTTTTCCTTCTGACTGCCCTCATCGGAGGTGTTCAGCACTCTCTCTATGAGAGTGACAAGGTTCATATAGCCCATAACCGACGGGTCATAATATACCGACGCCGAGCGGTAGGTGGGAACTATCTCCAAAATGCCCTCGGTTTTTTCTCTTTCGAGACGGGCGACAAAAGCCGTCACACGGCTTTTTACAGTTTCGGATATTTCATTTCCAAACTCCACCGTGATTCCGCTGTCTCCCAAAGGCAGCAATCTGACATTTTCCATCTATTTTACGATCTCCTTTAAAGGCACTATCTCTATGCCCTCTTTTGTGAGAGCTTCTCTTATCTTTGTGACAAAATTGAGAGCCTTGGGATTGTCTCCGTGGACGCAGACCGAATCGGCCTTTATATCTATGTCCTCACCTGTGTTGACTCTTACCTTGCCCTCTTTTATCATTCTTATGACCCTTTCGATGGCCTCGTTTTCGTCCTCGATAAAGGCTCCTGCCTCACTTCTCGGCACAAGTGTGCCCTCTTTGGTATATCCTCTGTCGGCAAAGACCTCACTTGCCACTTTGAGCCCCATATCGAGCCCTGCCTTTATCATTTCAGAGCCCGAGGGAGCCATGAGAATTATGTCCTTGTCCACCTCATATATGGCCTGAGCTATCGCTTTTGCCAGATTATAATCGACAGCAGCCATATTGTATATGGCGCCGTGGGGCTTGAGGTGCTGAATCTTCACATTTTCAGCCGCCGCAAAGGCCATGAGAGCGCCCAGCTGATATTTTACATAGGCCTTTGCCTCCTTGGCGCTTATCTTCATATTTCTTCTGCCGAATCCCATGAGATCGGGAAAAGAGGGGTGCGCGCCTATCTCTGTTCCGCTTTTTTTGGCTTCCGCCACGGTTTTTTCCATGATGACGGGATCTCCGCCGTGCCAGCCGCAGGCCACATTGACCGATGTGACGCACTTTATTATCTCCTCGTCCATGCCTATCTTATAGCTGCCGAAGCTCTCGCCGAGATCGCTGTTCAAATCAATTTTATACATATAAATACCCTCCTGCTGTACCTTATATAATATAAGATTACAGCAAGAGGGGTGTTATGTCAACCGTTTAATCGGCCTTTTTGAGATTTATGACGAGAACTGTCATGTCATCGCTTTCATTTTCGCCCCCTTCAAGACCCTTTTCAATGAGGGCATTCACAAGTCTGTCGGGACTGCTCATGTCTCTTATTATGTTTTCCACCTGAGTTGTGTCGGCGTTTTCAAGCGCTCCGTCTGTTCCCATGATGACGGTGTTGCCCTCTCTGAGCTTGAAATACACCGACGGACTGAGCTGCTCCGTCATGTCGTCAAGCCCCGGCGGAAAAGCAGTAGAAACATATTTCTGCACCTTTCTGCCCCGTTTTACATAGGTTGGAGAGGCTCCGTATTTTATCATTCTGCTCTCTCCCGTAAACATGTTGATCTCCAAAAGATCCAGTGTGACAAAGCCTGTCCTCTCCACATTTACCGACAGAACAGGTATCACCGCCGTTACGCTCTCCTCTATGGAGCATCCTGCCTTTACAAACCCCGAAATGAGCGCCAGGGCGTTTCGACTTGCCTCGTACGCCTCCTTTCCCGAGCCCATGCCGTCAGATAGCATAAGTACGGCCCTGCCGTCATCTGTAACAAAATACATATGGTTGTCGCCACAAACCTTTTCTCCTTTCTTTTCTCTTATTCCTACATTTACCTTTATCTGAAATCTCTCTTTTTCTTCGGTTCTGAACACTATCTTTTTTCCCACGAAAAAGCTTTCGAAATTTTCAAATTCTCTGGCGGTGCTCAAAGATATGCTGTCTTTTATCTGATTTAGGTCGTCTATAAGCTCTCTTTTCGCGCCGAATATCTCGACCCTCATTCGGCCGTTTTCCTCCTGCACGGTCACCTTGGCGTTTTTGTCGTAATATCTCACCAGCTGGCCTATTCGGCTTTCGTATTCGGGATAATAGCTGGCCTTTCCCGCCGCCCCTTCGGCAAGGCCGTCTATCGTCTTCTGCATTCCGCGGTACTGCTTCGCCATGATGCTGCGTTTTTCTTCGTCGCTCTGCTCCTTGAGTCTTCTTCTGGCGAAAAGACTGTACTCTCTGTTGATATGTCCCAAAAGGTTATTTATATTGAGACATCTTGCGGCGAAATGATGGGGAAAATCGGCCGCCGTTATGTATCCCTTCTTGTTGAGAGCCGCCGTAACATCGTTCATTGCCCCGTATGTAGTCATATAGTCCTTGTCCCAGCAGTTTCCCGCTATTGGGCATTTTCTGCACACATTGTCGGCCGCCCTGTCAAAGACCGAGGATATGTCCTGAAGATTGTATCTCCCCTTGAACACCGTCCTCTCTATCTGCTCCGACATATGGCAAAAGGCCTCGGAGAGTGCCGAAAGCTTTTGAGCTATCTCGTCTTTAGGCTTGTCCTTATACTGCTTTTTCTCTTCGGAAGCTATATACAGCCATGAGGAAATATTGTTTACGGCGGGCTGTGGAATAAGCGCAAAGGCAAGACATGCCGCAAGGCTTTCGAGCATCACCGACAGGGCCGCCGTAAGATTTCCAAACATCATGGCAACCGCCGCCGTGAGAAACCAGAAGGCCGCCCCGATTTTGACCTTGTCTTTAAGTTTGCAGACTTTTATGACCGAAACGGCTATGCCGTATATTCCGCTATAATATATGTCTCCCCTGTTTATGTCTATCAGAAGTCCGTAGGCCACTGCGGCAGCTATACTGTTTTGTTCTTTTCCCGAATATATATAGAGCAATATGCCAAAAATAACTATGATATTGGACACCGCTATGATTTCAAAAAGTCTTATGGGATATAAAAACAGTATAAGGGTCAAAAATACCGCTATTTTCCCTGCATTTTTATATCGCGGGTCGGCCTCTCCCTCCAAAAACGAATATCCCGCCGCAAAGAGAGCACATATTATCATCTCGGCTGCCGCAGTCCACAAACCTGTTCCCACTCCTATTTTATAAAAAGCCGAGGTGAATACGAGAGACACCGCCGCTACAATGGGAGCATATGCCTTGTTTTTGTATTCCGACGGCGTCATCACTCCCACTGCCGAAGTGACAACAAGAGCCCCGAGATAGACTATTCCCTCCGCTCCGTGAAAGACGGGATATCCCAAAGCCGCCCCCAGAAAGACAAACAGATTGAGCTCCGTAAATGCGAAGGCTGCCGCCATGGCCACGCCGAAGGGATACTGCGTATCTGCGAAAGAAGCCCCCGAAGCCAAAAAAGCCATGGTGAAATACACGAAGTATTTTTGAGCTGTTCTGTCGGCAAAGGCCTTTTTTGTCACCTGAAAAAGGCTTTCCGCCCTTTTATTTATACTTATTTTCTTTTCAATTTTACTTTTCATTGCTTTTTCACTCCCATCTTCTATGATTATATCAGCATTTGACAGCGCATTTTGGCGGGAAATATTCGGGCAATAATTTATGTAAAATAAAATGCAAATTTTTTCAAAAAAGGTATTGACAAATGAAAACTATGTGATATAATACAATTAGCACTTGGGGGTAGCGAGTGCTAAAGAGAGGTGATAGAGTGGAACTGCCCGAACGCAAAAAGAATGTGCTCAAAGCCATAGTTGAAAACTACATACTGACGGCCGAGCCTCAGGGTTCAAAGTCGATTGCGTCGGAGCTGGGTTCTTTCTCCCCCGCCACCATAAGACATGACATGTCGGAGCTTGAGGAGATGGGATTTCTGGAAAAGCCCCATGTCTCGGCAGGAAGAGTTCCCTCCCCCATGGCTTACAGATTCTATGTGGATCAGCTCATGGACAGCTACACATCCAAGGCCAGCGAAATAGAGTCGCTTCAAAAGGCTCTGGCTCAGAAAATAGGCGAGCTCGACGACATAGCTCACAGCGCCTCAAAGATACTTTCCGAGATAACCAACTACACAGGAATATCGGTGTCGAGGAGAACGAGCTCCCCGGTCTTTTCGAAGATACAGCTCATACCTTTGGAAAACAGGCTTTCATACGCCCTCATCGCGGTGACCACCAGTTCCGAAATAAAGAACAAGGTGATAAACATCGACCGCGAGGTGAGCGATTCCGAGATAGATGTATTTGTAGACTCTGTCAACAGACTTTTGAAGGAGCGAAGCTCCAGTGAGGTTTTCAAGGCGGTAAGCCGAATGATGTCCCCCATGGACAACATATACCCTCTGGCGATGAAGGTCTTTGATTTTCTCAGCGCACCTTTTTCAAAGGGCGACGATGTCTATATAGACGGCGCAGTCAAGCTTTTGAGCCACCCTGAGTTCAAGGATACATCAAAGGCTCTGAGGGTTTTCGATTTTCTCTCGAGCGGAGACGATTTCAGCTCGGTGGTAAAGCCGTCTGAAGGCAAAATGGTAAACATCGAGATAAGTCCCAAGACAAAATACGGAGTTTTGGACGACACAGCCTTTGTTTTTACCACATATGAAATGGGCGACGATGTCAAAGGCATCTTCGGCGTCGTAGGCCCTTCGAGAATGGATTATGCCGAAGTTTCAGCTAAGCTTGAAGCTTTTGCAAATACAGTGGGAAAATATTTTCCCGTAATTTTTGACAACACAAAAGACGAAGCGGAGGAATAATGGAAGAAGCAAGAAAAGATACGGCCGAAATGGAAAACATCGATACTCCGGCCGAGGAAACACCGGCTGCTGCCGAGGAAAGCGAAGAGCTGCTCTCCGACGGCGCCATGGACAATCAGCTTTCGCAGCTGGAAAAATCACTTAAGGAGAGTGAGGACAAGTACGCAAGACTGTTTGCTGAATTCGGAAACTTCCGCATACGCTCCAAAAAGGAGCAGGAAAGCCTTTACTCCTCTGCCTTTTCGGCGGGCATCGCGGCGTTTTTGCCTGTGCTCGACAATATCGACAGAGCGGTAGAGCAAAACTGCACAGACGAACAGTATAAGGAAGGCATCCTTCTCATTGACAAGCAGCTCAAAGAGCTGTGTAAAAAACACGGTGTTTCGTCCTTCGGATGCGTAGGCGAAACATTCGACCCTGTTCTTCACAACGCAGTAATGCATGTGGAGGACGAAGCTCTCGGCGAAAACGAAATATGTGAAGTTTTCCAGAAGGGCTATAAAATAGGCGACAAAGTGGTCAGAGTGGCCATGGTAAAGGTCGCCAACTAAAAGCGAAAAAATCATCTTATATAAAGGAGATAATATTTATGTCTAAAATTATCGGTATTGACCTTGGTACAACAAACTCCTGCGTAGCCGTCATGGAAGGCGGCGAAGCTACCGTTATAGCAAACGCCGAAGGCGCCCGCACAACCCCCTCTGTCGTAGCTTTCTCCAAGACAGGCGAAAGAATGGTGGGTCAGGTTGCAAAGCGTCAGGCAGTTACAAACCCCGACCGCACAATCAGCTCCATCAAGCGTGAGATGGGCTCTGACTATACTGTCAGCATCGACGGCAAGAAATATTCCCCCCAGGAAATTTCCGCAATGATCCTTTCCAAACTCAAAAAAGATGCTGAGGGCTATCTCGGCTCCGCTGTCACACAGGCTGTCATAACAGTTCCCGCATACTTCACAGACTCCCAGCGTCAAGCTACTAAGGACGCCGGCAAGATCGCAGGTCTTGAAGTTCTCCGTATCATAAACGAGCCCACAGCCGCAGCTTTGGCATACGGCATGGACAAAGAGCATGAGCAGAAGATCATGGTATACGACCTCGGCGGCGGTACATTCGACGTTTCCGTTATTGAAATCGGCGACGGTGTTATCGAAGTTCTTGCAACTCATGGTGACAACCACCTGGGCGGTGATGATTTTGATGCCAAATTAACCCAGTACATGATCGATGAATTTAAACGCACAGAAGGGGTAGACCTTTCCGGTGATAAAATGGCGATGCAGCGTTTAAAAGAAGCTGCTGAAAAAGCTAAAAAAGAATTATCCAGCGCAACAAATACAAACATTAACCTGCCATTCATCACAGCAACGGCTGAAGGTGCAAAACATTTCGAAATGACACTGACACGTGCAAAATTTGATGAATTAACCGCAGATTTAGTTGAAAGAACAGTTATTCCTGTACAGAATGCCCTCAGAGACGCAGGCATCACAGCTTCCGAACTGAGCAAGGTGCTTCTGGTTGGCGGTTCCACACGTATTCCGGCCGTACAGGATAAAGTAAAACAGTTGACCGGCAAAGAACCAAGTAAAAACCTGAATCCGGATGAATGTGTTGCTATCGGCGCTTCTATCCAGGGCGGTAAATTAGCCGGCGATGCCGGTGCCGGAGACATCCTTCTTCTGGATGTTACACCGCTGACACTGTCTATCGAAACAATGGGCGGTATCGCTACACATCTGATCGACAGAAATACAACAATTCCTACAAAGAAGAG
>ERZ779866.3931-NODE-3931-length-11521-cov-5.962149_pt1 | contig 11521 bp, 10 predicted proteins | sample MGYA00511248_ERZ779866 | MGnify/ENA primary metagenome ERZ779866 (study PRJEB29588, sample SAMEA2155758) | human gut metagenome | biome: human gut; feature: human-associated habitat; material: faeces | place: Denmark | collected 2008/2010 ... | reverse complement strand
GGAAAAGCCGATGAAGCAGTGGGAGGTGGAGCGCGGCATCCGCCTTGCCGTCAAGGAGATGTTTGACAAAAGCGGGGTGGAATTTCCCTATCCGCACATGGTCACCGTTCCGTATCAAAAGCCGCAGGAGGTGGTCGGCAGGGAGGACATCTTTGTCCAAAAGCAGCAGCCGGAGCAGGAGTGCGCCTCCTGGCAGAGCATTGACGCCGACGACCTGGAGCTTTAAAGCGACATAAAACGATAACAGGCACAGCCCTTTGGGCTGTGCCTGTTGTTTTTTGTGCCAACCCACAAAGGTGGACGAAAACTTTTGTTTTTGCTCTCACTACCCATCTTCGCGCCGTAGACGGATCAACCTGTTGAGAACCTTTCCTCTTGCAGAAAGGTTCTCAAACTCTCCAAAGAGCGCTTGAACGATAAAGTTCCGCCCACTGCGGTGAGCGCCAAGGGCTTTGCCCTTTGGAAACCCACAATTTTTTGAAAAAATTGAGTAAAACTTTGGTTTTGCTTTTAAGCGACCAGCGCGAGCGGATTAAGCTGAGTACTTACACCCAACTGATAACGCGAAACGTCCGCGGGTTCAACCCGCCGCCGTAGGCGAAATGGGTGCAGGCTCAGCCTGCTATTCGAAGTCGGCAACAGTTTCGTGTACGATTTCCAGCAGTTCTCCGCTGCGGACCAGCTTTTCAGCAGCCTGGATGTCCTGCCACAGCTCGCGGTCGGTTTCATAGAAGGCGATGTCCTTTCTGACGCGGTCGAATACCTTCTGATGAACCGGAGAAATGCCCTGACCGTGGGTGTTGAGTCTGCGGCGGATGTCGATTGCCTGGCAGGCGGTCAACAGCTCGTCAGCGAGGACAGACAGGGTGTTCTGAACGATCCAGCCGGATTTTCTGGCAGCGGTGGTACCCATCGAAACCATGTCCTCCTGGTTTGCAGAGGATGGGATGGAGTCGACCGAAGCCGGATGTGCCAGCACCTTGTTCTCCGAAACCATCGAAGCTGCCGAGTACTGCACGATCATGTAACCGGAGTTGACGCCGCCCTCGGTGGTCAGGAATGGGGTCAGACCGTTGGAAAGAGCTGCGTTGACCATGCGCTCGGTGCGGCGTTCGGAGATGTCTGCGATTTCCGAGCAGGCAATGCCCATAAAGTCAAATGCCAATGCCATCGGTTCGCCGTGGAAGTTGCCGCCGGAGATAACCGCTTCGTCATCCGGGAAGAGCAGCGGGTTGTCGGTGACTGCGTTAAGCTCAATTTCGATTTTATCTTTGACATAGTCCAGTGCATCGCGGATAGCGCCGTGTACCTGTGGGATGCAGCGCAGCGAGTAAGCATCCTGCACGCGGTCGTTCTGGCAGTTGGAAAGGATTTCGGAGCCTTCGGTGAGCAGGCGGAAGTTTTTGGCAACCTGCAGCTGACCTTTGTGTCCGCGCACCAGATGAACACGCTCGTCGTAAGCGTTGAGCAGACCGGTCAGGGCTTCGAGGGTCATCGAACCGATGACGTCTGCCAGCTGAGCGGCACAGAAGCTGTCGTACCATGCCAGGGTACCGACCGAGGTCATGGCGCAGGTGCCGTTGGTCATGCCCAGACCTTCCTTGTAAACCAGTGTTTCAACCGGCTGGATGCCTGCTTTTGCCATTGCTTCGGCTCCATCCATCTCAACACCCTGGTAAACGGCTCTGCCTTTGCCCAGCATCGGCAGGGTCATATGTGCCAGAGGAGCCAGGTCGCCGGAAGCACCCAGAGAGCCTTTCTGCGGAACGACAGGAATGACACCCTTATTGAGCATATCCACCATCATCTGCACCAGCAGAGGACGAACGCCGGACACACCGCCGCACAAAGCGTTGGCACGCAGCAGCATCATACCGCGGACAACCTCTTCGGAATAAGGGTCACCGGTAGCGGTGCAGTGGCTGAGGATGAGGTTGGTGGACAGGGTGTTGGACATCTCTTCGGGAACAGCGACGCGGGCAAAATCACCAAAGCCGGTGGTGATGCCGTAAGCAACACGTTTTTCGCTGGCAATTTTTTCTGCCAGCTCACGGGAACGCTGCATCTGAGCCAGAGCCTGCTCGGAAACGCTTACCTTTGCGCCAAAACGTGCAACGGCAAGAAAGGTTTCGATGGTCAGGCTGTGACCGTCGATGACAACTTCATGGATGGTAGATGGATTCAAATTCATGTTACATTCACCCTTTTCTCAAAAATAAAAACAGTTTTTTCTTCTGCTGTACCGGTGTCCGTTTGACCGGATGTCTGTGCAGCAGACCCTTTAATATCAAGATAACAGACAAAGGGTACGCTGTCAAATAGAAAGGTGGATTCCATGAGAAAATTCTACAATTTTTTAAAATACTTCTCTGATTATATGTACAAAATGCCAGTGAATATTGACAAAGAAAGAATGAAATTATTTGACATTCTGATAATACATTAGCAGACTAAAGTAAATAAAAGAAGAGGGAAGCCAATGTTGCCAAACAAGCAGCTGTTGTGTGCTCAAGACAAAGCATTCGGGCAAATTGTTTAAAATATTCAACAATTTAAGTTGCAAATAAACAAAGACCTGTCTGGGGGATAAATCAATATGGATTTCAAGCGGTAAAACAAACAAATCGTATCTGTTGTTTTTGTGAAAGCCTACAACTATTATTGAAAATCGATAAAAAACCCATTTAAATAGACTTTTTTATTGACAATTAGCCGAAATGATGCTATCATTTTTTCAGACCTTATAAGATTCCGACAGGTTCTTATGAGGATTAAAATCGCAGTACAGCACCTGGAAACCGTTTGTTCGGATAAGGTTTAGCGGACTTTTCCACAAAAGCCGGAAGGTCCGTCGTTTAAAAAGAACGGTCCGTCGTTGGTACTGCGGCACAACAAAAGGAGAGATTTCCAATGAAAAAGATTCTTGCACTGATGTTGGCAGGATGCTTGGCACTGTCTATGGCAGCTTGCGGCGGCGAAAAACAGCCAGCAGCAGAAGAGAGCAAAACCGAAACTACCGAGCCTGCAGCTACCGAGGAGAAAAAAGCTGAGGACAAAGCCGGCGAAGACGCTAAGAAAGTCGAAGCAGAAGTACCGGCTGGCGGTAAAGTAGGCGTTTGCATCTACAAATTCGACGATGCCTTTATGACCACCTACCGTAACGCTCTTCAGGCAATGCTTGAGGGAAAAGGCTACGAAGTAACCGTTGTTGACGGCAACAACGACCAGGCAAAACAGACCGAGCAGGTAAACACCTTCATCACCCAGGGTGTTGACGCTCTGATCATCAACCCTGTTATGACCTCCGCAGCAGACACCATCATCGCTGCAGTTCAGCAGGCTGATGTTCCAACCGTACTGATCAACCGTGAGCCAACCGCAGAACAGATGGCTGCATACAACAAGCTGGTTTACGTTGGTTGTGATGCTGCACAGTCCGGTACCTTCCAGGGCGAAATCATTCTGGAAACCGAGAACAAGGGAGACATCAACGGCGACGGCAAAGTTTCTTACATCATGATTCAGGGCGACCCGGAGAACATCGATGCTCAGCTGCGTACCGAGTACTCTGTAAAAGCTCTGAAGGATGCAGGCATGGAAGTGGAAGAACTCGACCTGCAGCGTGGTGACTGGGACCGCAACAAAGGTCAGGAAATCGCACAGAACGACCTTGCAAAATTCGGCGATCAGATCGAAGTTGTATTCTGCAACAACGATGACATGGCTATCGGCGCTCTGCAGGCTATTCAGGCTGCCGGCCGCACCGTCAACAAGGACATCTACCTCGTCGGTGTTGACGCTCTGGACGCTGCCAAGAACGAAGTTGCCAACGGCAACATGACCGGTACCGTTCTGAACGACGCTAAGGGTCAGGCTACGCAGGCTGTTGCTTCCATGGAGGAGCTGCTGGGCGGCAAGACCTTCGAGGCCGGCCACCAGAGCGTCTATGTTGACTACGTCAAGGTTACCCCTGACAACGTCAAGGACTTCCAGTAATTTGACAAAAGCCACAGCTTAAACCAGAACAATCGGGGTGCGTGTGCGCAGGCGCACGCACCCTTTTTTCGTGAAAAGGTTACAAAAGATTAAAGGGGGCCAGCGAATTGTCAGAGTACCGCTTGGAGATGTGTGATGTCGTCAAGACGTTCCCCGGCGTCAAGGCACTGAATCACGCACAGCTGAAATTGAAACCCGGCACCGTCCATGCGCTGATGGGAGAGAACGGCGCGGGCAAGTCTACCTTGATGAAGTGCATGTTTGGTATCTACCACATGGACGAAGGCAAGGTCATTTATGAGGGGCAGGAGGTCCAGATCAAGGGCCCGCTTGATGCACTGAACCGCGGCATTGCGATGGTGCACCAGGAGCTGCAGCCCATCCCGGAACGCTCCATAGGCGAGAATATCTACGTTGGGCGCTATCCCACCAAGAAATACGGACCCGTCACCGTTATCGACCATGACAAAATGTATGAGGATGCGGCCAAGGTCCTGAAGGAAGTCCATCTGAATTATGATCCGCACGCCAAGCTCGGAACCTTGAGCGTTTCCCAGATGCAGCTGGTTGAGATCGCCAAGGCGGTCTCCGCAGACTGCAAGGTGCTGATCCTCGACGAGCCGACCTCCTCGCTGACGGCAGCTGAGGTCGAGGCACTGTTCACCATCGTGAACGAGCTGCGCGCCAAGGGCGTCTCCATCGTCTACATCAGCCACAAGATGGACGAAATTCTTCGCATCAGCGACGAAGTCACGATCATGCGCGACGGCCAGTACATCGGCACCTGGGAGGCCAAGGAGCTGACCACCGATATGATCATCACCAAGATGGTCGGACGTGAGCTGTCGAACCTCTACCCGCCGCGCTCGAATACGCCCGGTGAGGTCGTGTTTGAGGTCAAGGACTTCACGTCCATCAACCCCAAGAGCTTCCGTCACGTCAACTTCAACGTCCGCAAAGGCGAGATCCTCGGCGTTGCGGGTCTGGTCGGTGCCCAGCGCACCGAGCTGATGGAGGGCCTGTTCGGTCTGCGCTGCCACACATCGGGCACCATCACCTATAAGGGCAAGGAACTGACCATCAACCAGCCGCAGGACGCCATCAAAAACGGCATCGCCATGCTGACTGAGGACCGCCGCGCCACCGGTATTCTGGGTGTGCTTTCCATTGCGGATAACGTCTCCATTGCATCGCTGAACAAGTATCTGATCGGCGGCATCATGCTGGACGACAACAAAATCGAAAAGCTCGTGCAGGATAATGTCGCCAAGCTGTCCATCAAGACGCCGTCCTCCAAAACGCAGATTCAATCGCTGTCCGGCGGTAACCAGCAGAAGGTGCTGATTGCCCGCTGGCTGGCCAACGACCCCGATGTTTTCATCATGGACGAGCCGACCCGCGGCATCGACGTCGGTGCAAAGTATGAAATTTACTGCATCATCGCCGAGATGGCCAAACAGGGCAAGAGCATCATCATGATCTCCTCCGAAATGAGCGAGCTGATCGGCATGTCTGACCGCATCATGGTCATGTGCGATGGCCGCTGCACCGGCTTTATCGACGGTGATAAGGCGAACCAGGAGAACATCATGACGCTGGCTACCCAGTTTGAATAAGGAGGAATCCGAAAATGGAGAAAAAATTCGACTTAAAAAAATTCCTGTCCAATAACGCGATCATTATTCTGATCATTTTGCTGGCCCTCTTCGTCGGCTGCACGACCCAGAACTTCTTTACCGAGACAAACGGCAAAAACCTGCTGCTGAACGTCGCCCCGCGTTTCATCATCGCCTGCGGCGTTTCGGGATGCCTGATTACCAAGGGCACTGACCTGTCCGCCGGCCGCCAGGTCGGCCTGGCCGCCTGCTTCTCCGCCATGCTGCTGCAGAGCGTTGACTACTCTGCCCGCATGCTGCCCTGGCTGCCCGATATTCCGTGGCCCGTGGCCCTGCTGATCGTCATGGCGATCATGGCCTGCTTCGGTGCCATCAACGGCTGCATTATCGCATTCCTGAAGGTTCCTCCTTTCATCGCTACGCTGGGCATGCAGACCATCGTTTACGGCCTGTGCTCCGTCATCACCAACAACCAGCCCATGGGCGGTTACAAGCAGAGCTACCTGACCGTTGCCAGCGGCACGCTGGGCCCCATCCCGTTCCTGGCCATCTTTGCGCTGATCGTCGGCATCTTCTTCTGGTTCCTGTACAATAAGACCCGTCACGGCAAGTACATGTACGCCATCGGCGGCAACGAGAACGCCGCTCAGGTTGCCGGTGTCAACGTCACCGCGTCCTTGATCCGCATCTACATCCTGGCCTCCTGCATGTATGCTCTCGGCGGCTTCCTCGTCGGCGCAAAGGCCGGCGGCGCTTCCACCAACACCGGCAACGGCTATGAGCTGGAAGCTATCGCAGCCTGCACCATCGGCGGCGTTTCCACCAACGGCGGCGTCGGCAAGGTCTCCGGCGTTCTGGTCGGCGTTCTGGTCTTTGAAGTCCTGAAGATTTGCCTGCAGTTCCTCGGCGTCGACCCCGCTTACACCTACATTGCACAGGGCCTTGTCATCGTCATCGCCGTTGCCCTTGACCTGCGCAAGTACCTGGCCAAGAAGTAATATGGAAGAAGAAAAAACCACCTCTGAAACGCAAAAGTCCGATTCCCGCCCGGACCGCAGCCAACTGAATGCCTTTGAAAATTTCTATGAGAAATTCCGCAAAGTGCCGCTGAAATACATTGATGTCTTTATCGGCGTCTGTGTTGCTGCACTGGTCATCGTTGTGCTTGTCGGGATACTGAAAAGCAAGGGAATATTGTAAAAAGCGTGCCTCCCACAGAAACGCTCTGTGGGAGGCACGTCTTTTATTTTACCGCTCAGGGGCCGGGCATACCCGGCCCGCGGCCTTGCGGAAGGCAGCCGCCCTTTGCAAGGCTAGCAGATCCCCCGGGAAAACCGTAGGGGAGGGATTCATCCCTCCCCTACAAACCGGCCCGGAAGCAGGCATCACTTTTTAACGATTTTTTTCTTCTTCCGCACGCTGTACCCAAAGCTGCCCAGCTTTCTTCCCAGCGCCAGATAATCCCCGTGGCTGTAGACGATCAGCTTCGCCTTGTTCAGGCACAGCTTGCCGCTCTCGTCCAGCAGCCGCTCGTCCACATCCACGGCGACGCACTCGGCCAGAAACAAATCATGCGAACCCAGCGCAATTACCTGCGTGACCTTGCACTCCAGATTCACGGGGCTTTCCTCCACCAACACCGTGCCGACCTTGGCCGCAGGGACAGCGGTCAGGTGCATGGCAGCGAATTTGTCCACGTCGCGCCCGCTCTTGACACCGCACCAGTCGATGGCGCGGACAAGGCTCTCGGTGGGCAGGTTCACGACGAACTCGCCGCTTTCCTGAATTAAATGGTGGCTGTACCGCTCGGGCCGCACGCTGGTGGACAGCATCGGCGGTTGGGTGCAGATCGTGCCGGTCCAGCCCACCGTGATAAGGTTCGGCTTCTCCGGGGCCCCGCAGCTGACCAGTACGGGCGGCTCCGGGTTCAGCAGGGTAGACCCCTTCCATACCTGTCGGCTCATTGCGCATCCTCCTTGATTTCACCAAAGTTCGGCGTTGCATCGCTGATAATATACCGCGGGCGGTGCTTGGATTCCAGATAAATTTTACCGATGTACTCCCCGATAACGCCCAGACAAATCAGCTGCACGCCCGACACAAAGCAGATGATGCTCGTCATCGACGCCCAACCGGACACGGTCAGGCCGAGCGCGGCCTCGATGACGGCCCACAGCACGCCGATAAAGCTGACGAGCGCCACAAACACGCCGAAGCCTGTGATGAATCGGATGGGTTTGATGGACAGGCTCGTGATGCCGTCAAACGCCAGTGCCAGCATTTTGGACAGGGGATAGTGGCTCTCGCCCGCCATGCGCTCGTGCCGCTCGTAGGTCACGCAGGTGGACTTGAAGCCGACCAGCGGCACCATGCCGCGCAGGAACAGGTTGACCTCCCTGAACCGGGCAAACTCCTCCAGCACGCGGGCGCTCATCAGGCGGTAGTCCGCGTGGTTAAAGACGACCTCCGCGCCCATGGCGTTGAGGATTTTATAGAAGCTCTCCGCGGTAAAGCGTTTAAAAAACGTATCTGTCTCGCGCTTGCTGCGCACGCCGTACACGACGTCGCAGCCGTCGCGGTAGGCGTCCACCATGGCGTCCATCGCGTTGATGTCGTCCTGCCCGTCGCAGTCGATGGAAATCGTAATGTCGCAGCGGCTTTTGGCCTCCATCAGGCCCGCCAGCACGGCGTTCTGGTGGCCGCGGTTGCGGCTCTGGCAGATGCCTGCATAGTGCGGGTCACGCGCAGCCAGGTCACAGATAATTTCCCACGTCCGGTCCTTCGAGCCGTCGTTCACAAACAGCACACGGCTGTCCGGGCTGATCTTGCCCGCGGCGGTCAAATCGTTAATTTTCTGCAAAAACATCGGCGCAGTGATGGGTAAAACCTCCTGCTCATTGTAGCAGGGGATGACGATGTACAAAATCGGGTCGGTACGGTTGTTCATACAAATAACCTCAATATGTTAAAATTGCGGGCAGGCGGCATGCAGCCGCTCGGGGTCGGGCAGCTTAAAGCTGCCGCGGAACAGCTCGATCAGCCCCTCCTCCTGCATACGGCTCAACTCGCGGGAGAGCGCGCTGCGGTCACAGTTCAAAAACGCGGCCAGCTCAGTGCGGGTCATGGCGGTGGAAAACGTATCCGCGCCACACCGCTCGCGCTGTTCCAGCAGCCACATACAGATGCGTCCGCGCAGACTCCTGCAGCAAATCAGCTCCAAACGGCGATCCAGCGCAAAATATTTGTCGCTGATGGTCTCCAGCCAGTTCTGCAGCAGCTTCAGGTGTGCGCTGTGCAGCGCGGCGCAGGGGCGCAGAAGTGCCTCGCAGGGAAGATACAGTGCCAGACAGGCCTCGGCGGCGGAGACATTGACGGGGCTGCGGTTGCGCCCGCCCGCCAGCACGTCGGCAAACACGCCGCCTGGCCCCATACGGGCCATGACGACGGTAGAGCCGTCGGCCAGCGGCTTGCTTGCCGTGATAGCACCTTCCAGCACAAGGCCGACTTCGTGGGTCTCGTAGCCCGCCATCAGCAGCAGCTCGCCTTTGGCGTAGCGGCGCACCCGCGGCGCAAAGCAGGCCATCAGCGTGTCCAACTCGGCGTCCGTCATGCCGCGCAAAAGGCTTGTGCGGCGCATCGTTTCGTAGTAGGGTGTGTAGTCCATACAGCTCCTTGCAAACGGTTGAAAAGGGTATCTGTTGCACGGGCAACAGACAATTCACATTTATTATAGTATAGTAGGGCCGCAAAAGCAACAAGGAGGATAAGATTTTTATGAAACTGAAACGTATTTTCGCCGCTGTAACGGCGTTTGCTTTGTGCGCCTCTCTGGCAGGCTGCGGCGCGGCTGCGACTGTGAGCAAGTCTGCCGCTGAATCCGCCGTCGAGGCAACCCCCGCCGTCACCGAGGCCCCCGCTACTGAAGAAACCGCCGACGCATCCGAGGCCGCCCTGCGCATCGCGGGCCTGAAGGGCCCCACGACGATGGGCCTCGTCAACCTGATGAGCGACGAGGTCGCCTCCAACTACAACTTCACGATGTACGGCGCTGCCGATGAAATCGTGCCGCTGCTGGTCAAGGGAGATTTGGACGCCGCCGCTGTGCCCGCCAACCTCGCCGCCACGCTCTACAACAAGACGAACGGTGCAGTGGAAGTTGCCTGCATCAACACGCTGGGCGTGCTCTACATCGTCGAGAACGGAGAGACCGTCAACTCTGTCGGGGATCTGAAGGGCCAGACCATCGTCACCACCGGCAAGGGCGCTACCCCCGAGTACGTTCTGCGCTACGTCCTGACCGAGAACGGCGTTGACCCCGACAGCGACGTTACCATCGAGTATTGCAGCGAGGCCACCGAGGCCCTGAGCAAGGTCCAGGCGGGCGAAGCCACCATCGCCATGCTGCCTCAGCCCTTTGTCACCAGCGCCATGTCCCAGGTCGAGGGTCTGCGCGTTGCGCTTGACATGAACGAGGAATGGCAGAAGGTCGCCGGCTCCAAGCTGGTCACCGGCGTTCTGGTCGTCCGCAAGGATGCCGTTGAGAACGAGCCTGAGGCTTTTGCCGCCTTCATGGATGGCTATGCCGCCAGCGTCGAGGCCGCAAACTCTGACCTCGAGGGCACCGCAGCCCTCTGCGAGCAGTACGGCGTTGTCGCCAAGGCTGCGCTGGCCCAGAAGGCCCTGCCGCAGTGCAACATCGTTTTTGAGACCGGCGACGAGATGAAGACCGACCTCGAGACCTACTTCAAGGTTCTGTACGCCGCCGACCCCGCCAGCGTGGGTGGCGCCCTGCCTGCCGACGACTTCTACTATGCAGGCTAAATCCCCCCGCAGAGGCCGATGCTCGCATCGACCCGCCGCTGCTGCTGTGGGCGGATGCAAGCATCCGCCCCAGCAAACGCCGCTGTGGCAAAAGGCTGCCGCCATCCTTGTGTGGATTCTGATTTGGCAGCTTGCCGCCATGGGGCTGGGACACGGCGGGCTGTTTCTGGCTACGCCCCTGCAGACACTGGGGGCGCTGGCACAGCTGGCACCCACAGATGCATTCTGGCAGCGTATCGTGTTCAGTGCGCTGCGCATAATGGCGGGCTTCCTGCTGGCAGCAGCAGGGGGCCTGCTTCTTGGCGCAGCGGGCGCACATTGGCACTGGGTACGGGTGTTCATTGACCCTGCCATGCAGCTGATCCGCGCCATGCCCGTCGCCAGCTTTGTCATTCTGGCGCTGCTCTGGGTGCGCAGTGCGAACCTGTCGGTCATCGTCAGCTTTACCCATGTGCTGCCCGTCGTCTATGCGGGCGTGCTGGGCGGCATTGCCGACACCGACCCGAAGCTGCTGGAAATGGCGAAGGTCTACCGCCTGCCGCTCACCGCGCGGCTGCGGTACATCTGGCTGCCCGGCATCTTCCCGTCCTTCTGCGAGAGCTGCATCGCCGCCATGGGCATGTGCTGGAAGAGCGGCGTCTCCGCCGAGGTCATCGGTCTGCCGGACCACAGCGTGGGCGACGCGCTCTACCGCGCGAAGATCACCCTGTCCACGCCGGATGTGTTCGCGTGGACGCTCGTCATCGTGCTGCTGTCGGCGGCGCTGTCCGCGGCAGCGGCGGCCCTGCTGCGCGCGGCCAAGACACGTCTTTGCGGGGAGGTGCGCGTGTGAGCATTGTGATAACCGATCTCTGCAAAAGCTTCGGCAGTACGCCGGTTTTGCAGCGCTTTACCTGGACGGTGGACCGCCCCATGGTGCTGATGGGCCGCTCCGGCTGCGGCAAGACCACGCTGCTGCGCATCCTGCTGGGGCTGGAGCGGCCGGACAGCGGCACGGTGGAGGGCCTCACGGGAAGGCGAATCTCCGCCGTGTTCCAGGAGGACCGGCTGCTGGAGCACCTCTCCGCTGAGGGCAATCTCCGGTTTGT
>ERZ779866.3926-NODE-3926-length-11530-cov-3.424227_pt1 | contig 11530 bp, 8 predicted proteins | sample MGYA00511248_ERZ779866 | MGnify/ENA primary metagenome ERZ779866 (study PRJEB29588, sample SAMEA2155758) | human gut metagenome | biome: human gut; feature: human-associated habitat; material: faeces | place: Denmark | collected 2008/2010 ... | reverse complement strand
AAAAAACCGGCCGCAAAACCAGCCGCTACCGATTCCGCAGCAAGGTGGGCGCCGCCGGTTCCAACCTGTACTACTACTATTACTTCCTTCAGCCTGTCAAGATCGTCAGCGGCTCCGCCGTTCTGGATCCCTACTATTTTGCATTTCTCAATGCCAAGACTTACCGGGAGTGCTGCTACCGATGCCCCTATGCGGAGGAAAAACGGGTAAGCGACTTCACCTTTGCGGATTATTGGAGCGCAGAGCGGTTCCATCCGGAGCTGGCCGGCAGCAACGGCGTTTCCATCCTGACCTTCAATACAGAGAAGAGCCTTACCTATAAGGGGCAGATTGAGGAATCCATGGAGCTGATCCCCAGCAAGCTGGAGTGGATCAAGCAGATCAACTTCAATCTCAATCAGCCGGCAGAACGTCCTGCGTGCCGGGATTCCATTTACAGGGACATTCAAAAATACGGCTATGCCCGTTGGGCGGATGCCTATTGCGCCACGTTGGACTGGAAGCTGCGGAATCTATTTGAAAAGCTGCCGGCACGGTTTCGCATATGGGCGAAAAAACTGCTGAAGAGATGACCGGTTCCCGGTTCATGGCGTCATCTCTTCTCCTTCCCTGATGGGAAGTACACCGGAGCTACTTTTGAGACAGAACTGAGAACGGAGCGGGAAACCATGAAAAATCCACAATATTACGAACTGGATCTTCTGAAGCTGCTGCGGGCATTGTGGCGACGCATGTGGGCAATCCTTCTGACGGCTGTTCTGTTGGCCGGCGCTGCCTATGGTGTCTCCGCCTACGTGATGACGCCCATGTACGAAGCGGAAGCACTGATGTACGTCAACAATGTCTCCTCCCCCGGCAGTTCCTCCTTTTCCATCAGCTCGTCGGAATTGACGGCGGCTCAAAGCCTGGCTGACACATACATCATCATTCTGAAGGCCCGAACCACCCTCACCGAAGTGATCCAGCGGGAGGAACTGGACTATACGTATGAGGAGCTGCGGGACATGGTCTCCTCCGACACTGTCAACAACACGGAGGTCTTCAACGTCCGTGTCACCTGTGAGGATCCTCAGGAAGCATCGCGCATCGCCAACGGCATTGCCAGGGTCCTGCCCGGCAAAATCTCCGACATTGTGGACGGCAGCTCCGTCCGCATTGTGGACTATGCAGTGGCCCCAACCGAGCCCGTATCGCCCAGCGTCCTCAAATTCACCATCATCGGTTTCCTGGCAGGCGCGCTCCTGGCCTGCATCATGATTGTGATTCGGACCCTGCTGGACACCCTGATCCATGATGAGGAATACCTGATGCAGACATACGATCTTCCCATCCTGGCCGTCATTCCGGATCACTTCGGATTTGGAAAGCGGCAAAATTACTATAAGTACAAGTCCTATCAGTCCTTTGGCCGGACGGAGGTGAAGAAATGATGAACAGGCAGGAACGAAAATACATCGTCAGAGAGCAAACGGGCAAGGGCGAGCCGAAAGCCCTGGCAGAGCAGCAGGAGATCCTTGCCAACAAGCTGAACTTCGCCAGCCAGGAGGCTTACAAGCTGCTGCGCACCAACCTGATGTTCAGCACATGCGACGAGGAAAAATGCAAAATCATCGGCCTCACCAGCGCACTGCGGGGAGAGGGCAAAAGCACCACGGCCATCAATCTTTCCTATGTGCTGGCAGAAGCCAACAAGAAAACCCTGCTGATCGAGGCGGATATGCGCCTGCCCCGCATCCAGCGCCTGCTGCAATTTCAGGAGACAGTGGGACTTTCCAATGTTCTGGCAGGCGTCAACAAGCTGGAGGAGGCCATCCGCCGCGGAGTCTTCTGGGACACTTTGAGCATCCTGCCCTCCGGAGAAATCCCCCCCAACCCGTCGGAGCTCCTCTCCTCCATGAAAATGAAGCACATCTTATCCACTCTGGCAGAGGACTACGATTACATCATCATTGACCTCCCCCCCATCACCGCAGTCAGCGATGGCCTTGCCATCTCCACCCTCCTCAGCGACATGATCGTGGTGGTCCGGCCGGACTACTGTGACCGCCACGCCCTGGCGGACACCATGCGCCAGATGGAGTTTTTGAATGTGAAAATCCTGGGCTTTGTCATGAACTGCAGGGGGCAAAAGCGAAGGAAGCGCAAGAAGTACGAATATTGAGATCCTCCCGATTCCCCCGCAGGCGCCGGCAGGATCACAGCATACAAACGGTGATCCGTCATGTTTGATTTTCATTCCCACATCTTGCCTGCCATGGACGATGGAAGCCGCAGCGTGGAGGAAAGCCTGGCCATGCTCCGCCAGAGTATGGCTCAGGGCGTCACCGGCATCGCCGCGACCCCGCACTTCCACGCAGACGCCGCCACACCGGATCAATTTCTGGAGGCACGGCGCCAGGCTTTGGAATCTCTGAAGCCCTACCTGGGTACCCATACGCCGCCCATCCGCCTTGGGGCGGAAGTCCACTATTACGATGGTATGAGCCGCTCGGAGGAGATCCTGAGGCTGCGTATGGAGGGCACTTCCCTTTTGCTGGTGGAAATGCCCATGGTGCGCTGGACTCAGCATATGTGCGACGTGCTGGCGGTGCTGAACAGCCGCCGGGAGATCACGGTACTTCTGGCACACATTGAGCGCTATCTCACACTCCAGCCCCCGGATGTCCTGGAGCGGCTGCGGGGACACGGGATCCTGATGCAGGCCAGCGGAGCGTTTTTCCTGCGTCGAAGCACCAGAAAACGGGCGATGCAGATGCTGCAATCCGGATACATCCACGTGCTGGGCTCAGATTGCCATGATGCAAAAAAGCGTCCCCCAAACCTGGGGGATGCTGCGGCTGTAATCCGAAAGGGACTGGGCGCACAGTCCCTTATGGACCTGGAAGGCCGGGAAAACACCCTGATGCAAGGGACTCCCCATCCGCTCTTGGATGGATCTGACCGGGAAATAGCGTTTTAATGGAAAGACAAGGAGAGGACCGCCGTGAAGCAAAGGCACCTGAAAATATGGCTGGCATGGGCCGGCGTTTTGATATGGTGCGTGCTGTGCCTGTACCTATCCTCCCAGCGGCTTGCCGACACCACGCAGCTCAGCGCTGCATTGACCCATTGGATCCTGGGGCTGCTGAGCCTGCCGGGGCAGACCTGGTATATGCCTGTGTTCGACGGGCTGCGGCTGGCCGCCCATATTCTGGTGTTTGCGATTCTTGCGGTGCTTCTATGGCTAGCCCTTGTTCTGACCACGCAAAATGCGCATAAATCTTATTTGTATTCCTTAGGTGCCTGCGGCGTTCTTGCCGTTGGCAGTGAGTTGGTAAAGCTGCTCATTCCGGGCCGCCACTGCTCTCTGCCCGACATGCTTTTGAATTTCCTGGGCTGCCTGTTGGGAACGGGACTGACGGTCCTTTTACGAAGGCGGTCTGCCGTTGGAAAAGGCTGACGTCATGAAACATGCAAAAAATCTGTCCATCGGCGGAGCTTCCTCAGCCGGGAGCTGTGGGAATGGGGCCGGCCCGTCTGCGTCATCCGTGTCGAAAGGCGGCGACTTCCGCCATTTTGGGAGGACTGCCGTTATCAACTCTTCCCAAATGGACGGTTTCATACCAAGGGGGGAACCAGCATGAAAAGGAAACCATTTCTCATGGTGTCATCCATCTGCCTGATCGTGGCTGCCGCAATTCTTGCATCGGTGGCCGGCCTGCGTCAGGATGGAACTTGGGAACAGCCCAGTTCCCAGAGCACAGACATCCCTTCTACGGATTCTACGGAACGTGATCCGGAGGGGACGTTGTCGCTGCGGATCGCCAGCCTGCCGCAGCCTGCCGACATTGATGCCGGCGATGCGTCCGCTGCAGAGTCAGCCTACCGTCAGATCGCAGATATCTACGACCTGGTGCAGACATACGAACTCACATTGACCCCGGAACAGGAGTCTGCCATCAGCCAGGTGATCGCTGCCTATTACCCGGCAGAGGAGATCGCCGGTATGAAGTCCCTCCCGGCAGGCGGCGGCGTTCTGCAATCCGGCAGCTATGCCCTGCGCAGCGACCTATCCTTGCAGGAGCTGGATCTGACGATCCCCGCGGGGGCGGAAGTGACCATTGAACTCAACGGCTACACCCTCACCGGCACTGGAGAGGGCAGCGTCATCACCGTGGAGAGCGGCGGAACCCTGACCGTGCAGGACAGCTCCTTTTACCCCTATTTCCGCACCGGTACCATTACCGGTGGAACCGGGTCTGAGCCCAAGGAGGAATCCACCGGGAGTGCCTGGACCCAATTTACCGTGGGGGGCGGCATCTATGTGCTGGGCACCCTCCATATGTCCGGCGGAACCATCCTGGACTGCACCGCCAATGCCGGCGGCGGCGTGTACATCTACGCAGGTAGCTTTGTGATGACCGGCGGAACCATCGAGAACTGCCGGGCCTCGGGAACCATGAATGTATACGGCGGCGGTGTCCAGATCTCCGGCGGCGGCAGCTTCCGGATGGATGGCGGCTCCATTGTCAACTGCTCCGTTTCCCATGCGTCCGAGCCGGACGTCCTGTCCTTCGGCGGCGGCGGTGTCAGCGCGTACCAGGGCACCTTCGCCATGAATGACGGCCTCATCTCCGGATGCTCTTCCGATTTTAACGGCGGCGGCATCTATGTCTCAGACCAGACCGTTGCCGTCACCCTCTCCGGCGGGATTATCGAAAACTGCCGGGCCGCCGTCAACGGCGGCGGGATCTTTCTGCTCAACAGCAGCCATGTCACCATGACCGGAGGTACCATCCGCGGCTGCCAGGCCACAGGCGGCGGTGCCGTCTGCGTGCAGGGCGCCTCGGGGAAATTGGATCTCCAGGGCGGCACCCTGGTGGGCTCCGGAAATGCGGCGGACGCAGATCCCGTCTATGACGCTGAAGACGGCGGTGCCATCTATGTTGTGGGAGGGACCTTACAGATGTCCGGCGGCTCCATCCGCAATTTCACGGTATCCAACAACGGCGGCGGTATTTATCTGGGACTCAACGGAACTCTTATTATAACCGGCGGACAGGTAAGCCGCTGCACCGCCCTGAACAACGGCGGCGGCATCTACACCAACGGCACGCAGGCCTCTGTGGCCGGCTGCACCATCTCCGCCTGTGAAGCGGGGGTAAATGGAGGCGGCGTCTATGTACTGAACGGGACCTTCCTTCTGGGCAAAGACGGCGTCATTGAAAAATGTCAGGCAAAGGGCACCACCCTGCACTTCCAGGAGACCAGCGAAATGACCCTCTGGGACGGCGGCGGCGGCATTTTCGTGGTGCCGGACGCGGTTTTACGGCTGGAGGGCGGCAAAATCACGGCGTGCGCTGCCGAGGCTTTCGGCGGCGGTGTCTTCTGCTACGGTACCTTCTCCTTCACCAGCGGTGAGATCAGCCAATGTTCCGCTCTGGGCGGCGGCGGCGTGCTGATCGCCGGAGAGAGCACCTTTACAATGAGCGGCGGCTCCATTGTCGGCTGCTGCGCCACCTCCGGAAACGGCGGCGGCATCAACTGCTCGGACGGTACCATGGAAATCGAAGGCACCCCCGTCATCACCGGAAACACGAAGATCACAGAGGAGGGCACACAAAGCAACAATCTCTATCTTCCCATCGGCCACTACATCACGTTGACGGGATCGCTGAGAGAAGGCGCTGCCATTGGGGTGGCCACCATTCCCTTTGAAGGCGGCACCCTCCAGATCTCCGTCAAAGAGCGCAGGTCCTCCTATTACGCCGACGCTGCACAGTTCTTTACGGCAGACGCGGATTCCCTGACCGTCAAGGCGGACTCCAAGGAACAATGCCTGAAGCTGGCCTATGCGGCGGAATAACGGAAGGACCCTGGAATATCCTCTGAAAAGCTCCTGATTTCAAAAGAAATCAGGAGCTTTTTTCTGTGTTCTTTATTTGACGCTGTTATGAAATGACTTTTGTCAAGTAGAAAATTCCTGCCAAAAGCAAAATGTTTGTCCGAGGGCATGTGAGAAGAGCCAAGGCAATTAGAATTCCGGCATTGGCCACTCTGTTATACGTGGATTGGCTACCACAGGTCAATGGTTCGTGCCTGGAGCTCTACCGTCTTACGGCGTGGATCACAAATATTGTGCCATCAAAGCGTCAAATCGTAGATAGCTGAACCTTGTCATTCGCTTGGCTCCTCACAAATGCCCTCGAATGTGGGCAAACTGGTGGTATCCATTCCTTGAATACCACAAATTGCGGATTGAGACTGGGTCAAGGGCGAAGCCGCGTCAGCGGTGTGAAACACCCTTGACGCAGGAATCAAGTCGCAATATCATCTTCAAAGGAATAGATGCTACACTGCCCGGGAGATGTGATTGGTCATCATTCCCCAAACGAAACATGATAGCTCTCTGGCAATAGCTGTTTTGGCAACATTCTTCTTGGATCGAATTGCGATTTTATAGAACTTTCTATGTAACCGTTCATTCGCTTTGTCGGCGTACGCAATTATCTCGGGTGAGTTACCACCTTGTTTGTCCTTCATTACTTTGCTCTTTTTTCCAACAACCCCTCGGCTATAGCTGTTCGCAGACTCCACCAAGAGAGTCCTCAGATGAGAATTCCCCGCTTTTGTAATGTTTGTATGGATCACCTTTTCTCCACTGGACGATTCTCCTGGGACAAGTCCCAAGTAGGCGGAAAAGTGTTGAGCAGTCCGAAAACGGTGGAAATCGCCGACTTCAACAAGCAGAGAAAGCGCAGTATGGGTAGAGACGCCCTTGAAGCAGCAGAGCTTCCGAACATTCTCTTCATACCGTTTCTGATGAGCCAGTTCCTCAATCCGGGCATCATATACAGCAATCTTCTCATCCAACGTATAGTAGAGAGCCAAGTATTCTTGTAAGGTTTCCTTGTAGAGCGCATTTTCAAATACGAGAGAGTCAAGCCACTTGAAATAGGCCTGAGTCCAACGGCTCTTCCCTTCATAATGGAATCCATGGCGGGTGCAGAACGAAATAATCTGTTGCTTCGTTCGCTTCAGATCAGCCTTCACATCATCCCGCATTCGAATATACTCTTTGATGGCATCGTCCTCGGCCGTCGGAACATATACCGGGCTGTACAGGTTGAAGGCCAGACACTTAGCAATATTTTTTGCATCGCGCTTATCGGTCTTAATCGATTTACCCTTTTGCTGGGGCATAGTAGACGGAGCCAAGATAATGCATGCTACCCCGTGTTTGGCGAGTTGGTGATAAAGGGAATATCCAAGGCAGCCTGCCTCGTAACCACAAATAAAATCGCAATTTCCGCCACGCGTCGAACGAACACGCTCCATGTATTTTAATATCTCATGGTAGTCTGGCTTCACATTTACGACAGCAAATGCGTCGTCCGAATCTACGGTATAGCAACAAAGTGTGTAATTTGTGGTGTGGACATCCATCCCGATATAGATTATACTTGTCATGATGACTCCTCCTTGTATGTGGTAAGTCTGGTTACTTTAGGTGCGCTCCTAAAGTATGGCAGGCTAATCCACGCTTTACAAGTGCAGGGGTCATTTCATATTGTCTTACGTCTATCCTGTTATTCATTTTGTCGCTCCTTTTCTTAAAAAAGAAACGGAGCTGCTGACAGTTCTATTATACCGCCAGCAGCCCCGCAAATCAACGATGGCTTCGGGAAACGTATGTGTAACAAAATCGTTGGCAAGGGGGGCTGGCACCAAAATCAGAGCCAGTAGAAAGTGTTGTTCAAGTTGAGTGGACTCGGCGTGAGCCAGCCCAAATGCCCCGCCCATCGGCTGTCAGATATACCTCAGGAAAGACAGCGGAGCACATTCCAGGAAAAACTTCACGGCGGGCTGGAGATTGTCAGCATGCAGCGTGTGGGGTGGCAGATACGCCTCCTTGCCCCTCTTGTTGGCTTGCCTGGCGGATATTGGCCCCGTCACTGTGAGTGAGCTGGATGGGTCCCCGCTGGCCGTCCAGCCCCGCAGGACACGCCGCAGGTGGCCGGTATGGTGCAGGGCAAGCAGGGCCGCAAGGTTGTTGGCCCCGGCCACGCTCCAACAGATCCGGTTGTGCTTCATCCGGTTCCCAATAATGGTGAAGATATTGCTCTCCATGCTCCCACACCGGGCAGGCTGCTGGCCCTCGTTGGGCAGCGGGGGCTTCCTTCCACCCCGCTGGTAGTATGGGATCAAGGCTTTCTGGTGGTTGCTGAAGTAGGTAAACAGCCTCCGCCGTTTCTCCTGTTCGTCAGGGTCCAGGGTGCTTTCAATGGACGCTTCCACCACAGCAATCGCTTCTTTGGCTTTGCGTGCATAAAGTAGCCCCAGAATGGTTTCCTGGAGGTCTGGATCACTCACGCAGGTACGCACCGCCCGGTTTCTGTGGAACAGATCAAGCTGGTAGGTACAGCCCGGCACCATGTTCCGTTGCAGCCAAGTCCCGCCATCGCTGTTAAAGACCCGCCGTTTCACGCAGTCCACATCGTAGAAGTCGGCTACTACACCCTCGGCGTGGTGGCGAAAAGGCTCCGCCTGCTCCATGCTGGCGTAGGAAACCTTGTTGGCAAGGCTTCGCCGCCCGCTGGCGTCCTCGTAGACCCCGGAGTAGGCAATGGACACCTTCATCTCCTTGCTGGGTCCGTATTCCAGGCGGTCTTTCCCTTGCAGGGCAAGGTACACGCCGTCCATCTCCTCGTACAGCACCGGCGTTTCGTAGGTCCCGGCTCCGCACTCGGACTTCGCCGCCGCAAGGGTCTCCACATGGGCCTGCTCCCAACTCCCGGCGTTCTGGGCGATCCGCCAGACGCTCTCGTGGCTCAAGTTCAGCCCGGTCAGGTCGTTGAGGGGGGTGGCCGCTGTCCGGTAGCTCCCCGCGCAGGCCGCTTCCACCGCCATCATACACACAGTATCGCTGAAAAGGCCAACTGTGTCAAGGCCCATGCTCTGGTCCAGCAGATAGACCGTTGCCCTGGGCTGCTCCGTCCCCCCGGACAGCAGGTAAACATGACGCTGGTACTCCACCTCGCCCATTACTGTTTTGAGCGTGGTGGACCGGTAGCCCTTGTCCCGGTATACCCCACGGTCCCGCTGCTGGGCGAGTGTCTGGTCCGCCTTCTCTATGCACCGGCGCATGATGTTGCGGCCAAGGGAAAGGACGGCCTCGTACACCACCTTCTCCAGTGTGGCGATGTCAACAAACTTCTCCCCCCACTGAAAAATCTGCTTGCCTTGTGTCTCTAACTTTGTTACCATTGCCTTGGGACTCCTTTGCAGTAGGTGTTTGTTTTCAACTCACAATTCTACTGACTTTGGATCCCCGAGGGAAGCGGTGTTTTCACTGTTTCCCTTTTTCTTTTGCCAACGATAATTTTACACTAACTCGGGAAACTTTATGCCCCGGCTTCCTCTTTCTGCCGCTTATCGGCATACTTGCGGAACAAAAAATGGTAGACAATCGCAGCAATTCCGTAACAATTGGTGCTTGACAGGCTTCTGAAATCTCGTTATAATCAAAGCGTAAAATTTGAGTGGACTTTTCCGGATTCGGTCATCTTTTTGCCACACAGCTATCTTGTGATAGCCGTGTGGCTTTTTTGTTGCCCGTATCTCGGAAGTGTTGGCAGAATGGAGGATGATTTTTTATGGAAAACAACTTCTTATCTCTGATCAAGACGCGCCGCAGTGTAAGGGCTTATAAATCGGATCCTGTCCCTTCCGAGGCGCTGGACGCTGTACTGAAAGCGGGGACTTATGCGCCTACCGGCGGCGGACGTCAATCTCCCACCATTATTGCAATTACAGACTCCAAATATAGACAGGAGATCGCAAAGTTAAACGCAGAAGTGATGGGGAGCAACACAGACCCCTACTATGGCGCGCCTGTCGTGGTTTTGGTTTTGGCAGATGGCTCCGCAAGTACCTTTGTGGAGGACGGAAGCTGCGTCCTCGAAAACATGATGCTCGCCGCCCATGCCCTTGGGCTGGGAACTGTATGGGTACATCGGGAACGTGAGATTTTTGACAGTGAAAAAGGCAAGGCTCTCCTGCGGGAGTGGAAACTGCCGGAAACCTTGCGCGGCGTCGGGGCGATTGCATTGGGTTATCCAGCCCAGGAAGCCGGTCAACCCGTAGCACGCAAACAAAACTATATTGTTCGAATTTAATGTCCTGCTGTCCGGCGCAATTTTTTGCGCCGGATACTTTGTGGAGAGGAGGGAAAGTATGCAGACCAACAATAAAATGGCGGTTGCCCCTGTTGGAAAGCTCATTTGGCAAATGTCGATACCACCGCTGATTTCCATGTTCCTGCAATATTCCTATAATCTGATAGACAGCGCGTTTGTGGCGCAGTTGAGTGAGAATGCACTAACGGCTGTTTCTCTGTCGTTTCCCATTACAACACTTATGAATGCGGCATCTATCTGGATCGGCGTCGGTATGAATGTACTGATTGCAGGGTATCTTGGACAGAAAAAGCAGGATGAGGCAAATACCACCGTCACACATGGATTGTTACTGGCCTTTGGAATTGGTGCTTTGCTCAATCTTCTGTCATTACTGATTATGAAACCCTACTTTGGGGCATTCACCAATAACGAAGAAATTTATCAGTTGAGTCTTGCCTATATGAGCGTATGTTCGTTCATGCAAATTCCCAACATGGTGCATATCGCAATCCAGAAGATGATACAGGCTACTGGGAACATGGTTGCTCCTATGTGGTTCCAGATTGCAGGAGTGGTCGTTAATTTTGTATTTGACCCACTCCTAATTTTTGGTATTGGTGTTTTTCCAGCTATGGGGATCCGTGGTGCTGCGATGGCTACTGTTGCGGGCTATTTGTTATCCATGATTTTGGCATTTGCCTTGCTGCTGGGCAAAAAGCAAAAAGTGCGGATAAAGATCAAAGAATTTCATATACAAAAGTGGATGATTGCCCGTATATTCGCCCTTGGCTTACCATCTTTCATTATGAATGCCCTCAGTTCGTTTATGGTGACATTCGTCAATCTGTTTCTGGTGGCGTATTCCGATACGGCAATTGCATTCTTCGGTGCGTATTTTAAGGTGCAGCAGCTGGTCGTTATGACAGTAAACGGCTTGATTCAGGGCTGTTTGCCTATTATGCGGTTTAACTACGGTGCGGGAAACAGAGATAGGCTGCACTCCGCTTTCCGATACGGAACCGCTTTGGTCTTCGGTATGATGATACTGGGAACATTGACCGTCAACTTCTTTCCGGCGCAGCTTTTGGAATTATTTACAGCGTCGGAAGCCATGCGCTCCTTTGGAATATCCGCTATGCGAATTATGGCGGCAAGCTATCTGTTTTGCGGTCTCTCTACCATGATTTCCACCTATTTTCAGGCGACAGAAAAAGTAGGTTCCAGCATAGCGATTCAATTATGTAGACAACTGCTTTTCCTTGTTCCTGCCTTATGGTGTCTGGACAAATTATTCCAACTGAACGGAATCTGGCTTGCATTTCCTGTTGCGGAAACCGCCACTATGCTCATTGCTCTCGTAATAATGGTAT
>ERZ779866.3923-NODE-3923-length-11532-cov-4.310796_pt1 | contig 11532 bp, 8 predicted proteins | sample MGYA00511248_ERZ779866 | MGnify/ENA primary metagenome ERZ779866 (study PRJEB29588, sample SAMEA2155758) | human gut metagenome | biome: human gut; feature: human-associated habitat; material: faeces | place: Denmark | collected 2008/2010 ... | reverse complement strand
ACACCCTCAATCCTGTTTTCAGAACATAGTGTCTGTATTCTTCGTTCTGAAATATCCCATTTAGTTGCAGCTTCCTGTACCGTCATATATTCAAACATAACAAACCTCCACATTATTAGTAGATATATTATACTCGGTCAAACGAACAATAGCAAGAAACGAATCGTGAGCACCACCACCCAAAAGAACAGCGGCAGAGATTTCTCCCTGCCGCCTTTGCCTTATGCAAAAATAATCTTCCTCTCCACAATCTCCCTTGCACACGCCCGTATGTTATTGAGCCGCCCTGTCCATTCTAAGGCGTTTTCTGCCTTTAACTGTTCCATAATACCTTGTGCCTGTTTCATCTGCTCTACCAACCGAAAGAACATCTCCTCCGTCTGCTTATCAATGTCGGCAAGGTAAGCGTTCAGCCTGCCGCTTGTGAGCAGATTAAGGTATGTAATCCTGCGGTATTCTTTCAAATACTGCAAGTGTCGCTGTCCCCATAAGCCGATAGGCTGTTCTTTTTCGGCTGGTAAAATAAGACAAGGAATATAATAATCTCCTTGCAGTTCATACCACAGATCATTTTTATCATCGTAAATATACTTGTCCATTGAAAAATCCTCCATTATAATATATTCGCACATACATCACAGTTCTCCGATTGCCACACTTATGTTTATTCTTGTTATGAGATTTTCTTGCCCTTGCATTTGCCCTTATGAGCAATGAGGGAAAGAGTAAACTTGTGTGTAACCGTATAAAGAGATAAGGCAGACACATTGCGATAAATCCTTTATTTTCAAGGCTTTTGGAGGATTTTATTAAAACACTGTAACCTCTGTTGAAAGGTCATAATTTACTGATATTCAAATTACGATTTTGTGGGATTATGAAAATGGAGATCCTTTGTACACAAATCAAGTAATATATAAAAATATAATACTACATGAGATAGGACACGCTTTAGGATGGGATGGACATTCAACGAACACAGGTGATGTGATGCACACCGAGGCAAATTCGTCAAAGCTTACATTAACAAACAGAGATGTAAACCATGTAAAGCAGATAAAAGCGTATTAGGAGGTGTAAAATGAAAAAGAAGACCGTCGCGTTATGTTGGATTATGGCCGTGCTTCTGGCTGTATTTGCCTATACTCCCGTGAAAAACTATATCGAGTGGATAAACAAACCGGATGAAATGGACGGGACCGGTCTGAGGGCCGTGAAATATGAAAGCATAGATCAGATAATGGACAGCACCAAAACGGTGGTTTTGGCAGAGCTTACGGAGATAGCTCCCTCCGATATAGTGGAATACCGAATAACTTATAAGATCAAGGAAATCCTTTACGGCACATGCCCTTTTGAAGAGATAATTACATACGAGGGGCATAATGAGAAAGAGCAGATGACCGTCGGGCAGGATTATCTGATATTTGCCAGCCCTTATGATGTATACGCATATCCCGACAACGCATATGCCACGAGACTGCACGATACATTTTACGCAGTAAAAAATGACAGGCTGATAGGTCCTTCAAAGTTGGGAGATTCGCTGCTGCGCAGTGAATACGACACCTTGAGCGAAATGAGGGAATATCTGAAGACAATTCCTTCGCCGTATAGTGAGGACGATATATTGGCAAACAGTTTTGCCACTGTAAAGGAGATGTATGACGCTTCGGATATCGTGGCAAAGGTGAAGATAGCTTACAGGAAAAGCGAGAATGAACGGGTGGATTTTATAAAAATAAGCGAAGCGCACAGCATAAAAGGGGAGGCCCTTTCAAAAGACATAGGGTATTTATGGCCGGCTTATGAAAAGATAGAGGAGGGCAGAGAATACTATGTCTTTTTGGATAAAGACTTTTTACCGATATCCCGTGAAGGAGCAGTAATAGGTGAAGACGAAAAGGAATGGGCCGACTGCGCTGAGCTTTCGTCGAAATAACGCCAAAAAAGGAGACGGCAGTCTCCTTTTTTATGTGCAAAACAGGACTTGACAGAGGGAAAAATTTGTGGTAAAATAGTTTCACCTATCACAGGGGTGTTATTTGCGTGTGCAAAAATGCCCCGCGCAGGCTAAATATCATAGGCTGTTTCCTTTGAAAAAAGGGTGAGAGGGAGGCAAATTAAAATAGGAGGTGCCGCAAATGCGTGTTAAAGTAACACTGTCATGCACAGAGTGCAAGCAAAGAAACTACGACACTATGAAGGACAAGAAGAACACACCGGATCGTCTTGAGATGAACAAATACTGTCGTTTTTGCAGAAAGCACACCCTTCACAGAGAAACTAAGTAAGGAGGGCATGTTTTATGGCAAATGAAACACCGGTAAAAACCGAAAAAAAGCCGAGCTTTTTCTCAAAGGTGTCCAAGTTTGTTCGTGAGCTTAAGAGCGAAGCCAAAAAGGTAGTGTGGCCCAAGCCCAAGCAGGTTGTAAACAACTCTCTGGTGGTCATCGTCTCGATCATCATCGTAGGCGCTTTCGTAGGCGCTCTCGATCTGTTCTTCGGCTGGATAAGAGACCTTATCATCACTCTTCTCTAAGGTGCATGTTATGGACGAAAATGTAAAATGGTATGTGGTTCACACATATTCAGGCTATGAGAACAAGGTGGCTACGACCATAATGAAAACCGTCGAAAACCGCAAGCTTCAGGATCTTATCCACGAGGTGAGAATCCCCATGGAAAAGGTGACAGAGGTTCGCGAAGGCGGCAACAAAGAGGTCGAAAGAAAGCTTTTCCCCGGCTATGTGCTCATTAAAATGCACATGACCGACGAAAGCTGGTATGTCGTCAGAAACACAAGGGGCGTCACAAGCTTTGTGGGTCCCGGCTCGAAACCCGTTCCCCTCACCGAGGAAGAGGCTGTAAGCCTGGGTATCGAGACAAAAGAAGTCAAGCTTTCCTACGAGGTGGGCAGCAGCGTAAAGGTCATAGACGGGCCTTTCGAGGGCCATATCGGCACTGTCGAATCTCTCGACATGGAAAACAGCAAGGCAGGGGTAAAAATCCCCCTCTTCGGAAGAGACACTTTGGTGGAGCTCGACTTCAATCAGATAGCGGCGCTTAAAATGTAGCCGCAAATCGTGGGAGGACTGAAATTATGAGCAGTCCGAAAAACCACTTATAGGAGGAAATAAATCGTGGCACAGAAAGTAACAGGCTATATCAAGCTTCAGATCCCCGCAGGTAAAGCAACTCCTGCACCCCCTGTCGGTCCGGCTCTCGGTCAGCACGGCGTAAACATCATGGCGTTCACAAAAGAGTTCAACGAGCGCACAAAGAACGACGGCGATCTCATAATCCCCGTTGTCATCACTGTCTACGCAGACCGTTCCTTTACATTTATCACAAAGACTCCGCCGGCAGCGGTTCTCATCAAGAAAGCATGTAACATCAAGACAGCTTCCGCCGTCCCCAACAAGACAAAGGTTGCTTCCATCTCCAAGGCAGATCTTCAGAAGATCGCCGAGCTCAAGATGCCCGATCTCAACGCAGCTTCCGTAGAGGCAGCCATGAGCATGATCGCCGGCACAGCCCGCTCCATGGGTATCACAGTTAAGGAGGAAGCATAATGTTTAGAGGTAAGAAATATCAGGACAGCGTAAAAGCTATCGATAAGAATAAACTTTACGATGTTGCCGAGGGCATGGAGGCAGTTATCGCAACAGCCAAGGCAAAGTTCGACGAGACAGTCGAAATCCATGTCAAGCTTGGCGTTGACAGCCGTCACGCAGACCAGCAGGTCAGAGGCGCTATCGTGCTTCCCCACGGTACAGGTAAAAAGGTTCGCGTTCTCGTCTTTGCAAAGGGCGACAAGGCAGCAGAGGCTGAGGCAGCAGGCGCAGACTATGTAGGCGCAGAGGACATGCTCGCCAGAATCCAGAACGAGAACTTCTTCGATTACGAAGTCGTCATCGCAACTCCCGACATGATGGGTATCGTCGGCCGTCTCGGTAGAGTGCTCGGCCCGAAGGGCCTTATGCCTAACCCCAAGGCCGGTACAGTTACAATGGATGTGACAAAGGCTATCCAGGAGTCCAAGGCAGGCCGTATCGAGTACCGTCTCGATAAGACAAACATCATCCACTGCCCCATAGGCAAGGTTTCCTTCGGCAAGGAGAAGCTCGTTGAGAACTTCAACACACTTATGGAAGCCATTGTCAAGGCAAAGCCCGCCGCAGCAAAAGGACAGTATGTCCGTTCCTGCGTTGTAGCTTCTACAATGGGCCCCGGCATCAAGATGAATTCCGCAAAGTTCGGTGGCTAATAATCACAAAATTAAAGACCTCCCATTGGGAGGTCTTTTTTATATCATGACATATGATGAATAATTTACTAAAAGTTAACAACTGAATTTATTCACTGTGATTTACACACAGACGACCTCCTCCTTTGAAGGCATTTGTACTTTTTTATGCACAATGCCATTCAGGGGCAAAACACAGCCCGTTTGACATCGGCAAAACGCCCAATTATAATAAGATTATGTAAACTATTATTATTGAGGAAATTATTATTGAGTAATTATTATTGAGGAGGAAAAAGAGGTATGAAAAAGAGCAAACTCAGAGCGGTACTGTGCCTTGTGCTTGCCCTTGCGGTTGTGTTCCCCCAGAGCCTCGTCTATGCGGCGGCTCCCGTGGAATACGATGCCGAAAGGCTTGCGGCGGCAGAGACCGTAATGCAGAGCGGCAGACCTTCGGGTCTTGTGGGCTTTGAGGGGGATTACACCCTTTCGGAGACAAATGAGCCGATGTCTGTAATAGTCGAGCTGGAAAGCCAGCCGGCTGAGCTTGTAAAAAGCGTAAATGAGGCTGTCGGCAGATCGGTTTCGATATTTGCCGAGATGGGTCTCAAAAAAGAGGCGGCAAAAGACAAGAATGAGCTTAAAGGCGCCCTTGACGAACTGGCAGGAGAGAGCGGTTACACGGTTACTGCCGAGTACACCGACGCCCTCAACGGCTACGCCGTGACGGTTCCCCAGAGCATCGTCGACGACATCGCAGAGCTCGACTGCGTCTACGCTGTCTATCCCAACGAAACGCTCCAGATAGAGGACAACGAGAACGGCTCGGCGGCCTCGGGTCAGGGCGGAGCAGGCGGCTCGGGCAGCATAGGCATGGCCGACAGCAGAGCCTACTTCAACATGGAGGAGCTCCACGACGCAGGTTACACAGGCGAGGGTGTTACGGTCGGCATACTCGATACAGGTATCGACTACAATCACCCCGATTTTGCCGGAGTTTTCTCCGATAAAAAGCCCGACGGTTCTTCTCCTTCGGCAGAAGAGCTTAAAGACGACCTTTTCTACGGCAGAAACTACATAAACAACGGCAACGGTGCCAACGATCCCATGGACGATCAGGGCCACGGCTCCCATGTGTCGGGCACAATCGCAGGTCAGGGTCTCAACGGCGGCGGCAAGAGCACTTTCGGCATAGCCCCCGATGTAAAACTGGCCATGTATAAGGTCATCAACTCCCAGAACAGCTGTCAGACGGCAGATGTTGTAAAGGGTATGGAAGACGCCGTAAATGACGGCTGCGAGATACTCAGCATGTCTCTCGGCTGGAGCTCGGCCACAGGCGCAGACCACGCCACAAACCTGGCCCTCAACAGCCTGGCTCTTCAGAATGAAGATGTGCTCTTCGTGCTGTGCGCAGGCAACAACGGCAGCGCTTCCTACACACTGTGGGCTCCCTCCACATCGCCTTTGGCGCTGTCGGTAGCCAACGCCATAATCCCCTCGGAAAACCGTCTTCTCACGGTTTCTGTGGGCGGCAACACAGGCAAGCTCCGTCTCATCCGTGACGACTGGAGCAGCAGCGTCACAGTGGGCGGCGACATCACCGTCGACAACCTCAACGGCAAGATGGTGCTTCTCCCCACAGTGGACGGCACAAAACTCGGCACAGGTACTCAGGCCGAGTTTGACGCTTTCTTCAAAGACAAGACCCCCGCTGACTACAATGGAGTCATGTTTGTAGTCGAGAGAGGTCAGAACTTTGACGACACGGTGGCAAGACTCAACGCTCTCGGCATCAAGGGAGCCATAACGGTCATCAACACCGAGGCAAGACAGAACGATTTTGAGAGCATCTCCTGGTATCAGGGCCCCTATAACAACTATATGCCCGTCTTTACAATTCAGTACAGCGACGGAGCAGAGCTTATAAAGGGTCTTGAGATGGGAACAATTCTCAACTATGACTTTACGGCAGCCGAGGATCTCCCCACCATATACGCAGGCGACAGCGGAATATATCCCAACTCCACCACATCGAGGGGCCCTGTCAGCGATGTCTATGACATAAAGCCCGACATTACAGCCCCCGGTACGGCGGTTATCTCCACCGTATTCAAGGATTACAACGGCAAGGCAGACAACTATGACAACGCCTACGCCGCAATGACGGGTACATCGATGGCTACACCCCATGTGTCGGCCTTCGCAGCCCTCATAAAGCAGAAAAACCCCGATCTTACAGCACTTCAGATCAAGTCGATAATAGTCAACACAGCCGATACGACCCCCATCAAGGAGGGCATAAGCCATCTGGCTCTCGGCGCGGGCATGATCGACCCGAGAGCCGCCCTCGAGGCAGCTGAAAACAGCGTGGTCTACATGACGGCTCAGAACAGCCACGCATACACAAGCGGAGACAGTGATCTTGTGGAAAATTCCGTAGCAACTCCGACGATAAGCTTTGAGCCTGTCGTAAAGGGCAATTCGGCAAACAAGACAATAGAGGTCACAGTCACCAATAAGGACGATTCCGCCCACACATACAGCATCTCTGTCGATGCCGTTCAGGCTTTCGGAGAGAGCGAGAGGGCAGACGCATCTCACGCATCGTTCTCGGCAGATGAAAACAGCGTCACGGTGCAGCCAAACGGCACGGCAACATTCAATCTGACGGTAAATGTATCCGATCAGGCGGTCTGCGGCTCCTATGAGACAACTGTCAGACTTAAAGAGGGCGGCACAGAGCTTGTAAGCCCCGCAGGCGTATATGTCTACGAGGAGAAGGTGTTTGACCCCGTAAATACCGACTATGTATATATACAGAACTCGGTCATGTCTTCGGGCGAGCATATGCAGCTCAAGGACTACAATACTTACGGCAGTGACCGCACAATATTCCAGTTCCGCTTCAACAACAAGATATCCACATGGCAGCCCCTGCTCTACACAGAGGACGGACAGCTTGTGGGCAGAATCGACGGCTGGTATAGGGACGACTGGCAGTACTGGGATTGGTACTACTACAACACAATAGGAACCACATGGTTCTATGAGGGCACCCTTTCGGATGACGGCGTCTTTAACGACACAAGCGGAAAGATGGCAATACCCGAGGGCATCTACAAGATCAAGCTTCTGCTCAAGGGCCAGGAGGCCGATAAGCAGGAGGGCAATGTCATAATCGACATCGGATACTTCTGCGTCGACAACACTCTGCCCGAAATTACAAAGTCCAATGTTGCAGGCGGCGTATGGAAGGGCGAGATAAGCGGCAATGAGCTCATTTACAGAGGCAAGATCTACGACGACTTTACCGCCAAGATGCAGGAAAAGGGCATACAGTCCGAGATAAACATCAGAGTGTTCGGAAAAGAGACCGACCAGGCAGACAATGTGCTGGTAGCCCTCTATGACGGAAAGTATTACAGAGCAGAAGTTGCGGCAGACGGCAGCTTTACACTCAGACTGCCCAAGGCAGCCGACGGACAGACAGTCAAGCTCTACTACGGCGACCATTTCCTGCCCCAGGGCTCGGAAGGCGCCAACAGCAACTTCAAGGAGGGCTTCGACCCCGAAAACCTCTCCTATAAGGTGGAGAAATACGACGAGTCGGTTTTCTTTATGAACAACTACGCCTACCGCGCAGCCAACATGTCGACAGCCGACATCAAGCTGGGCAGCTATGCGGCAGAAGACGATGACGACTACGAGATTCCCGACATTATAAAGAGCAGCGTAAAGGGCAACGGCGACGGCACCTATGATGTCAAGATCACGGTAAACGGCGTCGAAAAGCAGACCGAAAAGCTTCAGACCGTGACAATAGAGACCGAGGGCTTTACAGATAACGCCGCTGTGTGCTACTATGACGGAAGCCAGTGGAAGGGTATACCCATGAGCATTGTCAAGGACGGCAAGGCTGTGTTTATGACAGACAGATCCATGACGGTAAAGGTCATGGAGCCTTCCGAAATCTTTGCCGACATGAAGGGTCACTGGGCAGAGAAAGAGCTGACCTTCGCCCTTTCTCACGGCATACTCACAGGCATGGGCGACGGCACAATGTCCCCCGACGCATATCTCACAAGGGGCATGTTTGTAACAATGCTCTACCGCGCAGCCTTTGAGCCTGTGGCACCGAACGCCCCCTTCAGCGATGTGCCCTATCTCAGCTACTACAACAAGGCTGCCGACTGGGCCTATGAAAACGGCATTTCCAACGGCAGAGGCGACGGCACCTTCGGCGGCGAAGAGAACATAACAAGACAGGATATAGCAGTTATGCTCTACCGCTTTGCCGACTGTATGGGCGTCACAACTTCCGGAAAAGCCGGCATAAACGGATACTATGACAGCGCCGAGGTTTCCTCTTACGCCGAGACAGCTGTAAAATGGGCCGTTTACAACGGAATAATAAGCGGCAGAGACGGAAACCTTCTCGCTCCCAAGGCGACAGCCACAAGAGCCGAAGCCGCCGCAATGTGCCAGAGATTTATAGAACTGGCTCTCGCAAAATAACTCTTTGAAAAATACCTCCCGAAAGGGAGGTATTTTTTTGTCTCAAATTGTTTTTTTAAAAATCTTAAAAAGTTTCGAAATCTCATATAATTGTGACCGAGGCGTGACTGACAAGTGATATGATATAGCTACCGAAGAGAAATACGGCCGCAGAAACGGAACAAAAAATATTCTTTTTTAAAAATATGTTTTGTGACCGAGATGTGACTGTCAAATGGTAAACTTATATTACAAAAAATAAAAAGGAGAAAACGGTATGAAAAGAGCTATTTCGATCATGTTGGTAGCTGCGATGTGTATGTCTCTTTTCGGTTCGGCTGTTTTAGCTGTTCCGTCAAAGGTTCAGATACACATTGACGGCGACAAGCCCGAAGGCACTGTTCAGGTTTCCATCGGCGATGAAATCAAAGAGACAGGCGAATCTAACGGCGAGCATATCACGATAGGCAGAGACCCCGGTGAGCTGGAAGGCCTCGTGGGTGAGACCGTTGTTGTGACCGAAGAGGGCGGAGATGTCTTTGAAGGCGTCCTCGAGCAGCGCGGCAACGGCAACGACAATGACAATGAAAACGGCACAGACAATTATTGGGTAACACTTACAAAACAGGATACAGAAGAGCCTGAGCCCGAGGAAAAGAATATCACAGTGAACTATGTTGACACAGAGGGCAGTGTGATAGCCGATTCCAACACAGTAACTGTTGACAAAAATACAGATACAGCAGAATGGGCAAACGAAGAGCGCCCCGAAATTCCCGGTACAATCGTGAAAGACGGCGGCAAATATGTCAAGACCAATGTTACTGTTGACGGCGATACAGTCACAGTAGTATATGAGAAGCAGGAAGAGCAGATAGATGTCGATGCTATTCAGGTCATAATGTCCGACGGCGTCAAAGGGATGTACAACGATCTCAACGGCGCAAAATGGGTGCATGTAGACAACGGCAAGAGCGTAAAAGGCTACTATGAAATGGGCCTGAACCTCTGGAACGACAACTCCTACGACTGCACAGAGGACGACATAACAGGCGTCACAATGAGCAGCGCATGGATCGGCAGCCCCAAGCTTCATTTCTCCATGGACAGCGACAACGGCGTATTTGCCAAGGTTGAAGTCAGCTACGGCAAGACATATAACCCCGCAGATCCCGCTCATGTCGGCAAAGAGTATGACACAATGTTCCTCTACTGCCAGCTGGTCTCCGAGAGAGACGGCGAAGTAGATCCCGAGCCCCAGGAGATGGATTACACCGTAACAGCCCATTACTATGAGGTCAGAAACGGCGTCCAGAGCTTTATCGGAACAGAGTCCTACGACGGCACATACTACGGCGAAGAGGGCGAGAGCATCAGAGCCGAGGTAAACTCCTACAACACCTACGGCGGCAGAACATATGAGTTTGACGCCGACAACGAAAACAATGTGGAGACAATCCAGATCTCCAAGGATTCCTCCAAGAATCAGTTCGTTCTCTACTATGAGATCGTCATAGAGGAAAAGGATATCACAGTAAACTATGTTGATGCAGAGGGTAATGAGATATCCGATTCCAACACAGTGACGGTTGACAAAGACACAGATACAGCAGAATGGGCAAACGAAGAGCGTTCCGAAATCCCCGAGACAATCATGAAAGACGGCGACAAGTATGTCAAGGTCGATGTTATTGTTGACGGCGATACAGTCACGGTAGTATACGAGAAGCAGGAAGAGCAGACAAAGGTCGACGCTATCCAGGTCATAATGTCCGACGGCGTCAAGGAGATGTATGAAGATCTTTCGGTGCTCGAGGCAGGCAGATATACTCATGTCGACAATGTAAAGAGCATCAAGGGCTATTACGAGATGGGCATGAACCTCTGGAACGACAACTCCTACAACTGCACAGTGGAGGATGTTACAGGCGTTGCCATGGGTAAAAACCTCAACGATGCAGTCATGTACTTCCCCATGGATAAGGACAACGGCATATTTGCAAAGGTAGAGGTCAGCTACGGCAAGACATATCATCCCGCAGATGTTTTCCACTGGTTCGGCACATATGACACAATGTTCCTCTATTGCCAGCTGGTTTCCGAGAGAGACGGCGAAGTACTTCCCGAGACAGCTGAATACACAGTCAAGGCCAACTACCTGACACTTGATGAAAACGGCAGGATCATAGAGAGCGCCGCCAACATCGAAGTGGCAAAGGGCACAGCCGAAGTCGGCTCGACAGTAACAGTCAACCCCGACGATTACAAGAGCTACAACGGCAAGGACTATACATTCCATTCTGCAGCGGCAAGCACATCCATTGTGATAGTAAAGGGAATAAATGAAATTGTTCTCAACTACAACCGCACAGAGCAGGCCACAGCCGACATGGTCAGCTACAAGATAGTTGCCCATTACAAGACAAACCTCGCAAACGGCACAAGCGTGACCGACACGGCAGAGTTTGTAATGCAGGGCAAGGTCGGTATGGATGTAGTGGTTGACCCCAACAACTACAAGACATACGGCGGTGTCGAGTATGCACTTGACGCAGACAATGTGGGCAATACACCTGATTTCACAATCACTGTAAACGAAGATGTCAGAAGAAATATAATCACAATTAACTACGAGCGCAACGAAGCAGTTCCCGAGACAGCTGAGTACACAGTCAAGGCAAACTATCTGACCCTCGATGAAAGCGGCAAGATCATAGAGAGCGCTGCCAATATCGAAGTGGCAAAGGGCACAGCCGAAGTCGGCTCGACAGTAACAGTCAACCCCG
>ERZ779866.3920-NODE-3920-length-11543-cov-3.249826_pt1 | contig 11543 bp, 12 predicted proteins | sample MGYA00511248_ERZ779866 | MGnify/ENA primary metagenome ERZ779866 (study PRJEB29588, sample SAMEA2155758) | human gut metagenome | biome: human gut; feature: human-associated habitat; material: faeces | place: Denmark | collected 2008/2010 ... | reverse complement strand
AGGCTTTGATTATGAACTCTGCTGATAGATATACAAAAAAGAGCAGAGTTCAGGCCGATCGCTTCAGAAAATTTAGTTATAAAACTAGACTTAGTTTTTAGCGATAAGCCGTGAGTTATAAAGATCTTTTTTAAATTGCGCGACGTTATTTTTAAAGCGCTGAATTTGTCTTGTGGTCGCAGAAGAAACTCCGGAGCTTGGCAGCTTAACGCGCATGGCGTTAACCGGACGGCCGTTTCTTCTTAACTCGTAATGCAGGTGGGGACCTGTAGACATTCCGGTATTACCCGAGCGGGCGATAACCTGTCCCATCTTGACTCTTTGTCCCGGCTTGACGTTGAGTTTTGATAAATGCATGTAAACGGTGGAATAGCCGTTGGCATGATTTAATACGATAAAGTAGCCTGCAGAACGTGAGTAGCGTGCGGTTTCGACAACGCCGCTTGACGGAGCGATAACCTTTGTTCCCACCCTTACCGCAAAGTCGGTTCCGTTATGCGGACGGACGCGTCCTGTGACCGGATGTCTGCGGTTGGGATTAAACTGCGATGAAATACGGACGTTGCCTTCAAGCGGGATGCGTTTAAACGTGGCTTTTTTCGCGACGGCAGGACCGTTTTCATCATAGTAGCGATTATCGGTAAGGTTGCGATAAGTCGCAACTTTTCCAAGGCGCGACAGCTTGAATTCAACGGCATTTATCGAGCCTTTGCCTTTACTGTTGGAGAAAAGGACGCGCATGGAATCGCCTGCTTGTATATGGCGTGAAAATTGAATGCGGCCTTTAAACAAACCGATGATTTTATATATCTCCGAATAGCTAAGTCCGCTGCCGTATGCCGCTTCGGTAAAAGTTTGACCCTTTTTTATGTTGACGACGACAAGCCTGCCGCGTGATGCAAAAAGCTTCTCATGCGTGCTTTTAGGTGAGGTGTCTTTTTTCGCCGAGGCTTTTACTGCTTCTTTTTCTAAAGCATCGGCTTTTTTCTTGGCTTGAGCTAATAGAGAGCCTTGCGAGTTGTCCTGAATCTCTTTTGCAGGAGACGCATTTAATTTTTTAAGCGCTTGTTTGGCTTCAGCAAGTAATTTGCCGGTGCTTACGGCAGTATGTGCATTTAAAGCTTCTTTTGTTAAAACAAAGTCAGTGTTTGATCCGTCAGGACGGGTAAAACGCAGCTGGGATTTTTTGTTTTCCTGTTTGACGAAAGATAACAGATTATTGTCATCGTCAATCAAGAATGAAAGATTGTCGCCAATCTGCAGATTATCAAAGGACTTGGGTAAACCGTCCGTTTTGCGTATAGCTACCAGGGTTCTTGCCGGAATATTCAAATCCGAGAAGATTGAGGATATGGTGTCGCCCTTGGTCACGGTTTCGGTATACCAATGATTAGGGGTTAAATCCGTACCTTCTGCTTTAGCGAGCTTTCTTACTTGGTTTTCAATTGAGTTATCTTCATCTATAACTTCGTCGGCAAGCTCGTCATCCATTGAGTCAAGGGTTATCGGATCGGAATCGATTTCCACAATCTGTTTGCCTACGGCATAGGTCTTAACCTTGGCGTTGGCGATATTCGGGAAAAGGGCTTCAGTAAGTGAGCTTTCAGGACGGATAATATTATCGGTAGCATCAGGATCGATAAGAATAAGTTCGTCTGATGAGTCTGAATCGTTGATGGCAACTAATCCTGCGTCATTTGAAGCGTCGGCAGGGATCGAAACTGATATGGCGGCTAAAGCGACGACGGCAATTGAGATGCAGATGGCAATAGTATGCTTTTTCGGTAATAAAGCACTTGCGGAGCCTTTTTCAAGAGGCTCACCTGAAATGAAATCTTCAAAATGCATGCAACAATAGGTTTTATGTGAAATAAATTGCCGGAAACTGCCTCTTAGAAAAAAGAGACGCTATGAAAAATAAAAAATTTCTCATATTTTATGTGAAATTGACCTTTTTTGAAGCAAAAAGTTCAATTTTTTTAATGAAAATTTTACTGAAGATATTTTAAGGCTGCAAATAAGGTTTAAGAGGCAAAAACAGCTGGGCTTATTTAAATTCTGTCGGTTAATTTTCAATATGCAAAGGCAGTGAAAAGAAACAGCCTTGCCACAAAAAAAGCAAGGCTTAAAAAAGGGAACTTAAGCGATTGTTTTTTGAGTGTTTGCGTCAAAGAAATGCACTTTTGACATATCAAGATAAAAGTCGCAGTTTTGACTTAATTCACCTTCATAAGTTGAAGGACATCTAATCACCATGCGATCGCTTCCAGTTTTGGTATAAAGACAGATATCAGCCCCAAGCAGTTCACGGAACTCGACTGTTGCGCGGACCTTCTGCATTCCTTCGTGAGCTCTAATATGGATATGCTCAGGACGGATACCGATATAAATTTCCTTGCCGGCATAATTTTCAAGCTGCTTTGGCTGATGATCTTTATCAATAGCGATGACGTTACCGTCAAATTCAAAATCAAGACGATCGCCGTTTCTTTCGAGCTTGCCTTTAAAGAAGTTCATTTGCGGTGAGCCGATGAATCCGGCTACGAACATGCAGTTAGGATGATTGTAAAGATTGGTCGGGGTGTCGACCTGTAAAATTTCACCGCTTTTCATTACGACAATACGATCGGCCATGGTCATGGCCTCGGTCTGATCGTGGGTAACGTAGATGAAAGTCGTACCGAGCTGTTTATGTAAAGAAGAAATTTCGGTACGCATCTGGGTTCTTAATTTAGCGTCAAGATTTGATAACGGCTCGTCAAGTAAAAAGACATCAGGATCGCGAACCATGGCGCGTCCTAATGCCACACGCTGACGCTGACCGCCGGATAAGGCACGAGGCTTGCGCTCTAAAAGATGCTCTAAATCAAGCATTCTTGCCGCGTTTCTGACTTTACGATCGATAGTTCCGGTGTCGACTTTCTGCAGTTTTAAGGAAAAAGCCATGTTCTCATATACGGACATATGCGGGTAAAGAGCATAGCTTTGAAAAACCATCGCGATATTGCGTTCTTTAGGATTTAAATCATTGACGAGACGATCGCCTATATACATTTCACCTCGTGAAATGCTTTCAAGACCTGCGATCATGCGCAAAGTAGTGGATTTGCCGCATCCTGAAGGTCCGACTAAAACGATAAATTCCTTATCTTTGATTTCAAGATTTAAATCATCAATTACGCACACGCCGTCGTCATAGGTTTTGTTGATGTGCTGAAGCGATATTTTGGCCATGAAAGAAATCCTTTATTAAAGCTTTTTAGTTTTAAAAGAACGGTAGATGTAGATTGAAGCCATGGCAAGAACCATGACGGTCATTACTACTGACGCGGTTGAGGCATAACCTACGCGCAATGAGCTGACGCCGTTTTGATAAATATATTGGGAGATTGTGGCAGTTGAGTTTGCAGGTCCGCCCTTGGTTAAGACGTTGACTTTATCGAACAGACGGAATGAGTCAATCATGCGCAATATGGCAACAAGCGCAATGCCGTTTGAAATATTGGGCAAGGTAATGTAGATAAAGCGCTGGAAGGCATTGGCTCCGTCAACGGCTGCGGCTTCATATTGTCCTTTAGGCACGCCTTGGAGTGAGGCATACATGAGAAGGAAGGCAAAAGGCGAATACTGCCAGATATCAATAAGCAGGATGCACCAGAATGCGGTATCGATTTCGCCTAAGAAGTTATAACCGGCAAAGCCCAAGATGTTAAGAATCGAGTTGAAAAGACCGTCATTATTGGCAAGCATGATTTGCCATACCAAAGCCACGGTTACGGGAGGCAGCAGGGTCGGCAGCAGACTTACGGTTCTGAAAAATTTCTGTCTTTTGACGATGCTGTCAATCAAAACCGCTATCATAAGACCTAAAAATACTTCAGTGATTACGGCTACGACCGTAAAAATGAAGGTGTTATACAGAGCCTGCAGAAAGTAGCGATCTGAAAACAGTTTTATGTAGTTATCAATGCCGATGTTTTTCGGATCGGATAAAGATAGATAGTAATAATCGGTAAAACTGTAGTAAATAATGAAAATTAACGGAAATAAGCTTAATACGGTTAAGACTAAAGCCGTAGGACTTATCATTAAGTATTCAAAAAGACCTGTTGATTTTTTCATGATGATATAGGCCCCGCTTACGCGGGGCTTTACTGTTAACGGGCGATGACTTCTTCGATAGCGACTTTAGCGTCGTTTAAAGCATCGTCAATTGATTTTTGTCCGGTTAAAGCGTTGGAAAGCTCGATTCCGTAGACATTTTCAATTTCACCCCAAAGCGGAGTGCGGGGACGAACTTTAGACTTTTCGGTGCCTTTGAGCAGTACCTGATAGAACGGGTATTTGGCATTCAAATCAGCATTGTTGAAGACCGAGGTACGGGTTGGAACGGCACCTTTGTCGGCAGCGCTAATCTGAACTTCTGCAGAGGTCAGGTATTGAAGAAGTTTAATCGCAAGTTCTTTATGAGTGGTGTTGGCGGTAACGCCCATCATCCAGTTACCGATCACGCCGGCGCTGTACTCAGGGGATGAAGCGTCTTTCTTGCCCGGAATAACGGCATAGTTGGCAAGAGAATCGGAGCCTGAAATAAACCATGACGGCCAGCCGAGACTCATGGCGGCTTTGCCTTTGGATACGGAGGCTACAAGATCGTTTTTATCGTAGTTGGCACCGGTCTTGTAAAGCTCAATGTATAAGGCAAGGGCGTCTTTGGCTATTTGAGAGTTTACGGTTACGTTCTTCATGTCTTTATCAAAAACGTCGCCGCCTAATGCCCATAATATAGGCAGATAATCGCCGACAATCGGGTTGCCCTGCTGACCGCGAACTAAATAGCCTAAAAGTCCTTGCTCTTTAACTTTTTGAGATATGCTTAAAACGTCCTGCCAGTTATCGGGAACTTTTGCTCCGACCTTATTGAGAACACCTTCATTGTAGAAAAGCAAGGTTACGTTGCCGGCAAAAGGCAGGGCGTAGGTGTCGCCTGAGGCATAGGGCTCTTTACATACGGCAAGTGATGTGGAGACAAAATCAGGATCGTCTTTATAGCCGTTTTGGGTCAGGTTTAAAAGCAAACCGCCTGCTGCAAATTCGGGGATCCACGGATCGTCAAGCATTACAAGGTCAAAGGCACCTTCTTCATTGCGGGAATCAAGAGATACTTTCTGCTTTAAAGAAGCGTTTTCAAGACCCAAAATTTTAATGGTGCAGTTATTTTCTTTTTCAAATTTGTCTTTAACGGCGTTGATTACGTCAACGTGTGAACCGCCGCGGGCGGCGATGGTCAAGGTAACCTCATCGTCGGCAAGAGCGGCTGAGGCGCTGCAGCTTAATATTACTGCTCCGGCTAATGCGGAGATTGCTGATTTTAAAAAGCGAGAATGTCTCATGGTTATTTCCTTTTAATTACTCTTTCACAGCACCGCTTGACAGTCCTGAGATTAAGAAGTTTTGAGCGAAAATTACGAAAAATAAAACCGGGATTAAGGAGATGACGCCGCCTGATGCGACCATGCCCCATTGGGTGAGTTCCTGTTCGGAGTTCATGGTGGAAAGGAGCAGCGGAATGGTGAAGTTTTGCGGATCCTGCACGAAGATAACGCCGTAAAGGTATTCGTTCCATGAAGTCATGAAGGAAAGGATACCGACCGCGGTAAGCCCCGGAAGAACCTGGGGTAAAACGATTTTGGTAAACATCTGCCATTCGCTTGCGCCGTCGACCATGGCGCTTTCTTCAACTTCAACGGGAAGTTTTTGGAAAAAGGACAGGAGAAACCAGATGATAAAAGGCACGTTAATTAAGATATGGGCAAGCACGATAGGGGTCATCGTGTTGATGATGCCAAGTGAGGTCATCATGATGTAAAGCGGCAGCGCCAGGGAAATCGGCGGCAGAATTCTTATGAGCAGTACCCAGAACAGCATCGGGCCTTTCATTCCGAATTTAAATCTGGCGCGGGATAATATGTAAGAACACATTACGCCGAACACTAAAGATACGCACAGCGATGTACAGGTTACGAATAAAGAATTTAAGATGGCGTTTAAAAATCCTTTTTCCGTAAAAAGTCCGATGAAATTATCAAGTGAAAAAGATCGCGGATAAAAAGAAAATCCGGAGTTCAAATCATCCTGACTGCGGATTGAAAGGGTGAACATCCAGTAAATGGGAAAAAGCGTCCATACCATTAAAAAGGCAAGACATATTCCTTTTACGGTTTTTTGTCGTTTGTTGCTAATCATACTTACACCTTTAAAAATGATGGCGTAAGATTAGCAAACACTTTTTAAATTCAAATTTGCTTTATGTAAGGCGTTTGTTAAGTTATTTTTTTAATACGGCAAAAGGAAGTAAATTTTCTTTACATTCAAAGCCTACGGCACAAATTTCTTCATTTAAAGAAAAGTTTCGGTTAAGCATTCCGGTAATAAAAATTTGGCCTGCAATAGACTCCTTTTTTAAATAATCTTCGGCTTTTGCAATTATCTCGGGACGGGCGCTGTTGTAAGTGCGCTTACTGTCGGCGCAGATAATAAAAAATGAAGGCTTGCAGATATCGATAAGACATGACGGCATACCGTCAATCTGACCGTGATGGGTTAATTTAACTACATCAGCATGGCGCAGTTCGTCGGTAAAGCGGGCAATTCCTGACTGATCTGCCGTAAGCATGAAGGAATAATTGTTAACTGTGACAAATTGCGCTAAAGAAAATAAATTTTCGCTTTTATCAAATTGAAGCAGAATTTTTTGACTGTCAGAATTTTGATAGTCTAAAAAAGCATTTTCAAGCATGATCTTGCGTTTTAATAGATCATCTTTGGTAATACCTATTGTCTTAATTTGTACCTGACCGTCAAAAAAAGATAACCGGTTTTCTTTGGCAATTTCATGACAAGGAACTTTGTTCTTTGTAAGCGTCTTAAGCAGTTTTTTGTAGAGGGCAATTCCGCGCATAAAGGTGGAAATGTTCTCTTGTGGATTTTCGTTAATGTAATTTACGCCTTGAGAAGAAAAATCGCTGACTATGCTCGTATAAAATGTTTTAACGGGAAAATCAACTGCGGCTTTATAAAGCCCTCCTACGTGATCGTAATGCAGATGCGTTAAGATCATCGCTTCAATTGTCGTTACCTTTATCTTTTTTAAAAACTCATGCAGCCTGATTGTCCCTTTTTCTTCATAAGTTTCTTTGTCGTCAGGTCCGCCGTCGATAATAATTGCTTTTGCTGCGTTTTTGATAACAATGGACTCGCCGTAGCCGACATTGACAAAATAAAGCTGCATATTTAGTTCCTGATTTGCTAAAGTCTTGTTCTATCTTTGTAGCAAATCTGTGTAAAATCTCTGTAAAGAAAAATTAACGTGTAAGGTTTTGTTTCATGACATTATTCGGTGAAAAGTTTTATCCGACTTTAAATAAGTTGTCTCCCTGGCGTCAAAGTCTTTTTGCTTTGGTTTTAGCCCATCGTCAGTTCCCTAATTTTGAATTATGGGTAGATACCGTAAAGCATAAAGGTAAAGCGGAATTTAATTTCGCGCTGAAAAAACTTTGGGAATATCACTTAGATAAATTCAATCACATCGATTTAGAAAAAGTTTTGGATGTTTTTGATCCTTTCGTTCCCGATCCTGATAAAGACGGAGACAGTCTCGGTACTTTATTTGCTTTAGATGCCGCAGCTTCTTTAACCGCAGCTTTTGATGCGATTATTCTGCATCAGGGCGACGAGGCGGAAATAGCTTCAAGGTCAAGCCTTGCTTCTGTTGTGCGTATGGTGGAAAACAATACCGAAGAAGATCTTGATGAAGATGCGATGCGTGAGCAGGAGTTGGTTGACAACGAGATCAATTTCCAAATTGATTTGATGGAAATGCTGCGAGGCGCAAAGCGCGATCCTGACTTAGCCAAGATGCTTATTAAGATCGCAATTAAAGATCATGTAAGCAATATCGGTATTGAGCAAAACGATCTACACGGCTGTGGATATGAGGATTACGCCGCTCATAATAGCCACGCAGGAAAAAACTAGACGTACTATTTTTACCGGAAGTTTAATTAAAAGCGTAGTTCCGGCAAAAGATCCTAAAAAAGTAGCGGCAATAAGTACGGGCACCCATGACCAATGAATAGCGGTTACCGATCCTACGGTAATCGCTCCTACGATATTCCAAATCGTGGCGACAAATACCATGGTGTGTAAAATGGCGCTTTTAAGATCCAATCGGAAAATCGAAACAAAGGTGAGAGTGGCAAAAAGTCCTGCCCCTGATGATAAAGATCCTGAAAACAATCCGACTGCGATAATCGCCAATGTTCCGGCGAAAACTCGCAGTTTAGAACGCTCGGGATTGGCGTTTGATCCGAATTGTTTTTTAAAGAAAGTGTAAATACCTGCAGCGATTGTAATAAGACCGACGGCGATTTCGGCAATTTGCGAAGGAACGCTGATAACTATAAGCGTTCCGGCCACGACGGCGGGACAGCCGATAAGAAGCATAAGAAGCGCAATTTGCCGGTCAAGATTAAATTTGCCGTGTTCGCTTTTTTTCTTGCTTAAAGCTCCTACTCCAAGAAAGATTACGGCTACTTTATGCGTGCCTAAAGCTTCGGCAAAAGGAAGACCCATTAATATAAGTAAGGGAAATTGCACGAATCCTGCGCCGCCGCCTGAAACTGAGGCAAAGAGGTTGGCTATAAACGAGACGCTAAATAAGATAATTTCATCTAAAATTTCTTGGAGCATTTTTGACTTTAAAAGAAGAACATGGTTGAGTTTTTGAATTCATTTTTAATGTGGGATGTAGGGTATGACGTTGGAAGGATAGTGTCAAGACAATTAAGAGAAAGGTTTACATTATCACTTTTGTTTGTATTTTTTGACACAAAGGCACAAATTTAAATGCAAAAAGAATCAAAAATAATGTAAAGTTATATTGCTGTAATTTTTTTACGGCAAGGAGACTTTTATGACTACTGCAATATTAAGATCTTTTAGAGTAAGAAATTTTAAGCAATTTAAAGAATTATTTTTAGATTTCTCCAATGTCAGAGATTATTCATATAGTGAAGATTGTTTATCTGCAGATCGTAAATTCATAAAGTCTCTTTTGGTTTATGGCCCAAATGCTTCTGGAAAAAGTAATTTAGGTTATGCAATTTTTGATGTAACGCATCATCTTGCAGAGGTGTCTACTGATGCTTTAGCTTATCAGTATTACCTGAGAGCCGATGGTATTAATAATTGTGCTGACTTTGAATATGTTTTTAATATACATGGGCAAGATGTTGAATATATTTATAGCAAAAAAGACTACAAAACTTTGATTAAAGAAAAGTTGATAATTAATAAGAAATGCATTTTTGAATGGGATTTGACAAATAATATTACAAATTTCGACGGCATAAAAGATTTTGGTTTTGAATCTTTAAATACCCAAATTCAGGTTGGAAGTATTTCTTTTTTAAGATATATGGTAAATAATTCACCGAGTCTTAAAGATAATTTAGTATTCGAGTTAATGGATTTTATTTTAGGAATGTTATGGTTTAGAAGAAATTCTTTTCATCTAAACCATCTTGACAAAGGGAGGCCAACATGACGAATGAAAATACGACGTTTCGCCCGCTGGATAGCCTCCAGGTGATGGCGTACATCGTTGACATGTGTCGGAAACAACATATCGAAGTCAACGTGACGAAACTTCAAAAATTGCTCTACTGCTGCTACGGCGTCGCCTTGGCTCAACTCGGCATCAGGCTCACAAAAGAATCGCCTCAAGCATGGCAGTATGGCCCCGTATTCCCGAAAACTCTTGAGTACTTTCGCAAGCACCCCATTGAGAGCTTAACTGACTCCTCTGTGTTAGAGTCGACGGCTAGTGATGAGCTCAAAAAGTTGCTTATCGGGACATTGACCTACTTTGGACAATTCTCGGCATCACAGCTTTCTACCTGGTCGCACCAAATCGGCTCGCCTTGGTATCGCTCTTCAAATGGTGGTGCCAATCTTCGTGAAGAGATTGATGACACCTCCATCAAGTGCTATTTCAGGAACGAGGTTTTGGCGTGAGCTTCCCAAAATTCAAAGAAAGCCTCAAGCCTCAAATTGACTCCAAGTCCGAGGTGACACCCGACACCGACCTCCTGCTGATTCAGGTTGCACATCAGAAAGACGAAGAGAACAATCGGCACAAGATCAAGATCTACGCCTTGCGCCTCTTTGCTGGTCTCGATGATCATTGTGTACATCTACCATCTGCTCATGCCTTCTTGGGCTCGATGGCTTTCGCCTTCCGAGATGGCTGCAATCAAAGATCTCGCGCTTTCGATCATGACTGGCGTATCCGTGAGTTTGGCGATCAAGTTCACTACGAAATAGCATCACTCCACATCACCTCAAAGGCCTCGGCACTCCCCTGCCGGGGCTTTGTTTTTGACACGCGCCTTCAGATCGAGTACTCTTCCCGTGTCAGCGCGAAAGCGGCGCTGATCGGGCCGCAATAGCGGCTTTTTTCGTATTTGCCTCTAGGGGAATGAAATGAAGCGAGATCTTAAGACCCTCGTGACGCTGCTTGAAAGAATCGAAGACGATAACCTTGAGCAATTCATTGATCACCCCCTTGGAGAAGACGTTGACGAGCGCAAACTTGGGAAGCTCATCTCCAACAAGCGGCAAATCTTACTTGGTCACCTCCTTCTGCTTAAGGAGGCCGGGTACACGGGACACTTGACTGTTACGGTCAACGAGGGTGAGGACGGCCTAGAGCTTTGTTGTTCGATCCCCCGCCTAACCATGAAGGGACACGACTTGCTTGCAATGCTTCGTTCAAAAACTCTTTATCAGCGAATGAAAGAGATTCTTGATGGCACTGGTCTGCCCCTTACATCGGATACGCTGGACTTGATTCAACATGAGGCCTCTGACGAGTTGATTCGAGAGTGGGCATCTAAGAAAAAACTCCAATCTTGATCACATTGACGAAAGCGCCTTGGTTCGGGTAACATCCTGCGCAATGCTTCACATGAAGCAGGACGGGATTGGCGTCCCGAACTACTCATACGGTGCATAGCCGCCTTGAAGCTCACAAAAGCGGCTTTTTTGTTGTCTATGCGAAGGGTGTAAGCCATCCTTACACCCTTGCAAGCCTCCTATTATGGGCAGGCTTGTGGGCTCCTTCGGGAGGCCGCTTCCGTATGAGTGGTACGCCAACCTGCAAGCCTGCCCACCATCGATTGGCGTCGATGAGGGCAGATCAAAGTCTGTTCATACGGAGGCATCCATGTCTGATGTCATCGCCTTCTCTTTTGAGAACAACAAAGTTCGCACTCTTGGTACGCCAGAGACTCCTCTTTTTATCGCAGCCGATGTCTGCGCGGCTTTGAAACATAGCAATCCTCGTCAAGCTCTTCGCGACAACGTCGACCCCGAAGATCAAATCAAGGTCGAAATCGAAACCAATGGCGGGCGCCAGACGGTCAACGCCGTCAATGAGTCTGGTCTCTACGCCCTGATCTTCGGATCAAAGCTCGATACTG
>ERZ779866.3914-NODE-3914-length-11554-cov-6.463171_pt1 | contig 11554 bp, 12 predicted proteins | sample MGYA00511248_ERZ779866 | MGnify/ENA primary metagenome ERZ779866 (study PRJEB29588, sample SAMEA2155758) | human gut metagenome | biome: human gut; feature: human-associated habitat; material: faeces | place: Denmark | collected 2008/2010 ... | reverse complement strand
AAAGCGGGCGATTCGCTCGCCGCGTTTGGCAAGAAATGCGCTTCCGTCAGCGACGCCATGAACCGCACGGGCAAGGGCCTGACCGCAGCCGCCTGGCTGCGGCGCAAAACCCGAATCTTTCCCTACCTGCCATTTTCACACCTGCCATAGGGCGCCGAATATGTGCCCGGCGCCCGCCCTTTTTCCCTTTCGCCCGTTTCCCACGACGGGCTTTTTTATGCGCTGCTCCCACATTTCCCCGCTTGCCATTAAGAGGTGGTTCGCTTACGGCTAAAAGGTGCGATTCCGTACAATGGCCCGGCGGTCGCTTCCAGGCGGGCAGCGTGGCCGTCCCAGGATTCCCCGCCTTGGCGAAAAGCGGGAATGCGTTAATTCCGGATGGCTCCCTGCGCTTGCTTTTATATGTGGATTCCCCTATACTGAATGTGCGGGAATTTTCAACTTGCCTTTGCGGAGGGCGTATATGCTGCGATTCTTTTTTACGGTCGTATTTTTTATTGTTTTTTGCTTTATCATCGGTCTGATCTTCCGGAACACATTAAGCATCTTTACGGATCTTTTAGCGGTGGCTTGCTGGATCATCGCCCTGATTGCAAGCGTCGGATTGGCTGACGTTACCGTTAAAAAGATAAAAGACAAGTATTCCAAGCCATAATTTGCGCCATTGCCCCTTGATGGACGGATCCCCAATACCATCCATGCCCCTGGCAGGCCGGGGGCAACCCCTCGGCTGGCTCTTGTCGAATTTTGCCGCGCACTCGATCCAGCCCAAATAGCGGCACGGGCTTTTTTGCGTCGCCTCCCAGCACAAGGGCGTCGTGGGCAATGCCAAGGGGCCTTCGGCTGCGTTGCCACAGCCGGACGCGGTTTTGCGCCAGCACCCGGCAGAAAGGGATCGCGGGCCGGCGTTGGCGGATGAAGGCTTTTCGCGGCGGCATAGGGAACCATCGCCCGGAAGGGATGGGGCAAGGCCGCGTTTGCCCGTCCGCTGCAGGGGCGCAGCGCCCGTTTCAGCCTCTATTGGTTTTGGCGCAAGCGGGCGTCTGTCGGCTGGGCCGGCCAACACCGTGCCAGGGAGATGGTACAGAAGGGGCAGGCGATTTCCCGGTTTTCGGATCTTTATCGGGCAGGGCTTACAAGCGCTGCTCTTTTTTTATCCCCAAATCGACCGCAAGGGGCGCAAGGACCCTCCTGACCCGGCCCCCCTGCGTCCGGGTCGTCGATCTATGGCGGGCGGAGCGAACCGCCCGCTTTGGCGGATGCCCAGGAGGCTGCGGATGCGGAAAATCGCCGGGCGCAGCCTGGCGGGGGCCGGCCAAACGGCCTGTAAACCGGCCGTAATCCGGCGTTCATAAATAATTCATAAGGGGAAAAAGACCCCTCCGCTTGTCTCCTGGCAACAAGTAGGGTATAATTTAACAGGTACTTTATTGAAAAAAGAGGTAAGTTTATGGGTTCTCAGCTAGGAAAAAGACGCCGCCGCCGTCGCAGGGTGAGGGTCAACGTAGGTAGGTTGATCCTAATTCTCGTATTGCTGGCGGCTGTCATATTCTTGTCGGTGTTGGTGGTCAAGAGCTGCTCTGCGGATAAGGCGGATGCGGAAACGGAATCTTCCGGCTTTATCAGCAGCCTGTTCGGCAAGGAGACCCCCACCCCTTCCCCCACGGCTACCCTGGCTCCTACGCCTTCGCCGGTGCCGACCTTTAGCCCTAGCCCTGTCGCCGGCACTATGCCGGCAGACTTTGGCCTGGAAGAAGCGATTGAGGATAATGGAACGGTAGTAGACACCTATACCAGGTCAGAGCCCATCGATTTTTTGGAAGGGGACAGATATACGGAGTTGGAGGGCGTGATCACCTTCCGGGGCAATAATTTCCGGGATAGCGCCGCGTACGGCACCGTCACCTGGACGGACCAGGCTGCGGCGCCTTGGACCTTCTCGGTGGGCAGCATGGCCAAAAAATCCGGCAGCGGCTCCTGGACCGGCTGCGGTTGGACAGGCCAGCCCCTGATCGTGAAATGGCCGGAGGAAACCAAGCGGGTCATGAACCTGTATGACAGCGCCAAGAACAATCCGGATCTGGTGGAGGTCATCTACGCCACCATGGATGGGCACATCTATTTCCTGGATCTGTATACCGGCGAAAAGACCCGGGATCCCATTAACGTGGGTTTCCCCTTCAAGGGGGCCGGCGCATTGGACCCCCGGGGCTATCCCCTGATGTATGTGGGCAGCGGCGATGATAGTACCGCCGGGGATAGCCGTGCCTTTATCATCAGCCTGATCGACGGTACCGTGCTGCATGAGTTCGGGGTAAAGGACGGCTTTGCCCTGCGGGATCTAAGCTATTTCGACAGCTCGGCCCTAGTGGATGCGGAGACGGATACCCTCATATATCCCGGGGAATCGGGCATCCTGTATATCATCAAGCTCAATACCCAGTACGACCCCAACGCAGGCACCATCTCCATCAACCCGCAAACGGTGAAATGGCGCTATAAGGGCGCCCGGAGCCTCTCCACAGATACCAAGGACGGCTCCCAGGGCTGGTGGCTGGGCATTGAGGATAGCGCCATCATCTGGCGGGGCCATGCCATCTTCACGGACAACGGCGGCCACATGATCTGCCTGGATCTGAATACGCTAAAAGCCGTATGGGTGCAGGATACCCTGGACGATACCAACTGCACGCCGGTGCTTTCCCTGGAGGGGCCGGATCACCATCCTTATGTTTATACCTCCACCTCCTTCCATCCCGGCTGGCGGGCCAGCGCCAACAGCACGGCCCCCATCCCCATTTGGAAGATCGACGCGGTGACCGGCCAGATCGTGGCCCAGAACGATACCTATCACTGCCAGACCATCGCCGAGCCCACCCAGGTCTCCGGCGGCGTGCAGGGCACGCTGGCCCTTGGGAAAAACGATCTAGAAGGCCTCGTCTTCGTGCCTGTGGCCATGACGGAGGGCACACGGGGCAAATTGGTGGCCCTCAATACCTCCGACATGAGCGTTAAGTGGGAATGCGACTTTGCAGGCTATCCCTGGTCCTCCCCGGTGGCGGTCTACGACGATAGCGGCAAAGGCTACTTGATCCAGTGCAACAAGACCGGCTACATCCACCTGATCGACGGCCAGACCGGCGAGATTCTCAGCGAAATGAGCCTGGGCAGCAACGTGGAAGCCTCTCCCGCCGTGTATAACAACATGGTGGTGGTGGGCACCCGGGGCGGCCTGATCTACGGAATGGACCTGAACTATTTGAAAAATTATCAACAGCCGGCGGCATAAGCCGGAGACAGGAAGCATATGACCCAACAGATCAACGGCAATATAGAGGGCATCCGAAATAGCCTCTTGGAGCAGATCCGGGATCTGTATCAGCTGCGCATGGAGGCGGACACGTTCGCCTCCTTTGCGTTGCTGTCCGCCATGGCGGGATTCACCGGCCAGATCGGCCGGGAAATGTCCGTATATCTGGCCCGGGACGGCCGAGTGGTGGATATCTCCATCGGGGACAGCGGCAAGGTATCCATGCCCAATGTGCGGCTGGTGCGCAACGAGGACCGGCTGTGCGGGGTGCGGTGCATCCATACCCATCCCAATGGGGATGGGCGCTTGTCCAGCGTGGATGTAGGCACCCTGCGCTCCATGCGCCTGGACGCCATGGCGGCCCTGGGGGTTGGGCCGGAGGGCCAGCCCACCAGCTTTTACGCAGGCTACCTGGGGGATATGGACGAGGCGGGCACCCGGCAGGTGCTGCTTTATGGGCCGTTACGGCCCTATAAGCTACCCCAGAAGGCCCTGATGCGGGAGATCTATCTGGCGGACGACCGGTTCAAAAGCAGCACAAAGGCCGTGGAGGAAGCCCGGCCGGAGCGGGCCATTTTGGTGGGCTTGGAAAGCGACGCCCCCTACGATACCCTTGCGGAGCTGGGGGAGCTGGCGGCTACGGCAGGGGCCGTGGTGGTGGGCCGGGCCACCCAGCGCAAGCGGGAAATCGACAACGCCACCTACATCGGCAGCGGCAAGGCGGAGGAGCTATCCCTGTCGGCCAGCGCCCTGGAGGCGGACCTGCTGATTTTCGACGACGAATTGAGCCCGGTGCAGGCCCGGAACCTGGAGGCCATTACCGGGGTGCGGGTCATCGACCGCACGGCGCTCATTTTGGATATTTTTGCCCGGCACGCCCAGAGCCGGGAAGGCAAGCTCCAGGTGGAACTTGCCCAATTGCAATACGAGCTACCCCGGATCTTCGGCCAGGGCAAGGATTTGTCCCGGCAGGGATCGGGCACCATTGCCCGGGGGCCCGGCGAAACCAAGCTGGAAAGCGACAAGCGGCGGATCCGGCGGCGGATCTACGAGCTGGGGGAAGCGCTCAAGGCGGTAGAAAAGCAGCGGGGCCTCCGGCGGGAGCGGCGGCAAAAGGAAGCCGTGGCGCGGATCGCCTTGGTGGGGTATACCAACGCGGGGAAGAGCACCCTGCTCAACGCCCTGACCGGGGCGGGGGTGCTGGCGGAGGATAAGCTGTTCGCCACCCTGGATCCGGTGGTGCGCCAGGTGGCGCTGCCCAACGGCAGCCAGGCCCTGCTCAGCGATACGGTGGGCTTTATCAACAAGCTGCCCCACGAGCTGGTAACGGCCTTCCATTCCACCCTGGAGGAGGTGCGCCAGGCGGATCTGATCCTGCATGTGGTGGATGCGTCCGCCAGCTACTATCCCAGCCAGATGCAGGTGGTGGAGGAGGTGCTGGCAAGCCTGGGGGCCGGGGATATCCCCTGCATCCGGGTGTACAACAAGGCGGATCAGGCCCAAGGCCCCCTGCCCCAGGACGGGGTGGTCATCAGCGCCCTGCAGGGCACGGGGCTGGAAGCCCTGCTCCAGGCGGTGGAGCAGGCCCTAAGCGCCCGCTACAAGGAGATTTCCCTGGTGATCCCCTATGACAAATACGAGGCCATGGCCCTGTTGCAGCGGGAGGGCCGCATCCTGGAGGAGACCCATGAAGGGGCGGGCACCCTTGTGCGGGCCCAGGTGGAGGATAGCCTGTTGTGGCGGCTCAAACGGATCCTGGGCCAGGGGGAGGAAGCATGAAAAAAACCAGGGTGATCGCCATCGAGGGCATCGACGGCAGCGGCAAAAGCGTACAGTTCCAGCTTCTGGCCCAGGCCTGCAAGGACCGGGGCCTTAGGGTGGAGCAGCGGGAATACCCGGTTTACCATAGCTACTTTGGCGGGGCGGTGGGGCAGCTCCTGTCCGGCCAGGCGGGGGTGCAGGCGGACCAGGTGGATGGAAAATCCATGGCCCTGTGGTTTGCCCTGGACCGGTGGGAGGATCTGCAAACCTACCGGGACGGCCAGGCGGACGTGCTGCTGATCAACCGGTATGTGCTCAGCAACGGGGTATACCAGTCCATCCGGGAGATCGACCTGGGAAAGCCGGACCTGGTGGACTGGGTGTTTGACCTGGAATATAACCATTTCGGTTTGCCCAGGGCGGACGTATTCGTATTTTACGACGTGGAGCCGGCCCAGGCCGGGGAAAACGTATTGAAAAAGGGCCATCGGGACTACCTGGGGAGCGAGTGCCGGGACGTATACGAGGCGTCCGGCGGCATCCAGCGCCGGGCCAGGGAGAAATATCTGGAGGCCGCCGCCCGGCGGACGGATATCCTGGTGATCCAGTGTATGCAAGGGGGCTGCTTCCGCACCCCGGCGGACATTTCCCGGGAAACCCTGGAAGCCTTGCGCAGCCGGGGGATCTTGTAGAAATTCCCATGGGCCTATGCCCTTGCTTTGGGACAAACTAATCCCATACATTCGCCCCCAGGGGGCGGGAAGGAGGCAAGGGCATGATGAAAGCGCTACCGTTTATGGTGGGTGTGGTGGCCGGGGCCGCCGCAGGGTATATGGCGGTGACCGCCATGTATCCGGACGTTGCCCGGCGTATGCTGCGGGATTCCAGCCGGGCCATGCGCAGCGGCAAACGGATGGTCAGCAACATGTTCCGCTAAGGGGCATCCCAGCGGGTCCATCCATGGAAAAAGCGGCATGAACGCCGCTTTTTATCGTGGCGGGCAGGCGCGCTTGCCCGCCATCCCGAACAAAAGGAGGAAACGGATGGGGGAAATGCAGCAAGGGGTACAGTTCCGCTTTGCCGGGCCGGCGGATACGGCCTTGATCCTTGGCTTCATCCGGGCGCTGGCCCGGTATGAAGGGATGGAGGCGCAGGTGGTGGCGGATGAAGCCATGCTGGCGGAATGGCTCTTCCGGCGGAAAAAGGCGGAGGTGCTCTTCGCCCTTTCGGATGGGACGGAGGTGGGCTTCGCCCTGTTTTTCCATAATTTTTCCACCTTCCTGGGCCGGGCGGGGCTGTATCTGGAGGACCTGTTCGTGCTGCCCGCCTACCGGGGCCGGGGGTTTGGCAAGGCCCTTTTGCAAAAGCTGGCGGCCATCGCCCTGGAGCGGGAATGCGGCAGGCTGGAATGGTGGTGCCTGGACTGGAACCGGCCCAGCATCGATTTTTACAAGGCCCTGGGGGCCAGGCCCATGGAGGAATGGACCGTATACCGGATCGACGGGGAGACCCTAAAGGCCCTGGGCCGGGCGGGCGCAAAGGGTGCGCCTCCCGGGCAAGATGTGGAATTGGATTGAAAAAACCCTGGGTTCAGGGTATACTGAACACATACTGGAAAAGGGGGTGGGCTGCTTGGCGGACATTCATAACGATACCATGCAGTTTCGCGTAGAAAAGGAAAAGAGCAAGGCCAGCGATGTGATCATGCGGGTCTATGCGGCCATGGAGGAGCGGGGCTACGACCCGGTGAACCAGATCGTAGGCTACCTGATCTCCGGGGACCCAACCTACATCACCAGCTATAACAACGCCCGGTATATGATCCGCATCCTGGAGCGGGACGAGCTGCTGGAGGAGCTGGTCCGCTACTATGTGCAGACCCACGAGGTGGATTGAGTATGCGGCGGGTGTTGGCGCTGGATGTGGGGGATAAGCGGATCGGCATCGCGGTGAGCGACCCGCTGGGGCTGACGGCCCAGGGGCTGGAAACCTATACCCGCACCGGGGACGAGGCGGCGGACGCAGCCTATATCCGCAGCCTGGCGGCGCAGTATGCGCCGGTACGGCTGCTGTTTGGCTTGCCCCGGAATATGGACGGCAGCTACGGCTTTCAAAGCGAAAAGGTCAAAGCCTTTGCGGATCTGGTGCTATCGGGCTTTGAAGGGGAGCACGCCTTTTATGACGAACGGCTTACCACCGTGGCGGCGGAGCGGGCCCTGGGGGAGGCTTCCCTGGATTGGCGGGCCCGGCGCAAGGTGGTGGATAAGGTGGCTGCGGTGATGATCCTCCAAGGATATCTCGCCACCAACCCCAAGCTATGATTCTAGGAGGGAAGCGAAATGGAACATGACCTGCTGGACGAGGTGGTCCTTTTGGATGAAGCGGGGGAGCCCGCCCGGTTTTCCCATATCCTGACCTTCCTCTATGAGGGGGAACGGTATATCGCCCTGAGCCCCCTGGAGGAGGAACCCTCCGAAGAGGAGGCGGAGGTGGTGCTGCTCCATGTGGTGCCGGAGGGGGAGGAGGAAACCTACGTGACCATTGAAAGCGAAGTGCTGCTACAAGAGGTATTCGCCCATTTCCTGGCCCTGATGGATGAGATCCAGGATGCCGAGGCATAGCGGAAAAATATTCAGGCCCCAGCCCGCATACCATATCAAGTATGGGGGCTTTTATTATGCAGAAAAATAAGCGGCGCATCAAGCTGGGCAGGCGGTTTCTCTCCGCCCTGGACCTGCCGGAGGAAGCGGCGGGCACGCCAAAGGTGACCCTGCTGGGCAGGGACTGGGCCCTGGTGGAAAACCATAAGGGCCTGTATCAATACCGGGAAGCGGAGATCTGCCTCCACACCCGGGAGGGGATGCTGGTGGTGAGCGGCAAGGGCCTCACCCTCAAGGAGCTGAGCCCGGAGCGGATGTTCATTTGCGGCAGCGTGGAGGCCGTCCGGTACGGGGAAGCAGGGAAATAATGGTGAACAAACTGTAAAAAGCGGCCAAGCGCCATCCGGCAGCGGGGAGGAAGCGGCGTGGATATGTGGAATTCTCTTGCGGGATATGTTATGATAAAGCTGGAAGGGGCTGGCCTGGAGCGGTTTGTGAACCGGGCCCTGGAGGCGGGGCTTTCCATATGGAACGTGCGGCGCACCGGCCGGAACACCATGACCGCCAACGTGAGCGTAGGCAGCTTTTACGCCCTGCGCAAGCTGAACCGGAACCTGGGCTGCCGGATCCATATCCTGGAAAAGCACGGCCTGCCCATCGCCCTTTCCAGGCTGTGGTTTCGCAAGGTGCTGGCCCTGGGCTGGATCGGGGTGCTGGCGGCGCTGCTGCTAAGCTCCCGGTACGTATGGTTTTTCCGCTTCGAGGGCTGCGACCAGGTGACCCCCGCCCAGCTCATGGAGACCCTGGAGGAGATGGGCATCCGGGCGGGTACGCCCCGGGGCCGGGTGATCACCAGCCAGCTGGGCAAGGCGGTGATGGCCTCGGACGACCGGATCGCCTGGGCAGGGGCGGAGCTCAACGGTGTGGTGTTGCAGCTGTCCATCCAGGAGGCGGGCCAGGAGCCTGCCGTGCTGGAGGAGGGCCCGCCCCAGAGCATTTACGCCGCCCGGGACGGGGTCATCCGGCGGATTGTCCCCCTGCAGGGCAAGGCCCTGTTCCAGGCCGGGGACGCGGTGCTCAAGGGGCAGAAGCTGATCACCGGGGAGCTGGGGGAGGATCTGGCCGTACAGGCCCGGGGCGAAGTGATCGCCCGGGTTTTGTACCGGTTTTCCTACACGGCCCCCTATTCCCAGGTAGCCCCCGGCCGCACCGGGGAAACCTATACCTATACCCGGCTGTCCCTGCTGGGCTATACCCTGCCGGAGCCGGCCGTCCCCTTTGAAGAATACGAGATGGAAACCAGCCAAGGGGCGGTGCTGGGGGTGGGAGCGCCCCTAAGGGTGCAGGAAGTAACCTGCTACCAGCTGGCGGATATGCCCAGGACCTTTACCCAGGCGGAGCTTTTGCCCATGGCGGAGGCGGGCGCCAGGGCGCTGATGGACCAGGGGGTGGATAAGACCGCCCGGATCCTATCGGTGCAGACCGTCAGCAGCCAGGATGAAACCGGGGTCACCGTGGAACTCCAGGTGATCGCGGAAGAAAATATCGCACAAAGTGGAGCGTTGTAAGCAAACCTATGCAAGAATTTGAACGGGAAACCATGGGCGCCCAGGCGCCCCGGCAATATGAGATCGCTGTAGAAAGCATGGACGAGGTGCTGCGGCTGTTCGGGGTGTTCGACGAGAACCTGAGCATCATCCAGCAGGAGACCGGCGCCAACATCAAAACCGACGGGGGAAGCATTTCCATCACCGGGGAGGCGGAGGCGGCGGCCTTGGCCCACGAGGTGGTGGACAGGCTGCTGACCATCCTGCGCCGGGGGGAAAACATCGACCGGAGCCGGATCCGCTATGCGGTGGACCTGGCCAAGGAGGGCAACGGGGAGCTGATCCTGGAGCTGCTGGACGATGTGGTGGCCTTCACCAACAAGGGCCGCAGGATCAAGTGCAAGACCCTGGGCCAGAAGAAATATGTCTCCGCCCTCAAAAAGCATACCGTGGTATTCGGCGTGGGCCCCGCGGGCACCGGCAAGACCTATTTGGCGGTGGCCATGGCGGTGTTGGCCTTTAAGAATAAAGAGGTGGACAAGATCATCCTGACCCGGCCCGCGGTGGAAGCCGGGGAAAAGCTGGGTTTCCTGCCGGGGGACCTGCAAAACAAGGTGGACCCGTATCTGCGGCCCCTGTACGACGCCCTGTACGATTTCCTGGGGGCGGAGAATTTCCACCAGCTGGTGGAACGGGGGGCCATCGAGGTGGCGCCCTTGGCATATATGCGGGGCCGCACCCTGAACGACGCCTACATCATCCTGGATGAGGCGCAAAACTGCACCTGCGAGCAAATGAAGATGTTCCTCACCCGCTTTGGAGAAGGCTCCAGGGTGGTGGTGACCGGGGACATTACCCAGATCGACCTGCCCAGGGAAAAAAAGAGCGGGTTGGTCCACGCCCTGGAGGTATTGCGGGACGTGGAGGGCATCAGCCAGATCTACCTGACCCACAAGGACGTGGTGCGGCACGATATGGTCCAGCGGATCATCCGGGCATACGACCGGGCGGAAGCGGGCCGGGGCCGCGGGCAGGGCGAAGGCTAGAGGGAAGGGAGGATTACCATGGCAAAGCAGCGGGAACGCAAGACCAAGCCAGGCGTATATAAGCAAGCCGTCGCGGGGCTCCTTCTGATCCTTACCCTGGTTTCCGCCTACCTAACGGGGCTGGCCTGCATCACGCCCCGGCGCTATAGCGTGGCGGAAGGGGAACCGGCGCCTGCTACCATCCATGCCAACCAGACCATGGATGACGAAGGGGCCACGGAAGCCCTGCGCCAAAGCGCCATGAACGGGGTGCAGCCGGTCTATCAGATCGACCAGGCGCTGGTGGCCTCCCTGGAGGAGGGGGCGTCGGGCTTTTTTGACAGCCTGACGGACGTGCGGGCCAAGGCCCTGCAGCAGGCGGCCACTGAGACCCCCACCCAGGCGGAATGGGAAGCCTTGCTCACGGAGCAGATGGTGGCCTCCCTGGGGGGATCTACCACTCCGGCCCTGGACAAGCAAGCCCTGCTGGGAGTGCTGATGGCCACGGAGGCGGAGCTGACCATGCTGCGGGAGATCGTGCTGCCGAAGATCTCCACGGCCCTCACCGGGGGCCTGGCGGAGGGCGGCGTGGAGAACGTGCGGGCAGCCGCCATCGCGGAGGTGAACGCGGCCGCCAGCTTGAGCGCCGGCCTGAAACAGGTGGGCGCCCTGGCGCTTACGGAATATTTGCAGCCCACCTATATTGTGGACGAGGCGGCCACCCAGGCGGCCCGGCAGGAGGCGGCTCAGCAGGTGGAGCCGGTGCAGATCAAGCGGGGAGACGTGATCGTGCGGGAAGGGGCGGTGGTGACCAGCGCCCAGATGGCCCTGCTGACCCAGATGGATATGGTGGAGGGCGGCTCCAACGATACCCTGATCCGGGTGGGGCTGGCCCTGTATGTGCTGCTGGCCTATACCCTGTTCGGCTACGGCCTGTACGCCTTGCAGCCCCAGGCCCTTCAGGATCTGAAGGCCGTGCTGATCATGGGGCTGCTGCTGACGGCGGCGCCGGCCCTGGCCCTGCTGTGCAACATGCTGGATATCCACTTGACCCCCCTGCCCATGGCTGCCATGCTGATCGCCATCCTGGTGGGGGAGCGGGCAGGGCTGTGCGGCGGGGTGCTGTTGGCCCTGTTGGGGGGGATGCTGGCCTCCCAGCCGGGCAGCGGCCGCAGCAAAAGTCCAAAGCTCCACCAGAGCACGAAGGCCAGCCCCACCGCGCAGGCGGCAGCCAGCAGCCCATCCCAAATGACACCCACAGGGCAACACCTCCGGGCCATTCTATGTACCGGGGATGGGAGAGGTGCTGCT
>ERZ779866.3911-NODE-3911-length-11565-cov-3.427281_pt1 | contig 11565 bp, 4 predicted proteins | sample MGYA00511248_ERZ779866 | MGnify/ENA primary metagenome ERZ779866 (study PRJEB29588, sample SAMEA2155758) | human gut metagenome | biome: human gut; feature: human-associated habitat; material: faeces | place: Denmark | collected 2008/2010 ... | reverse complement strand
ATGCCAGCAACAAAAGCGAATCCGAACTGGCCGAAGAACACCGTACCTGCTGGCAGGACAAGGTTCTGACTCTGCTTTACGACACCATGGGCGTGGTGGCCATGACAAGTTACGAAAAACTGACGCAAGGTGCGCTCAGCTTTATGATGGTTGCTTTTGCCCTGTGGTTCTCCTTCCGTCTGATGAAATTTATCTCCTCGCCCAAAGATGCCAGCGGCGAAAACGCCGAGATGTGGAACGAGGTGCTGAAAAAGCTGTTGCTTTGTTTTGTCTGCGGCTTGCTGGCCTCTTCAACCGACGGGCTGCTCTATACCCTTAACATGATTATTTTTCCGATTTACAACGCTTTTCTGGAGTTTGGCGGCAAGGTGCTGGAAGCTTCCTCGGCGGTGGACGCCAACGGAAATCAGGTTATTGAAGTTTTCGGCGAAAAGATTACGGCCGGCAAGAGCATTGTCTGTACTTTGACCGGAAAATCGTCAGCCTCGCTGGAAGGTTTCCCGGAAGGTCCCCGCGATATGATGAACTGCCTGATCTGCGCGGTAAACGAGCGTTTGACCCTGGGCAACGCCTTGGCTTTCAAGGTTATGCAGCAAAGCGGCTTTATGGTTGTCGTGGTCGGTTTGCTGATTTTGGTTTCCTTTACCATTGTCAAGCTGGGATTTGTCTTTTATCTGGTCGATACGATTTTCCGTTTTACGATTATGATTGTGATTCTACCGATTTTGATTATGGCCTACGCTTTTGAGCAAACCCGCGACTGGACGAAGAAAGGCTTTGAGGTGATTTTGAATTCGGCGGCATTTATGATGGTCATTGCCATTTTGATTGCCATGGCCCTGCTGACGGTCATGCAGATTTTGCAGGACAATCCCGACATTTTCAACCCGCAGGGCGATGCGGCCAAAGAAGCTTTTAAAGAGCTTAACCCGGCGGTTATGTCCCTGCTGCTGATTGCCTTTCTGGTCAAAAACACCCTGTCCGTTGCCCAGAAGATGGTCAAGGCAATTGTCGGCAGCAAAACCGAAGCCAAATTCCAGAAAAAGCTCAAGGCTCTGGTCGAAATGATCGGAAAAGGCGTATTGGCCTGGTTTACTGCCGGCGCCAGCAAAGGCATCGAAGCCGTTCAGAGAATCAAAAAAGTTCAGGAAACAATTGATAAGGCCAAAAAATCCCACGTGGGCAAGGCCGCTATGGCTACCGCCAGAAAATATAAGGATGTCAAGGCCAAATTTGACAGAATTAAAGACAACGTTAACCGGATGGCAGGCAAGTGATGTTGAAACGATTGGGGTACATAGTGAAAAAAGCGCTCCCATCCAGAAACTTCTGGATGGGGATCATGCTGTGCTTCTGCGCTGTTGTTTACAGGCCTGCTGAAATCAGAGCCAATATAATAGGTGATGCCATAGAAACCGTGGGAGAAGCAGTCTTGGATACATATAAGGCTGTTACGTCTGCGTTTTATTATTGCCCCAGCGCAAAAGAACTGAAAGAGCGTTATATGACCGGCTGTTTTCCGTGCCAGATTGTCAAAACGCTGATTGCATCATTTATGAAAGCCGCCGACAAGGTTTATGAAACCTCCAAAGAAGCCGGCAAAAAGCTGCTGTTGCTCGGTGCCATGATCTGGCTGGTTTTCTGGGCAATGCAAAAACTGTCCTCGTTTGCCAACCCCGAACCGATGGCAATGATGAACGAACTGGTGATATTCCTCAGTAAATGCGTGGTGGCCTATTGTTTTCTGACGGCCGGAACCGGAACGCTGGTGAGTTATGTCGTCAATCCGATTTTAGGCGCCGGCGCCGATTTCGGCGTTGCCTTGATGCTCGAATCCAAAACGCTTGACGTAAAAAGCGATCCGGAACCCGAAAACCGTTATGACGGTCCGACGGAAATTGTTTCGGAACGGGTTATGAACAAAGTACTGAAATTTTCAGAAAGCGTCAGCAACGAAGTGGCCATGAATCTGGCAATGGGCAATGCTCTGACCTGCTTTTCCATCAAGGAAGGATTATTATTTTCTGTCCCGGGACTTATTGATATCAGGATTCCCGACATATGGCTGTGGCTCTGCGGCGCGGCAATCTGGTGCGCCGGATTTATGCTGACTTTAAGCGTCTGTTATTATCTGATTGACATTCCGTTCAAACTCGGTTTTGCCATTATCGCGCTGCCGGTGGTTATCGGCCTGTGGCCGTTTAAGCTGACGACGGGAAAACTTAAATCGTGCGTACAAATCGTTTTAAATTCGGCCGGTACGTTTCTGTTTCTGGCGTTGTCCTCTTCTTATGCCATGAGACTGATTGACGAATCGCTGAACGTCAAGGAAGGCCCAAAAGGCGCTGAGGATCTGACCGGAAAAGATGCCCTAATGTATGCCATGGAACACGATAACGTTAAATATATTGAAGAAGTTTTTGAATTTACCGGTCCGTATTTCATCATCATTTTGTTCTGTTATATATATGCCATTAAGCTTATCAGCGAAGTGACCAACAAATATCCGAGCGAATTTTTCGGAAACGGTATGACGGCCGGGGCTTCACCGATGCATCATACAGCCACCGCCGCAACCATGTGGGCGGCCAACAAAGCGGCCGCTCCGTTCAAACTGGCCGGACAGATTGTGGCTCATCAAGCCGGAAAAGCGGCAACAACCGTAGCCAAAGCCGGCATCAATCTGGGCGGCGGCGCAGCGGCGGCGGCCGGCGGTCTGGCCATGCGCGGAATCGGCAAAGGTGTCAGTTTTGCCGGCAAAGGCATCAACCGTTTCAGCCAAAAAGCTCGGGCCAGTATTCAGGCTGAAAACGAAGAAATCAAGAACAGCAACAAAAGCACCGCCTCTAAAATGTTCCAACGTTTCAACAATGCTATTGATTCCGGCATAGCCGGCGGCATCGGCCTGCTCGGAAGAACGATGGATCGTGCCGGCCAAATGGCTGACAATACCGGCAAAAAACTGAACCAACCGTTGCTTAATACCGTCAACAGAGTGAAAAACGCTGCTATTTTAAGCGGTATGGACGTTGTCGATGCCGCCGGAAGAGTTGCCGAGGAGGCAAAAGACGATGGTTCCATCGCCCAGCAGAAACTTGATCAGGCTTATGAAAAACTGGGTAAACAATGGGAAAAAACCGGTAAAACCGCTGCCCAAATCGTCGAGGCCGGCGCAGAAGTCGGCCAATACGGCGGTAAAGCCCTCGGCGCTCTCGGAAAAGTCGGCAAAGACATCAAAGAAAGCCCGACTACCACCAGATTCGAATTTGCCAAACAAACCGACAAACTCAAACAACAGGGCATGCAGACCCTGCAAACCGGCGCCGGTATTATCGGCGGCGCAGTTGATGACGTGGTCGGAACGGCCGGAGCGCTCAAATCCGGATACAAAACGTTTAAACAAGTCAAAGAAACGGACGGTATTCTTTCCGCAACTGCCAGCGCGGCAAAAGAAACAACCAACAAAGTGCATGACCAGATGCTTAAGAGCAATGTTGATGTCATCGGCGCAGTCAGAGACGCTGCTAAAAGCGGCGGAAAAGGAATCGCCACCGCATTTTCTCCGGTTACTGAGGGAATCGGCGCATTTAAAGCACGGCACGAAGAAGGAGGCAATATCAGACAGTCGCTCGGCACAGCCGTCAAAGCAGGTTTCCGCCGCGTGGGACAAAATCCGGGAATACAAGATATTAAAGAATCCACCAATGACTTATTGCATACGATGGCAAATGAAAAAATGGCCACCCTCGGCCTTGCTCTCGGTTCGCCGATTGTGGCTGCTGCGGGACACCTTAAAGATAATCTGGTGGAAGGTCTCCAGCATTTGCATACGTCAGACCAAATTAAAGCCGGAGCCGCCGCATTCAAGGAAAGCCGAAGCAGCGGCAACGGTATCGGCCGCTCTGTTCTGCAAGGAGCCGCGGGAACTTTTGAAAATGCCAATCTGATTGACGCGGGGTTGGACGTCGGACGCTTAGGTTTGGTTGGTGTTCGGGCTACCGTACAAACGCTTAACGACACGGTTGACAGCACCACCAGAGTCGTCGGTAAAGCGGCGTTGCTGGGCATAGATGTTGCCAAAGTGGCCCTGAGCCCTGCCCGTGTTGCCGGAAAAGCGGTGCTCGGCGTCGGTTCCATTGGTTTGGAAGCATCTAAAATGGTTCTCAGCCCGGTCGGCTCCATTGTCAGCTTCGGAGAAGACACGCTTAAAACACTCGGACGTCTGCCACTTACCGTGGTTGCTCCGCCGGCCAAAGTGGTCGGCAACGTGGTCGGCCATACGGCCAGCGCCATCGGGCATTCGCTCAGTTTTGTCGACAGCAATCTGTATGGCGCGGCCAAGACGGCTCAAACGGCATGGGAGGGAGGAAAAACGCTCGGCCGTGTCGTACATGTCGGTTACCGTCATCTGGTTAACACCAAAGTCGGCCGCGGAAGCCGCAAGGTTTATCATGTCACCGGCAAGAGCCTTACCGTGGCTCGCAAGTCACTTATTTCTTTGCCGTGGAATATGATTAAAGCGGCCGCCGGTGAAGGCGAATACGGTCAAAAAGGCGTTTCTTTGGCAGAACTTAAGAAAAGACGTGCAGAAAGAAAACAAATGGAAGCCGAGGCCAAGACCAAAGCCAAAGATGCGAAAGAAAAACGTCAGAGATGGCTTGAGGAGCAGGAAAGAGCTTTGGACGAGCGCGTTGCCGGCTATGAGCGCGAAGCTCGCGAAAGAGAAAGAACGGAAGACTTAGAAAAACGCAAATGGGTTCGGGAACAGCGGCAGAAAGAGCATGAAAGCAGAGAAAAACAAAATGAAATCGATTATCAGAAAAGTTTGAAGGAAAAGGCTGAAAGACGTCGAAAAGAAGCCGAAAGACGCCGCTGGGCCGCCGAATCCAAACGAGACGACTATGACAACCTGAGCCGTGAGGCCGAGGATAAGCTGGCGTTTATCGAAGAGAGGAAGAACGAGATGGAAGGCTGGATCAAAGACGCGGAGAACGATCTGGCAGAAACCATCCGCGAAGAAGAAAAACGAAGAGAAGAACTTGAGGAAAAACGGGAGGAATTGCAAAGAAAAGAAGAAGAAAAAGAAAGAAGCGACGAACTGCTCGACGAGGCCCGTGAAAGAAGAGAACGCGCTGAACAAGAACTGGAAGAAGCCCGCGAAAGAAGAGAACGCGCTGAACTGGAACTGGAAGAAGCTCGCGAAAGAAGAGAACGCGCTGAACTGGAACTGGAAGAAGCCAGATGGAAAGAAGACGAAGAACGGTTTAAAAACGAATCTTTGCAAGAGGAAGTAAGAAACCTTGAAGAAAGCAAAGAACGCGCCGAACAACATCTTGACGATGCTTATGACGAGAGAGCCGACGCCGAGGCTGAACTGGCAGAATTGAAACGAATCGCCGAAGAGGAAAGAGTGAAAGCAGAGACGATACTCGCCGACATTCAGAGAGAGCAGGAAGAAGACCGTATCAAAGCGGAAAGAGAACTGGAGGAAGCTCGTGAAAAAGAAGAAAGAGAACGGGTAAGGGTTATTGATCTGCAAGGCGAAATCCAGAGAAGAGAAGACGAAAAACGGGTGATTGACGATGACCTTTCCGCTCTGCGGAGAAAGGAAGAAGAATCTCGGATTACAACTGATGAACAGCAAAAAAGAGAGGATGAATTACGGCGTAAAACCGATGAACAAAAGAAGTGAGAATTAACCAATTATTAGAGCAGACAGGTTTTTAATACAAACGGAAGTAAAATGAGCAGACAACGGCAGGACATATTGAAACAAGCAGCACCGATATCTTTGGCAATATTGGCGCTTTGTTGCGTTTTGCTGACAGGGAATCCGGCCAATGCCAAAGGTGGAAGTGTTGCTTTTTGTACAACAGACGAAAGTACAACACCTTCCGAGCCCAAAAATGCCAACTGCACCAAAGACAGCTGCGAAACCAAGCCCGGCTGTCTGGATCCTGCTCCGGCCAAACCGATTACCAGAGTTTCCAGTTATATGGGCACACGTCCACAGTCTTATGATAAAAATGGTAATGCTACAGGTACAACCGGCCATAAAGGAACCGACTATGCCGCACCCGATGGGGCCGCCATTTATGCAGCTAATGACGGAAAAATTGAACTTCTTGGCTTTCAGATGAGTAAAAACAGGCCCAATACGGGTTTGGGAAATCGTATTAGAATTGTTCATAACAATGGGGTCAAAACAGTATATGGACATATGAAATGTTTTGCTCAATATAAAAATGCAGACGGAACCATTAGAAAATTGAAACAAGGAGATACCGTAAAAAAAGGGCAAGTCATTGGATTTGTTGATTCTACCGGTGGTTCAACTGGTCCGCATTTGCATTATGAAATTATTGGTACAGACGGCCTGCATAAAAGCGCCACGCTTGAAAGCAATGAAAAAAGCGGCCTGGTTTGTGAAATTCCGGATACTTTTGTTCAAGCCGGCGTATCTCCCGATGGCGCCACTCCTGAAGGTGGCGGCGGTACTTCCGTCAGCTGCGGACCGCAGACCGGATGCGCTCAGGTGTACAATGACAATACGATAACGGCGCTTTCCCACAAATACGAAAGCGGCGGTAACTACTGTATTAACAACAAATGTTCTTCCGGCGACCATGGCGGCTGTTCTTACGGCGCTACCCAGCTGGCCTGCGGACCGGGCACAATGAAAAAATATCTTCAGTATCTGCAGAAAAGCTATCCTTCCGTTTATGCGGCGCTTGGCGGCGGTGACGTCAACACCATGGCTAAAAAGGCCTGTACGGCGCCGGCAACCGAGTTTAAGCAGAAATTTGCCAATATGTGTTCTTCCAGCGTGGCTTCCGACTTTGTCGCATCGCAAGACAAATTCACCGAAGGAATGTTCTCCGACACCAAGACCAACCGCGACTGTCTGAAGAGCAAGGGCTTTAATTACGACGATTTCAGTCCGTCGGTCAAAGCCGCTTTGTATTCAATCAGCGTACAATTCGGTTCAGCCTGCAAAATGATTAAAAACTCAAGCGTCAGAGCGCCGATGACCGAAGAGGCATTCCTGAACGAAATCTATGCCGAACGCAGCAAAACAGACAAATATTTCAAGAGCAGTTCGGCCGCGGTGCAGGAAGGCGTTAAAAAACGTTTCGCTCGGGAATTGGCGGACATTCAGGAATCTCTCAAAGTGAGCAAGGCCTGGGAAGAAGAACAGAAAAAACCCGAAGGCGAGCGCAGATCTTACGAAGAAGTGGTCAAAGACATTACCGGCAAAGAACCTTGCGCGTCCGGCGAGAGCAGCAGTTTCAGCAACTGCAGCATCAGCGGCGGTTCCGCATCGGGCGAAGCGCGCTTCTATAAAGGCAAGAATTGTGCCCCGACGCAATATATCGGCACCTACGGAAACTGCATGTTCTGTCCGTTATTTGAGGTTATTTTTAATACCGCCAGCAAAATGGCAAAACTCTCTTTTGAAAAACTTTCCCACCCGATTATGCTGGTGGTTCTGGTGGCCTGGGCGCTGTGGCTGGCCTTTGAAGTGATGAAACACATTTCCTCAATGCAGACCAAAGATGCGCCGACACTGTTTAAGACCATTCTGGCCAAAGGACTGGTGGTTATGGTCGCGGTAATTTTCCTGCAGGGCGACTCATCACAGTTTTTCTCCATGGCGCTGGAACCGATCTTTAACACCGGATTTAAGCTGGCGCAGCTGGTTGTCGGCGACGGCGCCTGCAGCCCGACTTATCATCTTATTGAAGACGGCGGCCTGCCGGTGTCTATGGGAAACAGCATTTTATGCACGATTGAAGCCATTCAGCACAAGCTGCAAAACACCATGGCGCTGGGTGCCTCGTCGATGTGCGTCGGCTTGTTTATCAAAGCAAAGTTGTTTATCTTTCCGTCCATTCCGTATCTGCTGACCGGTCTCTTAATTTGGTGCGGCGCCGGAATCATGATTATTATCTTTCCGTTCCTGATGCTGGACACCATCTTTCAGTTAACCGTCGCCTGCGCCCTGATTCCGGCGGCAATCGGCGCTTATCCGTTCAAAGCGACGCAGAGATATGTCAAACACGTATGGAATACGTTTATCAACGCAATGTTTAACTTTGTCTTCCTAAGCGTCATCATCTTTATTCTGACAACCGCGATTGAGGAAACCGTCTATAACAGCATTTACCAAAGCATAGGCGCTTCCAAAGGCTACGCCGAAGACCAGATTGGTGCTTTGCTGGATCAGAATTTTATGACCGTGGTAGTTGAAGATCTGGCCTGGGGCGGCATTGCCGTTATTAAAATCGTCTTTGTTCTGCTGCTCGGCTGGGCCTGCATGGACGAAGCCAGTGATTTTGCCAATGAATTTGCCGGCAGCGGCCTCGGTTCAAGAGGAATCGGTTCAAAAATCGGCGGTCTGGCGGCCGGCGGCGCCAAAGCTCTCGGACTGAAAGCCTGGGGCGGTGCGAAAAAGGTCGGCGGCGCCATTGGCGAAAATATTAAAGAATCCGCCAAAGACTGGAATCGAGACCGACAGATGAAAAGCATTATGAACAGCAGCAACCGCACAGAAATCAAAGACGATACGGGCAAAGTCGTCGGTTATCAGCTTCAAACCAAATCATGGTTCAGAAAACGCGATAAAACGCTTACCGTTTCGGTTGGTGAAAATGGTACCAAAGTGCTGACGACGACTAAAGATTATGGCAACGGCAAGGTTAAAACCACGAAGTCAGACGGCTATCTGAAACAAGAGGTCATGACAGACAAAGACGGAAAAGTTCTCAAGTCCAAACTCTCTATCCAATCGGCCGGACTGAAGGGAATCCGCAATCAGGACGGCTCGCTGAACAACATAGCCATGGCTGCCGCGCTTAAAAATTCCGCTTTTGACGAAAGCATGATTAAAGCCGCGGCCATGCAGGAATATGCAAAACAAAGCTTCCCGGAAATGAAGGACCGGATTGAACACATGGACGCCTCAAACATCACCATCGGCAAAGACGAGAACGGCCGGGACGTTATTGAAATGAGAGAAACCGACCCGAACGGGGCTTCACGGGTTTTGAGAATGTCCTTTAACGAAGACAACAGCCGCGGCATGGTCGAATTTGAAAGAACCAACAGTGATGGTGAAAGAACCAGTGTGGCGACAGACGGTATGTTTAATCGTTCAAAATCGTGCAAAGTATTGAAAAGCGGCGAAGAAATCGATGTCAGCACAACTTATGCGATGTCAGCTTTCTATGCCAAGAGAAGCAAATTCGGCGTTGACGTCGACGGCGAACTTGCCGGAATTTTCGAAGAGCACGGCGGTTCGGCGTTCAGTACCGAGGAACTTAAGGAAATCCAAGAAAACTTTCAGGCTGACCGCCGCAACGGCACGCCGAGAAGCACGCCCGGAATCAAATAGAAAAATTTTGCGGTAATTAAGCTTGATTTGTACACAAATTGTCTTTTTTTGTACTATTTTCTTGATTAATTTACTGCTTATATTAAGATGCAATCAGTTAAATACTATTGTTTTAATATAAGAGGATGTTCAGTATGGAAGAGATTATTTTCCCGAATCAGATCAGAATGTTTAGAAGGCTTCGCGGTCGTTCGATGCAAGAACTTGCAGATCATTTGTCCGTCAGCCTGTCGGCAATTTCCAAAATCGAAAAAGGATACCGCCGCGTTGATCAGGAACAGCTGGTTCGCGTGGCCGAATTTTTAGACTGCCCTTTACAAGATTTGTTTGTCAATGAACAAAACTCTCAACAGGAAATCGTTCAGGCATGGCGCCGCGAACAGGAAAGACGCAACAAAATCAATGAAAAAACCGGCCTGAAAACGCTTGGTGCCGGTCTGCGCCAGATCAGAAACGAAAAGAATCTGACTTTGATTGAAGTTGCCGAAAGCGCCGACATGACCCTTTCGGTTTATCACCGCATTGAAATGGGACAGCGCGAAGTTTCCGACAAAGAACTCAAAAACATCGCCAAAGCCCTCAATACGGACGTGGAAGCGCTCAAAGCAGAAATCAAGACACTGGAAGACAAAGGCATGCTGGATGAAATCATTCAGCGGAACGATGCCAAATACAAACTTTTGTCTACGCCGCGCGGTGCTATTTCCACTTTCGGCAGCGCCAATCCCGACGGATTAAAGATTTCCGTATACGGCATTGCCGGCAAAGACGGCGACGTTATTATAGATTTCAATCAGGAAACGAGAAAAGTTCAGCGTCCGGCCAATCTTTACGGCAAAAAAGACGCTTATGCCTTAAATCTGTGCACCAGACGTCTGGGCAGCCTGCTGCCGACGCGTTCGACTTTGTTCGTCGACCCGCAGGAAGTTGTCAGCGTCGGCGACATCGCCGTTTATTATACATCTGAAAACGAAGCTAAAATTCTGAGCATCAGGGAAGATGAAAACGGAAAGCTTTACGGCATGAGATGGAATCCGGAAGACCGGATTGAAATCGGAAACGACGACCTTAACAAGACTCATAAGGTTGTTGCCATTTACTTATAGGAGTTTCTCATGGTTCGTTTGTTTTTTTTGTTATTTTTTGTAGGAATCTTTATATATAAACCATCATTCGCGCAAACTGCAGTTGATTCTAAGACATATGAAGATTGTATGATAAAAGCACAAACAAATGAACGTCGAACAAAATGTTATCTTGACGAAGCTAAGCGATTTATGAATGAAATTGAAGCTAAATATGCAAAACTTTCTAAGCTTCCTAAGATTATAGTTATACGTGACGTATCAAAGGATCCTCAGGAATATTTCCGAAAAATGTTAAATGCCTGGAAATTTCACATTAAAAGTTATTGTGATATAAAGGGTGTTGTAGATAATAATTATTCTGGTGACGGTGTTTCTTATTGTCGAGCTGAATGTCTTTATTATCAAACAAAAAATCAGTTAAATTCTGTCGGAGATATTGAATTGTCCTATTATTCTACTTTGGCTAATTAATCTTTTTATACGCAAGGCTTTTGTTAACCTGAAATTTACGACATTCAATATAAAATTGGTAATATGGATAGATTTTATATTAATGAACTGTAGATTCGGGGATTTTCGGCTTGGAAGAAAGCACAAAATCAGTAAGACGTAATAAGAAGGTAGCCGGTGTTGATGACCCGATTGTTATCATTCAACGGTTTTTAAATATTTTCCGCCAGCTTCATATCCTGAATGACGAGCAGAAAGAAAACTTCAACAATATGATCTTACAACAACCTCCAGAAATCCGGCATATGTGTTCCGTATTGCCGGGCGGTTCATTATTGCAGGAATATATTGACGAACTCGAAGAAACCCGGGGCATTGCTCCTGACCAGCGTTTGGAAGGAGGCGAGATGCCGCAGGCGCAGACGGCCGGAGGCGAAACCATTTTAGCCAGCGCCATGGAAGAAGAAAAACCGGCAGCGGCACAGCAGTCTTCGCCCGCGTCTCAGCCTTCCGCAGCCGGCAATGAGGATATGCAGCGGCAAATGATGCAGATGATGCAGGCCATGCAGCAAAATTTCCAGCAGCAACCGGCAGCCATCAAAACGGATCCGGGATTTGCCAAAGAAGTGGCGG